>Ga0209985_10000220_pt1 | contig 64611 bp, 61 predicted proteins | sample NOAtaG_FD_187305 | JGI IMG/M metagenome (GOLD analysis project Ga0209985, IMG submission 187305) | Freshwater lake microbial communities from Lake Erie, under a cyanobacterial bloom - NOAA_Erie_Diel6S_1000h metaG (SPAdes) (version 2) | ecosystem: Environmental > Aquatic > Freshwater > Lake ... | reverse complement strand
ACGGTGGGCTGGGCGCTGACGATGGCGGGCGCGCCGAGGATGGCTGCGCCCGTGCCGGCGCCAACAGAAGCTTTTTTCAGAAAGTCACGACGTTCCATGGTGGAAATCCTTTGCAAGAGATGACATGCGGTTTGAAGAAGACTTCGACCGGACCTTGCAGGCCCCGGGCGCTGGCAGAGGGACCCACCTGCCGCAGGCGGACGGCCGCGCGGTTCCGGTTCGGGCGGTTTGATACGAACCGCGAATGTAGTGCTCGAGCCGTGCCGAGAAAAGTCGATTTATATTTCGAATAAATTCGGTTTTTTGGAGTAATCTGTACCAGTACGCAATGTTTATCCTTAGTATTAACCCTAAGAAACTTTTCCACCAACCTAGGTTAACCCTGACCCGATTCCGCCCACCCGCAAGCTCCCAGACAACCATGCGCGCACTCAACTACAAGCACCTGCACTACTTCTGGACCATCGCCAAGGCGGGCGGCGTCGCCAAGGCGTCCGAGCGCCTGCATGTGACGCCGCAGTCGATCAGCGGCCAGATGCGCCTGCTCGAGGAGGCCATCGGCGAACCGCTGTTCCGGCGCGCCGGCCGCAACCTGGAACTCACCGACACCGGGCGCATGGTGATGGAGTACGCCGAGCGGGCGTTCTCCGCCGGGGAGGAACTGCAGGCGGCGCTGCGCCAGCCGCTGGGCGCGCGGCAGTCCGACTTCCGCGTCGGCGTATCCAATGTCGTCGGGCGCTCGCTGACCTACCGTATCCTGCAGCCGGCGCTGGCGCTGGATCGGGCACCGCGGCTGATCTGCCGCGAAGGCCGCCTGGCGGACCTGCTTGCGGAGCTGTCGGTGCATCGCCTCGACCTGGTGATCTCGGACCGGCCGATGGACGCCTCGCTCAACGTGCGCGGCTTCAACCACCTGCTGGGCGAATGCGGCGTCGCGTTCCTGGCCGCGCCGGCGCTCGCCGCGCGCCTGCGGCGCGGATTTCCCGGGAGCCTGGACGGCGCGCCGGCGCTCCTGCACGGCGAGGACTCGGCCCTGCGCAAGCGCGTGCTGCGCTGGTTCGAGCAGCAGGACATCCGCCCGCGGGTGGTTGCGGAGTTCGACGACACCGCGCTCCTCAAGGCCTTCGGCCAGGAAGGCGCGGGGTTTTTCGTCGCCCCGGCGCTGGTGGCCGCGCAGATCGAGCAGCAGTTCGACGTGCGGCGCGTCGGCGAGACCGACGAGGTGACCGACCAGATCTTCGCCATTTCGGGCGAGCGCAGGCTCACGCATCCGGCGGTGCTGGCCATCAGCCGGGCCGCGCGCGACATCACCTTCGCATGAGGCGCGCAGTCATCGGCGCACGCAGCACCGGCGGCGGCGCCCGGGTTTCCTCTCATAGGCATGGCGCGCGCGGCGGACCAAGATGCGCTTCGATCCAACGACGCTCGCCGGCCGCGTCCGCGATGCAAGCACAAGGAATACGACAGTGAACCCCACCACCCTACAGACGGTCGCCGCGGTGATTTTCGCCATCGCGCTCATCCACACCTTCTCCACCAAGTTCTTCGAGCACCTGGCGGCGCAAAACCCGTCGCACGCGCGTCTCTTCCACCTGCTGGGCGAGGTCGAGGTGGTGTTCGGCTTCTGGGCCATGGTGCTGCTGGTGGCAATGCTCTTCCTCAGCGGCCGCGAGGCGGCCACCAGCTACATCGATTCGCGCGACTTCACCGAGCCGCTGTTCGTGTTCGCGATCATGGTGGTGGCGGCGAGCCGGCCCATCCTGCTTCTGGCGGCCGCCAGCGTGCGCGTGACCAGCTCCCTGCTGCCGCTGCGTCCCGCCCAGGCCTTCTACTTCACCACCATGGCGTTGGTGCCGCTCCTGGGTTCGTTCATCACCGAACCGGCGGCGATGACCCTGGCCGCCCTGCTGCTGCGCGACCGCTTCTTCGCCGCTGGCCTGTCCAACCGCCTCAAGTACGCCACCATCGGTGTGCTGTTCGTCAACATCTCGATCGGCGGCACGCTCACGCCCTTCGCGGCGCCGCCTGTTCTCATGGTGGCCGACACCTGGGGCTGGAACTTCGCGTTCATGATCTCCACCTTCGGCTGGAAGGCGGCCATCGCGGTGGTAATCAACGCCGTCGGCGTGACCCTGCTGTTCCGGCGCGAACTGTCCGCCCTTGCCGCGGCGCCGACGCGCGACATGAACGTGCCGGTGATGGTCACGCTGGTGCACCTGGCCTTCCTGGTCGGGGTCGTCGCCTTCGCCCATCACCCCGGCATCTTCATGGGCCTGATGCTTTTTTTCATCGGTTTCGCCCATGCCTACGAGCGCTACCAGGACCGGCTGGTGCTGCGCGAGGGCCTGATGGTGGCCTTCTTTCTCGCCGGGCTGGTGGTGCTGGGCGGCCAGCAACAGTGGTGGCTGAAGCCCGCGTTGCTGTCGATGTCGGCCGACCAGGTGTACTACGGCGCCACCGCGCTGACCGCGATCACCGACAACGCCGCGCTCACCTACCTGGGCTCGCTGGTCGAGGGGCTGTCCGACGAATTCAAGGTGGCCCTGGTCGCCGGCGCGGTGACCGGCGGGGGCCTCACCATCATCGCCAACGCGCCCAACCCGGCGGGGTTCGCCATCCTCAAGGACTACCTCGAGGACAACGCCTTGAACCCGCTCGGCCTGCTGCTGGCCGCGCTGCCGCCGACGCTGGTGACCATCGCCGCCTTCAGGCTGCTCTAGCTTCCCGCGCCCCACACGGCTCGAGCCACCTCGACCACGCGGGAGAGCTTGGCCCACTGGTCTTCCATGCTGATGATGTTGCCTTCCACGGTGCTGGCGAAACCGCACTGCGGCGACAAGGCCAGGTTCTCCAGCGGCACCAGCCGGCCGGCATCGTCGATGCGCCGCTTCAGTTCGTCCGCGCTTTCGAGCTGGCCGCGCTTGGTCGTCACCAGGCCCAGCACCACCTTCATGCCGCGGGGCACATGGCGCAAGGGCGCGAAATCGCCGGAGCGTTCGTCGTCGTATTCAAGCAGGAAATGGTCTGGCTTCAGGCCACCCAACACAGCCTCGGCGATGCGTTCGTAGCCGCCTTCGGCGATCCAGCCGCTGCGCGAGTTTCCTCGGCACACGTGGATGCCGATAGCGGTATCCGGCCGCCGCCTGGCGATGCAGGCGTTGGTCAGCTCGACATACCGGGCCAGGCGCGCGTCGGGATCGTCGCCCGCCTCGCGCACCTCGGCACGCAGGCGGTCGCTGATGAAATAGGTCATCAGCGGGTCGTCGATCTGGATGTAGCGGCAGCCGGCCTCCTCAAGGGCCGCGATCTCGCGCTGGTACACCGCGGCCAGGTCGGCAAAGAACGCTTCGATATCGGGATAGGCCTCACGCAACACCGCCGCCCGGCCGCCGTGAAAATGCAGGCGCGTCGGCGAAGGCAGGGTGATCTTGGCGGTGCGGGTGGTGGCACCCTTGAGGATGGCAAAGTCCGCCGCATTGACCGGCGCGTCAAGATGCACACGGCCGGTGGTGACCACGTTCTTCGGCACGTATTTCCAGCCGTGATCGTGCCCATGGTCATCCGCGCCGGGCGCGACAAAGGCCTGTCTGGCATCGCCGTCGCGGATTTCCACGCCCTTCAACGCGGCGACGAAGTCGATCCACCAGTTCTCGCGCCGGAACTCGCCATCGACCACCAACTCGAAACCGATCTCCTCCTGGCGGCGCACGATGTCGCGGATGGCCGCATCTTCAGCCGCGCGCAGCGCGGCGTGGTCGATGGTGCCGGCCTTGAAGCGTTCGCGCGCCTCGATGAGCGCGGTGGGGCGCAACAGGCTGCCGACCTGGTCGGCGCGGAAGAAGGGGCGGGGCATGGGGCTTGTCACGATCCATTGGCAGCAGATCAAAGATTGTAGGTCGAGCCACTATTCCCGGTGCAGGTCTTTGAGGAGTTGCGGTATTCTTACGCTCCTTTGATCGATCATGACTCCACATGAGCGCAACCACGCTGTCGGCAAAGTTCCAGATTTCCATTCCCAAGGATGTTCGGGAAGAATTGGGTTTGAAACCCGGACAGAAATTCGAATTTCTGCGGATCGGCCGCACCCTCAAGCTGGTTCCACAGCCCCGTATGGAAGATCTGTTCGGGCTTGGTCGCGGGGCGAACCCGGACGGATACCGGGATCGCAATGATCGCGCTGATCGACTATCGAGAGTTGCTTCCGCAAAGAAGAAATCAAAGGCCAACTGACCCATGGTGGTTGCAGACACTTGCGTCTGGGTCGAGTGGGTCACCGGCACTGCTTTAGGCAAGCGTTTCACGCGGGTTTTCGCTGACGCCGACAACCTGATCGTGCCCACGCTCGTTTTGCACGAGCTCTACAAATGGTGCCTGCGCGAGCTAACCGAAGAGCAGGCCGAAACCGTAGTCGCGGGTACGCGCCTGGGTCGCGTCATCCCGCTTACCGAACCGATCGCGCTACACGCGGCGCAACTCGCGCGGACTCATCGATTGGCGACGGCAGATGCAATCGTATATGCGACAGCGGACCTTTCCAACGCGCGACTGATCACAATTGATCGGCATTTCAAGGGGCTCTCTGGCGTGGAGTACACGCCAAAGGCATAAGGCTGCGAAAGCCGTGCCGCGCGCGGCTCAGGCCTTGGCCGTCAAATCCGTGCGGACACACCGCACCCAATGCCCCGCCGACACCTCCACCGGCGCCGGCGCGGACACGCCACAGGCCTCGCCGGCATGCGGGCAACGGGGCGCGAAGGCGCAGCCCGGCGGCAGGTTGGCCAGGTCCGGCGGGCTGCCGGGAATCGCCGGCAGGCGGTTGCCCAGGAGGCGCCCGCCGTGCGGGCGGGTGGACATGAGACCGATCGTGTAGGGGTGGCGCGGCGAACGGATCACGTCGCGCACGCTGCCGATCTCGACGATGCGTCCGGCGTACATCACGGCGATGCGGTCGGCCACCTCGACCCCGACGCTGATGTCGTGGGTGACGAAGATCATCGACAGGCCGAGCTGGTGCTGCAACTCGCGCAGCAGCAGCAGGATCTGCACCTGCACGGTGGCGTCGAGCGCGGTGGTGGGCTCGTCGGCCAGCAGTACCTGCGGGTTGCAGGCCAGCGCCAGGGCGATCATGGCGCGCTGGCGCATGCCGCCGGACATCTCGTGGGGGTAGGCATCGAGCCGGCGCGCCGGGCTGGGAATGCGCACCTGCTCGAACAGGGTCAGCGCGCGCCGGCGCGCTTCATCCGGCGAGACGTTCTCGTGCTTGATGATGGACTCGGTGATCTGCCGGCCGACGGTGTAGACCGGGTCCATGGCCAGCATAGGCTCCTGGAAGATCATCGACACCCTCTTGCCGCGAAAATCCGCCAGCGCCCGGCCTTTCAACCGCAGGACGTCGACGTCCTGCACCCTGATGCCGCCTTCGATGCGGGTCTTTTTCTCCGGATGCAGGCGCAGGATGGAGCGCAAGGTGACGCTCTTGCCCGACCCGGACTCGCCCAGCAGGGCGACCACCTCACCGCGCCGGAGCTTCAGGTCGACACCGTCGACGGCGCGCACCGGCCTGGGGCCGCCGGTGAAGGTTACCCGCAGGCCGGAAATGTCGAGGATGGCTTCGTCGCCGCTGCCGGGGGTCATGCGGTCTCCGGCGCGGCGCCGGCCTTGAGTTTCGAGTGGCCGGAGCGCGGGGCATGCATGTGGCAGGCCACCCAGTGCGGCGCCGCATCGGCCGCACCGGCGAGCAGGGCCGGCATGCGCGCCGAGCATACGCCCTCGGCGTAGGCACAGCGGGTGTGAAAGCGGCAGCCGGGGGGCGGGTCGATCGGGTTGGGCGGGTCGCCGGTGATCGGCGGCGCCGCGGTACGATGGTCCGGGTCCATCGACAGCAGCGAGCCGAGCAGCGCCGTGGTGTAGGGATGACGGCTGCCGGTATAGAGCGCCTCGGTGGGCCCGAGTTCGGCCACCCGGCCCAGGTACATCACCAGCACGCGGGTGGACATGAAGCGCACGACTTCGAGGTCGTGGCTGATGAACAGGTAGGTCAGGCCGAACGCTTCCTTGAGGTCGGCCAGCAGGTTGAGCACCTGCGCCTCGACGGACTTGTCGAGCGCGGACACCGCCTCGTCGAGCACCAGGATGCGCGGTTGCAGGGCCAGCGCGCGGGCGATGTTGACGCGCTGGCGCTGGCCGCCGGAAAGCTCATGGGTGAAGCGCCCGGCGAACCGCCTGGGGTCCAGCCCCACGCGCTCGAGCAGGGACAGCGCGCGCGCGTTGGCCTCCCGCTGCGACACGCCATGCACGGTGGGGCCGAAGGCGATCGACTCCTCCACCGTCAAGCGCGGGTTGAGCGAGGCGTAGCTGTCCTGGAACACCATCTGCACCTGGCGGCGGAATTCCTTGACGGGCAGCTCGGCCGTGCCGACGGTCCTGCCGCCGAAGCGGATGGTGCCCGCGGTCGGTTCGATCAGGTGCATCAACAGGCGCGCGGTGGTCGACTTGCCGCAACCGGATTCGCCCACCACGCCCAGGGTTTCACCTTCGAACAGGTCGAAGTCGATGCCGTCGACCGCGGAAACGAAGGTGGTGGCGCGCCCGAACAGGTTCTTCCTGACCGGGAACTGCTTGACCAGGCCGCGCACTTCGAGCAACGGGGAGGTCATGTCAGGTCCGGGCGGGCCGCCCCCGCGCAGGGCGGGGCCGAACCCCCGCCAGGGAAGCGGGCCGCCCCCGCAGGGAGCGGCGCGCATCGCGGATGTGGGGATCGTTTCATCCTATGCCTTGATGTCCATCGCCGAGCGCAGGCCGTCGGTCATGATGTTGAACGAGATCGAGGTGATGAAGATCATCACGCCGGGCAGCGCGCACAGGAGCGGCTGGCTGTACATGGCGGTGCGCAGGGTGTTGAGCATCAGGCCCCAGTCCGGCTGGGGCGGCTTGACCCCGAGGCCGAGGAAGGACAGCCCGGACGCCAGGATCATCGACACCGCGATCAGGCTCATGGCGTAGACGAAGATCGGCCCCAGCACATTGCCCAGCACATGCTTGCGGATGATCAGCAGCGCGCCGGCGCCGGAGGCGCGCGCGGCCTCGACGAAGTCGCGCGTGCGCACGCCCGTGGTGACCGACTCGGCCACCCGCGCGATCGGCGGGATGAACACCAGGATGAGCGCGAGCATGCCGTTGAAGATGCCGGGGCCGAGCGCGCCGGCCAGCGCCACCGCCAGCAGCACCGAAGGGAAGGCGAAGAACACGTCCATGGTGCGCATCAGGATGGTGTTGGTCCAGCCGCCGGCATAGCCGGACACGATGCCGATGGCCGCGCCGACGGCGAGCGCGACGAACACCGGCACGATGCCCATGAAAAGCGAGATGCGCGCGCCGAAGATCAGGCGCGAGAGCATGTCGCGGCCGAGCTCGTCGGTACCCAGCGGGAAGCCCTCGGTGCCGGGCGGCTTGAGGCGCCGCAGGGTCATGCCCTGCAGCGGATCGTGCGGCGCCAACCAGGGGGCGAATACCGCCATCAGGATCAGCGCGAGCACCACCAGCGCGGCGATCACGGCGACCGGATCGCGGCGAAAACGCCGCCCCACGGTGACCCAATAGCCGGGCGAACGCAGGATGGCCGCGGCAGGCAGGGGTTCGGCGGCTGTGCTCATGGCGTCAGGCGCGCTGGATGCGCGGGTCGAGGGCGGTTTGCATCACGTCCACCGCAAGGTTCAAGACCACGAAGAACATGGCCAGCACCAGGATGGTTCCCTGCAGGAGCGGCAGGTCGCGCTGGAAGATGGCATCGTTGAGCAGCAGGCCGGTGCCGGGCCAGGAAAACACGGTTTCGATCAGGATGGAGCCGCCCAGCAGGTAGCCCAGCTGTATGCCCATCACCGCCAGCGCGGTGGGCGCGGCGTTCTTCACGACATGGGCGAACACGCCGGCTTCCGAGAGCCCCTTGGCGCGCAGGCCGGCGATGAATTCCTGGGAAAGGATCTCCGCCACCAGGGCGCGCACGGTGCGCGCGATGATGCCCATCGGGATCACCGACATGGTGACGGCCGGCAGGATCAGGTGCCGGACATGCTCCCAGTCCCACAGCCAGGATTCCGAGCCGCCCGGCCCGGCGCCGGTGGCGGGCAGCCAGCCGAGCGTGGCCGAGAAGATGATGACCAGCACCATGCCCAGCCAGTAATGCGGCACCGAAACGCCGAACACCGACATGGCCGACGCCACCTTGTCGATCCAGGTGTCGCGGAAGTAGCCGGCCACGAAACCGAACAGGGTGCCCAGCACGAAGCCGATCAGGGTGGCCAGCGCCGCCAGCATCAGCGTATTGCCCACGGCCTTGCCGATTTCGGTGTCCACCGGCCGGCCGGTGCGGATCGAGGTGCCGAGGTCGCCCTGCACCACCCGCATCAACCAGCGGAAATACTGCTCATGGACCGGCCGGTCGAAGCCGTACAGCGCCATCATCTGCTGCTTGATTTCCTGCGAGGCGTCGGGCGGCAATACCGACACCAGCGGGTCGCCCGGCGCGAGGTAGACGAGCGCGAAGCAGACCACGGTCACGCCCAGCATGATGGGCAGGGCCAGCAGGATGCGCTTTACGGTATAGACGAACAAGGGACGTCGTTCGGGTCGGGAAGGGGTGCAAAGAGCAAGGGGCGCGCCTTGCGGGCCCACCCCGGCAGGCCGGCGCGGCCGCATGCGCGGCCGCGCCGCCACGGCATGAGGCTTACATGCTCATGGTGGCGATGTCGATGAACCAGCTCCTCGGCTGGACCACGCCCTTGACCTTGGGGCTGATCGCGCGCGGACCGACATCATGCGCCACCCACAGGAAGGCGGCGTCGTCGACGATGCGGGTGTGCAGGCGCGACAGCGCCACATCGCGGCCGATCTCGTCGAAGGTGGTGCGGGCGCGGCTGATGAGTTCGTCCAGGTCGGGGCTGGTGTAGTGACCCCAGTTGTTCGACACCGGCGGCAGGGTCTTGGAGGACGAGAAGCGCACCATGGCGAAGAACGGATCCATCGCCGCGAAGGTCACGTTGGTGGCATGCGCCCCGCGCGACTTCGGATCCTTCGCGCCCTCGCGCCAGTTGGTGAACAACGCGTTCCATTCGATGACATCGAGTTCCACGTCGAAGTAGCACGCCTTCAAGGCCTGCTGCAGGTACTCGTTCATGGCGATCGGCATCATCTGGCCCGAACCCGAGGCCGAGGTGAGTGTCTTGACCTTGACGCGCTTGTTGGGTCCGTAGCCGGCCTCGGCCATCAGCTTTTGGGCCGCGGGCAGGTCGTACTTGATGTCGAACTTCGGCGCGCCCCACCAGGGGTGGCCCGGCGCGACGGTACCCTTGGGGATTTCCATCAGGCCGCCGAGCAGCTGCTTGAGTTCGGCGCGGTTGATGCACAGGTTGGCCGCCTGGCGCAGGCGCTTGTCGGTCCAGGGCGAGCCCTCGACGAACGAGAACTGCCACGGCCACACATGCGGCTGCGCGTTGGTATAGATGGTGAAGCCCTTCTTCTTGATCTGCGGCACCGCATCCGGCGCCGGCGCCTCGATCCAGTCCACCTGGCCGGACAGGAGGGCCGCGGTGCGGGCGTTGGCTTCCGGCATGGGCAAGAGCACGACGCGGTCGATCTTGGGCTTGCGCTTGGGGTCCCAGTACTCGGTGTTCTTGACGTACTCGACCCGCTCGCGCGCCGAGAACTTGGCCATCTTGAACGGCCCGGTGCCGGACGCGTCGGCTGCGAACGCCGCCCAGGCCTGCTTGGCGCGCTCCACGGGGTCGGCCACGGCGCCCAGGGCGTCGTACTTCTTCTGCCAGTGCGCGGGCGATGCGATGAACAGGTTGGTCAGGTTGATCGGCAGGAAGGAATCCGGCTCGCGGGTGGTCAGTTCGACGGTGAGGTCGTCGATCTTGCGGGCGCTCGCCAGTGTAGGCATGCGCGATACGGTCACGCCGATCTGGTCGGGCGCGAAATGGCGGGCGGCCTTGTTCAACACCTTGTCGACATTCCAGACGATGGCGTCGGCGGTGAGCGCGCTGCCGTCGTGGAACTTCACGCCCTTGCGCAGCTTGAAGGTCCATTTGGTCTTGTCGGCGGCATTGACCGCCCATTCGGTGGCGAGGCCGGGGATCAAAACGGAAGGCTTGTCCGCCGATGACAGGTCCCAGTGGGTCAGGGCGTCGAACATCGGAATGCCGGTGAAGCGGTTGCCCTCGAAGCCCTGGTCGGGCTGGCCGGTGGTCTTGGGAATGTCTGCCGCCGTCATGGCGATGCGCAAGGTCTTTTCCTGCGCCTGCACGCCCGCGGAGCCGAAGGCCGACGCCAGCGCGAGCGTCGCGAGCGCGACCCGGAATCCAGTGCGTTTCATTGCTGATGCTCTCCTCAAGTTGAAAAACGCCGCATCGTCAGGCACCGGTCGGGAGAACCGATCTCGGGGGCGCCTGATCACCATTGCCCTGCAATGGTTCAACAACGACGCAAGCAAGCGCGATGCCAGCCAAATTTAGTATACATGACGCTCCATTAGGGTATACACGCACCGTCACCGAAACCACAAGATGAAAGCAGCGCCCCGGTACGGGGCGTTGCGCACACTTTTGATGCGCAACATGTGCGGCTGCACGACTTCGCCACGCACGCGATGGGGCAGATAAAATCCGCGCTCGGCGCGACCACACCGGACCGCCGCACCCACGGACAGGACACAAGTCCATGCGTCGATCGATCGCCATGCTCACCCTCGCGCTTGCGGCGCTTCCCGGCCTTGCGCAGGAGACCTGGCCCGCCCGCCCGGTCAAGCTGATCGTGCCGTCCTCGCCGGGCGGGGGCACCGATGCGTTCGCCCGCATCATCGCCCAGGCGCTCGGCGACGCGACCAAGCAGCAGTTCGTCGTCGACAACCGCCCCGGCGCCAGCGGCGGCATCGGCGCGCAGGCGGTGGCCAAGGCGCCCCCTGACGGCTACACCCTGCTGGTCTCCGCCAACGCGGCCATCGCCATCAATCCGGCCCTGTACAAGAACCTGCCCTTCGACTCGGAGCGCGACTTCGCGCCGGTGACCCGCGGCGTGATGGCACCGATGGTGATCGCGGCATTCCCCGGCGCGGGCTACAAGACCTTAGGCGAGCTCGTCGAAGCCGGCAGGCGCGCGCCCGAGAGCATCGCCTACGGCTCGGCCGGCGGCGGCTCGCCGCCCTATCTGGGCGTGCGCATGCTGGAAGAAGCCACCGGCGCGAAATTCGTGCACGTGCCCTACAAGGGCGTGGGGCCGGCCTATGTGGATCTGCTGGCCGGGCGCATCAAGTTCATCTTCACCGATCTGGCCACGGTGCAGCAGCATATCGCCGCCGGCCGCGCGGTCGCGCTGGCCATGAACGAGCGCACCGCCCTCATGCCCGGCGTGCCCTCGATCGCCGAGGCCGGCTGGCCCAGGGTGGAGATGTGGACCTCGTTCAGCGCCCTGGCGCCCGCCGGCACGCCGGCCGCGGTGGTCAGCCGCATCAACGAGCAGATCGGCGCGGCGATGAAAACCCCGGCGGTGGCCGAGCGCCTGCGGGCGCAGGCGCTGGTGCCGGTATTCGACACGCCGGAGCAGTTTGCCGCCTCGATCCGGGCGGAGCGCGAGCGCTGGGCCGCCTTCGTCCGCCGCAACAACATCAGCGCGGAGCCCTAAACCTCGCGACGCGCCACCCCGATGAGCCGGTCGAGCAGCGCCGCATCGGCCTTCAGTGCCTGCGCGCTGCCGCTGTGCGCCACCCGGCCCTGTTCCAGCACCACCGCGCGATGCGAAATGCCGAGGATCATCTGCGGATGCTGTTCGACGATGATGGCGCTCATGCCTTCGTCGCGGGTGATGCGCGCGGTCGCCGCGAGCAGTTCCTCGACGATGAGCGGCGCCAGGCCCTCGAGCGGCTCGTCGAGCAGCAGCAGGCGGGAGACGGTGCGCGGGCGCCGGGCCGGCCGTTGCGGGCCTGCCAGGCCTTGCGGCCCTAGCGGGAACGCGGCGGATCGCGGACGTCCTTCTGCTCCTCGAGCTCCACGTTGTATAGCTCGCCGTTGACACGCTCGATGCCCGGGCCGTAGTCGGACACCAGCGTGATGACCTTGCGGATCTTGTTCTTGGGCGCCCATTCGGCGACGCCCAGGGTGATCTGCGGCAGGGTCAGCGACACCCGGATCATGTGGGGCGACGCGTCGACCACCGACGCGGTCGCCGCGAGCATGTTGACCATCGGCGTCTTCGACTGCGTGGCGATGGGCGCCGCCGCGAGCGCCAGGGGCGTCAGGCCGAATCCGGCCAGCACGTCGACCTTGTCGTTGACCACCAGTTCCTGGGCGAGTCGCTTGGTGACATCCGGCGTGTCGGTGTCGGCCTTGACCACCAGTTCGATCCTGCGCCCCGCCGCCGCGGCCTTGAGAACAGTGCGTTTATCCTTGGATGGTCTCCATTCTTGGGGGTTCGGGCCGGAATTGTGCCCGCCTTCCGCTTCAGGCCAGTTGCTGCTCCAGCCTGTGCAGCACTTCATAGCAGGGCAGCACCTGCGCGACGCCGGCGTTGGGTTCGCGTCTGCCGCGGATGGCGGCGATGAATTCGCGGTCCTGCAGCTCAATGCCGTTCATCGACACGTCGACCTTGGAGACGTCGATCTTCTCGTCCTTGCCGGTGAACAGGTCGTCGTAGCGGGCGATGTAGGTGCCGGTATCGCCGATGTAGCGGAAGAAGGTGCCGAGCGGGCCGTCATTGTTGAACGAAAGCGACAGGGTGCAGATCGCCCCCGTCGAGCTCTTCAACTGGATCGACATGTCCATGGCGATGCCCAGGGTCGGGTGGATCGGCCCCTGCACCGCATTGGCGGCGACGATCTTCCCGCCGTCCTGGTACCGGAACAGGTCCACCGTGTGCGCGGCATGGTGCCACAGCAGGTGGTCGGTCCAGGAGCGCGGCTGGCCGAGCGCGTTCATGTTGGTGCGGCGGAAGAAATAGGTCTGCACATCCATCTGCTGGATGCGGAACTCGCCCGACCTGATCCTTTTGTTGACCCACTGGTGGCTGGGGTTGAAGCGGCGGGTGTGCCCGCACATCGCGGTGAGCCCGGTCTCCTTCGCCAGCGCCACCACCGCCTGCGCGTCCTTGAGGCTGTCGGCCAGGGGAATCTCCACCTGCACATGCTTGCCGGCGGTGAGGCAGGCGATCGACTGCGAGGCATGCATCTGGGTGGGCGTGCACAGGATGACGGCGTCGACCTCCTTGATCGCCAGCGCATCGGCGAGATCGGTGGAGACATGCCGGACGCCGAACCTGGCGGCGACTTCCTGGGTCTTGGCCAGTTCGCGGCCGATGAGCGACACGACTTCGACGCCATCGATCCTGGCCAGGCCTTCGAGATGCTTGACGCCGAATGCGCCGGCGCCGGCGAGTGCGATTTTCATGCGGGGCCCCTTTAGCGGTTTTCGAGAATCAGGTGGCCGACCGCCGTGTTGGAGGCCGGCACATGGTAGAAGCGGTGGTGGACGTGCGGCGCGGCGCCGCCGCGGTCGGTGTCGCTCATCGCGCCGCGCGCGATGAGCCACATCACCAATTCGATGCCCTCGGAGCCGGCTTCGCGCACGTAGTCGATGTGCGGCACCTGCGCCAGGCCGGCGGGATCGGCGATCAGCCGGTCGAGGAACATGTTGTCGAACTCGCGGTTGATGAGGCCGGCGCGCGGCCCCTGCAACTGGTGGCTCATGCCGCCGGTGCCCCAGATCTGCACGTTGAGGTCGCCGTCGAAGCTCCGGATCGCCTTCTTGATGGCGCGCCCGAGCTGGAAACAGCGATTGCCGGATGGCACCGGGTACTGCACCACGTTCACCGCGAACGGAATCACCGGGCAGGGCCAGGCCTCCGGCTGGCCGCACATCAGCGACAAGGGCACGGTCAGCCCGTGGTCGACATCCATCCTGTTGACGATCGTGAGGTCGAAGTCCTGCTGGATCACCGACTGCGCGATGTGCGAAGCCAGTTCAGGATGCCCCTTGACCACCGGTACCGGGCGCGGCCCCCAGCCTTCGTCGGCCGGCTTGTACTCGGCCGCCGTGCCGATGGCGAAGGTCGGGATGATCTCCAGGCTGAAGGCGGTGGCATGGTCGTTGTAGACCAAGAAGATCACGTCGGGCGTGTTGTCCTTGAGCCATTGCCGCGACGGCTCGTAGCCCTTGAACAGCGGCTGCCAGTAGGGTTCGGCGGTCTTGCCCAGGTCCATGGCCGCGCCGATGGCGGGCACGTGGGAGGTATAGACCGATGCGCTGATGCGTGCCATGTGCGGTGTCCTTGTCTAGAGGAGCTTGCCGGTGCCGTGGCCTTGCGGCTGGCGATGGGCCTGCGCGTCGCCGTCCTCGCCGACCACCCGGTTGCCCTCGGCGGAACGGCCGCCCTTGATCATCATGTCGCGATACTCTTCCTCGGTCATGCCGGTCATCGACCCGGCCATCTGCTGGAAGCTCTTGCCGTGGGTGGCGCCCAGCTTGGCGAGAAAGTAGATGTTGCCTCCCTCGCGGATGCCCGCGTTGAGGTCGGCATTGAGCACCGCCTGCTTCTGCGCCTCGGTCATCGGCCACTCGTCCACATAGGCGCGCTGGTCGGCCTTGAAGCGCTCGCGGTTCTCGGCCTTCATGAGCGACATGCAGAACTGGTTCAGCCAATAGCCCTTGCGGCACTGCTCCATGTCGAAAATGGTCGTGCCGGGGACATCCAGGTAGGGTTTGTCCAGTGCCATGTTCAGCTCCAGTACAGGCGGGTGGGGTTGTCGACCAGCAACTTGCGCTGCAGTTCCGCCGTGGGGGCGATGTGCGGGATGTAGTCCACCAGCAGGCCGTCGTCCGGCATGTGGTTCTTGAGATTGGGATGCGGCCAGTCGGTGCCCCACAACACACGGTCGGGAAAGGTCTCGACCAGCCGCCTGGCGAACGGCACGACATCGCGGTAGGCGTTCTGCTCGCCGTTCAAGGCAGGCGGGCCGGCGACGGTGAGGCGCTCGGGGCAGCTCACCTTGGACCAGATGTTTTCGTGTTCGCGCATCATCTTTACGAACAGCTCGAATTCCGGGCCGTCCACCGGCTTGGTCACATCCGGCCGGCCCATGTGGTCCACGACCACGGTGGTCGGCAGGGCGGTGAAGAAATCCCACAACTCGGGCAAATCGACAGCCTCGAAGTAGATCACCACCTGCCAGCCCATCGGCGCGATCCGGTGGGCGATTTCCATGAGTTCATCCCTGGGCGTGAAGTCGACCAGGCGCTTGACGAAGTTGAAGCGCGTGCCGCGCACGCCGGCGGCGTGCATCTCCTGCAACTCGCCGTCCGTGACGCTGCGCCGCACGGTGGCCACCCCGCGCGCCCGGCCGCCGGACGCCCGGAGCGCGTCGACCAGCGCGCGATTGTCCGCGCCGTGGCAGGTGGCCTGCACGATCACGTTCTTGTCGAAGCCGAGGTGGTCACGCAGGGCGAACAGCTGCTGCTTGGAAGCGTCGCACGGTGTGTACTTGCGCTCCGGGGCATAGGGAAACTCGGCACCCGGGCCGAACACGTGGCAATGCGCATCGACGCTGCCGGGCGGCAACCGGAAGCGCGGCCTGGAAGGGCCGGCGTACCAGTCGAGCCAGCCGGGCGTCTTGGTGAACGTTGTGGTGGATTCCATGTCGATGTCCCGGTGTTGATGTTCAGGCCGGCTCGAACGGCAGGCCCGCGTACTGCTCGGCCACGCTCGCCGACGCATGCGCGGAGGAGGCCAGGTATTGCAGCTCGCATTCCTGCGCGCGCTGCTCGAATTCGGTCATGCCTGGGAAGCGGTGCAGCAGGTTGGTAAGCCACCATGAAAACCGCACCGCACTCCACACGCGCCGCAGGGCCATCTCGCTGTAGCTGTCGATCAGACGCGAGGACCCTGCGTCGTAATACAGCTTGAAGGCGCGCGCCAGGTAGAACACGTCCGAGACCGCCAGATTCAATCCCTTGGCGCCGGTGGGCGGCACGATGTGCGCGGCATCCCCGGCCAGGAACAGGCGGCCGTGGCGCATGGGTTCGGCCACGAAGCTGCGCAGCGGCGCGATCGACTTCTCGATCGAGGGCCCCGTGACGATGCGATCGGCGATGTCTTGCGGGTAGCGTGCCTTGAGCTCGGTCCAGAAACGATCGTCGGACCATTCCTCGACCTTGTCGTCGAGCGGCACCTGCACGTAGTAGCGCGACAGCATCGGGTTGCGCTGCGAGGCCAGCGCGAAGCCGCGCGGGTGGTTGCAGTACACCAGCTCATTGAGCGGCGGGGTCTCCGACAGCACACCCAGCCAGCCGAACGGGTAGACCTTCTCGAACTCGCGCAGGATGGCAGCCGGCATCGCCTTGCGCGACACGCCATGAAAGCCGTCGCAGCCGGCGATGAAGTCGCAGTCGACGCGCTCGTCGACGCCGTTGTGGCGGAAGGTCACGTAAGGGCGGTCGGTGGTCAGGTCGTGCGGCTTGACGTCATGCGCCTCCTGCAGCACCGCCGCGCCGCGGCGGTCGGCGGCGGCGAACAGGTCCTCCTGGATGTTGGTCTGGCCGTAGGTCATGAAGCGCTTGCCGACATGCTTCCAGGCATCGATGAAATAGCGGTCACGCCCCGCCCACACGATGGCCGCACCGTCATGCGGATGGCCGTCGCGGTCCATGCGCTCGCCCAGTCCGTTTTCGCGCAGCACCTCGACGGTGCCCTGCTCGAGCACGCCGGCACGAATGCGCGAGAGGACGTACTCGCGGCTCTTCGCCTCCAGCACCACCGAGGCAATGCCTGCGCGGTGCAGGATCTCGGAGAGCAGCATGCCGGCCGGACCGCCGCCAATGATTGCAACCTGGGTTTTCATGTGTCCCTCTTCCTCGGTGGGCGCGACGGATGTTCAATCGATGTACTTGAGGCCGGCCTTCCCGAGCGGCTCGCGGAACCTGTACATGTCCAGGCCCAGCTCGCCGGCAGCCAGCCTGGCGCGCTTGTCGCCTTCGCCGGCTTCGCGCGCGGCGGCGGCATCGGCGACCTTGCGCGCATCGGCGGCATTGACGACCACCACGCCGTCGTCATCGGCCACGATCACGTCGCCGGGGTTGACGATCATGCCGGCGCATACCACCGGGATGTTCACCGAACCCAGCGTGGCCTTGATGGTGCCCTTGGCGCTGATGGCGCGGCTCCACACCGGAAACCCCATGTCGGTGAGTGTCTTCACGTCGCGGCAGCCGGCGTCGATGACGAGGCCGCGCGCACCGCGCGCCTTGAACGAGGTGGCGAGCAGGTCGCCGAAAAAGCCGTCGGTATTGGGCGAGGACAGGGCTGCGACGACGATGTCGCCCGGCCGGATCTGCTCGGCCGCCACATGCAGCATCCAGTTGTCGCCGGGATGCAGCAGCACCGTCACGGCGGTGCCGGAAATCTGCGCGCCGGCGTAGATCGGGCGCATGTAGCTCTGCATGAGGCCGATGCGGCCCTGTGCCTCGTGCACGGTGGCCACACCGTATCGGGCGAGCGAGTCGGCGGCGGCGGCCTCGGCGCGCACGATGTTGCGCTTGACGATGCCTAAGGGTGCGTTGACGCTCATGGTCGATTCCTTTGCTGGTTCAGCGATGTCCGGGACCGCGTGCCCTACCTGCCCTTGGCCTTGAGCGCCGCGTCTAGGCGCGGAAACACCCGCCGTGCGTTGCCCTCGTAGATCTTGTGGCGCTCGACGGGGTTGATGTTGGCCGCGTCGATGTAACGCTTGGTGTCGTCGTAGTAGTGGCCGGTTTCCGGGTCGATGCCGCGCACCGCGCCGATCATCTCGGAGGCGAACAGGATGTTGTCGACCGGGATCACCTTGGTCAGCAGGTCGATGCCCGGCTGGTGGTACACGCAGGTGTCGAAGAAGATGTTGTTCAGCAGGTGGTCCTTGAGCAGGGGCTTTTTCATCTCCTGCGCGAGGCCGCGGAACCGGCCCCAGTGGTAGGGCACCGCGCCGCCGCCGTGCGGGATCAGGAACTTGAGCGTGGGAAAATCCTTGAACAGGTCGCCCTGGATGCACTGCATGAACGCGGTGGTGTCGGCGTTGAGGTAGTGCGCGCCGGTGGTGTGGAAGCAGGCGTTGCAGGAGGTCGACACGTGGATCATCGCCGGGATGTCGTACTCGACCATCTTCTCGTAGATCGGGTACCAGTGCCGGTCGGTCAGGGGCGGGCTGGTCCAGTGGCCACCGGAGGGGTCCGGGTTCAGGTTGATGCCGACAAAGCCGTATTCCTTGACGCACTTCTCCAGTTCGGGAATGCAGGTTCTGGGGTCGACGCCCGGCGATTGCGGCAGCATGGCCGCGCCGATGAAGTGGTCCGGGAACAGCTGCGCGACGCGAAAGCACAACTCATTGCAGATCGCCGCCCAGGTGGAGGAGACATTGAAATCGCCGATGTGGTGCGCCATGAAGGAGGCACGCGGCGAAAAGATGGTGAGGTCGGAGCCGCGCTGCTTCATCAGTTTCAGCTGGTTGGCCTCGATGGAGGCGCGCAGGTCGTCATCGCTGATCTTGAGGTCGGCCACCTTGGGGCTTGCCGAAGGATTGCTGATGCCGGCGATCTGCGCGTTGCGCCAGTCCTCCAGCTGCTTGGGGGCCGTGGTGTAGTGGCCGTGGCAGTCGATGATCATGGGGCGGGTCCTCTCTTTTCTTGTTCGGTCGGGAAAAATACGCTTTCATGGCGTTGTCGCCTAAGACGCTGTGGCGCAAGGGGCCTTCCGGCACCCAGGTCGGCACCGCGCCGAAGATTGCTCTCACTCGCATGAGCATGGGCTTTTCAGACGTCGCGCATTCAAAAGTCAAACAGGAGAGCCGGATTGTCCACGAGAATCCGCCGCCGGGTGGCGGCGTCGGGAATCCATTCGGCGATAAGATCCGCCAGGTCGCCATCGTTGGGCATCAGCCGATCGTTCATGTTGACGTGCGGCCAGTCCGATCCCCAGATCAGGCGCTCCGGCGCATGTGCCACCAGGGCACGCGCGATCGGCATCAGCGGCGCGTAGGGAAACTCCTCGCGGGTACAGCGCATCGGCCCCGAGAGCTTGATCCACACCCGCCCGGTATCGAGCAGTTCCAGCATCAACTTGAAGTCAGGCTGGTCGGTACCGCGGGAGGCGTCGATGCTGGCGAAGTGGTCCAGCACGATGGTGTTGGGCAGGGCCAGGAGGCGCGGCGCCTGGGCCGCCAGGTCGTCCGCCGGATAGAAGTGCACCTGCCAGCCTGCGGTCTCGAAAATGCGCCGCGCCACCGCTTCGGAGATCACCGGCAGCCCACCCCGCCGCCGTTCGCTGATGAAGCGCACCCCGCGCACGCCCAGTGCGTCCAGGTGCCTGATCTGCGCCGCGTCGATATTCTCGGCCGCCCACGCGATGCCGCGCAGGCGTTCGGGAAAGCGTGCCAGCGTGTCGGTGAGGTGGGTGGTGTCGCGTCCATAGCCGCCGCCGCTGATCAGCACGCCGCGCGAAAAGCCCAGCACCGACTGCATATCGAACAGGGTCTCGGGCAGCGCGTCGCCGGAGTAGTAGGGGCTGGCCGGGTCGAATTTGTACTTGGGGGCCGGGCCGAACAGGTGGAAATGGCAATCGCAGGCACCCTCGGGCACCGCGAACCAAGGTGCTTTCGGGTGCGGGTCGGGCGGCTGGGTGAGGTATTGGGTCGCCATCGCTCTTCGCCTGCTAGTCGGTGGCGCTGATGTTGGCTTCGCGCACCACGCGGGTCCATTGCGCGATCTCGCGGCTGATCAGGCGGCCGAGGTAGTCCGCGCCGCCGGGCGCGGTTTCGATGCCATCGGTGCGCAGCCGCTCGACCACCCGCGGCGCCTTGATGGCGTGGGCGATGGCGCCGGACAGCGCGTTGATGGCTTCTGCCGGCGTGCCGCGCGGCGCCACCATGCCGATCCACAAATAGCCCTCGTAGCCGGGAAAGCCCGACTCGGCGATCGTAGGCACATTGGGTAACTGCGCCAGGCGGACCGCGCCGGCGGTGGCCAGCACCTTGAGTTTGCCCGCCGCCAGGTGCTGGGCGGAGGTGACGTAGGTGTCCATCTTCAACTGGATGGAACCGGCCAGCAGGTCGGACAGCGCCGGTGCGGCGCCCTTGTAGGGAACGTGCGTCATCTTCACGCCGGCGCGGCGCAGCAGCAATTCCATGGTGATGTGCGGCAGCGTGCCGGTGCCGGCCGAGGAATAGTTGACCCGGTCCGGATTGGCGCGCGCATAGGCCACCATCTCGGCCAAGCTGTTGAACGGCGCCGCCGGATGCGCCACCAGCAGTTCCGGCACATTCGCCATCAGGGATACGGGCACCAGGTCCTGCTCGGTGTCGAACGGCAGCCTCGCGCGCAGGGCCGGATTGATGGTGTGCGAGGGGGTGGTCACCAGGATGGTGTACCCGTCCGGCGTCGCGCGCGCGGTGGTTTCGGTGGCCAGGATGCCGCCGGCGCCGGGCTTGTATTCGAACACCAGCGGCCTGCCTATGGTCTTGCCCATTTCATCGGCGATCAGGCGGGCCACCACATCGACCGTGCCGCCGGCCGGAAACGGCATCACCACCCGGATCGGCCGCTCCGGATAAGCGGCCGCGGCAGGCGCGGCGAATCCGAGAAGAATCGCCGCCAATGCTCCGCGCAGACCGCGCAATCGACCTTCAATGAATCCGGGGACATGGTGCATCGCGTCTGCTCCTTCATTACAGAGATGCCCTGCGCCGCGCGGCTGGCGTCCCGCCATTCGAACCGGTCATCCCGGACGAAAAAGCCGTGCGTGCTTCCGCGGGCGGAGGAGGCGCAATTCGAATCGCGCGGCGGACGGACTTTGAATACATGAGGGGCGGATTCTGCGCCTTCTGTCGATATGGTGGAATCGGCATTGCTACACTATCTGTTATCGCATTTCGGCATTTTTCTCAAAGCGATCGCAAGCCCATGAATCTGAAGCAGCTCGAATACTTCGTGCATGTGGCCGAACTGGGCAGCTTTACCCGCGCCGCCGACCACCTCGACATTGCCCAGCCGGCGCTGTCGCGCCAGGTGCGGCAACTGGAAATCGAGCTCAGGCAGAACCTGCTCACGCGCAACGGTCGGGGCGTGACCACCACAGAAGCCGGGCGCCGCCTGCTCGAACATGGGCGCGGCATCCTGCACCAGGTGGCGCGGGCGAAGGAGGATCTCGAGGAAATGCGCGGCGCGCCGGTCGGGCATGTCGCCGTCGGGCTGCCGCCCACGGTGGGGCGCATCCTTACCGTCACCCTGGTCGACGAATTCCGCAGCCGCTTTCCCAAGGCCACGCTGGGCATTGCGGAGGGGCTGTCGGTCAACATCAGCGAATGGCTGGCCTCCGGCCGTATCGACGTGGGCCTGGTCTACAACCCCTCGCCGACCCCGGCGCTCAACACCCGCGCGCTGGTGGCCGAACCGCTTTACCTGATCGGCCCGGCCAGCGCCCGCCGCGTCACGCCGCAGATGGGCGCGCCGATCGCCTTGAAGGATCTCGGCGGGCATCATCTGATCCTGCCGAGCCGCCCGAACTCGATCCGCATGTTCGTGGAAAGCCGGCTGGCCGACATCGGCGAGCGCATCAACGTGGCTCTGGAGATCGACGGCATCCCGGCCATTCTCGACCTGGTGGCGCGCGGCCATGGCCACGCCGTGCTGTCCCTGAATGCGATCCGCCACGACCCGCTGCGCGCGCGATTGTTGCCGCGCCCGATCGTCAAGCCCAGGCTGGCGACCACCCTGGCCATCGCCACCTCGGCGCAAAGGCCCTTGACGCCATTGGCGGGACAGGTGGCCGAAATGCTGCGCGAGGTGGTGCCGCGCGAGCTTGAAGGACGCGGGGCATGACGGGTCGCCATCCATGTCGCACCGGACCATCCCCACGGGTAAAGTCGCAAACATGCGTTCCCGAACCTTCATCGGTCCGCTTGCCGGGTGGCTGCTGCTGGCGGCGATTGGCGCGCCCGCCGATACCCTGGCCCAGCCCTACCCCGCCAAGCCGATCCGCATGGTCGTGCCCTTCACGCCGGGCGGCACCACCGACATCCTCGGCCGCGCCATCGGGCAGAAGATCGCCGAGGCGTTCGGGCAACAGGTGATCATCGACAACCGGCCGGGCGCCGGCGGCTCGATCGGGGCGGAGTCGGTGGCCAACTCGGCGCCGGACGGCTACACGCTGATGATGGGCCATATCGGCACCCTGGCGGTGAACCCGTCGCTGTACCCCAGGCTGGGTTACGACCCGGTCAAGGGCTTCGCGCCTGTGGCCTGGGTGGCGCGCGTGCCCAATGTGCTGGTGGTCGGCAACGCCGTGCCGGCGAAAAGCGTCAAGGAGCTTGTCGCGCTGGCCAGGGCGAGACCGGGCAGCCTCAACTACGGTTCGGGCGGCAACGGCAGCGCGGCGCACCTCGCCGCCGAGTACTTCAAGCTGCAGACCGGCACCTTCCTGGTCCACATCCCCTACCGCGGCACCGCGCCGGCGGTCACCGACCTCATCGCGGGACAAATCTCGCTCATGCTCACCGGCGGGCCGGCGGTGCTGCCGCAGGTGAAGGCCGGGCAACTGCGCGCGCTCGCCGTGACCAGCGCGAAGCGCATGGAAGCGCAGCCGGAACTGCCGACCATCGCCGAGAGCGGCTACCCCGGCTTCGAGGCCGACCAATGGTACGGCGTGGTCGCCCCCGCCGGCACGCCGGCCGACGTGGTGGCCAGGCTCAATGGCGCGATCAACCGCGCGCTCAACGCGCCGGAACTCAAGCAGCGCCTGTCCGGCGAGGGCGCCGAAGCCGTGGCCACCACACCGCAGGCATTCGGCGCGCTGATCGCCAGGGAGATCGAACGCTGGCGGCCGGTGCTCAAGGCCGGCAACGTCAAGGCGGACTGAGATTCGCGGACATCACCACGCAAGGGAGGACAGACCGTGTGGCTGCGCAACTGCTGGTATGTGATCGGCTGGGAACACGAAATTCCCGATGGCGGCTTTCTCGCCCGCACAGTGCTGGGCGAGGCGTTGCTCGCTTATCGCACCGCGACCGGCCGGTATGTGGTTCTGGAGGACCGCTGCTGCCATCGTCATGCGCCGCTCTCGAAAGGGCGCCGCGAAGGCGACTGCATCCGCTGCGGGTATCACGGTCTGAAGTTCGACGCGGCGGGCGCGTGCGTTGAAGTGCCCGGCATGGCGACGCCGCCGGCCGCGGCCCGGGTGCGCACCTACCCCGCGATCTGCCGCAACCGCTGGGTGTTCGTATGGATGGGCGAGGCGGGGCACGCCGACCCCGCCATGCTGCCGGACAACTTTTCCTGCGGCGCGGCCGGCTGGCACTACAAGCCGGGCTACATGCATTACGACACACCCTACCTGCTGATCTGCGACAACCTGCTCGACTTCTCGCACCTGAGCTGGGTGCACGAAAAGACCCTGGGCGGCAGCACCGCCATCGCACTCGCCCGGCCCACCGTCGAGGCTGTCACCGCACCCGGCCAGCGCGGCGTGAAGGTCAGCCGCCAGGTGCCGGGCGTACCGCCCCCGCCCTACTACGCGAAGATCCGCGCCATGCCGCCGGTGATCGACCGCTGGTTCGTCTACGACTTCCTGCTGCCGGGCACGCTGCTGATGCATTCCGGCGGGCGGCCGACCGGCGACGCCTCCGACGACATGCGCAACGCCGTGCAGTTGCACAGTTGCCAGACCCTCACCCCCGAAACCGCGAACAGCACCCACTATTTTTTCATGCAGGCGTATCGCGCCGATGCGCAACATCCGGCCGTCACCGAAGGCATACACCAAAGCCTGATCCAGGCCTTCGATGAAGACCGCGACATGATTTCGGCGCAATACCGCGCCATCCAAAGCGCGCCCGGCGCGCCGATGCTGCCGCTGTACATGGACGCTGCCCTGGTGCAGTTCCGCCGCCTGCTCGAGCGCGAGCACGCACTCGAAGCCGGGCTGCGGCCGGCGGCAGCCTGAGATCGCCCCGCCCGGCGCGACCCCGGGAGGCCGGCTGGCGCGCCGACGGCCTTAGACGGCGAACTCGGCCTCGTGCATCCAGGCCGAATGGCGCGGCGCGCGGCGCGTGCGGGACCATTCCTCGAGCATGTCCCACTTCACTGCGGCGGCGCGCTCATGCATGTCGGGCGTACCGACATCGCAGGCCAGTTCCAGCCGATGACCGTTGCAATCGAAGAAATAGATCGACTTGAACAGGGTGTGGTTGGTCGGGCCGATGACCTCGACGCCGTTGGCCTCGAGGCGCGCTTTCGCCGCCAGCAGGGCGTCGTGGTCGGCCACCTTGAAGGCCAGGTGCTGGACCCATTTCGGCGTGGCCTCGTCGCGCCCCATGGCGGGCGAGTTGGGCAGCTCGAAGAACGCCAGCACATTGCCGCCGCCGGCATCGAGGAAGATGTGCATGTACGGGTCGGGCTCGTGCGTGGAAGGCACCTGGTTTTCGGCGAACGCGAGCACGAATTCCATGCCGAGGTTCCTGGCATACCAGTCGACGGTTTCCTTGGCATCCTTGCAGCGGTAGGCCACATGGTGCACGCCCATGGTCCGCGCGGCGGCAGTGTTCATTTTCGGCTCCCCTTTTCGGCTTGCAATATTCGTAACTTACGTTACTATTATGTCACTGTCAAGGCGCACGCCGTTGCCGCGCCACTCGGCACCCCCGGGCGGCGACTGGCCCGACCCTCAATCCCATTCCCCTGGAACCCGATGGAACTGTCCCGCTTCATGCCCTACCGCCTGGCCGCCGCCGCCGATGCCGTGAGCCGCGCGCTGGCCGGGGTGTATTCGGAACGCTTCGGCCTGAGCCGCGACGAATGGCGCGTCATGGCCCAGCTGGCCGATGTCAAGGAACTGAAGGCCACCGACCTCGGGCTGCGGACATCGTTGCCGAAGATGCAGGTCAGTCGCGCCGCCACCCGGCTGGAGCGGGACGGCCTGATCGTGCGCGCGACCGATCCCGCCGACCGCCGCAACCTGGTCATGCGCCTGACCGCCGCCGGTCGCGCGCTCCATCGGCGCATCGAACCGGTGGTGCTCGAACGCGAGCGCGACCTGATGGCCGCGCTCGCGCCGGCCGAACGCGCCGCGTTCGCAACGGCGCTTCCGCGCATCGAGGCCGCCGCCTGCGCCTTGCAGCAGCAGGCCTGACGGCGCATCGACGTAAACTCCGCGTTCCCCAGCGGAGGACGCATGGCCCTTTTGTCACGGCTGTTTCCGAGCGACTTGCTCAACCCCGGCGTCCGGCGGCGCGAGGTGTTCGGCTGGGCGATGTACGACTTCGCCAATTCCGGCTACACCACCGTGGTCCTCACGGCGGTGTTTTCGGCCTACTTCGCCGGCGTGGTGGCGGGCAAGGCGCCGTGGGCCGCCTTTGCCTGGACCGCCGCGCTTTCGGTGTCATATGCCCTGGTGATGCTCGCCATGCCGGCGCTGGGCGCCTTTGCCGACCTGCGCGCGGCCAAGAAGCGCCTGCTTGCCGCCACCACCGTCGCGTGCGTATGTTCCACCGCCATGCTGGCCGTGGTCGGGCCCGGCGACGTAGCCCTGGCGATGCTGCTGATCGTCATCTCCAACAGCTTCTTCAGTTTCGGCGAGTCGCTCGCCGCCGCCTTCCTGCCGGAACTGGCGAAGAAGGACGGATTGGGGACGGTCTCGGGCTGGGGCTGGAGCCTGGGCTATTGCGGCGGCATGCTCACGCTTGGACTCTGCCTGGGCTGGGTGCTCCATTCACAGGCGCGCGGGGAATCGGCGGCGCAGTTCGTGCCGGTGACCATGCTGATCACCGCCGCGCTGTACGGCCTGGCGTCGCTGCCGACCTTCGCGCTGCTGCGCGAGCGCGCAGCAGCACAGCCGGGGCAGCCGGCGGGACCAGGCGCGTCGTTCCGGCAGCTGCGCGCGACCCTGGCGCAGGCGCGCCGCTATCGCGACTTCGCCTGGCTGCTGGTATGCGGCCTGTTCTACCAGGGCGGGGTGGCGGTGGCCATCACGCTGGCGGCGATCTACGCCGAGCAGGTGATCGGCTTCAGGTCCTCCGAGACCATGATGCTGATCTTCGTGCTCAACATCGCGGCGGCCGTCGGCGCCTTCGGCTTCGGCACCCTGCAGGACCGCATCGGCCACAAGCCCGCGCTGGCCGCCACGCTCGTTGGCTGGGTGGCCACCTGCCTCATCGCCGCCATCACCACCACCAAGGGCGGCTTCTGGTGGGCGGCAGTCATCGCCGGCGCCTGCATGGGCTCCTCGCAGTCGGCGGGCCGCGCCATGGCGGGCATGTTCGCCCCGCAGAGGCAGTTGGCCGAGTTCTTCGGCTTGTGGACCTTCGCGACCCGCCTGGCCGCCATCATCGGCCCGCTGATGTATGGTGCCATCACCTGGGCGACCGGCGGCAACCAGCGATTCGCCATCGCCGCGACCACCCTGTTGTTCGTCGCCGGCCTGATCGCGCTGATGCCCATCGACGTGGCGCGCGGCCGCGCCGCAGCCAATCCCGGCCCTGTTCCCGCAACCTTGTGAGATTCCGATGATCGACCTGCGCTCCGACACCGTCACCCGCCCCTCCACCGCCATGCGCGAGGTCATGGCGCGCGCTCCGGTGGGCGACATGCAGTACGGCGACGACCCCTCCCTCAATGCGCTGGAGGCGCGCGTGGCCGACCTGCTGGGCAAGGAAGCCTCGCTGTGGCTGCCCTCGGGCACCATGGCCAACCAGGCGGCGCTGCGCACCCTGACACGCCCGGGCGACGACGTGCTGGTGGGCAGCGAGGCGCATTCGGTGTGGCACGAGGCCGGCGGCTCGGCCGCCAACGCGGGCGTGCAGTTCACCGAGATCGGCAGCGCCGGCACCTTCACCGCCGAGGATGTGCGGCGCAACGCCAAGCCGCGCAACCAGCCGCTCATGCCCCTGCCCTTCACCACCCTGGTGCAGATCGAGAATACGCACAACCGGCATGGCGGCCTGGTGTTCCCGCAAGCTGAGGCCGAGGCCGTCTGCGCGACCGCGCGCGAACTCGGCCTGGCCACCTACCTCGACGGCGCCCGCCTGTGGAACGCGGCGGTGCAGTCAGGCCTTTCCCCGGCGCGCCTGGCTGCGCCGTTCGACCTGGTCATGGTGGCTTTCTCCAAGGGCCTGGGCGCGCCGGCCGGCTCCATGCTGGCAGGTCCGCGCGACCTGATCGCCGCGGCAGCGCGCCATCGCCGCATGCTCGGCGGCGCGATGCGCCAGGTCGGCATGTTTGCCGCCGCCTGCGACTACGCCCTCACGCACAACTTCGACCGGCTCGCCGACGACCATGCCAACGCCCGGCTGATGGCCGAGCGCCTGGCCGGGTGCCGAGGCGTGACCATGCGCCTCGAACGACTGATGACCAACATCGTGGTGTTCGAGCTTGAAGGCGGGAAACTCAATGCGGCGCAACTGGTCGCCGCGGCGCGCGACGAGGGCGTCCTGATCAATGCCTTCAGTCCGGTGAAGGTGCGCCTGGTGACGCACCTCGACGTGACGCGCGAGGCCTGTATCCGCGCCGCCGACGTGCTGGCCCGGCTGCTCGGCTGATCCCGCGGCGTGCACGCCGCGCGCGGCCGCGGCATCAGCGCCGGCGGAACCAGCGCGCGGCGGCGCTGCCGGCAAATCGCTCCGGGAACCTGCTCGCCGCCCAGGCCAGCACGCCGTACTTGAGGAGCTTGCCCGCGAACATGGCGATCGCAATGCCCGCATAGGCCTGCTGCACCACACCGAGGAACACCAGCGCAGGCGTCTGCGGCAGGGGCGAGATGGCGATCAGGAACAGCGCCAGCATGCCGTAGTGCCCGGCCCAGTCCATGATGCGCGCCGAGCCGGGATGAAAGAGCATTTCCGGAAAGCGGTCGTAGATCGTCGCCCAGCCAAGATGGTGCAGGACGATCACCATCACGGTGGCGCCGATGGTGCTGCCGGCCGCGGCCGCCAGGGCGATGGCGCGCCAGCGCCCTGGCATGAGCAACGCCGCGGGCACGATGACCGCGGTGACCGGAAAGGTCGCCGTCAGCGTGCCGGCAAAGGCGAGCGCGGCGCAGGTCAACAGGAAGGCGCGCCCCTGCGAACCCTGCCGCAGCAGGCGGGCGAGCGTGCCTTCAAGTTTCGGCTCTGCCATCGGAAATTGCCCATGTTCGCGGGGATCGACACCGCATGCGCCACGCGCGGATGGTAGCGCCGATGCGCGGCAAGGGTACGTTCGAGGCGCGCCGGCACGGCTTGTGTAAAGTGCGGGCATAACAACAACCCTCAGGAGGAAGCATGCGGACTCTGGCCGTCGCCGGCCTGGCCGGTGTGCTCGCGCTCGGCGCCAGCGCAGGCGCCGCTGCGCGGGTGACGCGCATCGTCATCGACGAGGTGCTGCCGTTCACGGAACCCGCCGGCAGCCCGTCGCAGAAGGTCGTCTACGAACAGGTGGCCGGGCGCGCCTTCGGCGAACTCGACCCGACACTGCCCGGCAAGGCCATCATCCAGGACATCGAGCGCGGCCGCGATGCCGACGGCAAGGCGCGCTATGTCGCGACCTTCCTCATCATCAAGCCCCGCGACATGCGCCAGGCCAGCGGCATGCTATGGCACGACGCGCCCAATCGCGGCCGCGTGTTTCCGATGGCGTCGCAGGGGCGCGCCTTCCACAAGGACCAGATCTGCAACTACGCCGGCGGCATGATCCCGTTCGCGCGTACCGCCGCCGACCGCATGGCCAGGGGCGATCCGCGCCCTTCGCTGGAAGAACGCTACGGCTCGCATGCAGGCTATGTGGAGGCAGTGAAGAGGGCCGCCTCACGGGCCGTGGCTGCGGACTTCCTGTTGCCTGTGGATGCCGAAGGTCTGATCAGGGCAGCCGAGGCAAGCAAGGTGCTGCGCTAAACCAAGCCGACCTCAACATCAGCGGAAAGAATCCTCATGGGAATACTCGTGCAAGGCAAGTGGACCAACGACCCGCCACCCGCCGGCGGCAGCTTCGTGCGGCCGGAAAGCCTTTTCCGCGCCGCAGTAAGCAGCGACGGCGGGACAGACTTCAAGGCGGAAGCCGGGCGCTACCACCTGTACGTCGCCTACTCTTGTCCGTGGGCGCACCGCGCGATCATTTTTCGCGCCCTGAAGGGCCTGGAAGGCATGGTGTCCATGTCGGTCGCGCTGCCCAATGACCGGCGCAATGGCTGGCGCTTCGGCAGTGTGTTTCCCGGCGCGACGGCTGACGAGGTGAACGGCTTCACCTGGTTGCACCAGGCCTACACCGCCGCCGACCCGACCTACACCGGCAAGGTGACGGTGCCCACGCTTTGGGACAGGAAGACCAGGACCATCGTCAACAACGAGTCCTCCGAGATCATCCGCATGTTCAACTCGGCCTTCGACGGCCTGGGCGCCAAACCGGGAGACTACTACCCGGCGCCGCTGCGCGAGGAAATAGACGCCATCAACCAGACCGTGTATCGCGACCTCAACAACGGCGTATACCGCGCCGGCATGGCAACCAGCCAGGACGCCTACGACGAAGCCGTCACCCGGGTGTTCGCATGCCTGGACATGCTGGAACTGCGTCTGGCAAAGCAGCGCTACCTGGTGGGGAACACCATCACCGAGGGCGACTGGCGGCTCTACGTGACCCTGGCGCGCTTCGACGCGGCCTATCACCCGCTGTTCAAGTGCAGCGTGCGCCCGCTCTCGGCCTACCACCATCTGGACAACTACCTGCGCGAGCTGCATCAGGTGCCCGGCGTGGCCGCGACCACGCGTCTGGACCACATCGTCACCGGCTACTACAGCAATGCGCGCAGCAACCCGAACGGCATCATCCCGGCAATGCCGGCGCTGGACCTGGGCAGGCCGCACGATCGCGCGTCCCGACAAGCCGGCACGATATCGCATTGGCATGGGCTGGGATGAATCTCTTGCCCGCGCCGGCCACCCGGTGTTCATGGCCGGACAGGAAGCGGCGTGGGCGATCTTCCGCTTCGGCACGGAACACCCCGGGGTGCATCCGGGCATGCGCTTTCAGAGCGCGGCATCGCCGGCATCGTGTCGATCGAACCCGGCGCATGTCCGGCCGCCAGTGGCGACCTGAAGCCGTATCTCAAGATGCCAATGATGGTACTGTGGGGCGACTATGTCGACACATCGCCGCGCTGGGCGCCGCGCCTGAAGGCCTGCCGCGAATTCGCCGAGGCCGCCACCCCGGCCAGCGGACGGGTGCAGAACATCGTGCTGCCCGAACTCGGCATCAAGGGCAATTCGCACATGCTGATGCAGGACGACAACAGCCTGGAACCGGCCGACCGGCTCTTGGCCTGGATCGACAAGAACATCGGGCGCGGCCAGGGCTAGGCCAACCCTCGCACGACCGCACACAAGCAACCACCGGAGAACGGCATGCATATCACGCATCGATTGGGCCGCACTTTCGCGTCCCTTTGGCTGGCAACGCTGGCCCTGGGTTCGTACGCGCAGCCCGCGCCGGCGGAAGGCGCGTGGATCGCCCGGGACTTCCGCTTCCACACCGGCGAGGTCATGCCGGAGCTGCGCCTTGCCTACACCACGCTCGGTTCGCCGGCCAACCCGGCGGTGCTGGTATTGCACGGCACCACCGGCAACGGCCGCGCGCTGCTTTCGCCCGCCTTCGGCAACGAATTGTTCGGCCCCGGCCAGCCCCTGGATGCGGGCAAGTACTACGTGATCCTGCCGGACGCGATCGGCCACGGCAAGAGCAGCAAGCCCTCCGACGGCATGCGTGCGAAGTTCCCGATGTACAACTACGATGACATGGTGGCGGCGCAGCATCGCCTGGTGACCGAAGGCCTGGGGGTCAAGCACCTGCGCCTGGTGATCGGCAATTCGATGGGCGGCATGCACACCTGGCTGTGGGGCGTGAAGTACCCGGGCTTCATGGACGCGCTGGTGCCCATGGCCTCCATGCCCAGCGAAATGTCGGGACGCAACTGGATCATGCGGCGCCTGATCGTCGACTCCATCCGCACCGACCCCGAATGGATGGGCGGCAATTATACGAAGCAACCGAAGAGCGCGCAGTTCGCCGCGGTGTTCTACAACTTCGCCACCAATGGCGGCAACCAGGGCCTGCAGAAAATTGCCGGCTCGCGCGAAAAGGCCGACGCCCTCCTCAACCAGCGCCTCGCGGCGCCTTTCCCGGCGGATGCCAACGATACCCTGTACCACTGGGAATCCTCGCGCGACTACAACGCATCGCTGGGCCTGGACAGGATCACCGCGACGCTCCTGGCGATCAACTCGGCGGACGACGAGCGCAACCCGCCCGAACTGGGCGTGATGGAGCGCGAGTTGAAACGCATCAGGAACGCTCGGCTGCTGTTGATCCCCGGCAGCGCGGACACCTTCGGGCATGGCACGACCGGCAATGCGCGGTTCTGGAAGGCACAGGTGGAGGAACTGTTGCGGACAGCGCCCAGGGTGGGCAACTGACCATCCACCCGCACAGCACAGTGAATCGCACCTGCGAACGAACCGCCGTTTCCCTCACCCGCACTCAAAAGACCAACATGGCCACCCTCAAAAGCCCCGCCGTCCTGATCCACCGCCACGGCGGCCCGGAAGTTCTTGAAGTCACCGAAATGGACGTACCCGACCCGGGCCCGCAGGAAGTTCGCATCCGCCAGCAGGCCATCGGGCTCAATTTCGCCGACATCTACCAGCGCCGCGGCGCGCATGGGCCGCACCACACCGCGCAGTTCCCGGTGGTACTGGGCTCCCAGGGTTCGGGCGTGATCGAATCGGTCGGCGCCGACGTGCACGACCTCAAGGTCGGGCAGGCGGTCACCTACGTGCACCCCGGTGCCTATGCCGCGGTGCGCCTGCTGCCGGCGGAGCGCACCCTGCCGATGCCCGACGGGCTCGACATGGAAAGCGCAGCCGCCACGCTGCTGCGCGGCATGACGGCCGAATACCTGCTGCACCGGCTCTACAGGCTGCAGGCCGGCGAGCGCGTGCTGGTGCATGCGGCGGCCGGTGGCATGGGGCTGATCCTCTCGGCCTGGGCGCGCGCGCTGGGCGCCGAGGTGATCGGCACGGTCGGCTCCGACGCCAAGCGCGAGACCGCGCTGGCCCACGGCTGCCACGCCGTCATCAACTACAAGCGCGAGGACTTCGTGCGCCGGGTGGGCGAGATCACCGGGGGCCAGGGTGTGTCGATCATCTACGACGCGGTCGGGCGCGACGTGTTCTTCCCGTCCCTCGACTGCCTGGCAAACCGCGGCACCATCATCAGCTACGGCACCGCCTCGGGCGACGTGGAAGGCCTGGACCTGCATCTTCTGCACCCGAAGTCGCTGACGGTATGCCGGCCCACGCTGAAGAGCTTCATCGCCACCACGGCGGAATTGCGGCAGTCCGCCGCGACCTTCGCTGCGGCCGTGAAAAGCGGCGCGGTCAGGGCGGAGATCGGGCGGCGCTACCGGCTGGCCGAGATCGTCCGTGCGCATGAAGAACTGGAGAACCGGCAAACCACCGGTGCGCAGGTGCTCCTGCCCTGACCGGCGGTTGGCGCAGCAACCGGCGCCCTGCACCTACTCCGGGTTCATCCCCGCCTCGCGGAACGCGCGGCTCCAGGCCTGCAGTTGCTCGCCGACGAAGCTGCCAAGCTCCTCGGGGGTGGAGCCGGCCAGATCGAAACCCAGCTTCTCGATCTTCTCGCGCACGTCGGGCTTCTGCAGGGCGGCGTTCCATTCGCGGCTCATTTTCGCGGTGATGTCGGCCGGCAGCCGGGCCGGGCCGAAAAGCGCCGCCCAGGTGCCCGCGGTCAGCGGCGGCAGGCCCGCCTCCGTCGCGGTGGGGACCGTGGGAAACAGCGGTGAACGCGCCGGCAGCAGGATCGCCAAGGCACGCAGCTTGCCTTCCTTGATGAGCGCCTGGGTGCTGATGGGCGTGGCGAAGGTCAGCTGCACATGGCCGCCCATGATGTCGGTGACGGTCGGCCCTTCGCCCTTGTAGTTGACGAGGTTGGTATCCGCCTTCACCGACTTCAGCCGCGTGTGCATGAGCTGCGTGACGCCGCTGTAGCTGCCGTAGTTGAGCTTGCCCGGATTGGCGCGCGCGAAGGCGAGCAGTTCGCTCGCGTCCTTCGCGGGCAGCGAAGGGTTGACCACCAGTAGATAGATGTAGCGCCCCGCCAGGGAGACCGGCGTGAAGCTTTTCACCGGGTCGTAGGGCGGATTCTTCTTCAACAGCGGCACCTGCATCATCGGCGTGTTGGAGGCCAGGAAGAAGGTGTGGCCGTCCGGCTCGGCGCGCGCGACGAAGTCGCCGGCGATCGCGCCATCGGCGCCCGGCCTGTTCTCGACGATCACCGGCTGGCCCAGCGAGGCGGTGAGCGTCTGGGCGAGGATGCGCGCCACCACATCGGTAGAGCCGCCGGGCGGAAACTGCAGCACGATGCGCACCGGCTTGGTCGGCCAGGCCTGCGCCCATGCAAGCGAAGCCCCGCACGCAACCACCACCAGCAATGCGTTGCGAATGACGCGAAGGGGCCGCATGTTGTCTCCCTGGATGTTCTTGTCGCCCTGAAGGGTACACCCGCCAGCCGGCCGGCGTATGCCTCAGGCGCGGCCGACCGTGACGATGCCGCGCGCGCGCAGGGCCTCGATGGCGGATGCGTCGTAGCCGATCCCGCCCAGCACTTCGGCCGTATGCTGGCCCAGCAGCGGCGGCGCGCTCGCCGACTGCGCCGGTTCCTCGTTGAAACGCACCGGAAAGGCCACACTGGGCAAGTCTCCCAGCACCGGATGCGCGTTGGTCTGCACCAGCTTGCGGGCCACCACCTGCGGGTGGTGGATCGCCTCTTCCAGGGTGTGGATGGGCGAGCAGGGAATGCCGGCGCCGCGGCACTGCTCCAGCCAGTGCGCCACCGGCTTCTTGCCGATCTTCTCCTGCACCATCGCGACGGTGACGTCGAAGTTGGCCACGCGCGCCGCGTTGGTGGCGAAGCGCGGATCGTCGACCACGTCGCCCATGCCCAGCATGGCGCAGAGGCGGCGCCACTGCGCGTCGTTGCCGACGCCGATCATCATCGGCGCGTCCGAGGCGTCGAAAGCCTGGTAGGGCGCCAGCGCGCCGTGGCCGGTGCCCATCGGACGGGGCGACTTGCCGGTGACCCAGAAACCCTGCGCCAGGTAACCCATCAGGCTCATGGCGGTGGACAGGAGCGACACCTCCAGGTACGTGCCCTTGCCCGTCCGGCCGCGCTCGATCACCGCCGCCAGCACGCCCGCCAGGCCGTTGGCGCCGGTGCACAGGTCCACTGGCGAAAAGCTCGCGCGCGCCAGGCCGCCACCGGGCACGCCCATGCTGGCCAGCATGCCGGAGAAGGCCTGCAGCATGACGTCGTAACCGGGCATCTCCCCGAGCGGGCCGTCGCGCCCGTAACCGGAGATCTCGCAATAGATGAGGCGCGGGTTCAGCTTCGACAGGGTGGCGTAGTCCACGCCAAGACGCGCCGCCGCGCCGGCGCCGAAACCCTGCAGCACGATGTCGGCCGAGGCCACCAGGGTATGCACGATCTTGCGGCCTTCGTCGCTCTTGAGGTCCAGCGCCAGGCTTTTCTTGTTGCGGTTGACCGAGAGGAACAGCGCCGATTCGCCCTTTTGCTGCGGCGCCCAGGCGCGCGTGTCGTCGCCCGTTTCAGGCGGTTCGACCTTGATGACTTCGGCGCCGAGTTCGCCGAGCGACTGGCCGCACAGCGGGCCGGCCAGCACCTTGGAGAGGTCGATGACGCGCAGGCCTTGCAGTGGTTGCATTTGTCTCTCTTTCGTAAGTCTTTTCGGGCTTTAGGCGCCGACGACGGCAATGCGTGTCAACCAACGTCGATGCCCTCACTTATCCTTGCGTTTCCAACATGGCATGTTGGAAACGCAAGGATGTCTTCCGGGCTCAAATCAACCGGGCATTTGGCGGCCAGGATTCCCTCGCATCACTGCGGCTGGAACCCGCTGGCCTTGATGATGCCGGCCCAGGTCTTCGTGTAGGCCTGTTCGCGGCTCGCCAGTTGCGCCTGCGTCATGAAGCCCACCGTCAGGCCCATGGCGGACAGGCGGTTGCGCACCTCGGGCATCGCCAGCACCTTGGCAAGTGCCTCGCCGAAACGGTCCGTCACCGCCCTGGGCGTGCCGGCGGGAGCGAAGATGCCGTAGTAGGGCATGTCCTCGAAACCGGCCAGGCCCAGTTCGGCGAAGGTGGGCACATCGGGCAGCGCGGCCTGGCGCTGGGTGCCCAGCACCGCCACCACGCGCAGCCGCCCTGCCTTGTGGTTTTCGATGAAGTCGGGGATGGAGGCAACGCCGGCGGCGATCTGGTTGCCCAGCATATCGCCCATCATCGGTGCGCTGCCCTTGTAGGGCACCGGCACCAGGTCGAGGCCGTACTTCTGGCCGATCAGCCTGACCAGGAACTCCGGGGTCGAAGCCGGCGCCGGCACGCCGACATTGCCCTTGCCAGCGCCGGCGCCCTTGACCCAGTTCACGTACTCGTTCACCGACTTGGCCGGTGTTCCACCCGAGACGGCGAAGGCATTGACGAAAGTGGCAAAGCCCGCCACCGGGATGAAATCCCTGGCCGGGTCGAACCCGGCGTTCTTCACCACCTGAGGCAGGATGGAGATGGTGTGGTCATGCGAGAGGAACAGGGTCTTGCCATCGGGCGCAGCGGCCTTCAGCGCCTGGGCCGCGATCTGGCCGCCCGCGCCGGCGCGGTTTTCCACCACCACCTGGGCGCCGAGTTCGTCCTTGAGAGGTTCAGCCAGGGTGCGCGCGATGGCGTCGGTGCCGCCACCGGCGGGAAAGCCGACCATCAGCCGGACCGGGATCCCGGTCTGTGCGACGGCGAGTCCGGCGCACAGCAGCGCGCTGGACGCGAGGAGGCGGCGCAGGAAGCGCGCTGCCCGGATGGAAAGGGTGTATGGCATCTTGACTCCGTACGAATCGTGAAAAATCCGGGCCGGACCGGCATTGCCCGCTGCGTGCAGCCCCGGTCCATGGTGCCGCCCGCGCCCGGGCGGCCGCAACGCTACATGCTGCGCCGGTACTGCCCGCCCACCTCGAACAGCGCGGAGGTGATCTGGCCGAGCGAGCACACGCGGGCCGCCTCCATCAACACCTCGAAGACGTTGGCATTGTCGATCACCGCCTGCTGCAGGCGTTGCAGCATGGCCGGGGCTGCCGCCTTGTGGCGCTCATGGAACTCCGCCAGACGCTGCAGCTGCGACTGCTTTTCCTCCTCGGTCGAGCGAATCAGTTCGATGGTCTGCGGCATGCCGGCGTCGTGCGGGTTGCGGAAGGTGTTCACGCCGATGATGGGGTAGGAACCGTCGTGCTTCTTGTGCTCGTAATACATCGACTGCTCCTGGATCTGGCCGCGCTGGTAGCCGGTTTCCATGGCGCCCAGCACGCCGCCGCGCTCGGAGATGGCCTCGAATTCCTTGAGCACCGCCTCCTCGACCAGGTCGGTGAGTTCATCGATGATGAACGAGCCCTGGTTGGGGTTCTCGTTCTTGCCGATGCCCCACTCGCGGTTGATGATGAGCTGTATCGCCATGGCGCGCCGCACGCTTTCCTCGGTGGGCGTGGTGATCGCTTCGTCGTAGGCATTGGTGTGCAGCGAGTTGGTGTTGTCGTAGGTGGAGATCAGCGCCTGCAGGGTGGTGCGGATGTCGTTGAAGGCGATTTCCTGCGCGTGCAGGCTGCGGCCCGAGGTCTGGCTGTGGAACTTGAGCTTCTGGCTGCGTTCGTTGCCGCCGTACTTGTTCTTGATCGTGGTGGCCCAGATGCGCCGCGCCACCCGGCCGATGACGGAATACTCCGGGTCCATGCCGTAGGAGAAGAAGAACGACAGGTTGGGCGCGAAGTCATCGATATGCATGCCGCGCGCCAGGTAGGCTTCGACGAAGGTGAAACCGTTCGACAGCGTGAAGGCGAGTTGCGAAATCGGGTTGGCGCCGGCCTCGGCGATGTGGTAGCCGGAGATCGACACCGAGTAGAAGTTGCGCACCTTGTGGCGGACGAAGTACTCCTGGATGTCTCCCATCACCTTCAGGCTGAACTCGGTGGAGAAGATGCAGGTGTTCTGGCCCTGGTCCTCCTTGAGGATGTCGGCCTGCACGGTGCCGCGCACGTTCTCCAGCACCCAGGCGCGGATCTTGGCGGCTTCGTCATCAGTGGGATCGCGACCGTTGTCGGCCCTGAATTTCTCCAGGTTCTGGTCGATCGCGGTGTTCATGAAGAACGCCAGGATGGTCGGCGCCGGGCCGTTGATGGTCATCGACACGCTGGTGTTGGGCGAGCACAGGTCGAAGCCGCCGTAGAGCACCTTCATGTCGTCGAGCGTGGCGATCGAGACGCCGGAATTGCCGACCTTGCCGTAGATGTCGGGGCGCAGCGCCGGGTCGTTGCCGTAGAGCGTGACCGAGTCGAAGGCGGTGGACAGCCGCTTGGCCGGCATGTCCTTGGACACGTGGTGGAAGCGCCGGTTGGTGCGGAACGGATCGCCCTCGCCGGCGAACATGCGGGTCGGATCCTCGTTCTCGCGCTTGAACGCGAACACGCCGGCGGTGAAGGGAAAGGAACCCGGCACGTTTTCCAGCATCAGCCACTTGAGCAGTTCGCCGTCGTCCTCGAAGCGCGGCAGCGCCACCTTGCGCACCTTGGTGCCGGACAGCGAGGTGTGGGTGAGCGCGGTGCGGATCTCCTTGTCGCGGATCTTCACCACGTATTCGTCGCCGGCATAGGCCTTCCGCATGTCCGGCCATTGGGCCAGCAGTTTCTTCGCCGGTGCCTCCAGGCGGGTGTCGCGATCGACCAGCAACGCGTCGAGCTCGGCGAGCTCGCGCCCGCATTCGGCCGAGAGCATGTTGCGCACGCTCTGCAACTGCTGGCGCTCGCGCGCCAGCCGCGCCTGGCCTCGCACGTAAAGATGGTAGCCGCGCACGGTGTCGGCGATCTCGGCCAGATAGCGCACGCGCTGCGGCGGCACCACCGGCGTCTGGTTGGAAGACGACTTGCCCTTGACCTGCGCCAGGCGGCCGGGCGCGGCGTCGAGCCCGAGCGACTTGAGCTTGGGCAGCATGCCCTGGTAGAGCGCGGTGACGCCGTCGTCGTTGAAGCGGCTGGCCATGGTGCCGTAGACCGGCATGTCGTCCAGGCCCTGGCTGAAAGCCTCGCGGTTGCGCTGGACCTGCTTGCGCACGTCGCGCAGCGCGTCGGCGGCGCCCTTGCGGTCGAACTTGTTGATGGCCACGAAGTCGGCGAAGTCGAGCATATCGATCTTCTCCAGCTGCGAGGCGGCGCCGAACTCGGGGGTCATGACGTAGAGGCTCGTGTCGACCAGCGGCACGATGGCGGCGTCGCCCTGGCCGATCCCGGAGGTCTCCACCAGGATCAGGTCGAACCCGGCCACCTTGCAGGCGGCGATCACGTCGGGCAGCGCCCTGGAGATCTCCGAGCCGGCTTCGCGCGTGGCCAGCGAACGCATGAAGATGTTCGGATGGTTGATGGCGTTCATGCGGATGCGGTCGCCCAGCAGGGCGCCGCCAGACTTGCGGCGCGACGGGTCGATGGAGATCACCGCCAGCCTGAGGGTTTCGTTCTGGTCCAAGCGGAAGCGGCGGATCAGTTCGTCGGTGAGCGAGCTCTTGCCGGCGCCGCCCGTGCCGGTGATGCCCAGTGTCGGGGTCCTGACCCTGGCGGCCGCTTCATGCAGCTGCTGGTGCAGCACGCTGTCGGCGCGGCCGTTTTCCAGCGCCGTGATCAACTGCGCCAGGGCGCGCCGGTTCGGCTGCGCCGGGCCCCTGATGGCTTCCAGCGCGTTCGGCGCGAACGGCGAGAGGTCGATGTCGCAGCGCTCGAGCATGTCCCAGATCATGCCGAGCAGGCCCATCTTCTGGCCGTCCTCCGGCGAGTAGATGCGGGTTACCCCGTAGGCGTGCAGGTCGCGGATTTCGTCGGGCACGATCACCCCGCCGCCGCCGCCGAACACCTTGATGTGCGCGCCGCCGCGTTCCTTCAACAAGTCGATCATGTACTTGAAGAATTCGACATGCCCGCCCTGATAGGACGACATGGCGATGCCCTGCGCGTCCTCCTGCAGCGCCGCGGTGACCACCTCGTCGACCGAGCGGTTGTGGCCCAGATGGATGACCTCCGCGCCCTGCGCCTGCAGGATGCGACGCATGATGTTGATCGAGGCGTCATGGCCGTCGAACAGGGAGGCGGCGGTCACGAAGCGCACCTTGTTCTTGAGCTTGGGCGTTTCGAGTTGCTTCTGGACGGAGAGGTCGGTCATGGCGGATTTCTCGACGTTTTGGGTGGCGTGGCGCGGTGGGCGGCGACCGTGCCGGACCATGTATTGTAGGGCCGCGTCGCTGAAGGGCGCCGGCCGGCGCCGTGGGACCGGAGTGGCCGGAGACAGGGCCGGCTTGGCGCGACTTTTTCGGGATAGTCGGAGCGTACTTGACGTTTACGTAAACGTCAACCGCTCCCCGTACGCATGGCGCTCCTGCTGCGGCGCGCGCGATCGCCCCTGGCTGGTGGCCTGCGGCCCGTCCGTCGGGCCCCGGTCAGTACGGATTGAGAATGATGTCGCGGCTGATGCCGGCCACGTTCTTCACCCCGCACAGCGCCATCGAGGTGTCGAGTTCCTTCTGGATGATCGAAAGCGCCGTCGTCACCCCCGCCTCGCCCATCGCGCCCAGGCCGAAGTTGAAGGCGCGGCCGATCAGCGTGCCCTTCGCGCCAAGCGCCAGCGCCTTCAGCATGTCCTGGCCGGAGCGGATGCCGCCGTCCATCCACACCTCGATCTTGTCCCCCACCGCGTCGACGATGGGCGGCAGAGACCTGATGGAGGACAGCGCGCCGTCGAGCTGGCGCCCACCGTGGTTCGACACCACCAGCGCGTCGGCCCCGGACCGCACCGCCAGCCTGGCGTCTTCCACGTCCTGGATGCCCTTCAGGATGAGCTTGCCCCCCCACTCGTTCTTGACCCACTCGACGTCTCCCCAGTTGAGGGTGGGATCGAACTGGCTGGCGGTCCATTTGGACAGCGAGACGATGCCCTCGGCACCCTTCACATGGCCGGCGATGTTGCCGAACACGCGGCGCTTGGCGCCCAGCATGCGAAAGCCCCATGCCGGCTTGCTCATCAGGTCGATCATGTTGCCCAGGGTGATCTTGGGCGGCACCGTCATGCCGTTCTTCAGGTCCTTGTGGCGCTGGCCGATGATCTGCAGGTCGAGCGTCAGCACCAGGGCCGAGCATCCGGCGGCCTTGGCGCGGCCGATCAGGCGGCGGATGTAGTCGCGGTCGCGCATCACGTAGAGCTGGAACCAGAACGGCTTGGTGGTGGCTTGGGCCACATCCTCGATCGAGCAGATGCTCATGGTCGACAGGGTGAAAGGCACGCCGAACCTTTCCGCCGCGCGCGCGGCGAGGATCTCGCCGTCGGCCCATTGCATGCCGGTCAGACCCACCGGCGCCAGCGCCGTGGGCATGGCGACTTTCTGGCCGATCATGGTCGACTCGGTGGAGCGGTTGTCGACGTTGACCGCGACGCGCTGACGCAGCTTGAGGGCGGCCAGATCGGCGCTGTTGGCGTTGTAGGTGCCCTCGGTGTAGCTGCCCGCGTCGACATAGTCGTAGAACGCCTTGGGCGCGTTCTTCTTGTGCAGCCGGCGCAGGTCTTCGATGCAGGTGATGACTGGCATGTCGCTTCCTATTTGTTCTTGTGCGGCGTGTTTTCGATCCGCCGCGCCCCGGAATGGAGCAATGCGCCGACCGGTGCGGGCGGCAACCTGTAATCCTAAGGCAAGCCCGGCCGGTGGCGCCCGCCCGGCCCGTGCAGCGCGCCGGTCAGGGCTTGCGGTCGAGCTGTTCCAGGAAGCCCTCGATCAGGCCGGCGGGCGCCTTGACGATGTGCTCGGTGGCGGGAAAACCACCCGAATGCACGTCGGCGATGAACTCCTTGAACGCGGCCACCCGCTCGGCCTGCATTTCCTGCTTCATCTTGAACAGGTTGCGGTACTGCTTGGTGTGGCGCGGATACGGCGGGCCGTTGTTGCCGAGGATGTCGTCGGCGAACAGGAACTGGATGTCGCCACCGGCGCCGGCGCCGATCGACGAGGTGAGCAGGGTGGTGCGCTTGCTGATCTCGGCCAGCAATTCCGCCGGGATCACCTCGACCTCGACGGCCCAGGCGCCGGCAGCCTCGAGCTTCTTGATTTCCTGGTACACCCAGAGCGCCTCCTCCACCGTCTTGCCCACCGCGCGCAGGCCGCCGGTCCAGGTACTGCGGCGCGGCACCAGCCCCGCATGACCCTCGATGGGAATGCCGGCCTCGGTGGCGGCCGCCACAAAGCGCGGCGACCACTGGCACATGATGCCGTCGGCACCGAGTTCCATGGCCTGATAGCCGATGCGCACCGCCTCGTCGGCGGTGGCCGCGGCCACCAGCGGTACCGAAAACGACATGAAGGTGTTGGGCGCGGCTCGCCGCATGGCGGCGGCGAGGTCCGGGCGCTTCGGATCGAAACGCACCTTCATGGTGTCGATCCCGGCCGCTTCCGCGGCGGCGGCTTCCTCGGGAGAGAACGCGAGGGTTTCGGTGAGGACGCGCTTGCCCTTGAGGTCGCGCAGGTCCTTGACGGTGTAGTTGCGGGTGCCGTAGGCGCCGCCCAGGGTCATGACGCGTTTCAGGCCGCGCTGCGCCGCATCGCGCGGCGGGATGCCGCCGTCGCCGGTTGCGTGTGTTGCCATGTCGTTTCTCTCCTCGGTGCAAGTGGTGGATGGGCCGGCGGGTACGGAGCCGCCGGGCTGCTCAACCCAGCGCGGCGTAGCGCTCCAGATGGTGGTCCGCGTCGCCGAAGCGCTGCGCGATGGCGGTCAGGCGCCGGAAGGTATGCGACACCTTCATCTCCTCGGTCATGCCCATGCCGCCGTGCAGCTGGATGGCCTCCTGGCTGATCTTGCGCGCCGCGTCGGCGATGCGCACCTTCGCCGCCGACACGGCACGCGCGCGTTCGCGCGGCGCGGCACCGCCATCGATGCGGCAGGCGGCGAGAATGGCCATGGACCGCGCCTGCTCGCATTCGATGACCATCTCGACCATGCGGTGCTGCAGCGCCTGGAAGGCGCCGATGGGTGTGCCGAACTGCTTGCGGGTCTTGAGGTATTCGAGGGTGGCGTCGCATGCGTACTTCATGGCGCCAATCCCGTCGGCGCACAGGAGGGTGGTGGCGAAATCGAGCGCCTCGTCGATGGCGGCCTGCGCCTGGCCCTCCGCCCCGATCAGGGCATCCGCACCGACGCGCACGCCGGCCAGCCGCACATCGGCCGCGCGCTGGCCGTCGACGGTGCGGTAGGGATTGAGGGTCACGCCCGGCGCGCCGCGATCGATCATGAACAGGCTGGCGCCGCCATCGGTGGCGGCCGACACCAGCAGGTATTGCGCCAGCGGCGCCCCGTTCACCACCGTCTTCTCGCCTTCGACGCGCCAGCCGGCCCCGTCGCGTCGCGCCGTGGTGTTCGCCGGCGCGGTTTCGTAACGCCGGCCGCGTTCCAGGTACGCGAAGGCAATGCGGTGGCTGCCGTCGATCAAGCCAGGCAGCACCGCCGCGCGTTGCGCCGCCGACCCGGCCCGTGCCAGCAGGCGCGCCGCCAAGCCAACACAGTCGAGCAGCGGTTCGACCACCAGCGCCTCGCCGCAGGCCTCCATCGCCGACATCAGGTCGACCGCGCCGCCGTCGAAGCCGCCGTCCTCCTCGGCGAACGGAATGGCCGTCAGGCCCATCTCGGCAAACGCCGCCCACGCGGCGTCGCTGATGCCTGCCGCGGAATTGATGGCAGCCTTGCGCGCCTCGAAGCCGTACGCGTTGGCCAGGTACTTGCGCAACGCGTCGGCAAGCAGTTGCTGTTCTTCGCTGAAATCGAAATCCATGTCCCGTCCCGCCTCACAGCCCGAGCGCCATCTTGGCGATGATGTTGCGCTGGATTTCGTTCGATCCCGCATAGATGCTCGTCTTGCGATAGTTGAAATAGCGCGGCGCATAGCGCGACACCACCGGATCGACCGCGCCGCCGTCCACGCCCGCGAACGGCTGCGCATCCGGACCGGCGGCCTGCATCATCAGCTCGGTGATGGCCTGCTGCACCTCGGTGCCGCGGATCTTGAGCATCGACACATCCGCCCCCGGCGGCTCGCCGGTCTTGCGCATCCTGTCGAGGAAGCGCATCGCGGTGAGCTCGAGCGCGTCGAGTTCGATCTCGGTGCGCGAGATCCGGTCGCGGAAGCGCGCGTCCTCCAGGAGCGGCCGGCCGTTCTTCTGCTCGCGCGCGGCCAGCGCGCGCAGGGCCGCCAGTTCGCGCCTCGAGGCGCCCACGCTGGCGCTGCCCATGCGCTCGTGCCCGAGCAGGTATTTGGCGACGGTCCACCCCCGGTTTTCTTCGTGAACGAGGTTTTCGACCGGCACCTTGACGTCATCGAAAAAGATCTCATTGACCTCGTGGCCGCCGTCCATCAGGATCAGCGGGCGCACGGTAATGCCGGGGGTCTTCATGTCGATCAATAGGAAGCTGATGCCTTCCTGGCGCTTGGCCACGGACGCATCGGTGCGTACCAGGCAGAAGATCCAGTCGCCATAATGACCCAGGGTGGTCCAGATCTTCTGGCCGTTGACCAGGTAATGGTCGCCCCGCCGCTCGGCGCGTGTCTTGAGCGCCGCCAGGTCGGAGCCGGCGCCCGGCTCGGAATAGCCCTGCACCCAGAAGTCCTCGCCTTCGCGGATGCGCGGCAGGAAGCGTTCCTGCTGGGCCGGGGTGCCGAAGCGCAGCAGGACCGCGGCGCACATGATGGGCCCGAACGGCGGCAGATTGGGCGCGCCGGCCAGTCCGAACTCCTCCTCGAAGATGTAACGCTGGGTGATGTTCCAGCCGGTGCCGCCCCACGCCTTCGGCCAATGCGGCACCGACCAGCATTTGGCGGCGAGGATCCTGTGCCAGCGGTCGAAGTCCGCGCGCGACAGGTGGCCATAGGCGGTGACCTTCGCGCGGATATCGTCCGGCAGGTTGGCGGCGAGCCAGGCACGCACCTCCTGGCGAAAACCTTCTTCCTCGGCGGAATAGTTCAAGTCCATCACATGCCTCCGTTGGGCGCCGGTCACTGGACAGGCCTGCCGATTACCGCGCTGCGCCGCTACGCAGCCTTGCGCGGCGAGGGGTGCGCGTCGCCCGGACCGCCAAACACCTGGCTATCAGCCTGCAATTGTAAATGACCCGCTTTGAAGCCAACATGACCCGGCGATTTGGAGCTGCCGTTCAGACCGTCTGTTCATCCGGATTGTCGATATTCCCGGTTTTCGATTGTTCCCGCCAAGCGAGAAGACCACCTGACATGGGAGAAAGCGACGCAGGCGAGCCCCCGGTTCCCGCGCGGAACGAGGCGTCGCTGTACTCGCAGGCGTTCGACGCCCTGCCCCTGGGCATCGTGTTCCAGGACGCGCAGGGCGCGATCACGCAGGCCAATACCGCGGCGCAGGACATTCTCGGCCTGAGCTTCGACCAGATGCGCGGCCTGACCTCCGTCGATCCGCGCTGGGGGACCGTCCATGAAGACGGCTCGCCCTTCCCGGGCGACACGCATCCGGCGATGGTGGCGCTGCGCACCGGCCAGGCGGTGCTCGGCGTTCGTATGGGCGTTCACAATCCGCAACGCGCCGACACCACGTGGATCAACGTCAAGGCATTCCCATCCTTCGACGCAGGCACGGGAGCCATCCAGGGGGTCTACGCCCTGTTCGAAGACATCACCCAGAACCTGCGCTCCGAGCGCGAGCAAGCCCGCCTCGGCCGCGCCCGCCTGCTGGCCGGCGGCTGCAACCTCGCCTTGCTCGAATCCCGCGACCACCAGGCGCTGCTCGACGGGTTCTGCAGGTTCCTGATCGAACCCGGCGGCTACACCCTGGCATGGATCGCGCTCATCGAAGAGAGCGCGGCGGTACCGGCCCGCCTGGCAGGACACGCCGGCGCCCCCCTGGACGAGCAGTACGCGGCGCGTGAAATCGACCTGGGCGCCGCCGGCCGGGCGCTGCGCACCGGGTCGGCCCAGATCGCCCGCAACCCACCGCACGGCGCGGCGCCGCCGGGCTCGGTCGCCAGCGTGGCGGTGCCGCTCGTGAGCGCCGACCAGTCCCTGGGCGTCCTTTGCGTGCACTCCGGGGAGCGGGATTCCTTCAACACGGAAGAGGTCGCGCTGATCGAGGAAATGGCGCGCAGCCTGGCCTTCGGCATCGAGGTCCACCGCGCCCGGCGGCGCCGCGTCGCCGCCGAGGCCGAACTCGCGAAGTATCGCGAGCATCTTGAAGGACTGGTCGAGCAGCGCACTGCCGAGCTCTCGGTGGCCAAGCAGGCCGCCGAAGCGGCCAGCGATGCCAAGACCGCGTTCCTCGCCAACATCAGCCATGAACTGCGCATGCCCCTGCACGGGGTGATAGGCATGACCGCGCTGGCGCAGGCGCGTGCCACCGACCAGACGCAACGGGAGCATCTCGATGGCGTGATGAACGCCGCTCGGCACCTGGGCGTCGTCGTCAACGACCTGCTCGACATTTCCCGTATCGAGACGCGCCGGCTTTCGCTGGTGGAAGACTGCTTCCTGCTGCACGATGTCATCGACACCCCGGCCAACATTTCCCGGCTTTCCGCCGCCGAGAAGGGCCTGCGCTTCGCGGTCGATGCCGACCCGGCATTGGCCGGCATGCCGTTTCGCGGCGACGCCTCGCGCCTGCGCCAGGTCCTGCTGAACCTGACCAGCAACGCGGTTAAGTTCACCGCCACCGGCAGGGTCGAGGTGCGGGTATCGCTGGCCGAAGATGGCATCACAGACGCCCTGCTGCGCTTCGAAGTCTCGGACTCCGGCATCGGTATTGCCGCAGCCGACCAGGCGCGCCTGTTCGAAATGTTCGAACAGGCGCGCAGTCCGGCCGGCGGGCTGCAGTATGGCGCCGGCCTCGGCCTGGCGCTGTCGCGCCGCCTGGCGGTCGCGATGGGCGGCACCATGGGCTTGCAGAGCCGCGAGGGCATCGGCAGCACGTTCTGGTTCACCGCGCGGGTCAGGAAGGAGCGCGCCCGTGTGCCCGAGCATGGCGCGCCGAAGGCAGCGGGCACGGCGCTGGAAACCCTCAAGCGCGAACACGGCGGCAAGCGGCTGCTGCTGGTCGACGACAACGACGACAACCGCGTGCTGCTCAGGGCCCAGCTCAAGCCGGTCTGGCCATCGGTCGACATCGCGGCCGACGGCGTCGAGGCACTGGAACTGGCGGCCGAGCGGCGCTACGACCTGGTCCTGATGGATGTGCGCATGCCGCGCATGGACGGGTTGGAGGCCACCCGCCGCATACGCCAGCTGCCGGGCTGGGCCGACACCCCGATCATCGCGATGACGGCCAACGTCTACCCCGAAGACCGCGCGCGCTGCATGGCCGCCGGCATGAACGATTTCATTCCCAAGGCGGTGCGCGCGGAAGCCCCTTTCGAGATGCTCCTCAAATGGCTCGCGCCGCGCTGACGGCCCCGCCGGCCCGCCGCGGGACCGGCGCGTGCCCCCTGCCGGCACCAGCCACCGGCCGCACACACCCCGCACCGCGGCGCGAATCGATGGCATTCTTCATCCTTTGCGAACACCGGGACAGAAGATGACCGATTCCGCCATCACGCCTTTTTCCCTTGCGGTGCCGCAGCAGGCCATCGACGACCTGCACGCGCGGCTAGCGCGCGTGCGCTGGGCCGACGAGGCGCCTGACGCGCCCTGGGCCTACGGGGCCTCGCTTGCGTTCATGCGCGAGATGGTCGAGCACTGGCGCCTTCGCCACGACTGGCGCGCTACCGAAGCGGCCCTGAACGCATGGCCGCAGTTCCGCACCCGCATCGACGGCATCGACCTGCATTTCCTGCATGTGCAGGGCAAGGGGCCGGCGCCCAGGCCGCTCCTGCTCTCGCACGGCTGGCCCGGCTCCATCCTCGAATTCTTGAAGCTGATACCGCTGCTTACCGACCCCGCCGCGCACGGCGGCGATGCGGCCGATGCCTTCACCGTGGTGGTGCCCTCGCTGCCGGGCTACACCCTGTCGTTCCGCGAGGGCCAGCCGCGCATGGCCCTGCCGGCCATCGGCGCCATGTTCGACACCCTCATGCGCGAGCGCCTGGGCTATGACCGCTATTTCGCGCAGGGCGGCGACTGGGGTTCGTTCGTAACCGCCTGGCTGGCCGCCAACCGCGCGCAGCACCTGCGCGGCATCCACCTCAACTTCCTGCCGCTGCGGCGCGACGCCGCCATGTTCGCCAACCCCAGCGTGGCCGAGCAGCGCTACATCGGCGAACTGGAAGCCTTCCTCAAGGAGGAGACCGGCTATCAATGGATACAGGGCACCCGCCCGCAGACCCTGGCCTTCGCGCTCGCCGACTCCCCGGTGGGGCTGGCGGCCTGGATCGCGGAGAAATACCGCGCCTGGACCGACTGCGGCGGCGACCCGCGCAATGCGCTCTCGATGGACGAGATGCTCGACAACATCAGCCTGTACTGGTTCACCAACTGCATCGGCGCCTCGTTCTGGCCCTACTACGCGCGCATGCACGCGCAATGGCCGATCGACGGTCGCATCGAGGTGCCGACCGGCTACTGCGAGTTCCCCCGCGAGATCCTGCGCCCGCCGCGCGAGGCGGCCGAACGGGTCTTCAACATCCGCCGCTGGACGGTCGAAAAAAAGGGCGGCCACTTCGCGGCGCTGGAACAACCGGCGGTGCTGGCGCGCGAAATCCGCACCTTCTTCCGCGACCTGCCCTGACCCCGGCGCGCGGCCCCGCGGACGACCTCAGCCGGTGCGCACGCGGCCGCTAGCGCGGCCGGTCGCCCTTCAGGGTGACCCGATGCATCGAGCGCTTGTAGCCGTGATAGTCGTTGACCGGGTTGTGCAGCACGCAGCGGTTGTCCCAGAACGCGATATCGCCGACGTTCCAGGTGAAGCGGCAGGTGAATTCCGGCTTCACCTGATGCGCGAACAGGAACTCAAGCAGCGGCCGGCTTTCCTCCTCGGTCATGCCGGCGAAGCGGATGGTGTGGCCGAAGTTGACATACAGCGCCTTGCGGCCGGTCTCCGGGTGGGTGCGCACCACCGGATGCTCGGCCAACAGGTCCTTGCGCGGCGCGGCGGCAGGCCCGTCCTTGATGCGGTCTTCACGCGTGCGGGTGACGTCCGCCTTGGCCGAGGCGTTCACGCCGGTCAGTCCTTCCAGCATGCCTTGCATGGCCGGCGAAAGTGCCTCGAACGCCGCGTAGCCGCTGGCGAAAAGAGTGTCGCCACCGAACGGCGGCAATTCACGCGCGATCAGCATGGAAGCCATCGGCGGGATTTCGAGGTAAGCGGTATCGGTGTGCCAAATGCCGCCGAAATTGACTTTCTCGTGCGCAAGCTTGAGCACCGGAACGATCAGCGGGTGCCCCTCGATGCCCTTGACGAACGGATACTCGACCACTTCGCCGAAGCGCTCGGCAAAAGCCTGGAAAGCGCCCGGCTCAAGCGGCTGGTTGCGGAAAAACAGCACGCCATGCGCCAGCCAGGCCTGGCGAATCGCGGCGATGGTGGCGTCGTCTACGCCGGCAATCAGGTCGATGCCCGAGATTTCCGCGCCGATGGCGCCGGCAACGCGGCGGATCTGGATAGTGTCGATGGTAGTCATCGCGTGGATTGTCCCCTATTTGGCGATTCCCGGGTCACGCGCCCGGTTGGTACCATTCTTGCGGAGGATGGCATGGCGCCTCACCCACGTCACTTCAGGCCCGAAGCAATCCCGCCATGCCGTTGAGCTACCTGCCGCATCTGGTTACCGCCACGATTATAGGGTTGACCCCGGCAGGAACGCAGTCCGCTGTCGCAGCGGGCCACCCGAACAAGCCGATCACCCTGATCGCCACATTTCCACCACGCAGTGCAACAATCCCAAGGCGGGCGCGGACAGCGTGGCAAACCTGATCAAGGCGATCAAGGTGGACATGACCCACATCCCCTACAAGGGCGGCCAACCGAAGAAGGCGCTGGCGCTGACAGGCACCAAACGCGGCGGGTTGCCGTCTGACGCGCCCACCATCGTGGAAGCTGGCGTACCCAACATGGTGTTGGAGAACAATATCGGCATTTCCGCACCGCCCGGCATGCCCAGGGACATCGTCGACCGCCTGCACAAGGCCTTCGCCGCAGCCGTCGCCCTGCCGGCGACGAGAAAGAAACTCGAGAAAACCGGCGTGATGATCCGGCCGATGTCGCGGCCACGATTCACAGCCTAAGTGGCCAATCAGGCCAAGAACTGGAAACCGGCCGTGCGCGCCTCGGGTGCAAAACTGCAGAGCAGTGCCGCGGCTGACTAATCTCCAACGATCTTGCGTTCGCGGATGATCTTGCCGAAACGCTCGGAATCGCCGCGGATTACCGCCGCAAACTGGGCCGGGCTGATCGGCGTAGGTTCCGCTCCCAGCGCGCGAATGACTTCAATCACCGGCGCCAGTGTCATGGTCTGGTTGATCTCGCGATTGAGTCGCTCGATGATCGGGGCCGGCGTTCCGGCGGGCGCCCAGAAACCGTGTGTGGTGCCGGTGTCAAACCCTGCCAAGCCCAACTCGGCCAGGGTGGGCGTGTCCGGGAAGAGCGCGTTGCGCTTGGCGCTACCGACCGCCAAAAGACGCAAGCGGCCGGCGCGAAGCTGCGAAAAGGAAATGCCCGGATCAAAGGTGTAGTCGATCTGGCCGCCAAGCAGATCGGTCAGCACCGCCGCAGAGCCGCGATAGGGAATGTGCACAGAGAAAAAATTCGCCTGAGACTTGAGCATTTCGCCGGCAATGTGGGGCGAGGTGCCATTGCCCGGTGAGCCGTAGGTCAGGCGTCCCGGGTTGGCCTTGGCATAGCGCACGAATTCGGCGTAGGTCTTGTAGGGCGCGTCGCTGCGAACCACCAGAAACAGTTCCAGTCGGGCGCCCGCGGCAACCGCAACCAGATCCTTTTGCGGATCGTATGGCATGCGCGGCGTGATCAACGGCACGATCGCCATGGCACTGCCTGAGGAGAGCAGGATCGTATAGCCATCGTTGGCGGCTTTGGCAACCGCCTCCGCGCCGATCATGCCGCCGGCGCCGCCGCGATTTTCCACCACGACCGACTGCCCCAGCGCCTGGGACAGCGGGGTCGCCACGGCGCGCGCAATCGCATCGGGTGACCCGCCGACCGGAAAATTGACGATCAGGCGAATCGGGCGATTCGGCCACGGCGCTGCGCCGGTTTGCGCCGCCACGGAGGCACTCTTTGCCAGCACGGCGGTTCCACCAACGGCCAGAAGAGCTTGTCCAAAACGGCGGCGCGAAAACGCTGATGGGCGAGCCTGCCCCGATTTGCTTGAATTCATGAGCGCATCTCCATTCATGATTGTGAATGATATTGGCGTTATACATAATCATTGTTACATGTTACGGAGATGGCAAACAGGCGGTGCCGCGCCGGCTAACACTGCCTGATCCCGTGCGCAGCATCTGCTCGACCATGGATGGTGGTTGTTCGCTGATGAAGTTCCCTCCGGGCGCCTTTGATCAAGATCGTCGCGAGCAAAGTCGACGCGGTGTTTGCTCGGATTCGAACCTTGTCGCCCTTTATTCCCAGTGACCCACCTTGAAATCGTTGCGCCCGGTGCGATCCTGTCCGCGCAGGAGCCATAAGGGCCGCGTCGCGAAGGCGGTGGAAACCCCGGTGCCATCGAGGCTGATGTCGCGCTCGAACACCGAGGTGCCCGGCATGTAGCGCAGCGCGATGCCGGTGCGCCGTTTGCCGGACCGGTTGGGTTCTGCGCCGTGGATCAGGTAGACGTCGTGCAACGACATCTGGCCTGGCTGCAGTTCCAGTGACACCGATGCCGACAGGTCGATATGGCTGTCCTCGGTACGCATTGTGAGCGTCAGATCTTCGCGGTCCTCGCGCAGATGCCCATGCGTTACCCGCCCGCTATGCGAACCGGATATCACCCGCAGGCAGCCGTTTTCGACTATCGACTCCTCCAGGGCAACCCACACCGTGCAGGTAGCGAGCGGGCGCATCGGCCAGTAGTGGCCGTCCTGGTGCCACGGCGTTTCGTAGCCGTCGCGGGCGGGTTTGCAGAACACATGCGCGCCCCACAGGATGATGTCGGGCCCGAGCACGCCTTCGACCAGGTCGAGGATTTCCGGGTCCATGGCCAGGTCGAGAAACTCGCGGCAGCCCTGCACGCCCTCATCATTTCGACCGTCGCCTTTGGCGCCCTGGCCGGGCTTGCGCTCGATGTGCGCGCTCACCAGTTTCTCGGGCCGCACCCCGGGATTCTGCGCGATCAGGCGGTCGAGGGTCGCGCGCAGATGCGCGACGCGGTCCTGCGGCAGCCGGTATTGCGGAATCACCCAGCCTTCGCGGTGGTAGTGGGCGACTTCATCAGGGGTAGGAACAGGCACGGAAGCTCCGTAGGTTTCAGCCAAGCCGGGTGCGCAAGGCCGTCTTCAACACCTTGCCGGTCTCATTCTTCGGCAGCGCGTCGACGAAGCGGTATTCCTTGGGCCGCTTGAAGCGCGCGATATTGTCCAGACAATGGGCATCGAGCGCCTTCCGGTCGGCCACCGCGCCCGGGCGCACCACCACGAAGGCCACCACCTCCTCGCCCCACTCGGGATGCTTGCGCCCGACCACCGACACCTCGGCCACGCCGGGATGGGTGAGCAGCGCCTCCTCGACCTCGCGCGGGTAGATGTTGGAGCCGCCGGAGATGATCAGGTCCTTGCTGCGGTCCTTGAGCGTGAGGAAGCCTTCCTGGTCGAATGCGCCGACATCGCCGGTGTGCAGCCACCCGTTGGCCAGCGTCCTGGCACTGGCTTCCTCGTTCTGCCAGTAGCCGCTCATGATGACCGGGCCGCGCACGCAGATCTCGCCTACCGCGCCGGTGGGCAACGGCCGGTCGTTCTCGTCGGCCACCATTACCTCGACGCCGGCGAACGGCAGGCCCACCGAGCCGAGCCGCTCTTCATAGCGCGGGTGGCTCGTGTCCATGTGGATGGACTTGTCGGAAGCGGTGATGGTCATGGGCGATTCGCCCTGGCCGTAGATCTGCGCGAAGTGCTGGCCGAAGCGCGCCAGCGCCGCCTTGATGTCCGACACATACATCGGCCCGCCACCGTAGACGATGGTCTTGAGACCCGGCAGCGCGCCGCCGTCCGGGGCGTCGACCAGGCGCTTGACCATGGTGGGCGCGGCGAACATGGAGACGCCGCGATGCCTGCGACACAGCGCGAACACCTCCTCGGGCTCGAAGGCGCCCGACTCCGGCACCACGTTCATGGCCGCCCGCACCAGGTGCGGCAGGAGGTAGATGCCTGACCCGTGCGACATCGGCGCGGCATGCACGATGCAGTCGCCGCGGCCGACCGAATCGACGTCCGAAAAGAAATTGAGCGTCATCTCGACCAGGCTCGCATGCGAGAGCATCACGCCCTTGGGGCGCCCGGTGGTGCCGCTGGTGTAGAACAGCCAGGCCAGGTCGGCAGGCGCCCGCGGCACCAGCGCAAGCGCTTCGGCGGCATGCAGCGCGGCGAAGGCGGCGTTGCCGACGTCGATCACCGCGCGCACGCGCGGCGCCAGCGCGGCGCCCTCCTCGCAGGCGCTGAGCGTGTTGGCGGAAGCGAACACCACCGCGGCGCCGCAATTGTCGAAAATGAACCCGAGTTCCTTGGGATGCAGCTTCGAGTGGATCGGCACGACGGTGAAGCCGCCGTGCCAGGCCGCCAGGAACAGTTCGAAGTAGGCCGGCGAATTCCTCATCGCCAGCGCCACCCGGTCGCCCGGCGCCAGGCCGAGCGCCTTGAGGCCGCCGGCCAGGCGCGCGACGCGCCTTTGCAGGGTGGCGAAGTCGGCCACGACCCGCTCGCCGTAGGCAAGCGCGGGCGCGTCGGGAAAGGCGCGCGCGGCGCGCTCGAGATACAGGGCGATGTTCACGGTGGTTGGCCAGTCTTGGGGGAAATTCGGAGAGGGCGGGAAACGGCGCGCCTATGCGGCCAGCAGCCCCTTGCGCCGGCTCCAGTCGGTCACGGCGTCGATGCAGGTCTGCAACTGCGCCGGCTGGCCGGCATAGTAATGGGTGGCCCCCTCGATCTCCAGCCATTCGCGGTCGGGCGTGGCGAGCGCGGCGCGGATGGCCGGGTTGTGGGTGGCGGGCACCGCGTCATCGGCCTGGTTGACGATCTGCAGCACCGGCGTGGCATGGATGCGCGCGGCATTGCGCGGGCCGCGCGCGTTGGACTTGTCGTACGACCATTGCGAGAGCCAGGACCGCAGCGTGGTGAAGCGCCCCATGCCGACCGGGCCCACGTTGACGATGCGCGGATCGCCCAGGTAGCACCAGTTGGGCTTGCGGCCGTTCGGGTCCACCGTCGCGTCGATCCAGCGCACGTCGCACATGGTGCGATGGACCACGAAGGCGCGCTCGACCTCGCCGTCATTGCGGTTCCTGAGCGCGGCCAGGAGGTCGGAGGCCCAGGCCGTGATGCGGCGGTTGCGCGCGCGCTGCGCCTCGCGGAAACGCGCGACGAAGGCGGGCGTAAACGGCGGCTTGTGCGGGCAGGCCGCGCTGTAGATGTCGAGTTCGGGATCGCGCCGGTCCGGGTCGAATTCGTCTATGACCGACGGGTCCAGCCATTCGGTCAGGGTTTCGGCGCGGCTCAGATGGGCGGCGATGAAGATCACGCCGTCGGCGCGCGGCAGTTCCGCGGCCGTGAGGTCATAGGGGTCCCCGGCAGCGGTGTGGGTGATGGTCGGCTGCTCGGCCTCTGCCTGATAGAAGAGCGACAGCGAACCGCCGCCCGACCAGCCGACCAGGATTACCTTGCGATAGCCGAGCGCCTCCTTCGCGTGGCGGATGTATTGCCCCAGGTCGTAGACCACCTTTTCCATGATCAGCGCGCTGTCGTTCTTGGCGTAACGGCTGCCGGCGCACAACACATGCAGCCCGGAGGCGGCCAGCGCCGTCGGCATGGGCAAGAGGTGCAGCGTGGAGGAGGGATGCATGAAGATGAACACCGTGTCGGAGGGCCGATCGCGCGGCACCAGGCGCTGGCCCTCGAGCACGGTCTGCCCCTGGCTGCCGGAGAAGCCGTAGGTTTCCACCATGCCCAGCCGTTCGGCGAAGGAAAGGATGACGGGCATGCGGTCGAACGCGGGCTGGTTCATGGTCGTATCTGGCGTTAAGGTGCGGGTCGGCGGATCACTCGGCCTTCAAGCCCAGTTCCTTGTGGATGCGGCCCTTGAGTTCGTAGTCGGCGCGGGCGGCTTTCGCGAAGTCGGCGCTCCTGAGATACACCAGCGGCACGCCCTGGCGCGCCGCGTGGCCCTTGAGCGTCTCGTCCTGGGTGGCGACCTCGCAGGCCTTCTCCAGCGTCTCGATGACCGGCCGTGGCGTGCCCTTGGGCGCGAACACGCCCTGGTAGCCGGGCGGCGAACTCGGATAGCCCAGTTCGGTCACGGTGGGCACGTTGGGCAGGGCCGGATGGCGCCGGTCCCAGAACACGGCGATCGGCCGCACGTCGGGGCGGGTGGAAATGGCGCCGGTGGAATTGACGCCGAAGTCGAGATCGCCGCCCAGAAGGCGCAGCAGCATGGCGGCATCGCCGCGGAAGGCCAGGTCCTGCATCTTCACATTGGCCTGCTTCGACAGGGTCTCCACATTGATGTGCGGCCCGGTGAAAACGCCCGCATGGCCGTAATTGAGCTTGCCCGGATTCGCACGCGCGGCGTCGAGGATGTCCTTCAGGCTCTTGTACGGCGAATCCGCGCGCACGGTGATGGTGAAGGCATTGACGAACACCTGGCACACCGTGTCGAACGAATCGAACTGGTAGGGCAGGTCCTTCATCGTATAGGGCAGGTTGGTGATCGGCGTGGTCGGCCCGACCAAAAGGGTGTACCCGTCCGGCTTGGCCAGAGCCACCTGGGTGGTACCGATGCGGCCTGACGCTCCTTCACGGTTGATGACCACGAACTGCTGCTTCATCACATTGCTCATCGAGGCGGCGAAGGCACGGAACATGGCGTCGCTGCCGCCCGGCCCGAACGGCATGACCAGTTGCACCGGGCGATTGGGGTAAGGCTCCTGCGCCATGGCATGGGGCGCAGCCAAGAGCGCGAGCGCGCCGCACAGCAGGCCGAAGATGTTCATGCGTATATCTCCCGTCGGTTCAGGTCAGGCGCTCGTCGACGCCATGACACGGTTGCGCAACACACCCAAGCCGTCGACCTCGAGTTCGACGACATCGCCGATCCCCAAGAAGCGACCCTGCTCCAGCCCGCAGCCGCCGCCGACCGTGCCGGAGCCAAAGAACTCCCCCGCATACACCGTCTCGTCGCGCGACACATGCGCCAGGATGTCCTCGAACTTGTGGTGCATCTCGCCGCTGGACCCGCGCGACCACTCCTCGCCATTGACGCGCGCCACCATGGTCAGCGCATACGGGTCGGGCACCTCGTCGGCGGTCACCAGCCACGGCCCCATCACGTTGGCGGTGTCGAAATCCTTGCCCTTGGTCGGGCCCAGTTGCGACTGCATCTCGCGCATCTGCTGGTCGCGCGCCGAGAAGTCGTTGAAGATCAGGTAGCCGAACACGTGTTCGCGTGCATGTTCGCGCTTGATGTTCTTGCCGCGCTTGCCGAGGATGATGCCGAACTCGAGTTCGTAATCGAGCATCTTGCAGTACGACGGGCAAATCACATCGGTACCGGTGCCGACGACCGCGAAGCGGTTGCACTTGTAGTACACCGGCTCCTCGTACCAGATGCGCGGCACGTCGACCTTGGCCGGGTCGGTGGGGTAGCCAGTGATGCCGAACAGGTGGCGCTGGGTGCGCGCCTGGCGCAAATGCCTCTCGAAACAGAGGAAATCGCGCATCTGGCGCGGCTCGGGCACGGGCGCCAGGAGGCGCACCGCGGCCAGCTCGTGGATCAAGGGCGGCACGGCCAGGCAGGCGCGCGCCTCGGCCAGCGCCGTCGCGCCGGCATCGATCAGGGCCAGCATGTCGCGCGCCCAGGGCGCGCCGCTGCCGGCGGTGAAATCGGCGATACGGGTTTCGCCCGCCAGCATGGCGCCGATGCGGCGTTCGCCGGAGGGCAGTTCGAAGGTCACCAGCTTCATGCGCGCCCCCGCGGGTCAATGGTGGGTGTGGCCGCAATGCTCGCAGGCGGCCGCCGCCGCGCGCTCGCGGTGGTGGCGCGCCATCAGGCCGAACAAGCGCGGCACGTCGGGACGCGAGGCGTCGCCGGCGAACTCGCGGTACAGCGCATTGACATTGATGAAGATGCGCTCGCCGTCGATCCAGTCGCGGAACGCATCGAAGGAAATGTCGCGCGCCGCCTCCTCGTCGGTCATGCCCGCGTCGTAGCGCTTGCGCGTCTCGACCGCGAGGTATTCCAGATAGTGCTTGAGGGCGCGTACGCCGCTCTTGTCGGTGATCGGCCCGTGCCCGGGAACCACTGTCTCGACATCCCAGCCCAGGATCAGGTTGCAGGCCTTGATCCAGTTGGCCACCGGCCCGGCCCAGATGGCCGGATGGCCGCCGACGAACAGGATGTCGCCGGTAAACACCGTGCGGTCGCCCGGCACATAAGCCAGCACATCACCGCGTGTGTGCGCCGGCCCCACGTTGACCAGCCGCACTTCCTTGTTGCCCACGGACACCCGCAGCTCGGTCTCGAAGGTCTCGGTGGGCGGTGTGTACACCAGTCCGGTGAAATCGAAGCGCGCGCCCATCATCTCGTGCATGAAGGCGCCGGCCTCGCCCATTTCGCGCCAGTTATGCATGGTGCGCATGAATTCCTCCGGCGGGCGCAACGCCATTTCCTCGGCGCAGGCGCGGCTGGCGATGATGCGGCTGCCCTTGACCAGCTGGTTGCCGAAGGTATGGTCGCCGTTGGCGTGGGTGTTGACCAGCGTGTCGATCCCGCCTCGCGCCGGCAGCACGCCGCGCAAGCCGTCGAGCATCTCACGGGTGAGCTTCAGGTCGAAAAGCGTGTCGACCAGCATTGCCTGGCCGGAATCGACGATCAGGCCCGCATTGGAGTAACCCCAGCTGCCGTCCGGCAGCAGCCACGCATGGCAGCCGTTGCCGAGGTCATGCAGGCCGCGCGTGTATTGCCACTTCGCCATGCTTGTCTCCGTTGTATGGCCTGTCGCCGCGCCGCGGCGCACAGTGCTCCGGCTTCAAAATTACCACGATCATCATGGCGCGCGGGCGCCTTCGGCCCCGCCCGCAAACCTTACCCGGGCACCACCGTCTCGCCCCTGATCACCGTGCGCCGCACCACCCGCGGCTCGGTTGCGGTGTCGTACTCGGTGGCGCGATGCATGGTGGCGCGGTTGTCCCACATCACCAGGTCGCCGGGGCGCCACACATGTTCGTAGACGAAGCGCGGTTCGACCGCGTGGCTCATGATGCGCTCGATCAGGCCGCGGCCGGCCAGTTCGTCCATGCCGCGGATCGCCTGGCCATGGCTGCCCAGAAACAGCGCCTTGCGGCCGGTGGGCGGATGGATGCGCACCAGCGGCTGGACAACCGGCGGGCGCTTGTCGCGCTGCGCCGGCGTCATGCCCGCATAGCCCGCCTTCTGCCGCGAAACGTGCAGGTCATGCACCACCGCAAGGCCGCGGAAGCGCTCGCGCTCGGCCTCGCCGAAGGCCTCGTAGGCACCGATCATGTCGGCGAACAGGGTATGGCCGCCGTCGCGCGGCACCTGCTCGGCGTAGAGCAGCGTCGCCAGCGCCGGCGCGGCCTGCCAGGAGGCGTCGGTATGCCAGAACAGCGTGCCCAGGTCCGGGTGCACGGCGTTGGGCATGCCGTCCCGGCCGATGTTGGAAAGCTCGAAAATCTCCGGATACTCGGCCTTGTGATACTCGTCGAGCACATGGATTTCCAGTTCGCCGAAGTGCCGGCTGAAAGCCACATGCGCCGCAGGCGGCAGCCGCTGGCCACGCAGCACCAGCACCCGGTGGCGCTCGAAGGCGGTGCGCAGGGCATCCGCGGTCGACTCGTCCAGCGGCGCGGAGGCGTCCACGCCGAGCGCCTCGACCCCGAAGTCGCCGTTGAGCGGGCGAAACTGCACTGCTCCTGCCATGTCTCCTCCTGTTTCAGGCCTCGGGCGCGCACGGCCCGACGCGCCCGCCGCCGCGGGTCTCGACGGTCAACTCGCCGTCCTTCGTGCTGATTATCATATCGCCGCCGGCAAAGACCGCGGCGCCGCTGCCGGTGCGGCGCAAAGGCCGGAACCGGCCGTCGACGCGCAGGTAGGCGAGATCGGCGTCGAACACCACGTCACGCGGCACGCCCGAAGGGCACACATAGCGCACCATCCGCGCCGCGGCGCTGCGGGTGAACAGCAGGTCGCTGGCATCGGTGTGCAGGCGCAGCAATCCGCCGTCGAAGGTGCCGCCCCTGGCCGCTGAAAGCAGGCGCGCGAAGCGCACGCCCAGCGAGCGGGGATCGCACATGCGCCGCGTCAGGCCGATCGGCCCCAGCGCGAGCCCCGGCCCAGCCAGTCGTCCCAGGCCACCGTTGCAGTCCGCGTTAACCACGACGCCGCCCTCGCTGGCGAACTCGATCCAGTAGCGCGCCGGTTCCGGCGCCGGGGTGGCGGCGGCGTCGAACACCATGCCGACCCAATGCCAGCGCGCGCCTGCGACCTCCTCATGGCGCGCCGTGCCGGGCGCATCCATGCCGGCACAGGCGCCGAGGAGCAAGGCGGGCAGCCAGGCCCAGGCGCGTTTCAATGCGCCCTCACTGCGCCGCACCGGCCGGCGCGGCATCGCTATCCAGGCGCGCATGCTTGGCCGCATGGATGTGGCAGCTGATGACATGGCGCGCCCAGGCCGGGTCGCGCGCGCGAAAAGCGTCGATCAGTTCGCGGTGGTGGGCGAAGCTGCGCGCCATCTGCGCGGCCGAATAGCGGCGGAAGGTCTGCTGAACAATCGGCATTTCGATGGCATTGGCGAGCATGGCCACGAAGCGCGGCTTGGCGCTGGCGGCGGCGACCACGCGGTGGAACTCGCGGTTGTGGGCGGCGATGCGCTCGATGTTGTCGGGCGAGAGGTCGCAGCCGCGCGCCTCCAGTTCGTCCTGCAGCCCGGTGAGCTGGGCGATCTCGGCAGCGCCGATGTTGGCCGCGGCCAGCGCGGTGATCTCGGACTCGAGCATGACCCTGAGGTCGAACAGCTGGGCGACCTCGTCGCGGCTCCACGCGCCCACGAAAATGCCGTAGTTGGGCTTCAATACCAGGGCACCGTCGGCGGCCAGCTGGCGCACCGCCTCGCGCACCGGCGTGCGCGACACGCCCAGCTCGCGCGCCAGCTGCTCCTCGGTCAAGCGGCTGCCGGGCGCGTACGCGCCGGAGATCACGCGTTCGCGGATGTACCGGTACGCCTGCCGGGCGACACTGCCGGCATCGCCGGCGGGGTCGGGATGCGCGTCCATGCGCGGCGCTTCAGTACTTCTCGAGAAGGGGGCCGAAGCCCGCCACCCGGTCGGTGATGCCGGATTCGCGCAGGGCATGCCAGTAGATGGCGGTATTGATGGCCAGCACCGGCCGCGGCATCCACAGGTGGGCGCTGCCCGCCAGCCGCGCCATGGCCAGGTTGGTGCCGACCTGGATCACCGCATCGACGTCATCGCCGTCGAGTTCGCGCACCGCGTCGCGCAGGCGCGCCTCGCTCACATGGGCGATCGCCACCGGGCTTTCACACTTCAGGCCCAGCACCCGTCGGACGTCATAGCCGCACTCCTCGAAAAAGCGCCGCACGTTGGCATCCCCCACCGGCTGGTAGGGCGTGAGCACGGCGATGCGCTTGACGTTCCAGTGGGCCAGGGCTGCCGTGCAGGCTTCCGAACCCATCGACACCGGCAGGCCGGTGCGCTCGACCAGGTGCGCCTTGAGTTTGCGGCTGGCCTCCAGGCCGTTCCAGAAGGTCTCGGCGGAAATGCCCAGCACCAGCCGGTCTGGCTCGCAGGACATGGCGGCATCGACCGCCGCGTCCTGCGCCGCGTCGATGAGTTCGATCAGCCGCTTGAAGTCCGCGTCGTTGGCCAGCGGGATGTTGGGTATGGCGATGCGGCTGATGTGGTTGGTCACGCCCACCGGGCGCATGGCGTCGAACTCGGGTTGCACCGCGGTATTGGTCGACGGAACCAGGACGGCAAACTTCTTCCGGAATCCGAGGGAATCTGTCATCGCTACCTCCCGATCGTGGCTGCTGTCTGTCTCACCTGACGGGAGATTGTACACAGCCGATCCTGCTTCTCGGGGCAGTGCGCACACAACCAGCATAGAAAGTCTGGACAGCGCGGCGCCGTGTATACAATGCCCGATACGCAAGCAAACCCAGCCGCCCCGCCGGAGACCGCCCCCATGCCCGCCACCTGGATCGACACCAAGGAACATGACCTGAGCCGGGAGACGCTTGCGGCACTCCTCGACAACCGCCTGGCGGCCATCCGCATCCGCACGTTCGCCAGCCCGGCCGAATGCGCGGCCTTCGCCGGCGCCGCACGCGCGGGCAACCTCAAGCACTACAGCGTGGCCACCCGCATCGGCTACATCGGCCTGGCGCAATACGAATATCGCTGGAACCGGCCGTTGTCGGACTACTTCGACGACGTTCCCGCGGCGGCGGCCGACCTGCGCCAGGTGGTCGAGGCGGCCGGTTTCGACCCGGTGGCGCGCCTCATCGAGCGCCTGCGAGCGGTGTGGGACGCGCCGGTCGGGCTGGGCCATGAAGCCGGGCAGGGCGACTACTACGCCGGCATCGTGCGCATCGCCTCGGAGGGCGTGGCGCTGCATGCCGACTACGCGCCGCTCAATTCGCCGGCCTACGCTATCGCGCGCATCGACGGCCAGCTGGGCTGGAATTTCTTCGCCGAGGACCTGCCGAGCGGGGGCGCGACCACGGTGTACAACGCCCCGTGGTCGCCGGCGGTGGCCCGCGGAGAGATTCCGCGCAGCTACGACCTGCCGCGCGAGGTGGTCGCCGGCGCCCCTTCGATCACCTACGCGCCCACCGCGGGCGACGTGGTGCTGTTCAACTCGCGCAACCCGCACGAGATCGCCGGCGGCCCGCCCGCGGCGGGCCGCGACCGCATCTCGATCGGTTCGTTCGTCGGGCGCATGCCCGACCGCTCCCTGCTGCTGTGGTCCTGAGTACCGCTCAGATGCCGCTTTGCACCGGCGGCGCGTCCCAGGCGGGCTCGCCGGAGAGCCATTGCGCGCCGCGCGCGTAGAGGGCCTGCACGATCTCGCCCTTCAAGCCGGGCATGTCGGGCTTGATCTTGAAGCCGATGCGACTTTGCAGGTAGGCCAGGTGCCGGTAGCCTTCCGGGAACGAAGCCAGCAAGGCGGCGTCGAGCTTGAGCGCCGCGGACGGGTCGAGCACATCCATGCGGTCCTTTTCGTAGATCGGCTGGCGCCGTACGATGCCCCATTTGCCGGCACGCTTCTCGAAGAAATCGTAGAAGCGCCCGGTGCACACCACGTCCACCCACACCCCCTCGACCTGGGCGCGCTGGTTGATGGTCATCTTGGTCTGCGCGATGGCGCGCCCGCCGGCCAGGTCGACCGACGTGCCGCCCAGGAAGTGCAGGATGGACACGCCCTTGTCGAAGCCCTCCCTGGACACCTTGATGAAGGCCGGGGCCGGCCCCTGGAACCAGGTGGCGCTCATCCAGCCGTCGTCATGCCAGACGGTGCGGAACCGTTCCCAATCGCCGGCATCGCGCCAGACGGCCCAGTTCTGCACGGTTTCGATGATGCTCAGTTTGTCGATCAGCGCGGCATCCATTTGTGTTCGTACCTCGAATCGGGGATAAATTGCGATCATTCGCGGCTCACGAGTATACGCGGCGACTTTTCGGCGGATTTCCCCACCCTGGAGACCACATGAATTTCCTCACCCCATGGCAAGCCCTGCTGGCCGGCCTCGGCCTGGCCCTGAGTCTCGCTCCTGCCGCCTTCGCGCAGGACTTCCCGACCAAGCCGGTGCGCATCATCGTGCCGCAGCCGCCGGGCGGCGGTTTCGACTCGGTCGGCCGGCAGATGGCCGACAAGCTCGGCCCGCTGCTCGGGCAGGCCGTGGTGGTGGAAAACCGGCCCGGCGCCGGCACCCTGGTGGGCACCGAGGCGGCCGCTAAGGCGCCCGCCGACGGTTACACCCTCTTGGTCGGCGCACTCTCCAACCTGGCGCTCAACCCCGGCCTGTACGCCAAGCTGCCCTATGACCCCTTGCGCGACTTCACGCCCATCGGGCTGGTGGTGAGCTATTCCTACACGCTGGTGGCGCGCAAGGACCTGCCGCAGAACACCCTGAAGGAACTGATCGACTTCGCGCGCGCCAATCCCGGCCGCGTGACCTACGCCTCGGGCGGCAACGGCTCCGGCCAGCACATCGCCCCGGCCGTCATGGCCCACCTGGCCGGCGTGAAGATGGAGCATGTACCGTACAAGGGCGCGCAGGCGGCCTATCAGGACGTCATCGCCGGTCGCGTCGACGTATTCTTCGACGTCACCCCGACGGCGCGCCCGCAGGTCGATGCCGGCACCGTCAAGGCGCTCGCGGTGTCTTCGCGCGAGCGCCAGCCGGTACACCCCGGCGTGCCGTCGGTCATGGAAACCGGCATCGCGGCGCTCGACATGGAAACCTGGTTCGGCCTGTTCGCGCCCGCCGCCACGCCGCCGGCGGTGCTCTCGCGGCTGCGCGCCGAGCTCGCCAAGGTGACCGCGATGCCGGATGTGGCCGAGCGCTTCACCAAGAGCGGCGGGCGCGCGCTGCGCCTGTCGCTCGCCGAGACCGAGGCGCTGGTCAGGCGCGACGTGGAGCGCTGGACCAAGGTGATCCGCGAGGCCGGCATCAAGGGAGACTGACCCGCACCACCCAGCGGCGGCGGGCCGGGAACGAGCAAAGTCATTGACGCGGGCGCCGGCCCGTGGCGACAATGGCAAGGCAGTAGGTCACGGCGGGCTATTACAAGAAAGCGTCGTCACAAGGAGACGCGCGCAAACGGAGGAAATTCATGAAAGACACTTCCAGGCTCACCTGCCTGGCAGCAAAAGAGTCGCACATGCGGCGGCCGTCATCTGCAAAGCGGCCGCCATTTTTCTTCTAGCCGGCGTAGTCCCTCTTGCCCACGCGGGTTTGCAAGAAGGCCGCCAGAACGCACGGGCGTGCGTTGCCTGCCACGGCCTCGAAGGCAATTCGGTGGCCATCAGCATTCCCTCGCTCGCCGGCCGGCTACGCCAATTCATCGTCACATCGCCGTCATGTTCCGCGAGGGCTGGCGCGCCAACGAGGCCATGAAGCCCTTGGTCGAGAAGCTTTCCAATACGGTCCTGAACGAACTGGCCCTGAGTTTCTGGTCGCAGAAGCTGGCGCCGCAGGCGCGCAAGGCGCAGCCCGACATCGTCGCCCTCGGCAAGGCCATTACCGAAAAGCACAACTGCGTGCAGTGCCACAAGGCCGACCTCGCCGGCCAGCAGCACGTTCCGCGCATCGCCGGCCCGCACAAGGACTACCTGCTCGAGCAGCTCAAGGGCTTCAAGGCCGCCAAGCGCGCCGACTTCGACGGCACGATGACCTCGGCGGCCCAGGCGCTCACCCCGGAAGAGCTCGAACCCCTGGCGGACTACCTCGCCACCCTCGTCGTGCCATGAGGCAACGTGGCCGCCGTGCGGCCGCCAGGCTCACGGCGTCCTCCGCCGTGCTGCGTGCGGTGTCCTCCGCCGTGCCCCGTGCGGCGTCCTTCGCTGTGCTGCGTGCGGCGTCCTTCGCCGCCGCCTGCACCGCTCTCGGCGCGATGGCACAGGAGGCGGCGGGGCCCGACGCCGCCGGCGTGGTCGTCAGCGTCACCAGCGTTGCCCAGCCGAGCTTCGATGCGCCCGCCGCGATCGATGCGGTGGGCGGCCGCACGCTCCGGGAGGGCCAGCGCCAGGTCAATCTCTCCGAAACCCTGGCGCGAGTGCCAGGCCTGAACATCGCGGACCGGCGGAATTACGCGCAGGACCTGCAGATCTCCTCGCGCGGCTTCGGCGCCCGCTCCACCTTCGGCGTGCGCGGCATCCGCCTGTACGCCGACGGCATCCCGGCGAGCATGCCGGACGGCTCCGGGCAGGTGTCGCACTTCTCGCTTTCATCCGCGGCCCGGGTGGAGGTGATGCGCGGGCCGTTCTCGGCCCTGCACGGCAACGCCGCGGGCGGGGTGATCGCCATCTTCAGCGCCGATCCGCCCGCCGGCATGCAGGCCACGCCGTCGGCCAGCATCGGCAGTTTCAATACCTGGCGCCTGGGGGCGCAAGTGGCCGGCTCGGAGGGCGCGGTCGGCTATGCCTTCGACGCGAGCCGCTTCGGCACCGGCGGGGCGCGCGACCACAGCGCGGCCACCCGCGAACTGGAGAACCTGCGTCTGAAGCTTAGCCTTGGCGACACCAC
>Ga0209985_10000218_pt1 | contig 64955 bp, 46 predicted proteins | sample NOAtaG_FD_187305 | JGI IMG/M metagenome (GOLD analysis project Ga0209985, IMG submission 187305) | Freshwater lake microbial communities from Lake Erie, under a cyanobacterial bloom - NOAA_Erie_Diel6S_1000h metaG (SPAdes) (version 2) | ecosystem: Environmental > Aquatic > Freshwater > Lake ... | reverse complement strand
GAATTCCTCCCGGGTTTGCCGGTCGAGGTCTTTGCGGTCCACCACAAACAGGCATTTTTCGATATCCGGATTATCTTTCAGTAAAGTGGAGGCTTTGAAGGAAGTCAGGGTCTTGCCACTTCCGGTTGTGTGCCAGATGTACCCATTACCCCTGTTTTGGTGGATACAATCCACGATCGCTTTGACTGCGTAGATTTGATAGGGGCGCATGACCAGGAGCTTTTGCTCACTGGCTACCAGCACCATATACTTGCTGATCATCTCTGCCAGCAGGCATTTAGCGAGAAAACGGTCGGCAAATTCATCCAAATGGGTAATTTTCCTGTTATCCTCTCCTGCAAAGGCATAAACTGGAAGGAATTGCTCATCCGCATGAAAAGCGAAATGCCGGACATGATTATTGGCAAAATAAAACGTATTAGTCCGGTTGCTGACGATAAAAAGCTGGATAAAGCACAACAAGGAGTTGGCATATCCATTGCCCGCATCGTTTTTATAATCCACGATCTGCTGCATCGCCCTGCGCGGGCTTGTATCTAAGGTCTTCAGCTCAATTTGTACGACTGGCACCCCGTTAATCAGGAGGATCACATCGTAGCGATGGTGGCTATTGGAGGTATTCATCCGGAGTTGGTGGATAACTTCGAAGTCATTCTTGCACCACTCTTTGATATTGACCAGCGTATATTGCAAGGGCGTCCCATCTTCCCGTTGGAAAGTATTGCGTTCGCGCAGCGTTTTGGCAGCAGTAAAGACATCGGCATCCACGACCTCGTCCCTCAGCCGTGCAAACTCCGCATCGCTCAACCTGACCCTGTTGAGCGCCTCAAATTTGCGCCGAAAATTCAGCTCAAGCGCATCCCGGTTCCGGATGTCAGGCCGGAAGGTATATTTGAGATCGGTCAGTTTTTCGATCAGGAGCCGTTCTATTTCGCTTTCCTTGGTCATAGTGGGAAGTTTGTGCAATTTAGCGTGCTAAGTTCAAAAAAACAAAATTGAGTGTGGTAGGGCGGCATGTTGTGCCACTTTGCCGGTCAGAAACGCCGTCATCATCAGGCAGGCGAGTCCAGAAGAGAGGTAGTATTGTCCATGTCCACAGTTGTGCTCGAGCTGGTAGCCTTGGTTTTTTCAAGGTGTTGAAAGTCTCATTATAACCGTCCAATACCCTGTGGTCTTGCCACAGCCCAAGTTCTTCAAGCACTTTATGTATTACGTTGAACTGCCTGCTCACAGCACTGGGGGAAACACCGTCCAGGGCCTGGCGCACCGCCGTATCCATGGGTACCTACCGGATTTTGTACACCCACCCTTATTGGATCAGCGCTCATCCCGCCGCTGTCGAAATACCAACAGCGATGGGCTTTCAGATGGAACATCGCGCGTGTACTCATCAGCATATCCCCGAGCGTGTGCCTAAGGTTGCCCGATTGCTTCCTGTAATCTTTTATCGTGTCCAGAACTGCTTTTACCACGAGAAGTATTGTATTTATCATCCCACTTTTTTGACCGTGACATGTATAAGCAACTTAATATTCCATTTTTTTAAACCGAGAACCGCTGGTATCCTTACAAACTCCAAGAGGCAACCCCCACATTTAATTTTTTCCCGCCAAAATTTTATAAAATCATTCTATTGATTTTCAGCTACAAGGGTCTTTTTTTCTCTTCAAGGCATTTTCCATTTTTTTCTCCTAAAAAATTTTTCTTTATAATTGCAGTCATAGAATGCTCTAAAACTATTTTCGAGAAAAATAAATCGGCGAGCAAACTTTTGCATTCTATAGCAAAACCCTGCCTTGGGTGTTGCCTTTTTATTATCAGTCTTTCTTACTAATTCATTTCCGGGGAGTTCTAAGAACTACCGGGCGGTCGTGGCATTGTGTAAAAAGTATTCCGCCGCCCTCGGTGGCGAAAGAAAGTTTCGAATATGCATCATTTTACCTCATTTTGCTTCGCAAAATGAGGTAAAATGATGCATATTCGAAATAATTATTGGCGGTGCAAGCCGCCAAGCACTATTCTTTCTGGATCGCCATTTTGACTGATTTTGCTTCGCAAAATCAGTCAAAATGGCGATCCAGAAAATTTTCTTTCATACAATCTCGCAAAGAGATAGCTAATGCCCATGCTGTTTTCTTGGAGGGACGGGTTTTCCTGTCTCCCGGCAGAGTAAACAGTTTTTGGATTTACTCCCAAAATATTAGACCCAATTCAACATGAAAGACCAGTCGCTGATCCTAAACGAAATGACGGCCATATGGAAAAACCAGGATTTTGGCCAACAGAGCAGCAGAAGTCAATTGGCGGAATATCTCAATGAGCGCCTGCTGTCATTCTTTACCGTAGGGGATTATTACTACTTTATCATTGATGTCAAAACGCTTTCTTTCGATTTCATGAGTAATGGGATTCAGAAAGTTCTGGGGTATGCGCCGGAGGAAGTTTCCCTGGCAAGCATGCTCCCGTTGGTGCATCCGGACGACTACCCTTATTTTGTGAAGTTTGAGGAAAAGGTAATGCAGTTTTTCTCAGGGCTGGGTCCGGAGCAGGTGTTCAACTACAAGGTGCGCTACGATTACCGCCTCAAAAGTAAGTCCGGCAAGTATGTCAGGGTGCTGCATCAGGCGGTAACGGCGGAGACCGACGAAAATGGTTCTATCCTAAAAACCATAGATCTGCATACGGATATCAGCGATCTTAAAATTGCTTCTGAACCCGTATTGTCCTTTATCGGGCTAAATGGTGCCCCTTCTTATGAGCGTATTCGTATCAATGATGATATACGGCATCCCGATATCGCTGGAACCAAATTGACTTCAAGAGAACAGGAAATTTTGCGCAAAATTATCGATGGTAAAACCAGCCAGGAAATCGCAGCAGATTTTTATATTTCCAAAGACACCGTGGATACCCACCGAAGGAATATGTTGAAGAAGTGCAACGCTAAGAATACGCCGGAAATGATTAAGCTGGCAGTACAAAACGGGTGGGCTTAAGGGGTTGTGTAAAAAGCCTCCGGCACGTCCTTTGGCGGCTTACGCCGCCAAAGAATATTTTTTTAGAGCGCGGATTTTGTTGATTTTGCAAAGCAAAATCAACAAAATCCGCGCTCTAAAAAATTTTATTCTGCCGCCGCAGGCGGCAGAATACTTTTTACACAACCTCTGTTTCATAAGTCCTTTGGCGGCATTCGCTGCCAAAGATTATTTTTTTAAAACGCCGATTTTGTTCATTTTTCGAAGCAAAATGAACAAAATCGGCGTTTTAAAAAATTTCATTCTGCCGCAGTAGGCGGCAAAAGTCTTTTCAAACACCCCCTGTGCAGGTCCTCCCGGCGATAAGGGGCTAAATACTTTCCAAAAAACTACAACCGTTTAAACCCTGTCTGCTATTTTTGCGTTGAATTGCAAATTTTTTTAATCAAAAAATACCTTCTCGCATGTGTAACGTAATGAAAGCCCTGCTTTTTTCAGGCGTCCTCGCAGTAGTATTGGGGAGCTGCCAAAACACGAACAAGAGCGTGCGCGACGCCGCTGTACAAAGCCTGGAAGAACCCGCTGCTCCTCAGCCGGGGCAACCACAGGATATGGTCACGCCCGTACAAACACCAGTGCCCGCAGGCCCGGTAACAACGATCGCCTTCACAGAGGATAATTTCAACTTCGGAACAGTTGCGGCAGGCGAAAAAGTCAAACATGTATTCAAGTTTAAGAATACTGGTAGCGAGCCGCTGATCCTGAGCGATGTCCGCACAACTTGCGGATGTACCGTGCCGACCTGGCCACGCGAACCGATCGCACCGGGTAAAAGTGGCGAAATCGTCGTGCAGTTTGATTCCACCGGTAAATCCGGCGCACAAAGCCGCCGTGTGACGATCGTGGCAAATACCAACCCGCCAGAGACGTTTGTCAATATCGAAGGGGAAGTGACGCCCGCTCCTGGTAATTAAGATGTATTCTGCCGCCTTCAGCGGCAGAACAGATTTTTTCAGAGCGGGGTTTTCATTGATTTTGCGAAGCAAAATCAATGAAAACCCCGCTCTGAAAAATTACACAACCTCAAAAGAGTTATTCCAATAGCCGGTCCTATGACATCCGTGCTTTACCAGGTGCAGCGACAGCACCAGCCATAATATGAAGAACTACCTTTCCCTGATAAAATTCAGCCACACAGTCTTTGCGATGCCATTCGCTTTATTGGGATTCTTCCTCGCATGGTTGACGGAGGCGCAGGCCTTTAGCTGGCGGCTGCTCGGCCTGGTAGTGCTGTGTATGGTCTTTGCGCGCAGCGCAGCAATGGCGTTCAACCGCTACCTGGATCGGGAGATTGATGCGCGAAACCCGCGTACCCGGACGCGCGAGATTCCGGCAGGAATTATCAGCCCCAGGGCCGCACTGGCTTTTGTGGTGGCAAACGTGGCCTTTTTTGTTCTTTGCGCCTGGTTAATCAATCCGTTGTGTTTTGTACTATCCCCCGTGGCCATGGCTGTTGTGCTGGGATACAGCTATACCAAGCGTTTTACGGCCCTCTGCCACTTTGTGCTGGGCCTCGGCCTCTCCCTCGCCCCAATCGGTGCTTATCTGGCGGTGACGGGCAGCTTTGCGCTGCTGCCTATCCTCTACAGTTTTGTGGTATTATTTTGGGTGGCGGGCTTCGACATCATCTATGCCCTGCAGGATGAAGCATTCGATCGTTCCCTGCAGCTCAATTCCATTCCGGCCCTCCTGGGTGCCACGCGTGCTTTGAGGCTTTCAAGGGTACTCCATGTTGCCAGTGCCTCGCTGGTGCTATATGCAGGCGGGCTGCTTTCGACGATGTACGACCGTTTTTCCTGGCTTAGCGGGCTATCGGCCGCACTCTTCATCGGAATGCTGCTCTATCAGCACACCCTGGTAAAAGCACACGACCTGAGCCGGGTCAACCTCGCGTTTTTTACAGTCAACGGGATTGCCAGCCTTGCTTTCAGTGCTTTGCTCATCCTGGATATTTTTTGCTGATCCCGCGCTAATAATCAGAATTCCAGGGATTCCTGGAACAACTGCTTGATTTTTTCCTCCGCGAATACCTGGGTGATCCGCTCCTGCTCCAAACGCATGTTACCCTCCCGCAAATAGAGATAGAGTTTCAGTTCGCTATCGGTCAGCTTATCCAGTACCTGGCTTGTGGCCGGGGTGCCTTCCGTAGGATTAAAGCGCGAAAGCGTTTCTTCGTCCATCAACACTGCAATGGTGTTGGGGAAATAGGTGCGGAACTGGTTCAGGATCTGAAATCCCTGCGCGTCCATATCCCCCCAGTAGAAAAACTGCCTGGGTTTTATCCAGTCAATATTTTTTAAGGAGCCAACGCTGAACCCGCCGCCGCTCCAAAGGGCGATCGTCTTCGGCAGGGCAGGGAGGGTCAGGAAATTCATGATGTTTTCAGCGACAAAAATATTGGAACACGGTATTTCCAAACGTTTGAACTCCGAAATGGGCAGGGAGATATCCGTGATTTTGTCCATAAGGGCCAGGGAAGTGTCCAGGAAGCGCATCCGGATGAGCGGTTCCGCATATTTGAGATTATAACGAAGCTCAAATTTCGTTTCCTCTGGATGGATATGCACCGGGATGAGATCGTCCAGGAGCGATTGGATGAGGCTTTTATGCGTTGAGATATATTTCGTGTGGATATCTATGGGCAGTTGCCGGATGTAGAGATCAGGTGCGGGGTTTTCCAGGAAATACCTGCAAACTTTCAGGGTGTCTGCCCAGGTATCGTGTTCGATGAGTTTCGTGGGGTTGGATTTTGCCCAGGCGGTGAGCGAAGGAAGCCCGGACCTGATGATGGATAAATTTTTTAAGAACGTTTGATAGGCTTTTTCTTTACCGGTAATTTTTAAATAGTCCTCCAGGCTGTCTATCGAGATTTTTTCCGGCACCGTTTGCTTTCCGATTTTATCGAAATATTTCTCTGCGGTAATCAACGTATAGCCGGCTTTTTTGTATGCTTTGGAGTTGATTTTGAGCAGTTCGATCGCAGCTTTATACGCTGCAAGCCGGTTCAGAATATCTTTTGGGCCAATTTTGCCGATGCGGTTGATTTCTTTTGGGAAAAAGGGCGTTGCGTCAATGGTAGCAACCAGCACGTCCTTCCACCATTTCAGGCTCTGTTCTTTTATTTCTCCCGGCGTAATCATTTCAGGATTTCTGTTGCCTGAATTCCTTGCATGGCAGTTTGATGGAGTTGTTTTGCCGCTTTATATTCTTCGACGGTCATATTATGGATCGCCGAATTGTTCCCTTCGATATTTGAGACATAGTGGACGGCATTGATGTAGTTTTCGATGATATGGATCTTTTGCAGCGGGGTCACGATCAGCAATTGCAGGTTGAGTTTTTTGAAAAGCTCCAGGCCGTATTCGGCGCTGGCGTCGCTGCCCTTGCCAAAGGCTTCGTCAATCACTGCGAAGCGGAACGACTTGCTTTTCGGTTCGCCGATTTTAAGCCCAAACTGATAGGCTAATGCGGAAGCGATAATCGTGTAGGCCAGTTTTTCCTTCTGGCCACCGGATTTACCAGAGCTTCCGGCATAGAATTCCTTTTCGACATGATCGGCGAAGTACCTTTCGCTCGCGTTGAAATCGAACCAGTTTCTTACATCCGTGACTTTGTTGGTCCATTCGATATCTTTATTTTCATTGCTCCTGAATCGGTTCAGGATTTTCTGTACGTCTTTGAACCGGTCTTCTGTATAAGCATCGTTGGTATCTAAGATATTGCTGTAACAGGCCTTCAATTCTTCCTTAAACGTCCGGATATCGAGGTCGCGGTTCCGGTCGGCGATCAACTCGATATAGGTACCTTTGTTGAATTCGATTTCTTTTAAGTGCGCGTTGATATTTTTAATTTTGGTCCGGATTTCTTTTTCGTGGATATCCAGTTTGTTGTCGAAAGCGACGATATCGTCAATCGTATTTTTGTTGAGCATCGTTTTGAGCGTGGCCTCGTGTGCCGGCAATCCCTCGTGGACGATTTTTTCCAGTTTGGCCAGGTATTCGCCCCTTGCTTCGATTTCGTTGGAGAGGTCGAGCGCGTCCGACGGGAATTTGTCTTTGTACTCTTTCATTTTCTGGATGATTTTGTCCCTGACGGAATTTTGCCATCCTGAAACGCGTTTTCTTTCTTCGTTCAAATCCTTTGTGACCGTTTCCCTTGCGCGGTCCATGGCTTTAGTGGTATCGAAGACTTCTTTGATTTCCTGTTCGATTTTTGGGTAGAAGACTGTTTTTATGCCTTCGTCAAGTTCGCTTATCGCCACGGCACATTCCGATATTTCGTCTTTGTTTTTCTGGATATGATCCTTCTGTGACCGTCTATCGCCCACTTTTTTATTGTACTGCTCTTCGAGTGCGATGATTTCGGCTTTGACTGCGGCGTATTGTTCTTCCAGGGTTTTCAGGAGGTCATTGCTGTTTTGCAGGGCTTCTTTTTCTTTTTGCAGTTCGATGATCGCCTCCACTTCGTCTTTCCAGTTGATCGCCTGCCAGTCTTTGAAGGCGATCAACTGGGATAGTTTTCTTTGAGCGGCGGTATTGTTTGCAATTTCTGATTCCGATTGCCGCTGCCTGGATTCGATTTCCTCTTTTGCGGCCCTGAGTTGGTTCAGATGGTGTTCGACGGCCCGGATTTTTTCCAGGTTGCTCCAGCCCAGGACAAAATTCCTTTTGTCCCAGAGCTCCCTTCGGTCGTCTTTGATATGGCGTTGGTTTCCGATTTTGTATTGTCCTTCTTTGGTAATCACGTCGCTGGGCATCCGCTGAAATTCTTCGAGCGCGACACAACGCAGGTTGAAGCGTTTTTGCAATTCAGCTTCCAGCCACTGCTCGAAGGGGCTGTCCGATTTGACTTCGATTTTATGCACTACCGAATCCGGGTCAATATCGGTGTATTTCTGGTATTTGAGCGTAGCGGGCACTTTGAAATACTCGAACCTCAGGCCTCTTTTCCTGGAATCGGTCAATTTCCTTTGATTGATGTAACTGCTGATCTGGCGGTAGTGTTTTTCCGGCACCAGCATACTTACCCCAAAACCGCCAAGTAGCCTTTCCAGGGCCCCTTCCCAGTCCCTTTCGTTTTCGTTGACCTTCATCAATTCCCCGGCGAAGGGGATTTCCGTTTCGCCGATTCCCAGGGCTTCCGCAATTTGTGTGCGGGTATCCAGGAAAGCCAGGGGGATTTGGTGTTCCCGTTGCTTTAGCGATTCGAGTTCTTTGGATTCCGCTTCGATATTTTCATCAATGGTATTTTTGCTGCCCGCGATTTTCCCGATTTCGGCAAAAATTTCCTGCTGCCTTTCCTGGAGCGCTTCCAGTTTCAGCTCGGCATTTTTAAGATTTCTGAAGAACGTCTTGTCGGTACCAGCGGTTTCCAGGTCGCAGAAGGCGGTGAGTTCGGAATATTCGTGGTATTTTCTCTTTTTTGCCTCCCTTATATTTTCCCGCTCGGCGATTTCTTTTGAGATACTTTCCAGGCGCTCCCCGCCGTTGGTTCTGATGTCCTGGGCGATCTGGAAGAGCTGCTCCCGTTTTGTATTGAGTGCCGTTTGTATGGAGGATAATTGCCCTTCAAGCTGGAGCAGTTTTCTTTGGGCAGCGGCAATTTCGTCTTCGAGTAAGGTGATTTTTTTTGAAGCGAAATAAGCCGGTACGGCGGTGAGCATGCAATCAATATCCTGTAGTCTTTGCTCGTATTCTCCGAAACGATGACAGAAGCCGACCAGGGGTTCGAGGGTTTCTTTCTGTTTTCTGGCTTCCTGGACCGCTTCGTAGGCTTTGTTCAGGTCGTCGAAGCGTTTTTTCAGGTCTTCGATTTGATTTTTAATATCGGTGCGTTCCAGCATTTGCTCCCTTACGAACAGGGTCAGGCTGCTCACGGACTTCATAGAAACGGTTTGGTAGAACAGGTCTATGGCCTTATCCGTTTGCATCCCGAACAACTGTCTGAAGCGCTGGCTGTATTTTGAAAAGTTATCGTCGAATATTTCTGTGCCCGGGAGTTCTTTCATGCGCTTTCTGAGCGCTTTGGCATCTTCGATATCCGAGAACTGTCCTTTTACCGAGAGAGGTGCTTTTTCTCTGATAATCAGGAGTTTTTGCGGCTTATCGTTTTCGATCCAGAACACCTGAGCCAGCGATACGGATTCATGGTAGCCTTCATTGGAGAAATTGGCGAGGATTACGCTGAACGTGGAGTCATTGTCATTGTTATAGCGGAGCGCAACCGCTTTTTCCCGTGAATCGGAATCATCGCTTTTCGTATTTTTAAATTCCCCTTTGATATAGGAGGCCAGGGTCCTTTCCTTGCTTTCCGCCCCGGCAGCCTTGTTGAAGGTGATTTTATGGTGGGGCACGATCAGGCAGGTCAGGGCATCAACGAGGGTTGACTTTCCCGATCCGACATCGCCGGTCAGGAGGGAGTTGTTTCCATTAGGTTCGATCTTCCATATTTTATTGTGGAACGTACCCCAGTTGAGCAGCTCGACCGAATGGAGCCGGAATCCGATTTTAGTATTGTCTGTATTAAATTCCAGTTCGTTCATTCTGAAAGTTGGTTGGCATATTGTTGAAGTTTATCCAGGCCATCTTTGACCACATCTGCGTTGATGAAGGCTTTGATAATGCGGTTGATTTCATACTGCTCGTCTTCTGTTTTCATCTTTCGGAGGAACCCTTCGTCAATCACCCGCTTCATTGCGGCTTCGATTTGTTTTTGCTGATAGGCTTCGTTGGTAGTTTCTTTGTAGAAAGGTTTTACCAGTTGGATGATTTCTTCTTTTGTCAGGATAGCCTTTGTGGATTCCCCTTCCCTGTCGTTTTCGATCAGATGCCTGCGGAGCAGGAGGCATAGCAGGGAGACATGGTAGTTGAGTTGCCGTCTTTCGATGAGTTTGGGCGTTTCGTCCTCGTCGTCTTCGTTTTGTCTTTGCTTGAGGTAAGCGTAGCCTTCTGATTTATCAATAATCAGTTCGAGGTTGATGTCCGCGAAATATTTTTTTACGTCTGCCTCGTTTTCGGGTTTCAGGAGATCGTCCCATACTTTTTCATTGTGGCTGTAAACGATCCCTTTGAGCAGGGCGACCAGGATATGGGAATAGGGTTTTTTCATTTGCAGAAAACGATTTGAGGGACTTGTACCTTAAATTTTTTACTTGTCCTGGAGTTCTCGATTTCAATGAAATCGAAAGTATCCTGTTTCAGGATATGTCCGCTTTTTTCGTTGGAAGCGATTTGGACGTATGCGACGATTTCCGCGAGGCCTTTTTTTATTTCGAATATTTTCACAAAATCGGGGAAAGTGATGTGTGTTTTATTTTTCAGGGCAGTTTTTATATTGTCTTTCAACAGGGCGACGTTGATTTCGAATTGATCATACAACTGATCATTATCGCCGATACCCTTTCCTTCTTCCGGATTGTTGTTGGCAAACTTAATTTTGCCGGGTGGTTTGAAGCCCCTGACTTCCCAGTCATGGGCCAGGATCAGATCAATATGGGCGACGTTATCCAGCTCGAGCAGATCGAGTTTGGTGAAATCTTTATCTGCGTTGAGGCTGATGATTTTGAGGGCTTCCTGGATATTATCATAGATCCTTTTGTTTTCGGTAAAAGATTTATGTTCCAGATATTTCCTCAACTGCTCCAGCAGGGAGTTGGTTGAGCGCTTGGTCCTGTCCCCGGCTTCGATCAGGTCATTCCTGACATTTGCGATGTTGAAGTTCTCGCGTTGGACGTCTTTGACTGCCGGTAGGTTCAACACCTCGTTGAGGTACTTTTCAAATTCCTCCTGTTTGGACTGTGACAACAGAAACTCCCAGAAGGCATTGAAGCTTTTGCCCTGATCTTCTTCCAGGAGGTTGGCCTGTTGCTCGAACAGGTCCTCGAGGACTTTCCCTTTCGCCAGGCTGCTGGTGATTATTTTCTGCCTGAACCTTCTGTCGAGTTCGCGGAAGTTTTGCTCTACCTGTCTGAAATCTGACAGGAGGTATTTTGCGGTTTCTTCGATAAAAAAATACTGCTCTTTTATCTGCCTGTCGTCGAGGACGTCCATTTTTCCATGCCTGATATCCGCAATTTCCTGTTCGATTTCTTTCTTTCGGTCTTCCAGTGCTTTAATCCGCAGGGCATAGTCCTTTTTGGATTTGCTGGAAAGTTCTTTCAGGCTTTCGAATAAAATTTTCAGACGGGATTCCTGTCCTACGAACTCCCTTTTATCCAGGCTGTCTATCCATTTGAAGGCATTTTCGGTTGCAGCAGTCAGTTCAAAGAGGAATTCATCGTTCTTGACGGGGTATTTGCGCAAATAACCGGCATTTGTCCAGTCGGTCAGATATTGTTTGGCCTGCCTTGGGAACAGGGTTCCATCCCGGTTGAGCTGGTATAGGTAATCCGAGAGTTGATCGGTCAGTTCTTTCTCGGAGATGGTATCGGACTTGAAGCCGTTTGGATTTTGTTTGAATGACTTGAAGAGGAAGCTGATGATCAAAGCGGCACTGTCTGCAGTTATCAGCGTAACTGTCCGGTGCGTTTTCAGCAATTGATTGATTTTCTCAAAGGTCATTTCAAATCCTCCTACATACAAATATATTGATTTTTTTGGACAATATTTCTTAGAGCGCCGTTTTCATTGATTTTGCGAAGCAAAATCAATGAAAACGGCGCTCTAAGAAATATTCTTTGGCGGCGCAAGCCGCCAAAGGACTTGTGAGACAGCCTCATCAAAACTACTCGTCGTCGGGTGGGGGGGGAAGCCGGACTATTCCTCCGACCCCGATTTATCTTTCTTGCCGGTAGAATATAATTCCTCTTCTTTCACCGCGATGATGCGGTCTCCGGATTTCAATTTTTTAGAAACGGCGGAGTAGGGGCCGGTGACCACTTTATCCTTTTCCTTCAGGCCCGAGCGGATTTCGATAAAATTATCGTCTTGTATGCCGGTCTGGACTTCGATAAGGGCGACGGTATCGCCTTTCATCACAACGAAGACCACTTCCCGGAGGTTTTCGATGATTTTTTCTTCGTTGGCCTCGTCGCTGTTGGCTTCTGTGACGATTTTGACTGCTGATTTACCTTCTTTTTCCCGGGTACCTACGGCCTGGATAGGCACACTCAGGACGCCCTTGCGCTCTTCCGTGAAGATTTCGACCGATGCGGACATACCGGGGCGGAAAGGGTATCGGATGCCATTTTTGACCAGGTCGGTATAGGAGGTCGGCAGGATGTTTACCCGTACTTCGAAGTTGGTGATCTGGTCGCTGGTGAGGGCGGCGGTAGCGCTATTGGAGGCGGAATTGGCAATTTGGGTCACGAGGCCTTTAAATTTCCTACCCAGATAAGCATCTACTTCCACCTGTACCTCATCGCCGATAGACACCCTGGGGATATCGTTTTCACTGACATCCACGCGTACTTCCATATTATTGAGGTTGGCCAGGCGCATCATTTCCGTGCCGGCCATCTGGATCGTACCGACGACGCGTTCGCCCTTTTCGACGCTCAGCTTGGAGATGATACCGTTGGAGGGGGCGTAAATGGTGGTGCGGCGCAGGCTGGTGCGGAGTTCTTTAAGGCCGGCTTCTGCGCTGGCGATGGAGAATTCCGATCCCCGTGCCCCTTCCTGTGCGGATTTGATGCTGGCATCGGAAGAGCGGAGGTTGGCTTCCAGTGCTTTCAGGTTGGATTGGGAAGACTGGAAGTCGGCGATAGAAATGACGCCATCTTTATAGAGTTTTTCGTTGCGTTTATGGATTTCGCGGGCATTTTCCAGTTGCGCGACGATTTGTTCGCGCTGAGCGCGGAGGTTTTCGATTTGGGCTTTGCTATTGGCGAGCTGTGCTTTTGCGCTATTGACGCTGGCCACGCCCCTTTCGACCTGCGACTGATAGGCATCGGGATCAATCTTGGCAAGGATTTGCCCTGCAACGACCGAATCCCCTTCCTTGACGTAGAGTTCTACAATTTCGCCGGACACATCAGAACTGATTTTCACTTCGGTGGCCGGGAAGATTTTGCCACTTGCGGGCACCGTCTCGCGGATATCGCGCAGGGCAACCTCCTCGATGGTTACCTTTTCGCCTTTGGGTTTGCCTTTATACTTTAAAACCGAGAAAATCACCAGGATGGCGATGACGCCAAGCAGGGCAAAGATGATGTAGGTGTTGTTGGTTTTTTTTGCCATAACAAGAAGGATACGTTGGTTTTTTTAATAGTTTGGCGGATAGCCCTGATACGGGATCAATCGAGGGTCATTTTTTTACCCTGATAGAACTCAACTAATTTTACGTTAAACAGATATTGGTATTTGGCGCGGAGGAGGTCAGAGACAGCCTGGTCTTTTGCGTTGCGTACCGTTTGTAGCTCCAGTGCGTTAATCGCGCCCACTTCGTAGCGGACTGTCGCATTTTGCAGGGCGGCGTTGGCGGCGTCGAGTGCTTTCTGGGCGGCATCGAGGGTACGGCGTGCCGCTTTAGCATCTGCGATAGCGCGGTCCACGTTGGTTTTCAGGTTTTGACGAAGTTGCTGGTTGTTGTTTTCCTGTTGGATGAGGTTAAGCCTTGCCCTTTCGACACTGACTTTATTGCGGTTGTTGTTATAGATCGGTATGCTGAGGGAAAGGCCGAGGTTTTGTCCGAAGTTCTGGTTGATTTGGTTGAAGTAGGGATTTTCTTCAAAGCTGGGGATTTGCTGTGGTATCTGAAAGGTGACGGTCTGTCCATTGAAGATAACAGTTTGTGGGATAGTGACATCCTGAAACCCGGCGACCCTTCGGCTTGCGGAGGAGTAGTTGGAGTTCATACCGCCGAAGAAGTTGAGGGTAGGGTAATAGCCTGCCCTTGCCAGTTCGATTCCTTTAGTTGCGCTTTCCATGCGTTTTTCGCTGGCCTGGATATTAGCCTGGGCACCCAGGGCGGAGACAAATACTTCAGCGCTGGAATAGTTGTCGGGGTTGACATCGGCAGGCATATTGATCACGGGTTGTGCGATGCGGAAGGGTTCGTTGGGGTCGAGGAAAAGGAGTTGTTTCAGGGCGAGGTAATTCAGGCTGACGACATTTTCAGCCTGAACGACGGCCTGTTCGTCGAGGGCGATCTGTGAGAGGATGTTGAGGCGTTCGTTTGAAGGCCGTACCCCCACCTGGATGAGTTTGTCGGTTTGTTCCAGCTGAAGCTGGGACTGTCCCAGGCGCTGGCGGGCGAGGCCGAGTTGTTCTTCAGAGAGGAGGACGTTCAGATAAGCGGTGGCGACATTGAGCCCGAGGTCATTTGCAATCTGCAGGGCATCGAGTTGGGTTGCCGACAGGTCGAGGCGACCGATCTGGATATTATTGTTGATCCTGTTGCCGGCGAACAGGGCGACCCCGAAATTAAGGCCATAGCTGTTGAACCCGATGCGTCGGTTATCGAACGTGTTGGTGGTAGGGTCAATGGTACGTCCGAATTGCATCCCCCCGCTAATTGTACCGTTAAGCGAAGGCAGGCGGCTGAATCTGGCTTGTTCGAGGCCGAGTTCGGCAGCGCGGACCTGGTTTTGGGCTTGTTTGACGGACAGGCTGTTTTGTTGTGCGTGTTCGATGCAGCGTTCAAGGGACCAGGCCTGCTGGGCCTGCAGCGGTAAGCATATACTTGCTGCCAGAAGGCTTGTAATCAATTGTTTTTTGCTCATTATCGAAAAAATTTTATTGAATAGCGTGATTCTTCAGGTTTTACAGGGTTTTTTCTACAACACAACACGCAGCGGTACATCCGCATTTTGCAACATAATCATTATACAATGTTAATGTAATAGCGAAAAACGGTAAAAGTTTTTATATCAATTCCATTAAATAGCGGATGAAAACCACTTTTGTATCGGCGGCACTTCTACCCGGTAATTGTTCAGATACCGATTGCCTTGAGCTTTGAGATCAGGAAGTCCACTTCTTCGATGGTATTGAAGTGAGAGAAGGAGAACCGCAGGGTTTTTCCGGGGGAGTTATTTTTGAGGGCGTTGATTACATGGGAGCCGGCATCGGCCCCTGAGCTGCACGCGCTTCCGCCGGATGCGGCGATGCCTGCGATATCGAGATGCAGCAGCAGGAGGTCTGCTTTCGAAGAAGGCGGGAAGGTGGCACTCAGTATTTTGTAATGCCCGCTGCCCCAGGGATCCCCGTTAAATGTTATGTCGTCGAATTCCTGGCGTAGCCGTTGGGCCAGATAATCGCGGACAGAGCGGATGTGTTGTTCGCGTGCGAGGCGTTCTTCCCAGGCCAGTTGCAAAGCCCTGGCCATACCTACGATACCGGGCACATTTTCGGTACCCCCACGCATATTGCGTTCCTGTGATCCGCCGTCAATGAATGGATGGAGGAGGTGTTCCTTGTTGATATAGATAAAACCCGTACCCTTTGGCCCGTGGAATTTATGCGCCGAGCCGCTGAGAAAATGGATGGGGGTATCGCCCAGGTCGATTGGATAAAAGCCGATGGTCTGGACGGTATCGGAATGAAAGAGGGCGCCATACGTACTGCAGAGGTTGGAGATGAGGTGCAGGTCGTTGAGGGTGCCGATCTCATTGTTGGCGTGCATGAGGGAGACGAGGGTTTTGCTGCTGTCGGATTTCAGCAGCATTTCGAGGGCCTCGGGTTCGATATGGCCATCGGGGGATTGGGGCAGAAAAATGATTTTCGTGCCGTGGTGGCGGTGTAGTGTTTCCAGGGAATGGAGTACACAGTGGTGTTCGGTACGTGCACTGATGATACGCTGTACGCCCAGGTCGCGCACTGCGCACTTCAGGGCCATATTGTTGGATTCCGTGCCGCCGGAGGTAAAGAAGATTTCCCCGATCGAAGCGTTGAGGCCCTGGGCAATTGTCCTTCGTGCCTGTTCGATAGCGGCCCTTGCTTTGCGGCCTTCTTCGTGGATAGAGGAGGGGTTGCCGTTATCCTCGCGCATGGCGTGGAGCATTATTTCGATGACCTCTGGGTCGAGGGGGGTCGTCGCTGCATTATCGAAAAACACTCTTTTCATTATTTCTCTGTATTGAAGGGATGGTTGAACCAATCATTGACCAGGGTTTGCCCGAAAGTATCCCTGCCGGCAAACGAGAATTCATTGGCGTGGACGTTGTAGGAATAGTCTGCTGCCCATTCGCGGAAGTTGGCTGCAAGTTGTCCGATCGCGTCCATGATATCGCACACTTCCCGATTGGTCATGACAGGATGGATGGACATCCGGATCCAGCCGGGCTTTTCGGAGAGGTCGCCGTGGGTGATTTTTTCAGTAATTTTTTGGGAATATTCCCGGGAGACCTCCAGCAGGTAATGGCCGTAGGTTCCTGCACAAGAACAGCCGCCACGGACTTGTATTCCAAAACGGTCGTTGAGTAGCCGTACCCCGAGGTTATAGTGCAGGCCATCAATGTAGAACGAGATAACCCCGAGCCGGTCGCGATGTTGTCCGGCCAGAATATGCAGGTTGGGGATGGCATCGAGGCGGGGCCAGATGAGTTCGAGCAGCTCGTGTTCGCGGGCGATGATATTCCTGACGCCCATCGTTTCTTTAAGCTGTATGGCGAGTGCTGCTTTGATGGTTTGGAGAAAAGCGGGCGTACCGCCGTCTTCCCGGGCCTCGATTTCGTCAATATATTTATGTCCGCCCCAGGGGTTGGTCCAATCCACGGTACCACCGCCCGGATTATCGGGAATCTTGTTCTTGTAGAGCTTAGGGTCAAAGACGAGGACACCGGTCGCACCGGGGCCACCCAGGAATTTATGCGGGGAAAAGTAAATTGCGTCGAGGTGTTTTTGGGGGTCGTCCGGACGCATACAGATTTCGATATATGGCGCGGAGCAGGCAAAATCCACGAAGCAGAGCCCTCCATGACGGTGCATGATCGCTGCTGCCTCGTGATAGGGGGTTTTTATGCCGGTGACATTAGAGCAGGAGGTAATAGCTGCAATTTTCAGGGGCCGGTCGCTATATTTCAGCAGCAGGGATTCGAGGTGGCCGAGATCCATCAGGCCATCCTTATCGGGCTGGATGATTTCCATGTCGGCGATCGTCTCCAGCCAGCTGGTCTGGTTAGAATGATGTTCCATGTGGCTGACGAAAACCACCGGGCGTTCGGAGCCGGGAAGTTGAACATAGGCACGATGGCGTTCGTGGACTTTCAGGCCGAGGATGCGCTGGAATTTATTGACGACGCCGGTCATTCCGGAGTTGGAAGCGATGAGGACATCTTTATCCCAGGCTCCGACATGTTTTTTGATGATATGCTTTGCCTGGTGGTAGGCATGGGTCATGGCGCTGCCGGTGACAGTCGTTTCGGTATGGGTATTTCCGACGAAAGGGCCGATTTTATGAGATAAGAGGCTTTCGATAGGCCCATAGAGCCGGCCACTTGCCGTCCAGTCGGCATATACGATCCGCTTTTGGCCGAATGGGGTGGGGAAGTCCTGGTCCCAGCCGATCACCTTACGGCGGAAGGCCCCGAAGAAGGATTCCAGGTTTTCCTTAGGTGCCGTTTCCGGCATTGAGACGTCGTAGAAAGGCATGCTGTTGCGTTTTAAGGGTTCAACGCTTCATTTTTGACGAGGGCCGCCAGGTCGCTTGCTGCCTGGGTAGTCCGTGCCTCCGCATAAATACGGATGATAGGTTCTGTATTTGATTTTCGGAGGTGTACCCAGCCATTGGGGAAATCCACTTTTAATCCGTCGAGGGTAGAGCATTCCTGGTCGGAAAAACGTTTCAGGAGCCGGGCGACGAGGGTTTCGTAAGGCTGGTCGGAGGGGATATCCATACGGTCTTTGACCATTTCGTACTGTGGGAAGCCTGCCCGGAATGCCGAGGCGCTTTGTCCGGACATGCAAAGGGCGCTGAGGAAGAGGGCGGTGCCCGCTACGGCATCCCTGCCATAATGCAAATCTGGGACGATGACCCCCCCGTTCCCTTCGCCGCCGATTACGGCCTGTACCGCTTTCATTTGCCGGACTACATGGACTTCTCCGACTGCTGCGGCGAAATATTGCCCTCCCCGAGCCAGGGTCACATCGCGTAATGCCCGGGAGGAGGAGAGGTTGGAGACGGTATTGCCCGGCCTCTGGCCGAGGAAGTAGTCGGCGATGGCCACCAGGGTGTATTCTTCGCCGAAGGGGCTACCATTTTCACAGATGAGGGCGAGGCGGTCAACATCGGGATCTACTGCAATGCCGAGGTCGGCCTGGTGCTCCCGCACTGCGGACGATAGCTCGCCGAGGTGTTCCGGCAGAGGTTCGGGGTTGTGGGCAAACTGCCCGGTGGGCGCACTATTGATGAGCACGGCGGTACACCCCAGGGCTTCGAGCAATGGGGACAACGCCATTGCCCCTGTGGAATTAACGGCATCGAGGACGACTTTAAATTTTCGCGACCGGACCGCCCCGGTATTGACCATCGGATGGGCCAGCACGGCGTCCACGTGGCGTTGGAAGAAACCGTTTTCCTGGGTATAATGCCCCAGGGTATCCACCGTGGCAAAGCGAAAATCGCCGGCACGGAGCTTTGCAAGTACCGCTTCGCCGGTTTCGGGGCTGATAAATTCCCCTTCGCCGTTCAGGAATTTGAGCGCGTTCCATTCCCTGGGGTTATGACTTGCGGTGATGATGATACCGCCCTGCGCTTTTTCCCATTTTACGGCCATTTCTATCGCAGGGGTAGTAGAAAGCCCTGCATCCACGACGTCAATACCCATTGCGAGCAGGGTTTGCAGGGCGAGTCCTTGTACGATCGGTCCGGAGATCCGGCCATCCCTGCCAATAACGACCCTGGGGCGGGGATGATTGTCGAGGAGCAGGCTGCCAAATGCGGCTACGCTGCCGACAATGTCCACAGGGGTGAGACCCTCTCCGGGGGCTCCCCCAATAGTGCCCCTGAAGCCGGAAATAGATTGGATAAGCGCCACTTTTTTTTTGCGCAAAAATAGTAAATTTAACGGTATGCGGGTATGTTGTTGTTTTTTGGAAAAGCTACCTTTGCCGTCAAAATTGGGGGGCTTTTTCCAGGTAGCCCCGTTGCGGTTTGTCAAAAAGAAAAGCATGGAAGGAATAATTCCCGGTACTGGCATTGAATCGGAATGGTATGAAGCCTGGTTCGACTCTCCTTATTATCATTTGCTGTATCAGCACCGGGACGAGGCAGAAGCCCAGCGTTTTATTGATCGTTTGCTGGTCTGGCTGCGGCCGGCCCCGGGGGCCAGGATACTCGACCTTGCCTGCGGGAAGGGGCGTTTTGCAATTTACCTCGCAAAAAAAGGATTTGACGTTACAGGTCTTGACCTCTCGGAGGAGAGCATCCGCGAAGCGCGCAATTACGAGGTGCCCAACCTTTCTTTTTACCGGCACGATATGCGGCTGCCCTTCCGCGTGAACTATTACGATTATCTGTTCAGTTTTTTTACCAGTTTTGGGTATTTCAGCTCCGAGCGGGATGACTTCAACACCCTTCGCAGCGTCCATAGCGGCTTGCGCAGGGGTGGCACCTTCGTACTCGACTATTTCAACAGGTTTTATGTGGAAGACCACCTCCTGGGCGAAGAAACGCGGACGGTGGACGGGATCATTTTTTACCTGAGCAAATGGGTGGAAGGTGGCCAGATCAGGAAGCGCATCCGGTTTGAAGATGGTGGGCGGCATTTTGAATTTGAAGAGCGCGTACGCTTGTTTTCCCTTGCTGACTTCGAGCGTTTGTTGAAACAAGCAGGCCTGGGGATCTCCACCGTATTTGGCGATTACCGGCTGCAGGCATTTGATCCGGGGTCAAGCCCCCGGCTAATCATAATCGCAAAAAAATGATGGAGCATTTATTAGATGCCGATCGTTGGCTGTTCGAGCTGATTAACCAGCGCTGGCAGAATGGCTTTATGGACTGGTGGCTGCCCTGGTGGCGGGAGAAGCTCACCTGGGTACCGGCGTATCTGGCCCTGGCGGGATATGCGTTTTTCCGTTACCGGCAGAAGGCATTTGCTTTTATAGTGGCACTTGCCATAGCGGCAGGTGCTTCCGATGCAGTGAGCAGTCACCTGGTGAAGCCTGCGTTTGCCCGGGACCGCCCATGCAACGATAAGGTTGTAAAGGCGTCTGCCCGCCTGCTGGTCGGTTGCGGGAAGGCCTACAGTTTTACGTCCTCCCATGCCGCCAACCATTTTTCCGTTGCGGTTTTCCTGGCACTCACTTTGTTTGCATATTCGTCGTGGATGCGTAGCGGGCTGTATTTCTGGGCGGGTTCGATTGCTTTTGGCCAGGTGTATGTGGGGGTACATTATCCCCTGGATGTAATTGCCGGGGCAATTTTAGGCGCATGTATTGGCAACGTTGTTGCAAAAACATATCTTTGCGCCATACCTAATGCATTAGAAAGGAAACACAGATGAATTTTTGGGAATACGTGGGGTTGTTTGTGACCGCATTTGCCGGCGGGATAGCGTCGTTTTTTGTTCCGCGGGAAAAATGGGGGACGGTGCAGGTGCTGATCGCATTCAGCGGGGCTTTCTTGCTGGCACTTGCGGTGGTGCACCTGATTCCCGGCCTTTGGGGTTCGGGTACGCTATCCAACCCCGGTCTTTGGGTACTGGCGGGCTTCACCTTGCAACTGCTGCTGGAGCCATTGTCGAAGGGGATAGAGCATGGGCATTTCCATGCGGTGAAATCCACCTCGGTATGGCCGGTGATGATCGGGTTGTTTGTCCATGCGTTTTTAGAAGGAATGCCGCTGAGCGGCTATTCGGCAATGGAGCATGCCGCTTCCCATGCCGCCCATGGCAACCAGTTGCTATGGGGCATTTTAGTGCATAAAGCTCCTGCGGGGTTTGCGTTGGGTAGCTTATTGCGTATCTCCGGGATGCCAACGCCGAGGGTAGCAATCCTGCTGGGCATCTTTGCGATTGCCTCGCCTTTGGGTGCGCTGATTGCTATGTTTTCTGATTTTTCGATGGAGCAGTTGTTCTTTTTGCTGGCGATGGTCACCGGATCTTTTCTGCACCTGTCCACTTCGATCTTGTTTGAGAGCAACGAGCAAGGGGGGGCGCACAAGGTTTCCTGGACAAAGTTTGTGGCCATCCTGACTGGTTTCGGCCTCGCCATTCTGAGCACCTGATGCGGGCGTTCAGCCTTCCGGGAGGAGGGTAATGATCAGGCCCTCGACAGTCTTTCCCATTTCGACTTCTTCGGGATGCAGCCCGCCTGCAAGGACCTGGAGCCTTTGAATGGCTTGCCCGACACTACTCAGCGGGATACCGATGGTTACGGTTCCCTGCTCACCGTATTGCTGGGCATAAATCGGCAAACCGAGTTTTTTTACTGCGTGGAGGATGTGGTTCATCAGGGAATATGGGAATTCGAGGCGCACCAACTGCTGGAGTTGCTGTTCGATGACCGGGGCCTGGCGCAGGGCATCGGCCGCAGCCGCCCTGTATGCCTGGATCAGTCCGGCCGCACCGAGGAGTGTGCCCCCAAAATAGCGGACGACCACCACGGCGACATTGGTGAGGCCGAAGCTGTCTATCTGGCCGAGGATGGGCCTGCCGGCCGTCCCGGAAGGCTCTCCGTCGTCATTGGCGCGGAAGCGGAGGCCACCAAGGCCGATGCGGTAGGCATAGCAAAAGTGCCTGGCCTTGGGATGGGCTTTCCGCAATGCGTCCACCTGGACATGGACCTCTCCCTCCTGTTGGATGGGGAAGGCAAAAGCCAGGAACTTGCTCCCCTTGTCTTTGAACAAGCCTTCTGCGGATGCCCCGATGGTATGGAAGGTATCTTTTTGCATTTAAATGCGAAATACGGTTAGGCAAGCCCGAAGTTCGGCAAATTTAACCAAACCTAAAAATCCTGTCTTATATTTGCAGACAAAACCAAAAATCCGTGGAGCGCACCCTTGCTCAATACGATAAAGCCGCCGAAAAGTGTAAAGCGGTTTTTTTAAAAAAAACGCAGGATTACGGTACGGCGTGGCGTATCCTCAGGCCTTCTTCCCTTACGGATCAGCTATATATCAAAGCGAAGCGTATCCGCACCGTGCAGGAGTCTGGCCTCCAGATGGTGGACGACCCGGTTGCCGCCGAGCTCGAAGGGATCGTGAATTACAGCCTGCTGGCCCTTATCCAGCTTGGGCTGCCGGCAGATGCGCCGCTGGAACTATCTGCCGAGGCGGCCGCTGCGCTGTACGATGCGCACCTGGCAGAGGTGCGTGCGCTGATGGCCAGAAAAAACACCGATTATGGGGAGGCCTGGCGGGAAATGCGCCAAAGCTCGCTTGTGGATTTGATTCTGATGAAGCTGCTGCGGATCAAGCAAATCGAAGATAACCGGGGCTTCACCCTGGTATCGGAGGGTGTGGAGGCCAATTATGCCGATATTGTTAATTACGCGCTGTTCGCATTGATCCAGCTCGATGAAGCTGATGCAGGGGGAAATGCGGATTTGCTCAACCCATAAAATAATCTGACTATGACGATTGGCACTTTAATGTTGATGATCGGGATCGCCGCTGTCGCACTGATGTTTTTAACGGGGATTTTCACCGACCGCCTGCAAAACAAACCGCTGAGTTTCCTGCAGTTCTTCTCCGGTGTCCTCTTTGTCGTTTCCGGCGCAGTCAAAGCAATAGACCCATTGGGTACAGCCTACAAGATGGCGCAGTATTTTGCGGCTTTCGAGGGGGTCTTCAAACCGACGGCAGCTTCCTGGCTTTCCCCGCTCTTCCCCTGGCTTTCTCAATTTACCGAAGGCTTCGCAGTGGGCATGATTGTATTGGAAATCGCGCTGGGTATCGGGTTAATAATCGGTTTCATGCCCCGCCTTACCGCGTGGATATTTCTTTTGCTGGTACTGTTTTTCACCGTGCTTACCGGCTTCACCTACCTCACCGGATACGTCCCCTCAGAGGTGAATTTCTTTGAATTTGGCAAATGGGGCAAATATGTTGCTACCAATATGAAGGTAACGGATTGCGGCTGTTTTGGCGATTTCATCAAACTTGAACCCAAGGTCTCTTTTATTAAAGATCTGGTGTTGCTTGTTCCCGCACTGGCGTTTGTCTTCCTGCACAGCGAGATGCACCGGCTGTTCAACCCCGTCCTGCGCAATTGGGTGACAGGGCTTTCTGTCCCCGCGCTCATGGTGTATTGTTTTAGCAATTACGTCTGGAACCTCCCGGATATAGATTTCCGCCCGTTCAAAGAGGGGGTAAATATCGGCGAAAAGAAACGCCAGGAGCAGGAAGCCCTTCAGAATGTCAAGATTACGGCCTATCGCCTGACGAATAAGTCAGATGGCCGTGTGCTGGAAATCCCTTTTGACAAATTCCTTAAAGAAATGTCCAAATACCCTACTGAGTCCTGGGAGATGGAACAAATCAAATCCAAGCCTGCGATAGCGCCCACAAAAGTAAGCGAATTCGAGGTGAGCAACCTGGAAGGGCAGGAAGTCACAGAGGAGCTCCTCTCGATGCAGGGGTATTACTTCCTGGTCATCGCCCATCATCTCGAAGGCGAGCCGGAAGAAATCAGGACGACCGTCCGGGATACGGTCTATTTGACTGATAGCACCCGCACCGCGAATTCATTGGAAATTCTGCCACAGATGAAAGTAGTGGAAGGTACCCGTACGACAAAAGCCTTTAAATGGGAAGCTGCATACCAGGAGCGGTGGACGGACGGCGTAGTGCCCCTGGCCGAAGCCGCTGCAAAAGCGGAGATCAACACCGTGGCAATCACCGCGTATGCAGATAAAAGCCAGATCGGGGATTTTCGCGAAAAAATCGGCGCTAACTTCCCTTTCTTAGTCGCCGATGATATCCTCCTGAAGACGATTATCCGCTCTAACCCCGGTGTATTGCTGTTTAAAGACGGGACCATCGTGAAAATGTGGCACCACAGAAAACTGCCCACTTTTCAGGAAATCAATGAACAATATATCCGGAAGTAGGTGTTGTGGGCTTACTTGTCGCGGGATTCCCCTGGGCGTCGCATAAGCTATTCGGCACTTAGCACGGGAATAATACTTGTGGGACGGCATCATTCAAGATTTTGTGGGTTGTGTAAAAAGATCCTTTTGCCGCCGAAGGCGACGAAAGACTTTTTACACGACCCACTTATTGAGGCAGCTCCTTAAAAAGGTCTGTTAAAACAGCCTCCTTTCGCGAATCGTTTCATTATCTGAATAAAAAGCCGTTAATTTGCATCAGCCCTTTACTGGGGGCGGCAAATTCGACCAAACCATGTTAAGTAGAAGAAACGTCCGCATAAAAGTCATGCAGATGCTTTATGCCATGAGCCGGGATCCTCAGCTCTCCCTGGAGGAAGCGATGCGGCGGTATAGGGAAAGCGTAAGCCGCTCCTTTGAACTGTATTTGTTCTATCTCTATTACGTCGTCAAAATAGCAGAATACGCCAGGAAAGATGCGGAACGGCGGGCGGCAAAATACCTCCCCAGCGAAGAGGACAAGCAGTTTACTCCCAGGCTTTTCGAAAATGAGCTCATCCGCTCGCTCACCGGCAACCAGGAGCTCGGACGTCTTTTTCAGCGATACCGCATTGCAGCTAAGATAGATGATGACATGGTCAGGGCCCTTTACACCGAATTTTCTAAGAAAGAGGCGTATAAGGCCTATTTACAAAAAGAACACCCCGATGTAGAAGATCACGCGGCACAGTTGCTCGACCTCGTGCGTTTCTGCCTCTCTTCGGAGTCGCTCTCGGACGCTACGGAAGATTGGTACCCCAACTGGGAGGATGATAAGTCCCTCGTAATCGGGGCCCTGAAAAAAACGTTTAAAGCACTGCCGGCAACCCCAGCCTTTTATGAGGATTATCTGCCGCCGGAAGAGGCAACAGTAGAATTCGGGGAGACGCTGCTCACAACCGTACACAATAGCGATACCGAGTTGCTGGCTTCCATCGAGCCAATGCTCAAAAACTGGGATGTGCAGCGGGTCGCTGTCCTCGATATGATCATGCTGAAAATGGCGCTCTGCGAGTTGCGCGCTTTCCCGACCATTCCTACTAAAGTGACGCTCAACGAATTTGTGGAGATTTCAAAACAATACAGTACGGAGAAAAGTAAGGATTTCATCAACGGTATCCTGGACCGATTGCTTAAACAACTGCTGGCAGACGGTAAAATTAAAAAAGAGGGCCGGGGCCTGCTCGATAATTGACGCTATGATGCGCTTTTTTCAACTAATCCTGATTTTTTTATCCATTCCGCTGGCATCCCCGGGACAACCGGTGCGCTATGGCAGAGGGGAAGTTGCGGTGCGATACCTCGCATCGGACTTTCAATATCCGATCAACAAAACCTTTTTCAAGGGGTATTCTTCTGGTACAGAGCTGGAATTTATCCGAAGAATAGGTTCTTTCTCCGCTTTGGCCCTGCCATTGCGTGCTGCCCAGGCCCGCTATCCGTCGGGAGCCACCGGGGGTACCAATCCGGCACTGTGGGGCAATGTGGACCTGCAGTTCCACCTCCGGCTTTTTCCCGCAGGCTCCCGTTTCAATCCCTGGGCCTACTTTGGTATCGGTGCAGAATTCGAAGAGGCCAGCAAGGTGCGTGCCGGAATACCCGTTGGAGGGGGGATTGACCTGCGTCTTGCCAAGGGCCTCTATTTTTCTTCGAGGTTGGAATACCGCTACAGCGACCTCGACCTTCGGGAGCAGCTATTGGCAGGTGTCGGCCTGAAATTCACCGCTGGCAGTATTTCGAATGACAAGACAACGGCTCCCGGAAAAAAACCGCCGGCAGTGTACAGCGCTAAAGACCAGGACGGTGATGGGGTCCCTAATGAAGAAGATGACTGCCCGGCCTCGGCAGGTGTGCGCGCGTTGAAAGGCTGCCCGGACAGAGACGGCGACGGTACCGCCGATTATCTCGATAAGTGCCCGGATGTGGCAGGAAGCCTGTCCGGCTGTCCGGATGCCGACAACGATGGGATTGCCGATAACGACGATCAATGCCCGTTCGAAATCGGCCCTCCCGAATCCAAAGGCTGCCCGGATAACGATAAAGATAAAGATGGGGTAGAGAATAAACTGGACGATTGCCCGGACGTTCCAGGGCCTCTGGCCACAAAAGGCTGCCCGGACCGCGATAATGACGGGCTTGCCGATAAATCCGACAACTGCCCCGATGCACCCGGGCCACCGGAAACCCGGGGCTGCCCCGACAGCGACCTCGATGGCATCCCCGATAAAGACGACCGCTGCCCTAATACCCCCGGATTGCAGATGCCCGATGGTTGCCCGGAAGTTTCATCGGATGACCTCAATTCCCTGATCAAAATCATGAGCCTCGTACAATTCGAAACAGGGAGCGACCGCTTGAAACAGGCCTCTTTCGAGGCGTTGGACCAGGTAGCCGCTATGATGCGCAAATACCCGGATTTTTCGCTCAGTATCATCGGCCATACCGACAATGTCGGCAATCCGGAGAAAAACCTGCTGCTGTCAAAAAACCGGGCGCAAGTCTGCTACGATTACCTCATCTCCAGGGGTATTGGGCCGAGCCGCATGCGTTTTGAAGGCCAGGGGGGCACAAAACCCATTGCATCGAATAATACACCTGCCAACAGGGCATTGAACCGGCGGGTCGAATTCATCCTGTCCAAGTGACGGCCCCTGGGGCTTCGCTTTTAGCGCAGTAAACTTGTTGTGACGGGTCAGTGCGGAGGGAAAATGAGCTGTTTTTCGTCCAGGATAATCTGCCCGCAACAAGCCTGATGTGTAAACATAACCTCGTGCCCCAAAATGATCCCTCGAAAAACAGGAGATTCTGAATATATTTGTAGCATGGTTGAAAAAATACTCATACTCGATTTTGGGTCGCAATATACCCAGTTGATCGCACGCAGGATCCGGGAGCTAAACGTTTTCAGCGAAATCGTGCCCTTCAATAAAATCCCTGAACTTGACGAAACCTACAAAGGGGTTATCCTTTCGGGGAGCCCGTTTTCGGTCGCAGATGCAAATGCCCTGCATCCTAACCTCGCCGCCCTGATTGGCATCCGTCCGGTTTTAGGGATATGTTATGGTGCACAATACATTGCAAAATTTTATGGGGGTACGGTTCAGCGCTCGCAAAAGCGGGAATATGGCAAAGCCCACCTTCGGGATGTCACACCCGGTGATCCGCTTTTTCAGGGTATTTCGGACGGTTCGCAGGTCTGGATGTCGCATGGCGATACCATTATGGAGCTTCCGGCAGGGTTTGAGCGCATCGCCGCTACGGAAAGTATAGGGGTAGCTGCTTTTCGGGCAGTTACAGGGAGGTTTGATGCCCCGGTATATTGCCTGCAGTTCCACCCGGAGGTAACCCACAGCCTGGACGGGGCGCAGTTGCTGAAAAATTTCGTTTTCGGCATTGCGGGTTGTTGCGGCGATTGGACACCGGCTGCCTTCGTAGAGCAATCGGTGGCAGAGCTCAGGGCGTCTGTTGGCAAAGACCACGTCCTCATGGGGCTATCGGGTGGGGTGGACTCAACTGTGGCGGCAATGCTGCTACACCATGCGATTGGCGATCAGTTGATCTGCTTTTTTGTGGATAACGGGTTGCTGCGCAAAGGCGAGTATGAGCAGGTACTTGCTTCTTATAAGGGTTTCGGCCTGCGTGTCGAGGGCGTAGATGCCCGCTCTCGGTTTTATGGGGAGTTGAAAGGAATTACGAACCCCGAAGAGAAACGCAAAACCATCGGCCGGGTATTTATCGAGGTCTTCGAACAGGAGGCGCTTAGCCTGGAGGCCCGCGACAGAGCAATCCACTGGCTCGGGCAGGGTACGATTTATCCCGATGTGATCGAGTCGGTATCGGTACATGGCCCTTCGGTAACGATTAAATCGCACCATAATGTCGGCGGGTTGCCGGAAAAACTCAGGCTAAAGATCGTTGAGCCCCTTCGGATGCTGTTTAAGGACGAGGTGCGCAGGATTGGACGCGAATTAGGCCTCCCCGAGGCTATTCTGGGTCGCCACCCTTTTCCGGGGCCAGGTCTCGGTATCCGGATCCTCGGCGAGGTGACTGAAGAAAAAGTACGCCTTTTACAGGAAGCAGATGCGATATTCATTGATCACCTCCGCGCACAGGGCTTGTACGATACCGTGTGGCAGGCCGGGACGGTATTGCTCCCGGTCCAATCGGTCGGGGTAATGGGGGACGAACGTACGTACGAACAGGCAGTAGCGCTGCGCGCAGTCAACTCCGTAGATGGCATGACGGCGGAGTGGAGCCACCTGCCTTATGATTTCCTGGCAAAGGTATCCAGTGATATTATCAATCATGTTAAAGGAATAAACCGCGTTGTCTATGATATCAGCACCAAACCTCCGGCCACGATTGAGTGGGAATAAACTCCTCCTGTTTTTAGGATATTTTGGGGTACTTTGCCTCAGCGGCTGCAAAAGCCTTCAGCCCGCCGCCCATGGGCAGGGAAAGGATACGCAGCCCGAAAATAAAAGGGAAGAAGGTAAACTCGATGAAATCCCAGCCACGAAGCAGTATGATCCGGTCACGAGGCAATGGGTGGTCGTGCCTCCCCCTCCTTCAGAACGAATGGATACGTTCGTTTTCAAAACCGTAAAACCCTACTACGCTACTGCAGTCACATTCATCCCCAATTCCTTCCCGCCAGATCCCAGGGCATTGGAAGGATTGCTGAAGGAAAAGAAACCGGTACCGGAACCGGTATCGCCTAACACTCCCCGTATCGAAAAAAAGGACCAATATAAGATCATGGTCGCATTGCCCTTTTCTGCCAACGAAATTGAAAACGCACAGGAAGTCACCCAGGGTAGGGTAGGGCGATGGGCTATTAATTTCTATGGTGGCATCCAACTTGCAGCAAAGGAGATGGAAACCGATGGGGTAAAGCTCAACGTATATGTGCGCGACACCAAATCCGATGATTCGGGAATCCCGGCGCTGTTGAGCAGCCCGGATGCCAGGAATACCGATGTGTTTATCGGGCCTTACCGACGGGAGCATATCCGGACGGCAGCCGATCAGGCGAAAAAGGAGAACTTTGTTATGTTCTCCCCGCATAGTGCGGTGACTAATCTCGTACAGGGCAACCCCAATTTCGTACAGGTAAATCCCTCTCTCGAGCAGCACTGCCGCGCCTTGCTGCGCCATGTGCGCTCCGAATTTTCAGAGGAGGAAATTCTTATACTCTATCGGGCCAACCAGCCTGCCGAAAAGACCTGTGCGGAGTATTTTCAGAATGCCAATGCAGGGCTGCAAGGTGCCCGGGAACCAGAACTCATCCCGGAACTGGTGCTGGAAAACAGCACTTATGGCGGGATCAATATTTCCCAGTTGATAAAAGGCCGCCCACGAATAGCGATTATGGTACCCTCCTGGGCCGAACAGAATTTTATCCTGATGCTGCTGCGCCGTATTATCGAGGCAAAATCCGATGATCAAATGGTGGTGGTGTATGGAATGCCGCAGTGGATCGAATTCCAGAATTTCGAATACGATTATTTCGAAAAGCTCCAGGTCCGGATTTCAAGCAACAGTTTTATTGATCTTAAAGACCCTGCGGTAAAGGCATTCCGACAGCGGTACCTCGCGGAATTTGGTGCCATGCCCGAGCCTGCGGCGTATGAAGGCTATGGCCTGTTCCGCTTTATCGGAAAAATGCTCAAAGAATACGGCAAGTACTTCCAATATTATATGGACGTAAATCCTACTACCGGGCTGCACACCCGATATGAGTTCCAATCCATCCTGGAACCCCAGGGCAACTATCGGGCTGATTTGTTGAATGCTATCGGGCGCTTCGAGAATATTTACCTGAATATTTTAGAGTTCAGGGAATTTCATTTTCAGTTAATGCGCTGATCGAAGTGCTATAGCCCTGGCTGGCGTATTGGTCGCTTTCAAAACAGCCCGAGGATGTTTCCCTCGGCATCAATATCAATCCCCTCGGCTGCCGTGGTCTCCGGTAGGCCCGGCATGCGCATCATTTCTCCGGTAATGGGGATGATGAAGCCTGCACCTGCGGCAATTTCGATTTCGCGGATGGTAATCCTGAAATTTTGTGGCCTGCCCGGCAAATCTGGGTTATCGGATAACGACTTTTGAGTTTTGGCCATACAGATGGCAAGGCCGTCAAGTCCGAGGCCCTGTATTTTGCGGAGGTCGTTTTTTGCTTTTGTCGTATAATCTACGCCCTCTGCGCCATAAATTTTGGTGGCGATGGTATGGATTTTGTCCACTACGGGCTGCTCCCAGGTATAGAGGGGCCGGAAACGGGTGGAAGTATTTTGTGCGAGTCGCTTTACGGCATCGGCGAGCGGCAGGGCCCCCTCTCCGCCCTGTGACCAGTTGTCGCAGGGGAAAGCTTCTACCCCTAAGCGCTGGCAATGTTCCTGTACCAGGCGGATTTCTTCAGGGGCGTCGCCAGGGAATTGGTTAATGGCGACTACGACGGGCAGGCCGAAGGTCTGCAGGTTTTCCAGGTGTTTTTCGAGGTTGGCAAGGCCACGGGCTACTGCGGCCAGATCCGGTGTGCCAAGGGCTTTGAGCGCGATGCCACCGTGGTATTTGAGCGCACGGATCGTCGCGACCAATACCACGGCACTGGGGTTAAGCCCCGCCGCTTGACATTTGATATCGAAAAATTTTTCGGCGCCGAGGTCTGCCCCAAAGCCAGCTTCTGTGACGACATAGTCGGACAGGGAAAGCCCCATGCGCGTGGCGATCACAGAATTGGTACCCTGGGCGATGTTGGCGAAAGGCCCTCCGTGGAGGATCGCGGGAACGCCCTCCAGGGTCTGTACGAGGTTAGGCAACAGTGCGTCCTTCAGGAGGGCCGCCATTGCGCCGCTCACCTTCAGGTCGCGGGCAAAAACAGGCGTTTTGTCATGGGTGAAGCCAATAAATATATTCCCCAGGCGTCGCTTGAGGTCTTCTAACCCAGTGGATAGACAGAGGATGGCCATTACCTCCGAGGCGGCGGTAATGTCAAAGCCGCTTTCGCGGGGTATCCCCGACCCTGTCCCTCCTAACCCGGTGATCACCTGACGCAGGGAACGGTCGTTCATATCCATCACGCGCTTCCATACCACCGTCCGCGGGTCAATCCCCAAAGTGTTTTTCTTATTCTGCAGCGAATTGTCAATAATGGCCGAAAGGAGGTTATGTGCTTTTTCTACGGCGGCAAAATCCCCGGTGAAGTGCAGGTTGATATCCTCCATTGGTACAACCTGGGAGTATCCACCCCCTGTAGCACCACCCTTGATACCAAACACAGGCCCGAGCGAAGGCTCGCGAAGGACAACGGCAACATCGGCACCAGACCTGCTCAGCGCATCGGCAAGACCGATACTGGTGGTGGTTTTACCTTCTCCTGCTGGTGTAGGGGAAATCGCTGTGACCAGGATCAGTTTCCCGTTGGCTGACTTTTGCAGATTAATCAGCGAAAGCGGTAGCTTGGCTTTGTATCTGCCATAGCGGTGTATTTCGTTTTCCGATAGTCCCAGACGGCCGGCAATGTTCCCGATATCGAGCATCGGGATAGAACGTGCGATTTCGAGATCTGTTTTCATTTGGTAATTTGGTTGAGGTTATGAATTAAGGGGTATTCATGGCAGGCATTATGCCCTCAGGCCGGGATGGCGTAAAAAAAGGCGCTTTGCTACCCAGGGGGTTGCATGAAAATTTTGAGGCTGTCCCACAAGTCCTTTTGCGCCGAAGGCGGCAGCATACTTTTCGGACAGCCCCATGAAAGGGGTGAAAGTGCCAGCGATACTTGTGAGATAACCGCTTCAGGAAATGAATTTCCGGTGAACACCCCTTTTTGTCTTTTCAGCGATACTTCCCGGAAAGGTGCTAAATCGTATGGCCGCCATCTGCTGTAAAGACAGCACCTGTGCAGTAAGCTGCGCCATTTCCGGCCAGGAATAGTGCCAATGCTGCAATTTCTTCCGGGGTACCAACACGCGCAATGGGCAGGTGTTCGAGGGTGTAACGCAGGATCTGTTCATTGTCCCAGAGGGCCTGGCTGAATTTTGTCTTGATCAGTCCGGGGCATATTGCATTGACGCGGACGCCATAAGCGCCCCATTCTTTAGCAAGTACTTTGGTGAGCGAAATGATGGCCGTCTTGCTGACGCTGTAAATCCCGAGCATTGGCTCAGGTCGTATGCCGCCGATGCTGCTGATATTGATGATGGACCCCCCGCCGCGGGATTTCATAATCGGGAGGCAGTATTTACTCAGCTCAAAGGGTCCTTTGAGATTGACGTCCATGATTTTATCGAAGGCGGAGAGGGGCGTATCTTCTACCGGCCCGAATACCGGATTAGCAGCGGCATTATTGACGAGGATATCTATGCCACCAAAGCAGGCCTGTGTTTCCTGTACGAGACGGGCCAGGTCGTCCATATTGCCGGCATTGGCTGCGAAAGGGAGCACGTCGATGCCGATTTCCCTAAGGCTTGTTGCCAGGGTGTCCAGGGCTTCCTGCTTCCTGCTGGAGATGACGACTTTTGCGCCCGCAAGGCCGTAAACCCGGGCAATAGATTCTCCGATGCCTTTACTGGCGCCGGTAATCAGGGCGACCTTCCCTTCCAATTGAAAAATTTCCTGAATCTGATGCATGGCAGGTATTTTTTTTATGAAAAATCGCAGGTGTGGGTAGCGCTAAGCATAGCGCTCGTCCAGGCTAAATTTTTTTGGAAACTTACCGGGTATTTTGCGGTAAAAGTCCATGATTTGCCGCATATCCGCGGCAATATCCCCTGTTGGGTAGATGACCAGGCCAACACCGGCCTCTTTTTTCCGGTAATCCAGATAACCGAGGCAAACGGGCACCCCGGCCTGTAGGGCTGCGTAGTAAAATCCGGTTTTCCATTGTTTACGGGCAGTACGGGTACCTTCCGGGGTCACCAGCACGGCAATCTGCTGGTATTGCCGGAAGTAGCCGGCGATTTGATCCACATAGCTTGGCCTTCCAGGTTGATCTTCCCTTGGCCTGCGGTCAATAGGGATACCGCCAAGGGGACCAATCACAAGGCTGAGCGGGAAGTGCATCCATAGCTTTTTGATCGTGAACCGCACGGGGACGCCCATTACGAAAAAGGCAAGACGTGCATACCAGAAATCCCAGTTGGAGGTATGCGGGGCGGCCGTCATCACGCAGCGCCTGACTTCGGGGGGATAATTCATATTGACGGACCACCCGGAAAGCGACATCAGCCACGCGGCGACCCTTTTCATCATGGCCATTCGGATAGGTGTAAAGTTCCGGTCAGATAGGTGACGGCCTTGCCGCTGATCTCTACCCTGTTGCCGATAGGCCTGCATTTCAGAAAACCGCGCCGGCTGCCGCCCTGCCGTGCCGTGAGGGTTTCTTTGCCTAATATCTTTGCCCAATAAGGCGCAAGCAGGGTATGCGCCGATCCGGTAACGGCATCTTCGTCCACGCCAACGGCAGGGAAGAAGCAGCGGGAGGCAAAATCGGTGTCGTCGCCGCGGGTTGTAAGGATAAGGCCCCGCGCACCCTCGAGGTTGCGTATGAAGCCAAGCTCCGGCTGAAAGTGTTCCAGTGCGTCGAGAGAAGCGATGCGCAGGAGGATGTCGTCCTTCCCGCGGCAGATATCGAGGATAGGAAGCCCGAGCGCCGCTTCAAAAAAACTTGCCGGAGTTGCCAGAGGTACGGGCATATCCAGTGGGAAATCCAGCGTTAGGTTGCCGCCGGATCTGGTGACGGACAATGTGCCGGAGAGCGTATGGAAATGGACGGTGTTTTCCGGGAAGCCCAAATGTTCAAAGAGGACGTGTGCGCTCGCCAGGGTGGCATGCCCACAAAGACGGACTTCGGTGGCAGGGGTGAACCAACGCAGGCGGTAGCCGTCGTTTTCCCTGGCGAAGAAGGCTGTTTCAGCGAGATTATTTTCCTGGGCAATAGACTGCATCAAGGCATCAGAAGGCCACGTTTCCAGCGGTACCACGGCAGCGGGGTTACCCTGAAACACGGCTTCGGCAAAAGCATCCACCTGGTAGATCGTGAGTTGCATAGACATCAATGCATTAAACGGCGATTAATATATATTTGTTCTTTTTCCCATTTTCGACCATCAGAAACCTGCCGTGCAACAGATCGCCGATACCAATGATGGCATCATGGGTAGTGATTTTTAATTTATTGATACTGATGGCATTGTTTTTTATCGCATTTCTTGCTTCCCCTTTGGAGGCAAGAATGTTCGTATGGCCCGAAAGCAAATCCAGGATATTGATTCCTGTGGAAAGGCTTTCGGCAGGAAACTGGTATGCCGGGATTTCCCGCGCAACAGCTTCCAGGTCGGTGGCGCGCATACTGAGCAGTTCTTCCCTGCCGGCCTGCCTGCCAAAGAGCAGGTCACTCACCTTTAAGACGGCGTGATATGCCTCGCGCCCATGGATGCGTACGGTCAGCTCTTCTGCAAGCAGCCGTTTACGCTCCTGTGGATTATCGGCAAGGGTCGTCTCCAAATCTTCCACTTCTTCCCGGGTGCGCAGGGTAAAATACCGGAAGAGCCTGGATAGGTCCTCGTCGGCAGCATTGATCCAGAATTGAAAGAACTTGTAAGGGCTGGTCATTTCCGGGTCGAGCCAGATATTACCTTCTGCGGATTTCCCGAACTTACTTCCGTCCGCTTTGGTCAGCAAGGGATTCGTTAAGGCATACGCTTTCTCCTGCAGGTTGCGCCGGATGAATTCCGTTCCGGAAGTAATATTGCCCCATTGATCGGAGCCGCCCATCTGAAGGATGCAGTTGTTTTGGCGGTAAAGGCACTGAAAGTCGAATGCCTGGAGGAGCTGGTAACTGAATTCTGTAAAAGAAATCCCCGAGTCCATGCGTTTCTGGACAGATTCCTTAGAGAGCATATAGTTGATCGTAAGGGTCTTTCCGACGGTGCGAAGGAATTCCAGTACACCCATGCCCTTGTAGAAGTCCAGGTTGTTGACCAGGATTGCCGGGTTTTCAACCCCCTCGAAGTCGAGCAAGCGACGCATTTGAGCGGTCTGCCGCTCGAGATTGGCATCGAGCTCGTCATAAGATTTTAGCTCTCGCTCCTTATCTTTTCCGGAGGGGTCGCCAATACGCCCGGTCGCACCCCCCATCAGTACAATCGGGTAGTGCCCGGAGCGCTGGAACAGCCGCAGGAGCATGATGGGCACGTAATTGCCGATCGTAAGCGAAGGTGCGGTCGGGTCGAAGCCGATATACCCGCAGATTTTTTCCTTTTGCAGGGCTTCTTCGAGGCCCGGTGTCATATCGTGGACGAGGCCCCGCCATTGGAGTTCTTCCAAAAAGTCCATTTTTTGTGTTTTAAGTTTGCAAAAGTAAATAAACTGGGGCATTATTCAGCGGCAATGGCTTGAGATGGAGTAAAAATTGCACCCTGAATCAGGTACTGAAGTCTTTTTTAAGGAAAAAAAACGGCTGTCTCCAGGGGTGTTTTGGTCAGGGGTAAAAGAAAAAGCATTTTGAAGATAGAAGAGTTCTTTTGTGGTAATTAAAAAAAACATTAGATTTGCACCAAAGACGACCAACAAACCACGCAAATGACCAATCCTAAAACCTTTTTCTTGGGATTACGGTCTCAGGTAATTCAATAACAAGTCATAAGGATAAGCCAATCCGGTGTTGATGCCCCCACACCGGCCAAAAGGTTGTGTTGAAAATCCTGTGAAACATATGCAAGAAAATTACTTGGTCACCAGACTTGTTGGGCGTTATAGACATTCAAAAGTATTGCAGATCGGAAAAAATATTTTTTTCGGACTTCATCTGCTCGCCCTGCTTATTATTGTACCGTTCCCGCCGCTGTATGCACAGCCCTCCAATGATGAATGTACCGGGGCAATTCCTTTAACGAATATCCAGAATTGGTGCTCGGCAGCCGGCGCTTTCACGACGGTTGGAGCAACGCTCTCTTCCTGGGGTCGCCCATTTTGCTTCCCCAGCAGCACCACGGCACCGGATGTATGGTTTTCTTTCGTCGCTCAGGCACCGGAGCTACGGATCAGCGTCAAAGGCGCTGCCGGACAAAGCCCGGGAGGAACCCTTCAATCCCCGCAGCTTGCTGTTTATTCGGGGAATTGTGGCGCGTTGTTCATCGTTCAATGCGTCTCGGACAGATTAGGGGCTAATTTTGTTGAACTACAGATGGGCGGTCTGGAAACGGGAAAGACCTATTTCATCCGGGTGAGTGGCCGGAATGATTTGAGGGGGACTTTCCAGATGTGCGTGAGTAATTTTTCGCCTGTCCTGAACCTGCTCGCGGATTGCCCCACAGGGCAGGTTTTGTGCAGCAACAGTGCAATGACGGTTGATTTTGTCAGCGGCGAGGGTGTTGACCCCAATGAGTTGAACAACGTTTGTGGCCGCACGGGCTGTCAACCTACGGAATACCAGAGTACCTGGCTGAAATGGAGGGCCGGTACGACGGGATCGCTTACCTTTACCATCACCCCGCTCAACCCGACCGACGATATTGATTTCGTACTCTTTGAGCTGCCGAATGGTATTGACAACTGCACAGGCAGGATACCCCTCCGCTGTATGTCTTCCGGTGAAAATGTCGGGCAGCCTCTGTCCAACTGGATTGCCTGTACCGGTGCTACCGGGCTAAGGACCGGTGAGACCGGGGATATTGAGTACTGTGGCTGTTCTACAGGCGACAATAACTTCCTCGCGCCATTGGCTATGACGGCAGGAAAAAATTATGCCCTGGCAGTCGTAAATTATAGCCGTTCCGGTAAGGGTTTCCGGATTGAATTTGGAGGGACCGGTACATTTGCCGGTACGGTTTCAGGCCTTGATCCAGTGAGCGTACTGAGCCTCGACAAGAAGGTGTCCAGGCCCTTCCTTCTGGCATCGCCTGCAGTGGATACGATGGTCAACTATTCGTTTCGACTGGTGAATACTTCCAGCGTGCCTTTCACAATAGACAGTATCTCTGATGTGTTGCCTGCACCATTCACCTACGAAGGGCTAAATGCCCAGAGTGAGGTGACGGCCGCTAAGTCTTCCAGGGTACCAGCTATCGGGACGAACGGCACTTTGCGCTGGTTGGGCGGGGTACTTTCAGCCTCACCCCCTGCCAGAGAGTATTATCTGGCCCCCCGGGATACCCTGGACTTATCCTATCGTGCCCGTATCCCTGCCGGTACGCCCATCGGGATGTACAGCGGGTCGGTACGTGCCTTTACTTCGGGTTGTCCATTGCCCGCTATGCCTGCTTCTGTCAATATCGGGTTGCTGTGCCCTTCAATATCGGGCAGGATCACGGGTACCACGGGGCTTTGTGCGGGTGGAGGAACAGGGTCTTTACAAGTGGATGAACTGGAGAATATGCGCCTTGCCGGATCAGGTGGTCAGGATTATGGTATCCGTTTTGTATATTTTAATACTTCCAATCCGCCCAACGTCTATGGTACGCCGGGCGGTACCCTCGGCAATGCACAGCTCAATGCCGAAGGGGATAAGGCAATCCTCGACAATGCGGTTTTTCCGTCCAATCCGGGTATTTATTACGTTTTTGCAATCCTTCAGCCAGTGCCGGCGGCCACTGCCTGCCGTCCGTTTGCAGGCCCTTTTCTGGTGAGGATTTTCCCAGAGCCTTTAATCAATATCAGTGGGTCGGCCTCTACCTGCCCTGGCGGTAGCGCTACGCTGAGTGCTACGGTTGAAGGGGGCGTAGGAGATTGCGTCGTCCAATGGCAGGTACAGAATACAGCGACGGGTTCGTGGTCAAATATTTTTGGTGCTTCCGGCCCTACCCTGACCATAACCCCGGTTGCCACGACCCGCTACCGTGCCGTATTGAGCTGTGTGGGCGGAGGATGTACGCAGGCGGTATCCAATATCCAGGAGGTTGCCGTGCAGCGCGACCGCGATATCGTGCTGGCTGCCCCGGCCTCTGTTTGCGCAGGTGGGCAGACAACCATTACGGCTAATGTGACGGGAGGACTGAGCGGATGTAGTATCCTCTGGCAGCTCAGCAGCGATGGCAGCAACTGGGTGAACATCTCCAGTACCACTACGACGAGTATCCCGATAACGCCTACCTCGACCTTCATTTATCGCGCACAATTGGTTTGCCCGTCAACGGGCTGTATTATCCCGTCTAATTTGGTGACGGTACAAATTGTCCAAAGCCAGGATGTGGTACTGAGCGGCGGGGATGCGGTAATCTGTTCCGGGGGGAGTATCCCTCTGACGGCATCGGTATCCGGAGGGGTAGGGGCGTGTTCACTGGTTTGGCAACAAAGTACCAATGGGGGCTTTTCCTGGTCAGTGGTCCCAGGGGCTTCGGGGAATCGCCTCGAGGCCGCACCACCAGTGAATACGCAATATCGTGTGATTTACAACTGTCCGGCCGAGAGCTGCCTGCCAGATACTTCAAATGTCCAGACCGTCTCGGTAATCCCCGATCCCCGGATCCGGATTTCCGGCGGTCAAACAGTGTGCCCGGGAACAAATGTCCAACTGACGGCTAGTGTGATACGGGGTGTTGGTACGTGTACGGTGATATGGCAGAACTGGGAACCTACAAAGGGGATATGGGAAGATTTACCTGGTGTTACCGGCTCCCGTTTGTCGGTTATCCCACAACGCACCACTATTTACAGGGCGCGCTATTTTTGCAGCGGTAGCGGGTGTGATGAGGTTTTTTCAAATCAGGATACGATATCAGTGATTTCCGGCCCATCGGTGTTTATCTCTGGTCCTGCGGAAATCTGTCCCGGAGGAACGGGCGCACTTATTGCTTCGCGTACCGGGGGCATCGGGACCTGTTCCCTGCAATGGCAGCGTCTGAATACCGCAACGGGTAATTGGGATATCCTTTCGGGTCAAATCAGGGATACGCTATCTATCTCCGGCGTTTCCGCGGAAACCCAATACCGCGTGGCCTTTTCCTGTGCCGGGGATGGCTGTAGCCAGGGGATTTCGCAGGCATTCACCGTCCGCCCGGGCAACGATCGCGTGGTATTGATAACCGGACCTCCAAGGATTTGTACCGGTGCAACAGCTACCCTTACCTCCAATGGTTTGGTCAGCGGTTGTTCTTTTCAATGGAAATATTTTGATGCCGGCAGGCAGATCTGGGCGGATGTGCCGGGGGCTACGGCGATTTCCCTTCAGATTGTTCCGGAAGGTACTACCGAGTATTTGCTTAGCTATCGCTGCGGGGACGGATCCTGCCAGCAGGGCACTTCCAATACGCTCCGGGTCGAGGTGAACCCTACCCCCACTGCACAGGTGAATGGCCCGGCAGTAATCTGTGCCGGGCAAAATGCTCAACTGACCGCTACAGTCTCCAATACATTCACTTCCTGCTCGGTCACCTGGCAGTCCAGCCTGAACGGGCAGTCCTGGGTTAATATTCCCAATGCTTCAGGGCTTTCTCTGAGCGTTGCGCCGGCTACCAATATCTTTTACCGGATCATCTATGATTGCGCCGGCGGCTGTTTTGCTACCTCAAACCCTTTCCTGCTCAATGTCCTTCCCCTTTCGGAGGTTACGTTAAGCGGGGCCGCTACGCTTTGCTCGGGGGACTCGACTACGCTTTCGGCAAATACCGGGCTTGCTCCGGCTACTTGTACCCTCCTTTGGCAGTCCAGTGCAAATGGTACGACCTGGACCGATATGCCTGGGGTCAATAGTAAGCAGATCCGTGTCGCTCCATCTTCCACAACGTTTTATCGGGCACAGGCGGTTTGCACCGGTACTTTCTGTACCGGAGCCCCCTCTAATGTAGTCCAGGTACAGGTATTCCCCGCTCCCGCGATTACTGTGGCGGGTGGCGGTATTTCGTGTGCGGGAGGTACAATGACACTGAGTGCCACGACTTCCGGTGGTTCCGGGCAATGTGGCATTCAATGGCAGTCCAGTGCCGATGGGAATACCTGGACGAATATCTCATCGGCCACAGGTACTACGCTCGCCGTTTCGCCAACCCGTACCACCCGTTACCGGGCACTTTACAGTTGTTCCGGAGCAGTATGTAATTCAAAGACCTCCAATACGGTCAGTGTAGAAGTTTTTGAAGACCCCGCAGTCTCTATCACTGGCCCCCGGCTTGTTTGCAGGGGGATGACTGCCACATTGCGGTCGAACATCAGCGGAGGAACGGGCGCCTGTAACCTGGTCTGGAAAGCCAGTCGCGATGGCATTAACTGGGATACAGTCCCGACAGTGAGCGGACTGAGCCTCGTTGTTGCCCCCACAGATACGATGTACTATAAATCTTCTGTCGCCTGTTCCGGGTTGGATTGTTCTGCCGCAAGCTCACAGGTACACATGGTCGTGGTGGCAGATGGCCCGGCAGGGTCTAACGATACGCTACTAATACCCTCCTGTGCCCGTGCTTCTTACAATCTTCAGCAAAATGTAAATATTAAGGGCAATGCGATCCCCACTACGTTCACCTGGACCGCGATGAACAATGCCAATGTGGCCGGGGAATCTTCGGTACAACGCTCTGGTGGGTTTATTAATGATCAGCTCACCAACCTTACCAAAACCCCTCAAACCGTCTCATACCGCGTCAATGCAGGGGTAAACAATCAATGTCCGGAAGGGGAATTTACAATATCCGTGATTGTTCAGGCCCCTGCGCCCCTTCCATGTGTGACTTGTATAAATGAGGTCAGTATTGCCCTGGGGGATAATTGCCGTACGCTGGTGACCCCCGATATGTTGCTCCGCATTACGCCCGGAGGCTCCTGCCCGGATGTGATAACGCTCCAAAGCCTGCTGAACGTCAATATTGACGATGGCAATGGAGATAATATACTCGAACGGTGCGGCACTTTCCGCTATGTAGTGTCGCTAAAACCGGAATTCGAGAATTGCTACAGCTTCCAGACTTGCGAAGGGGTAATTATTGCAAAAGACTTGACTCCGCCGACCATGGTTAGCCGGGTGGGCGTGTGTTCAAGACCAATACCACTGGACGTGCAATGGTCGGACACCCTGCTCTGCGCTGATATTTTCAGCGTACAGAACAACTTGCGCAGTTGGCAGGATCCAGGCTATGCCTTCTTCACCGGCGCTCCGGTTTTTCAGGATATTTGTTCTGCTGCCTGCAATTGCAATATTGCCCTGACGGCAAGTGACCGGATGGACTTTTTTAACTGTACATCGGTCCTGACCGATCAGGTATGGGGGCGCCTGACCCGGACATTCAGGGGAACGGATTGTAGCGGAAATGCACGCGAAGCCGTGCAGTACATTTATTTTATGCGCCCCCGACTGGATCCTGGCTTCTACGCCCGCCAGGGCATTTATGAAATATCCCTGAATAGCAGTACCTGTAAAGCTGCTTCGACAGACTCCATCGTGCAGGCGTTCAAAAGGCAATACTTTGTCTTTGATCACCCGCGCAGTTGTGGTACTCCACGCAATAAATATGCCTTTTTCCAGGAGGCTGTCCAGGCCGGGAATGCGACGCAGACCCTATCCTGTAGTTACAGCTTTCAGGTCGAGGTGTTGTCCACGTTTGATATCTGCTCCGGTGGCAAAAAGGTGCGGATCGCCGTCAGGGCACTGGATGCGTGTACCGGGGCACAGACCCTTCTGGACACTTTCCTGCTGAAAGTAAACGATACCGAACCCCCGGTAATTTTTTCCAATTTCCGCAATGTAGTGATTTCTACCCGGCCCGATGATTGTTCTGGTTCTTTCGGGATTGATCTTGCGGGGTTGAACCAGTTTTTCGGTATCCGGATTACGGACAACTGCACGCCAGCACCGATTGTGACGACTCAAGTCTGGTATTTTGGGCAGCAGATTGTAGAGGGTGTGCCCACAGGACCCGTCCAATGGCGGCAGGCGGATTATCCAAGGTCGGTGGTCAGGGGCCAGGACGGCAGGAACTACCTGACAGTCACCAGGGCCATTACAGGCCGGCATAAATTGGTCATTCTTGCAGCGGATAGCTGCGACAATACCGCTACGAGGGAGTTCGAGTTTATGATACAAGACCAAACGGTGCCAGTGATGGTTTGCCAGGAAATGGTAAGGGTATCCCTTTCCAATACCGAAGGGATACAAAAGGGCTATGGCCGGATGGCCGTGGCTACTTTCGATAAAGGCAGTACCGATAATTGTGGGTTCAGATGGATAAGGGTACGTCGCGCTGTCAGCCAGGGCTGTCTAAACCAGTTTGTTGCCCTGGGCTACGATAGCAATAAAGATGGGGTGATTACTGTAGAAGATGGGATTGATTGGAACAAAGACGGGGATATCAATGATTTTGGGGAAAAGTTCTCCCCGGGGCCGCAGTCAGGGCTGCTTTATACGCCGTTGCTGGACTATGTGGACTTTTTCTGCTGCGACCTCGGCCTCGGTGAAGTAGAGCTATGGGGCGAAGACCTGAGTGGTAACCAGAATTCCTGCGTAGCAAAAGTTGTGGTCGAAGATCGCATCGAACCGACCTGGATAATGCCCGATCCAAATACGGTGCGTTGTGACCAGAGTACGCTCATCCAGGCGCTGACGGCACAAAATAGTTACCAGAAAGGCACTGCAGGATATAATACGATTATTGCAGCCCTGGGGAATGATCTGCAGTTTAACGCAGGGGACGAATGTACAGCCCTCGATATCCGCCTGAACGTGGACGATGTGCTAAAGTGTAATGCCGGCTATGCAGATTTGAGCTGGACGATTACTAAAAATACCGGTGCACAGACCTCTACCCGGACTACTTCGAAAGTACGGCTTACCGTACTGGCACTCAACGAGTATAATATCCATTTCCCGTCCAATGTCGTTGTAGCAAGCTGTGCTTCCCTGCCACGGCCGGAGTTGCCCTCCGACCAACTTGGCTGCGATGCCATCAGTGTATTGGTAGAAGATAAGGTCTATCCCACAGAAGCCGGACTGCCAAGAGGGATTACGATTATCCGCACCTTTCTTGCAGTCAATTGGTGCCAGTACGATGACCGCTGCGGGTCGCCCCAATCCTGGGCAGTACTCATGCCCAGGGACACAGGTCGCGGCGCCCTTTCAGTGATGGTTCGCGACAGGGCCCCATACGACGGGAACCAGGAGGTTTACTTCGACTACAACAGGAACGGGACGCCCGATGCCGGAGAGCTGGTTTCTTCGTTTATCTATAACAATCCGGCCAACCTCCCCTGCCCGCAGGTGCCAAACAAACCGTTTGCGTGGCAATACACCCAGGAAATCCGGATTCTGGACAGTACTGGTCCAGTGGTCAGCGGCCCGCCCCTTGCAGAATTCTCAATTACCAATGCTTCCTGTCAGGGTCCAGTGAACCTGGTCTTTTCGGCATCGGACAACTGTGGAGTGATTTCAGGGCTCGGTGCCTCGTTGGCCGCCCAGGGTAATGTAGATACACATTCGGTAATGGTCAGGCCGGATTCGATCAAGTTCCCCTCAGGTATAGAAATACCCCTGGAAAATTTTGCGCCCGGTGCAAAAGTGACTTATATAAGCCAGGGCCAATGGAGGCTGACGGGTGATTTTCCGGAAGGGACACACCAATTGTTTATCCGGATGAAAGATGCGAGCGGGAATATCTCCCAGCCTTATGCGGTGCAGGTACGCGTCCGGGATGCTTTTGTGCCTACCCCGGTCTGCCGGCTGGGTTTTGTCGCGAATTTACTGCCGATGGATACGGACTCCGACGGCAGGATTGATGCCGGTGCCGCCCTCGTCCCGGCAAATGCCCTGATCTCCACGCCTATATTCGACTGCAACGGGCAGGGCGTCCTCAACTGGGAGGGTCTGAAGCAGATAACCAGGTACAGCATTGTGCGGCCAGGCCAGACGCCTGATCCAAATGCGGTGGACCTGCCTCTGCTGTGCGGGAACCTGGGGAGTTTTGTTCCCGTTGAGGTTTACGCATGGGACGCAATAGGTAATTATGCTTTTTGCCCTGCCGTGATTTTCGTCACCGATACCGCAAATGCCTGCCTGCCCCGGCCAGGCCTGATTGAAGGAAAAATTGCCACCGAGGAAATGGTGATGCTGGAGGGAGCAGAAGTTCGGCTCGAAGGAGGTGCCAGGGTCACAATGATGACCAAACGCGATGGTGCTTATTACTTTGACCGCATTGATCCGCGGTATAGCTATTCGGTTGCCCCTTATAAGCAGTTGGATTTTACCAATGGGGTCAGTACCCTCGATATGATCCGGATCAAAGAGCATATCCTGGGTATGAGGATGCTCAAAGGGCCTTATAAAATGATTGCGGCAGATGTCAATCACTCGCGCTCAATCACTACGCAGGACTTACTTCAAATTCAGCGGCTGATCCTGAATATGGAGTCGAAGTTTCCTAATAACATGAGCTGGCGGTTTATCCCTTCGGCCCATGAGTTTTCCGACCCGACCAACCCCTGGAACTTTCCGTTCCCGGAATCTCTGGCATTTGACCAGCTCAGGGATACAGTGCGCAATGCCAATTTTGTGGCCATCAAACTCGGGGATGTGACAGGGGATGCGGTAGCCAATAGTTCGACGGTGCGCAGCCGTCCGACAGAAGCCATTTTCCCGGTCTCTGCGCCGTATCCACAGCCTGAAAACGGGCAAATTTTCCGTCTTCCCCTTTCGGTGAATGACATACAGTCGTTTTCCGGGGCACAGTTTACCCTCGAATACAACCGGAGCGCCCTCGAATTGGTGGACGTGGAACCAGGGCTTGTCAGTGATGGGCAGTTGGGGATCTTTCCGGGAGATGGAATCGTGACCCTGAGTTGGATGGCCGATAAAGATACGGCAAATTCCAGCGTACTGGCCACGCTCGTCTTTAGGGCACTTTCCCAGGCGTTTGAAGAAAAGGATTTGCAGATTAATTCGCGCCTTACACCAGCGGAAGCATACGGGCCGGGGGATAAATTATACTTGCCGCGTCTCGTTTTTGAAAAAACGACGCAGCCGCAGGAAAGCGCAGAATTATTTCAGAATGTACCTAACCCGTTCTCTGATTACACGAAGGTGAAATTCTGGCTGCCGGAGCCCCAGGATGCAGAGCTTCGCATACTCGACCTCAAAGGTAGGGTGTTGTTCCGCTATGCTGCCTTCTTCGGGAAAGGCCTGCACGAAATAAATATCTCCGAAAACGCAATTAACAGCAGCGGAGTGTTATTTTACACCCTGAAAGCCGGCAGCTACACCGCAACTAAAAAAATGCTGCTGGTGCATTAGGCATGTTCGAACGATTTATTGCCAGAAAAGTGATCCGCGAAGGGACACATTCCTTCGCAAGGCTGATTATACGCATCGCCATCATCGCCGTTGCCCTTAGCACGGCGGTGATGATATGTGCTGTCGCACTGATTTCCGGATTTAAAAAAGAAATCAGTGGAAAGATTTTTGGGTTCTGGGGGCATATCCATATCACCAGCACCGAATTGTACGAAAGCCCTCTGGAAGCGAGCCCGGTCTCCATTGAACAGCCTTTCTATCCTTATCTGGATACTTTGCGCAGCGTGGATTATCCGGTCTCAAAATCCATCCTCGGTATAGCCCGCGCGGCTATGGCAAAAACCCATGGGGGAATCCGCCATATACAGGTATTCGCCCTGAAGCCCGGGATCATTAAGGCCAACGATGAAATGGAGGGGATTATCCTCAAAGGTATCGGCAGGGACTTTGACTGGGGGTTCATGCAACAATATCTGATCGCAGGTACAGCGCTCGATTTAAAACAAGCGGAAAGCACAAACGGAATCCTCATTTCCCGCCAAACTGCACAGCGCCTTAAAGTCGGGGTTGGCGACCGCTTCCGCCTGCATTTCGTGGAAAAAGGGAATCAAATCCAGCGAAATTTCAGGGTGCAGGGGATCTTTAAGACTGGTCTTGAAGAGTATGACCGCAAATTCGCTCTGGTGGATATCCGGAAAATCCAGCAATTGCTGGGCTGGGACGAAAAGATGGTGGGCGGGTTCGAAGTTTTTGCAGAGGATATCCGCGACCTCGAACCACTTGCAGGATATATCTACTACGAACTACTTCCGCCGGACTTATACGCAGAGACGATCCGGCAAAAAATTCCCCAGATTTTCGATTGGCTGAGCCTGCAGGATGTCAACGAAGTCGTAATCCTGGCACTCATGATTATCGTCGCCATTATCAACATGGTCACTGCCCTGCTGATCCTCATCCTGGAACGGACGTATATGATCGGTACCCTGAAAAGCCTGGGCGCAAGCGACTGGAGTATCCGGAAAATTTTCCTCGGCTATGCCGCATATATCGTTTTTACCGGGCTGATCTGGGGTAACTTGCTCGGTATCGGCCTCTGTATGCTCCAAAAATACGGTGAGTTCATTAAACTGTCAGAAGAAAATTACTATTTATCCGTTGCCCCTATCCACCTGACCCCCCTTGCTGTCCTTGCCCTCAATATGGGGGCAATGCTCATCATTCTGCTGTTCCTGGTATTGCCCTCTTACCTCGTCACCCGCATCAGCCCGATAAAGGCGATACGCTTCCGCTAAACAAGTATGCGGTAATTCCAGCGCAACCTCCTGGTATTTTACCCCCCGACATTTACTCCGCCCCGATAGTATCTTTGACGTGTGAATCGTACTTTTGTGCTACTTTTGAGATTTAAGAACAGCTTTATGGTGCGGTATTACGCCAGGATCGAGGATAAATTAACAGCGCTGGACCAGCCTAGCCCCGGCTGCTGGGTCAATATTTCCCCTCCCTTCAGCCAGGAGGAGCTGGAAGAGGTCGCCCAATACTTCGAAATACCCCTCGATTTTCTCACCGATTCCCTCGACGTAGATGAGCGCCCTCGCTACGAAACCGAAGATGATATCCGCCTGATCCCCGTTAATACACCAGTACTCAACGAGGCAGAAGATGAAAATGATGCAATCTATATCACCGTGCCCATCGGTATCATCCTGGCCCCCGAAGCAGTAGTCACGATTACCGTTTTCGAAAATCCCGTCCTCCAGCGTTTCCTGGAGGACAAAGTCAAGAATTTTGACCCCGCAGACCCTACCTTGTTCGTCCTGCAACTCCTCGAACACAATGTTTACCGATTCCTTACCTGCCTGAAAAAACTCGACTTAAAACGAAACCTGATCGAACAAGAGCTCTACCACTCCAGCCGGAATAAAGAGTTGAAACAACTGCTGAGTATCGAAAAAAGTCTGGTTTATTTTCTCAATTCACTTAGTGCCAACGATTTATTGAAAATGAAAATGAAGCGTACAGACTTTATCAATATCCGGGAAGAGGAAGAAAAAATGGACCTCTTTGAGGATATTATTATTGATAACGGACAGGCACTTGAAATGGCAAATGTGTACAGCAATATCCTCAGCGGTACAATGGATACCTATGCTTCTATCATCTCCAACAATATGAACGTAACGATCCACCGGCTCACACTGGTGACGATCTTTATCGCCGTACCAACTTTTATCACCAGCTTCTTTGGAATGAATGTACCCCTGCCTTTTGAAACCAGCCGCTATGCTGTCGGTATTATCCTGTTTTTTTCCGCAATGGTGAGCTTGCTGATTTCCTGGTATTTCCACCGCAAGCGCTTGTTTTGAATATACTGTATCATAAATACCTTTGGGGTTGTGTAAAAGCCCCGGGGCTGCCCTTTTATACTTGTGCCGACAAAAATCATGAAACTTTCCGGGGCTGTATAAAAGTGCCGGGGCTGTCCTTGGAAGCTTGTATTTTCAAATAATGTTTTGAATATAATACGTTTATAGGTATTAAAAAAATAAAATCATTAAAAAACGAATATTCAAAATTTTATTTTGCCACCGAAGGCTGTAAAAGCTTTTTGCACAACCTTTAATGAGACAGCCGTCATTTGAATTTTTTAGCAGGATAGCGGGCTAAGCGTTATCTTTGCGTTCAGGCAATTTGCTGGCAGGGCCATTACACTTCAGGATTCTGGCCCGTATTGTGAATATCAAATGAATCATAACGGGAAGCGATGAAACTGTACATCCTTACACTGATAATTTTCTTATGCCCGCTCTTTTTGCGTGCGCAACGCGTGTACGCATACAACTGGGAAGGTGGTATCATGATCGGCACCGCGCATTACGTCGGCGATCTTAATCCCTCGGTGACTCCGCGCGTGAAGGACGTGCGCATATCTGCGGGGGTGATGGGCCGAATCCCGCTGTCCCGGAAAGCTGCGCTTCGCTCAGGGTTTATGTACGGCAGACTGGTGGGCGACGAAGCCAATTTCCCACAGCGCAGAATCCGCGGTTATACCTTCCAGACCGATATTTTTGAGATGAACGTCCTCTTTGAATTCGAACCTTTTGCCCGGGATAAATTTTTTTCCGATTCCAGGGGCAACCTCAACCTGGAAAAGCTCATATCCCCTTATGTTTTTGCGGGAGGCGGGTTTAGCTATGCCCGTCTCAGCCCCGACTTCTCCAGGGTACAGGGCTTAGTATCTGAGCCTTTAATCAGCGAAGACCGGCGTGCAACTACAACGCGTATGATTCCGCTCATTCCGGCAGGGGTTGGCGTGAAACTGGATTTCAACATCAATCTTGGGATTGCGCTGGAAGCCAGTGGGCGTTTCGCGTTTACGGATTATATTGACGGTATAAGTAAGGCGGCCAATCCCAATAAGGATGACTCTTATTTCATGGTGAATGTTTGTGTGTTCAAGCGTTTTTAAAGATTGGCGGTTTCTTGGGGGCATTGGAATGCTTTCCCGAGGGATTTGATGATATCCCCCGCGATCATAGATGCCTGTCCGTATTTTTCACTGGCAATATCGCCGGCGCGGCCATGTAGGAAAGCACCTGTTCTGGCAGCATCAGCCGGGCCATACCCCTGTGCCAGCAAGCTGGTGAGGATGCCTGTAAGGACGTCCCCGCTGCCGGCAGTGGCCATACCCGGATTACCCGTTGGATTAAAGTAACAGTCTCCCTCCGGTGTTGCCAGGCAACTGTAGGCACCTTTCAAAAGGATGTAGCAGCGGTATTTAATAGCATTTTCCCGGAGGAGGCCCAGGCGATCGAGGGTGTTGTCGGAAGTACCGAAAAGGCGTTCAAATTCTCCGGGGTGGGGGGTTAGGATGGCGTTTGGGGGGATGAGGTGGTGTAACGCTCCGGCGGCGATCAGGTTGAGGGCATCCGCATCGAGGACGATGGGCTTATCGCCGGCTTTTTCCAATAATTTTTCGAGGGCATTCATGGTACGTTCATTCCGTCCAATCCCGGGGCCTACGCCGATGGCGGTATATTTACCTGTATCGGGAGGGATACTCCAGTAATGCGCGTGCGGATCGGCCTGCGCCATAGCCTCGGGGACGGTCGTCTGCAGGATGGAATGGCCGCAGGAGGGTACATACACGCTGAGTAGCCCCGTCCCTGCACGCAGGCAGGCGCGGGCACTGAGGGTGGCTGCGCCCATCATGCCATAGCTACCACAGATCAGCAGGGCATGGCCAAATGTGCCCTTGTGCGAAAATACCGGACGCTTTCTGATCAGGGGATACACTTCCTGGCTGGCAACGAGGTGCCAGGGACTTTCCTGGGCCTCTATGAACGCCTCGTCCAGGCCAATATCGCCGAAAGCCCATTTGCCGACAAACGGGGCATTTTCGGGAAAAAAGAACGCGAGCTTTGGCCGCTGAAAGGAGAAAGTGTAGTCGGCATGGAATACTGCCCCATCTGTTTTCTGCCCATCGGGCAACAACCCGGAGGGCAGGTCAACGGCGACCTTGATCCCTTTGTGGGCGGAGAAGTATTGCAGGCAATCCGCCCAGTAACCCAGAATGGGCCGGTTCAGTCCGGATCCGAACAAGGCATCCACCAGGAGTGCCTGCGGGGGGATTTCTGGTAAAGGGCTTCCTTCGCGTAGTTCAAGGACATCGATAGCGTCAAATGCGGGGAGCCGCTCGAGATTTGCCTGGCAGTCCGGGGTGCGCTTGCTCCCGGTGCTGCAAAGCAATACACGGACATTAAAGAAATTCAGGTGCAGCATGCGGGCGATGGCCAGTCCATCGCCCCCATTGTTGCCGCTGCCACAGAGGAGGACTACCGCTTGTTCGCCCCGTGTAAAGGTTCGTATAAACCAGTCACAGAAGGTCCTGGCTGCCCGTTCCATCAGATCGAGCCCGGCAATCGGCTCGTGGAGTATCGTGTGCTGGTCTGCCAGTTGGGTCTGGGCAGCGCTAAGGATTTTCATTCCCGGTGCCTGGTGTGCTCTTCGGGGAGGGGCAGTGGTTCCGACCCCTGGGGCAGGGTTTTGGTTTTGCCTTTCTTGAGCTGGTTGCCGATTTGCTGGGAAGTGGCAAAGGAGGTTACCATCGTATTCAGCATATCTGCCGCTGCCGTAGGGGCATTCGGTAGCAGGATGAGGTTGCTGTTGGCATTTTCGCCCAGGGATTGCAGCGTATCGTAATGCTGGGTGACGACGATGAGCGCCGAGGCCTCCTGGGAGTTGATGCCCACATTGTTGAGGATGTCCACCGACTCCTCCAGGCCGCGGGCAATTTCACGGCGCTGATCGGCGATACCCTGACCTTGCAGGCGCTTACTTTCTGCTTCCGCCTTGGCTTTGGCAACGATGCGGATACGCTCGGATTCACCTTCGTACTCCGCAGCAATTTTTTGCCGCTCGGCCGCATTGATGCGGTTCATGGCATTTTTCACCGCAGTGTCGGGGTCAATGTCAGTGACGAGGGCTTTCACAATACCAAAACCATACTCGTTCATCGCCTCTTCCAATTCCCGGCGTATAGCCACGGCAATATCGTCTTTGCGCTCAAAAACCTCGTCGAGCTTCATCTTGGGCACTTCTGCACGCACAGTATCGAAGACATAGGCCGTGATTTGCTCGTGTGGGTTTTCCAGCTTGTAGAATGCATCGAAAACCGCGTCCGGCAGGACGCGGAACTGCACAGAAACCTTGAGTTTTACGAAAACATTATCCTTGGTTTTGGTCTCGACGATAACGTCCAACTGCTGGATTTTAAGGCTCACCCTGCCCGATACACGGTCCAGGAGAGGAATCTTGAATTGCAGCCCCGGTGCCTTGACGCTGAGAAATTTTCCGAACCGCTCCACTACAACAGCAGTTTGTTGTTTTACGGTGAAGATGCCTGAAAGCAGCAGCAGTAGGCCAAGTAAAATGATAATGGAGAAAGTGAAGGGGAACATATACTTAGTTTTGAATGAATAAATCAGATTTCAGCAATCGCCTGAGCCGGAAAGGATGAAAATATGGCTATCTCCCGGGTATTCTGCCGCCTACGAAGGAAAAAGAAAATTTTAAACGAGCGCCGAAGACGGCAGAATAAAATTTTTTAGAGCGCCGATTTTGTTGATTTTGCAAAGCGAAATCAACAAAATCGGCGCTCTAAAAAATATTCTTCGGCGGCGCAAGCCGCCAAAGGGCTTTTTGGACTGCCTCGGTCTTTTTACCTTACCCCGGAATAACTATTACCCGACCTCATAACTTATGGGGAAGCATTTCTAATAATACATTTACACTATCCCATTTGTTTGAGCTCGACACTGAGTTTTGTGAGCGTATCCTTGGCATCCCCAAACAACATACGGTTGTTGGGGTAGAAAAACAGCGGATTTTCGATTCCTGCATAGCCTGAACGCATACTGCGTTTCATAACGATTACCTGTTTGGCTTTCCATACCTGTAATACGGGCATACCATAGATAGGGCTGCCGGGATCGGTCTCCGCAGCCGGGTTGACGACGTCATTTGCCCCTACGATGAGCACTACGTCGGTATTAGGCAGGGCGTTGTTCGCATCATCGAGATCGAGGAGTTTGGGGTAGGGCACATCGGCTTCTGCGAGCAGGACGTTCATGTGCCCGGGCATACGCCCGGCGACCGGGTGAATGGCATAGGTTACGTCCACGCCATTGGCAGAGAGGAGGTCATCAATTTCTTTGCACACTTTCTGTGCTTGTGCTACGGCAAGCCCATAGCCAGGGACGATGACCACGGAGCTGGAATAGTACATCATAATTGCCGCATCGTTGAGGCTGACCTCGCGAATGACCTGATCGCCTTTTGCCGCTGCCGCAGCTGACCCGCCGGAAGTGCCAAACCCGCCAATCAGGACGTTGAGCAGAGAACGGTTCATCGCATTGCACATCATCAGGGTGAGGATAGTGCCGGATGCCCCGACAAGAATACCGCCTACCAACATAAACTGATTGTTGTAGATCAGGCCCGCCGAGGCCGCAGAAATCCCGCTGAAAGAGTTGAGCAGGGAAATCACTACCGGCATATCCGCACCTCCAATCGGGGTGACAAAGGAGACGCCGTAGTACAAGGTCAGTACGACGAGGAGGATAACCATCCATGGGGGCGCTGCTATCCCCTGGATGGTCGCAATCGTGGAAAATACTACGATAGCAACCAACAGCGACATATTGAACAAGTGGTGTACTTTGGGGATGACCAGGAAATTATCCCGTATCCACCCCTCCAGTTTGCCAAATGCTACGAAACTTCCGGTGAAAGCGATGCCCCCAATGAGCAATGCGAAAGCGAGGGTGGCGATTTCTGCAGTGCCATACGGGCGGTCGCCGCGGTACATGTGGTAAAACTCTACAGCGGCCAATACAACCGCACAGGCGCCACCGAACCCGTTGAGGATGGAAACCATTTGGGGCATCGAGGTCATCGCCACGCGCTTTGCCCATACGGTGCCCACGACACCACCGACGCCGAGCCCTGCAATGATCCATCCGTAGTTGTTGGGTCCGACTTTATAAGCAGGATCGAGCATGGCGGCCAGGATAGCCACACCCATACCGAAACTGGCGATGAGATTGCCCCGTCGCGCGGTATCCGGGGTGCTGAGCAGACGCAGGCCCCACACGAAAGCCAGCGAACCGATAAGGTAGCTCAGGTTTATGTAAAATTCAATATACATACTTGAGGAATTTGACGGTTATTTCTTTTTCTTTTTGAACATTTCCAGCATTCGGTCGGTGACGACAAAGCCGCCCACCGCGTTGAGCATGCCGAGAACTACCCCGACGAACCCAATCACCAGGGAAATATAATCATCGCCCTGGCTTTGCCGAATGAGGAGGATAGCCCCCAAAATGACCACACCGCTTACAGCATTGGCGCCCGACATGAGCGGGGTATGTAAAACGGTGGGTACTTTGGAAATCACCTCAAAGCCGAGGATAATTGTAAATATGAGGAGATAAATGAAAAGAAAATTTTCATTGATGGTCTGGATGGTGTTTTCCATGGCTTATGCGGTTTTGTCCTCCAAAGGGGGGGTGATCAAAGCGCCCCGAATGATTTCGTTGCCCATGTCGAGGTGAATTTTCCCGTCTTTGATAAAGGTTTTGATGAAATTCAGTACGTTGTTGGCGTACATGGTACTGGCATCCTGCGGCATCAGGTTGGCGAGATAAGAGTTGCCGATGATGGTGACCTGGTGTGCCTCGATGATCGCATTGTCCTGCGTAAGGGCACAGTTGCCACCTGAGGAGGCTGCCAGGTCCACGATCACCGAACCTGGCTTCATGTGCCGGATGGTTTCTTCCTGCACCAGCACAGGGGCCTTTGTACCCCTGACCTGTGCCGTTGTGACGATGACATCGGCCTTAGTCGCGCGCGCCTGTACCTCGGCACGCTGCCGTGCGAGGAATTCTTCACTTTGTGCAACTGCATAGCCTCCTGCAGAGACATCGTCTTTCGCACCTTCTACTTCGACAAACTTTGCCCCGAGGCTTTCCACCTCTTCTTTTGCCGCGCGGCGCGTATCAAAGGCCTCTACCTGGGCGCCGAGGCGCTTTGCAGTGGCAATGGCCTGCAAGCCGGCAACACCGGCGCCGAGCACGAGTACGCGGGCGGGTTTAATGGTCCCTGCCGCAGTAATCATCATAGGGAAATAGCGGGGGAGTAGGCGCGCTGCCTCCAGGACCGCTTTATAGCCGGCAATGCTCGCCATAGAAGAGAGCACGTCCATAGATTGTGCAAGGGTGGTACGGGGGATCATGTCCAGGCTGAAGGCCTGAAAACCGGCAACACTGAGCTTTTCCCCGATTCCCGGGTTGAGGAACGGCGCGAATTGGGAAACCAGTAATGTGCCTTTGCGTATCGAACCCCATTCTTCTGGCTCAATAGGGTGGATACTCAGCAACAAATCGCTGTTCCGCAGGACTTCTTCCCGGCTGCACACTGCCGCATGGGCAGCATAGGTGCTGTCGCCAAAAAAAGCACCTTCGCCGGCACCGGCTTCGACCAGGACTTCGACGCCCAGTTGTTTGAATTTAGGGACGAGCTCCGGCGACATGGAGACGCGCCGATCGCCCCGTTCTTTTAACACTCCGAATTTCATGATAGGATTTTGGGTTGAAAATAGAAAAACTTAACAGTATCAGCGAATAATCGGAAATTAATTCTTCTTCAGCTTATCGGAAAATGTTTTCCGGAATTTGGCCATTTTTGGAGTGATGACAAATGTGCAGTAGGGATTCCGGTCCCCGACGTTGCTGTAGTAGTCCTGGTGGTAATCCTCTGCTTCCCAGAAACCTTTGAGCGGCTTGATTTCCGTGACGATGGGGTTCTCCCAAAGCTGGGGGGCTATCCCGGCTTTTGATTTCTCGGCGATTTGCTTCTGGGTTTCGTCCTGGTAGAAGATGACCGACCGATACTGTGGGCCAACGTCGTTGCCCTGGCGGTTGCGGGTGGTGGGGTCATGAGTACTCCAGAATATTTCCAGGATTTCGTCAAAAGAAACGACTTTCGGGTTGAATTTCACCTGTACCACTTCGGCATGAGCGGTGGTGCCTTCGCTCACATCTTTGTAATTAGCTGTTTGGGGCGTGCCCCCCGAGTAGCCGGATACTACAGAATAAACACCCTCTACTTCCTGATATACGGCTTCTACACACCAGAAACAGCCCCCACCAAGGGTGGCGATTTCTATTTCATCCGTAGGGATGGCTTCCGGATTTTCGTTTTTTTTCATATTTTTTTCTGCGTTGGTATTTGATTTATGCTGGGCATTGCCACATGCCTGGCCAATGAGGCCGAAAAGGAGAAGGAAAATGATCCTGTTTTTCATCGTGATGGTTTATTGATTATTCTGATGTTATTGGGTTTGAAGTGCCGACTGCCCCATTCCTGCCAGGAACCTGTTCAATGCTTTGCGCTTCTGCTGGTCGAATGTATAACTGATGTTTTGGGTGAAATACGCCTTGAGGTCGAAACCAGGGGCCGGGCTGGGGAGCAGGAACATGAGTTGGGGCAGATGCCTGAGGCCCAGGGCAAGGGCATCGTTGAATTCGCTTATGAACGCTGGTTCGAGGGGCCTGATGGCTACCCAGGCGGCAAAAACGAAGGGAAGGCCGGTATGTGCAGTCCATGCTTCCCCAAGATCGCAATAATAATCGTAGCGCCCCTGTGCCTCGATAGCCCGATCCCCGATAATCAGTGCGCCGGTGCTGCCCCCGATGCGTTCTTCAAAACCAGGCCTGCCGGGCAGTAGGGCAGGGGAGCACTTCCAGTATTCACGCAGTAGGATTCTGAAGAGCTCGACGGAGGTCCTGGAGTGGAAATCCAGGTATATGGCCTCCAGCTCCTCCAGCGGCCGCTGCGAGAAAATGCCTACGGTATTTACCCTGCCGCCCGAACCGATACAGTAGTCGCTGATGATTTCGGCGTGGGGCAGCTCCGGAAGGATGGCCACCGGGACCAGGCCGAGGTCCACCTCCCCGCTTTTTAGCTTTTGGGCACAGACGGAAGGGATATTGAGCTGTAGCTCGATCTTTTCAGCAATATCACTTTTGAAAAGGCCATACAGCAAGGGCTTGGTATTGAGATAGCTCACCGCAGTGATTTTGATCTTTTCCATCTGCTTTGGTTTATTGAAAGGCCTGGGTCAGACGGGCGTACAAGGTCAGGTGCTGGGTGTCGTTTTCCAGTTCAAAGTGAAAATCGCTGCCATCGAAATACGCGACGAACAAGCCGGTATTTTTAGGGTGGAAACTGGCCATTTCAGAAAGGGGAAGGCCTTTTGCCAGGCAAAGCAGGCAGCGAAGGGCACGTCCATGGCTGCACACAAGCAGGGTGTCTTCGGGTCTGTTACAAAGATATTCAAGTGCTCTGGAGAGCCGGTCAGCAAGTTGCCGGGCACTCTCGCCATCGCCGAAAGAGAAATCATAGTTGCCCAACGACCATTCCTGGGTAGCTTTCTGGTATATTTCTTTGAGCTCGGGGGAGGCGGGCTTGCCTTCAAAGCTGCCCCAGTGCATTTCATCGAGGTCGTTGAGGATGGTCAGGGGCAACTGCTGCTGTGTAAATGGTGCGACGGTCTGATGGGTACGCAGGAGACTGGAAGCGATTACAGCCTCTACAGGGATGTGGCGATACGTATGGAAGAATGCCTCCGCCTGCCAGTGCCCGGTTTCGTTGAGCGGAGAATTTACCCCTCTGCCCTGTACAATATTGAGCCTGTTGTACTCCGTTTCGCCGTGGCGTATGAAATATAGCTTTTTTGGGTGCATGTGCTGGATTTAAGAATTGACGACCGGAAGGTCGAAATAGCCTTTGAAGGCCGTATCTTCCTCAAAGACGTGCTCGCTGTAATCGGTGAGCACGTTGTACAGGGTGTCGCGCTCGATTGGCCTTCTGCCAACCTGCCGGATCATCTGCACCAGATCGCGGGTGCTCATGGCGGGGTTTTGCTCCTCCGAACCTGCCATGGAATAAATTTTGGTGGTATCGTCTATCGTGCCGTCAATATCGTTTACCCCAAAGGAAAGGGCAATCTGTGCCGTGCTGCGCCCAATCATAGGCCAGTAGGCCTTGAGGTGCGGGAAATTGTCGAGATAAATCCGGCTGATGGCATAGTTGCGCAAATCTTCGATGACGCTGGTTTCCGAAAGGTGCGACATCTGGTTGTCTTTGTTGCGGAATTTGAGCGGGATAAAGGTCTGAAAGCCCCCCGTCCTGTCCTGCAGTCGCCGGAGTTGCTCGAGGTGGTCCACCCGGTGTTCGAAGCACTCAATGTGGCCGTAGAGCATGGTGGCGTTGGACCGCATACCGAGTTCGTGCCAGATTTCGTGGATGCGGAGCCATTGTTCGCCCGTGCATTTGCCGCCGGCAATCTGATCCCGGATTTCGGGATGGAAAATTTCAGCGCCGCCACCCGGCAGGGAATCCACACCGGATTCCTTGATCATGCGCATTCCCTCCTCATAGCTTACCCGGGCCTTTTTGAAGATATAGTGGTACTCGACCGGCGTGAGGGCCTTGATATGCAGCTCAGGACGGTGTGCTTTGATTTTGCGGAATAATTCGGTGTAAAACGCAAGGTCGTACTGCGGCAGCACTCCGCCTACGATATGTACCTCCGTGACGGGCTGCCCGTCGTATTTGCGCACAAGGTCGAGCATTTCGTCCATCGTGTATTCCCAGCCATCCTGCCGTTGTTTGATCAGCCGGGAATAGGAGCAGAATGTACAGGTGTAAATACAAACGTTCGTGGGCTCGATATGGAAATTGCGGTTGAAATACGTGGCGTTGCCGTGCAGCTTTTCCCGTCGGTGGTTAGCCAGGGTGCCGAGGTAACCCAGGGGCGCTTTTTCGAACAACATCACGCCTTCTGCCTCGGTGATCCGCTCGTCGTGTAATATTTTCCGGGCTATGCCTTTTAGTTCGGGCAGCAGGTGCGGGTCGTCCAGCAAGGCATCAAACGCTTTCGCGGTTTCCATTTTTGGCAGTTTAAGACGTTATGTTAAACGATTTCCCCTCTTTAACAACAAAGGTAAACTTTCAGTTTTTTTTGAAAAGGATAAACGTGGAACAATTTAGCTGGATGGACATAGACAGACGGTTGAAAAATTTTATATTTGGAAACCGATTTTGGGTGGGCCTGGGAAAAGTGCGGTAAGGGGGCTGTATTACAAGTGATTAAACTATAACGAGATGTACCGTCTATATTTTTGCCTGATCCTGGCCCTGTGCACGCGCCCGGCTTTGTCTGCCCAGGGCCTTTCCCTGCATTGGGAGTTGATTTCCAATGGATTGCGGGGTTTCGAAGATACGCACCGGGCAAGGTTTACGCTGGTGAATTCCGGCACCCAGGCCCTCGGCGACAGTGGATGGGCACTCTACTGGAACCAGGCGCCTCACGGGATTACTGCGCAGGGGACGGTCACCGGCCTTCAGGTGCGTTGGATCAATGGGGATTTTTACGAAATGCGCCCTCTGCCCGGCTTTACGCTTTTGCCTGGAGATTCCGCGGTACATGAAATCGTTTTTTCAGGCTTCGCGATCAAAACGACCGATGGGCCGTTAGGGGTGTATTGGGTGGATGATAAGGGCGTGCCACATGCGATGGACCATGTGGCGATGGTGCCTTTTCTGCGCAGGGAACAGTTTCGGCGTGGCCCACTCGATCAGGAACCGGATCCGGATCCAGGTTATTTATACCGTCAGGGCGAGAAATTATCGCTCCCGACGCCAGAAACCGTTTACCCGTTTTTGCCCGTGCCCCGCCAATTTGAACGCGGGCAGGGTATATTTAAAGTGGATAGACCGACGTCTGTCGCTTTTGACCCTTCTTTCGAAAGTGAATTCCGGCACTTACAGGGAAGTTGGCCAGGGAGCCTGCAAATACGCAGCAAAGCGGCAAAAGTGCGTTTGCTGAAGGATCCGGGGGTGTCGGGGGCGGAGGCGTATGCCATCTCGGTTACTCCTTCGGGAGTCGAACTCCGCGCTTCGGGCAATGCGGGAATGTTCTACGCGGTCACGACCCTGCTTGCGTTAGTGGAAAACGCTGCGATCCCCGCCTGTGAAATCGCCGATGCTCCAGCCTATCCCTATCGGGGTATGCACGTGGACGTGGCGAGAAATTTCCAGTCCGTACCCGCGATTTACCGTCTGATTGACCAGATGGCCGCATTCAAGCTCAATAAGTTGCTGTTGTACCTCACCGAGGATGAAGCCTGGCGGATCGAAATCCCGCAGTTTCCGGAGTTGACGCGTGTCGGGGCGCGCCGCGGCCATTCCCCGGACGAAGACAACTTTCTGCAGCCCGCCTATGGCTCGGGCTATAATCCGGATGATCCATCGTCACCTGGGAACGGGTTTTATTCCCGTGGGGATTTTATCGGGATCCTGCGCTATGCAGCCGCAAGGCATATCGAAGTGATCCCGGAAGTGAATTTCCCCGCCCATGCCCGCGCGGCGATCGTGGCCATGGAAAGCCGCTACCGCCGCCTGATGGCAGAGGGAAACCCGAAAGAAGCGGAACGCTACCGCCTCATTGACCCCGGCGACCGTTCGGAGTACCTTTCTGCTCAGTCTTATACCGATAACGTCGTCTGCGCCTGTCGGCCCTCGGTGCTGGATTTTTATAGGGAGGTACTGGACGCATTCGTGGGCATGTACCGGGAAGCCGGCCTGGAGCTCAAGACTTTTCATACCGGCGGGGACGAAGTACCCAACAAGGCATGGTCGTTGTCTCCTGTCTGCAAGGCCTACCTGGAGGCCAATCCCCATATCGGCCATGTCCGCAACCTGCATAAGGATTTGCTCAGGCGTATGCTTGCCCTGCTTGCAGAGCGCAGGATTATTGCCGGGGGCTGGGAGGAAGTCGCTTTTGAATATGATGCCGACGGTAAGGCTGCTGTTCATGCGGATTTTGCCGGCAAAGGGCTTATACCTTATATATGGAATAACTTATGGGGCCAGCAGGATCTGGGTTACCGGATTGCGAACCGCGGATACCCCATCGTCCTTTGCCCGGTCACGAACCTGTATTTTGACCTGGCCTACTCCAACGACCCCCGTGAGCCAGGGCTCTATTGGGCGGGATTTGTGGATGAGCAGGCCGCTTTTTCCCTGTTGCCGGAAGACTTGTTCCTATCCACCAGGGTCAGCGATATGGGGATGCCTTTCGTTCCGGAGCGGGATTTTAAGGGCATGGAGCGGCTTAGTGAAAAAGGTAGGGCGAATATTCTCGGGTTACAAGGCCAGCTTTGGGGTGAAACCATCAAGGGTATGGAAATGCTGGAGTACTACTACCTGCCAAAAATGCTCGGCCTCGCCCAGCGCGCCTGGCAAGGGATGCCCGCATGGGCTGCCATCCCCGATCCCACAAAACGCGAAATGGCAAGACTACTGGATTATGGTGCCTTTCTTCATCAGGTGGTACAGCGTGAATTTAAGCGGATGGATGCCGCCCGCCCCGCCTTCCACTACCGTATCCCCCCGCCCGGTATCCTACAGCGCGGAGATACCTTGTTGATGAACAGTACCTACCCGGGCATGACCATAAAATATACCCTCGACGGTTCTACACCAAATTGGGAATCAAAAACTTATAATGGACCAATACGGGGTAGGTTCCCGCACGTCCGCGCCAGAATTTTTAACGCGAAAGGCCGTAGTGGCCTGGAAAGCCAAATTTATACACCACAATGAACCAGACAACAACACCTGCCCGATTGCTGGCCCTCGATGCCCTGAGGGGTTTCACGATTATTGCCATGATTATTGTGAACGACCCCGGATCCTGGTCGCATGTCTATCCCCCCTTGCTGCATGCGCAATGGAACGGCCTGACACCGACCGATTATGTTTTTCCCTTTTTTCTGTTTATCGTGGGGGTATCGGTCACCCTCGCGTATAGTCAGCGCCTGGATGCCGGCGTAGCAAAGCAGAGCCTGCTCAAAAAAATCTTTTCGAGAACATTAAAGATTTATTTCCTGGGGATCCTGCTGTGGTTATTCCCGGAATTTGACTTTTCTGCAATCCGGTGGGTAGGGGTCCTACATCGTATTGCGTTTGTATTCCTTGCCTGCTCCTTGATTTATCTGTATGTCCGGCCAGCACTCCTGCCCAGGATTGCAGCGGTCGGGCTGGTCGCCTACTGGCTGGTGATGGCCTACCTTCCCGTTCCCGGGATTGGGGCACCAGATCTGAGTGTGCCGGAGAAAAACTGGGCCCATTACCTCGACAGGATTTTACTCCCCGGGGTGATGTGGCAGAAAACATGGGACCCCGAGGGGCTTTTAAGCACGATCCCTTCTGTTTGTACAGGAATTTTCGGCATGATAGCCGGAAGGATACTGCTCCTGCAAACCGAAATCCATCAAAAGCTGGTACGGCTGTTTGTTATGGGCTTCATATTGCTTGCAGTGGGTGATCTGTGGCAGTGGTTCTTCCCCTTCAACAAAAATATCTGGTCGAGCTCGTTTGCGACTTTGCTGGCTGGCATGACAACCCTCGCACTGGCCACGCTGGTCTATCTGGTGGATGTCCGCGGCTGGAAAAAATGGACTTTCCCCGGGCAGGTCTTTGGGTCAAATGCGATTACGGCATACGTACTGGCAGGAATACTCACCGCCCTGTTTTACAACGATCGGCTCATTGACCAGGGCCTGAACGGTCGCTTCATGGCACTGGGCGCCAGCCTGGGCCTGCCGGCGGAGTTGTGTTCCCTGCTTTATGCTGTTTTTTATGTCGCCATCATTTTTGTGCCAGTGTATATACTGTTCCGAAAAAAGATTTTTATCAAATTATAACGCATAACCTCCCAATCCCCGGCTCCGTTGGAAAAATTTTTCTCTTGGGGCTACGGCAAAATAAAGTTTTGAATGGTATGCAGCAAACGGGCGTCTTTATTGCGAAAAACAGCCAGTTCTGCTAAATAATATTTCAAACGAACACTTTCTTTCGCCGCCGAATGCGGTGCAATACATTTGAGGCCATCTCAAAAAATTACGGGATATGTTTGAATACTACGAGCGCATACAGGAGCAGCTGCGGTGTATCGTCCAGGGGCAGGAAGACAAAATCGGTCTGGCGGCAGAATGGTTTGCGGAATGTATTGTCCGGGACCGGATTATCCATGCCTTTGGTACAGGGCACTCGCACATGATCGGGTTGGAGCTGTTTGTGCGGGCAGGCGGACTCGCCAACGTCAATGCGATGCTCGATAGTACTGTGATGACCTCGGAAGGCGCGCGCCGCAGCGCCGAGATTGAGCGCGTACCTGGTCTGGCCAGGATCATCTGGGAACAGCACCGCATAGACCCGCAGGATATTATGGTGATCACTTCCAATTCCGGGCGCAATGCCATGCCGATAGAGATGGCGATGATCGCAAAAGATGCGGGTTTGAAGGTGCTGGCCATCACTTCCCTTGCCCAGACGGCAGCTTACCCTTCCCGCCACCCTTCCGGTAAAAAACTCTTCGAACTGGCAGATCTCGTACTCGACAATCGGGTGCCTGATGGGGATGGACTCCTGCGTATCGGCGGCTGCCTTGCAGGCCCCCCTTCTACGATCTCCGGAGTCTTCCTCGTCAACCTTATCGCCGCTGAAGCCATGAAAATCGCAGCAGCGCAGGGGGTAGTACTCCCCGTTTATTTTAGCCAGAATATTGATGGGCCTTCGAATGAAGAACTGTACCGGCAATATACAGGGCGGATCAAGCACCTCTGATGCCCGCCGGAACATACCGCGCTTTGAGCATAACCCCATTGTCCTTTCACCATCGGGGCGATGTGATATAGACCTGTCGGGATGGGTCAGGATAGCTGCTGAAGGTGGCTAAATACAATTGGGGTGACCTTTTTGATTTTTTTTGCGCCTGCCTTTTCCTGTAGAAGTGATTTTTTATCAACAATTTTTTATTTCAAGTTATTGAAAAACAAAACCTTGTTTGTTTTATTTTTTTAAAAAAATAAAACAAACAAGGTTTTTTGTATTTGTAATAGGATGAAAGGTGGTGCATCTTTACATCATCAAAGGGAGCAGAAAGGTGCTTCCTGGAAAAGCAAAGTAGTCCTTGTTATAGTCCCTGAAACTATCTTGAAAACCGTGCAGCATGCTGTGCGTCGTTCCCTCCGAAAGTTGGGGGGGTCGTAATCCCAAAGCTGAGGAAGGTTCCCTGCCCGAATAAATCGGCAGGGAGCCAGCCTTCAACGATAAAAAGTTAGCTTCCCGAAAGGGAAAATATAAGAATTAGGTCGTCTTTTTTTCATGAGATTATGATTTGTTATTGCATGAGGCCCTCTTGATGAGGGCTTTTTTTTTGCCCTGAGGTGAGCAAAATGGTGGATTTAGTGATGATGACCGCCGGGGCCATGGACGTGGCCATGCTCCATTTCTTCCTGTGTAGCTTCGCGCACAGATTGAACCTGTACTTCGAAGAACAGATTAGTGCCGGCCATGGGGTGATTAAAATCCATGAGCACGCTGTCTTCGCGGATTTCGTCCACAATACCGACCAGGCGGTTGCCGTTTTGGTCTGCCATGGGGATTTGCTTTCCAACTTCCAGCAATTCTTCTGCCAGTTCGCCATCAATCATGAATACGTCCATGGGGAGTTCCACGAGGGCATCTTCATCAAATTCCCCATACGCATCGGCGGCATCAATGCGAAAGCTGAGCATGTCGCCCTGTACTTTTCCGAGGAGCTGACGTTCGAATTCCGGGATCATCTGCCCGACGCCGAAGAGGAATACCAATGGATCGGAGTCGAAGGTGGTTTCGATAAGCTCGCCGTCCGCGTTTTCGTCCTGCAGGCGGTAATGCACAGTGACCACCTTGTTCTTTTCGATTTGCATATTGAATAGTTTGAATTTACGGCAAAAGTAGTCCTTTTTATCGGTATTTGGGTCGAATATGGTACTTTTTGGGTTGGGGGTTGTACAAAAAGACTGAGGTTGTCTCATACGTATGGGGCTGTGTAAAAAAAAATTTGCCGCCGTAGGCGGCAAAATTAAATTTTTCAGAGCCGCGTTTTCAACGATTTTGCGAAGCAAAATCGTTGAAAACGCGGCTCTGAAAAAACATTGAGGGAGTCTCGCAAGTATTCTGCCGCCTTCGGCGGCAGAATAAAATTTTCCGAGACACCGGTTTTGTTGATTTTGCGAAGCAAAATCAACAAAACCGGTGTCTCATGAAAATATTCTTTGGCGGCGCAAGCCGCCAAAAGACCTTTGAGACGGCCTCCGGGAAATTTTATGGGGTTATGTAAAAATGTGAGGCTGTCCGAAAAGTCCTTTGGCGGCGAAGGGGGCAGAATAATTAAAGGATTCCTTCCCTTACAATATCGTGCAGGTGCACCACGCCGAGGTACCTGCCGGCTGCATCGGCTACGAGCAACTGGGTGATGCTGTGTTTGCGCATTAAATTGAGGGCATTGACCGCGAGGGTTTCCGGGGCGATCGTTTTGGGATTGGGGCTCATGATGTCTTTTGCATTCAGGCGTGTGAGGTTGCCGCCTTTTTCCAGCATCCGGCGCAGGTCCCCATCGGTCACGACGCCCAGGATGCGTTCGTCTTCAGTGACGACGGCAGTAGCACCCAGACGCTTGGTCGTCATTTCGAGGATTGTGGCTTGCAGGGAATCGGAGGGAGCGACCATTGGTTTTTCGTTGAGGGGATAGAGGTCCTGCACCCTGAGGTAGAGTTGCTTGCCGAGGGCGCCACCCGGATGGAATTGCGCGAAATCCTGTGGGCTGAAGCCCCGTAGTGCCAGCAGGGCGCTGGCGAGTGCATCGCCGAGGGCCATTTGTGCGGCGGTAGATGCGGTGGGTGCGAGGTTATTGGGCTCGGCTTCCTGGTCAACAGGTGTAAACAGGATGTAATCTGCGTTTTTGGCCAGGAAGGTGTCGCGCCGGCTCACCATTGCGACCAGCAGGTTGCCTCTGTATTTGAGGAGCGGCACCAGGACGCGGATCTCCGGTGTTTCCCCGCTTTTTGAAAGGCAGAGTACGATATCTTCCTTCCGGACCATCCCGAGGTCGCCGTGGATAGCATCGGCGGCATGCAGAAAACTTGCAGGGGTCCCGGTAGAATTAAGGGTGGCGACGATTTTCTGGGCGACCAGTGCACTTTTCCCGATACCCGTAACGATTACCCTTCCGCTACTGTGGAAAATCCTTTCGGTTACTGCTACAAATGTTTCATCCAGGCTATTCTGAAGGCG
>Ga0209985_10000217_pt1 | contig 65104 bp, 66 predicted proteins | sample NOAtaG_FD_187305 | JGI IMG/M metagenome (GOLD analysis project Ga0209985, IMG submission 187305) | Freshwater lake microbial communities from Lake Erie, under a cyanobacterial bloom - NOAA_Erie_Diel6S_1000h metaG (SPAdes) (version 2) | ecosystem: Environmental > Aquatic > Freshwater > Lake ... | reverse complement strand
AGTTTTTCATCGAAACGCGAAACTCGATGCGCTTACGCCAGGCTAATGCGTCCGAAGCAGAGGCATCGCTTGAGCCCAATGGCGCCTAGGTCCCAGACGTGTCTCCCGGGACACCGACGCGACGTGTTGTGGCCAGCGCGCTATGACTGCCGTCTTCGGCCAGATCTCCAGGGGGCGGACTTCAGGAAAGGTCGACGCGCACCCGAGCAGTGAGGCGTCATCGGCCCCAGCCGCCGGCGCCTCCGAGCCGGACGGATAGCCAGATCACCAGCTGCTCCCACTTCCCGACCCGTCGGTCCGCCATGGCTTCCTTGAGGATGTCATCGGCATCCTTGCGGGAGTAAGGCGTGCTCCTTGTGATGCCGACCCGCCCGTGCCAGTCGCCCGTGCCCCTAGAGCATTTTCCGATCAGTCTGCATCATATCCGGCGGCGGAGAAGTAGTTCCGGCATTCTTGGGGGGAGAAGGTCTGGATGATCCGGGCGATGGCGTCCCAGAGGGTGTCGAGGTGCTGACAGTCTAACGATAGAAAGTCTCCAGTCAGGGCCTGATGGCCAGGAGGCGGAATGAGCCCGATCAGTTTCAAGCGGCATCGGTTCCCGGCTGCCGTGATCGTGCAGGCGGTGCGTTGGTATTTCCGCTTCACGCTCAGCATCCGCGATGTCGAAGAGCTTATGGCCGAGCGGGGGATCGAGGTCAGCCGCGAGGCGATCCGCTGCTGGGTCATCAAGTTCGGACCGTTGATCGCTGCCAACCTGCGACGACGCCGCTGTCCACCAACGGGCCGTTGGCACCTCGATGAGGTCGTCGTGAAGATCGGCGGCCGGCGGATGTATCTGTGGCGCGCTGTCGATGACGAGGGCGAGGTGCTCGACGTCCTGGTCCAGAAGCGGCGGAACAAGCAGGCGGCGCTGAAGCTCTTACGTCGTCTCCTGCGAAGCACCGGGGTACACCCGGACGCGATCGTGACGGATAAGTTGGTCTCATATCGGGCGGCAATGAAGGTCCTGAATCTGCAGGGTCGTCACCGCCCTGGTGGAATGCGGGAGAACAATCGCGCTGAAAACTCGCACCTCATGATCCGACGACGAGAACGCAAACAGCAGAAGTTCAAGTCGCAAGGCTCAGCCCAGCGTTTCCTCTCCAGCCAGGGTCCGATCTATAACGCGTTCAATCTGCAGACCCACCTGATCTCCCGAGCCGGCCTTCGCACTCTGCGCGGGCAGGCAAACGACGCCTGGACGGCGGCAACGCAGGCCGCCTGAAGCGGGAAGGGGAGAGCCGTTTTCGGCTCGGCCGACTTAAGTTGTCAGTTCCTCCTCGGTGGTGATTTCGGCTGGCCTCTTCCGGAGCAGGGCGGCGGCATACTTGAAAAGCGAGCGGGTCCACTGGGCCTCGGTCTTGCCGCGCCAGGACGGCTTCAACCTGTCAATCGTTTGCCGGGCCACGTCCTCGAACGTCGTCGGCGGAAGAACCTTCGGAACTGCGGCTCGCTTCTCGGCCAGTGGGCACTTCTTCTGAGCCAGGAGGACCCTGGCCTCTGCAGCTAGCCGGCGGGCTTCAGCCAGGGTTGTAAGGGGGTAGCCTCCGAGGCCCATCTCGAACCGCTTTCGCCCGCGGCGCCAGATAAACAGCCAGCTTCGGGCGCCGCTCGGCCGGACCGAGATGTATAGGCCGCCTCCGTCTGCAGTTAGTCCAGGTCCTGCCGACCGTACGGCGGCATCCTTCAGGCGGTGTAATCTTCCGAGCCGCAATGTAACCCCAACATCATCCCCAACCGCGATCGATGGTTGGCGATGGCCGGTATTGCGAGGTTTTTGTCGCGGGGGAAGTCAAAACTTCGCGAAGTATTGAGCTTCGAGGGGATTTCGGGGGTTCTCAGGGGTGAGGGTTGCTTCAACTATACTAATACCCGCGGAGCCACTCGGCCCCCTCCCCCCACTGCTCCCGCCCGTCCAGGCGAGAAAAAAGAGGCCCGGCGAGCGCCGGGCCATCGAGGCTTGGTGATGGTGGCGTGTTCAGGGAACACGGGTCGTCGATGGGCTGATTTGGTTAACGCATCCTTGCGCGGTTAACGCCTGTCACGCCTGCCCGTTAACGTCGTCCTTCCACGCCGCCTTGACGCGTTCGGGCGCAGGATGGCCGTCATGTCGACGGACCCCGTCCTCTATGCGCCGACCCGCCTCGCCGACCGGCGACGGGCCCCGCGCGCCGCCTATCGTCAGGCGCGGCGGGTCAGCGAGCGCACGCGCCTGCTTGGCGAGTGGGTCGATCTGGTGCGGCCCGAGGAGGTGATGGCCCTGATCCGCCGGCGCATCGCCGGGCGGCGGCGCACAGTCATCGCCAACCATAACCTGCACAGCCTGTATCTGGTGTCGCGCGACGCCGGCATGCGCGCCTTCTACGACCAGGCCGAACTGGTCGAGGTGGACTCGCGCCCGCTGGTGGCGGTGGCGCGGCTGCTGGGCGGGCGCAGCCGCAGCTTCCATCGCTGCACCTATCTGGACTGGCGAGAGCACTTCTGGTCGCTGGCGGATCGCCACGGCTGGCGGGTGCAGTATGTCGGCGGGGCGCCGGGCGTGGCCGCCGAGGCGGCGCGACGGCTGTCGGCCCGCTATCCGGGCGCGGTCATTGATGTGCTCGACGGCTATTACGACATGAACCGCACCGGGCCGGCCAATGTCGCCGTGGTTGGCCGGGTGCGCGCCTTCGATCCCCATGTCCTGTTCGTCGGCATGGGCATGCCGCGGCAGGAACGCTGGATCGCCGAGAACCTCGAGGCCCTGCCGCGGGCGGTGATCCTGTCGGTCGGCGCGGCCTTCGACTATGAGGCCGGGGTCCAGGCCGCGGCCCCGCGCTGGATGGGCCGGGCCGGGCTGGAGTGGGCCTACAGGCTGGCGCGCGATCCGCGCCGGATGTGGCGGCGCTATCTGGTCGAACCCTGGGCCCTGCTGCCGGCGCTGGCCGATGACGTTCTCGCCGCCCTCTCGCGCCGGGACTGACACGAGCGGGCGAGGTCAGGCGCTCGCCGACGCCTCAGCCAGCGAAAAGCCTTCATCGCGCCAGCCCGTCAGTCCGCCCGCCATGATCTTCACAGGACGACCAAGGCTGGCAAGGCGAAGCGCGCCACGCGCCGCGCCGTTACAGTGCGGTCCGGCGCAGTAGGTGACGAACAGTGTGTCCGCAGACCAGTCCGCCATCCGAGATGCGACGATCTTGCCATGTGGCAGGTTGATCGCGCCGGGCAGATGGCCGGCGGCAAAGAGCGCCGGCGAGCGGACATCAAGCAGTACGAAGTCGGCGCCCTTTTGAAGGGCCTCGTGCACGTCCCAGCAGTCGGTCTCGAACCTGAAGGCATCGGCGAAATGCGCCTTCGCCTCGTCGGAGGGGGCGGCGGGCGCCGCGGTTACGGCTGTGGACATGAAGGCCTCCCTTGCAGCTTTCGGGGGTAACCCTCGGCCTTCTCCCTCGCCTTCGGGAGTGGCAGGATCGCCAGACATGCGCCAGATTTCGCCAATCGCTGCCGGCGCCCTTCGCGGGCCTCTGGTGGCGGCCCTTGTCTACGATGGGCTTTGCACTTTCGAGTTCGCCATCGCCGCCGAGATCTTCGGGCTCGCCCGCCCGGAGATGGGCGAAGGGTGGTACCGCTTCGCCGCCTGCGCCATTGAGCCCGGCCCCCTGGACGCCCAGGGCGGGCTGCGGATCGAGGTCAGCGGCGGACCGGACCTCGTCGCTGAAGCGGATCTCATAATCGTGCCCGGCTGGAAGGGCACCGACGTTCCCGTGCCGCAAGCCCTCACCGAGGCCCTCATCGCGGCGCATGCCCGGGGGGCGCGGCTCGCCTCGATCTGCTCCGGGGCCTTTGTCCTCGCCGCCACCGGCTTGCTCGACGGCCGGCGCGCCGCCACGCACTGGCGCTATGCCGATGCGCTCGTCGAAGCGCGCCCGGCCATCAGCGTCGATGCGTCGGTGCTCTATGTCGAGGAGGGACGCGTGCTCACCTCCGCCGGGTCGGCCGCCGGTATCGACCTGATGCTGCACATCGTCAGGAACGACTTCGGCCCCGAGGCTGCAAATGCGGTTGCCCGGCGGCTCGTGATGCCGCCGCACAGGAACGGCGGACAGGCCCAGTTCATTGAGCGGCCGGTCGCCGGGCGCCCCGGGAGCCGCCTCGCGCCCCTTCTCGACAGGATCCGCGCAGAGCCCGCGCGTCGGTGGACGGTGAGCGAGATGGCGCGCACGGCCGTGATGAGTGAGCGCAGCTTCATGCGCCGTTTCGCCCAGACGACCGGCATGTCGCCGGGGGCCTGGGTCATTGGCGTCAGGACCGGAGAGGCGAAACGTCTGCTCGAGGCGACCCGGCACCCGATTGAAGAGGTGGCGAGGATGGCGGGGTTCGGCAGCGTCAGCGCGCTCCGGCATCATTTCGTTCGCGCCGTTGGCCTCGGACCGCGCCAGTATCGCGAGCGGTTTCGGCAGGGCCGCTGAGCGCCGGCGGGGCTTCCCTGCAGGACGTGCGCTGCTGCCGGGCTGCAAACTGCGCCGGGGTCGATGGAGCCAAGTGCTTGATTCGCGATGGAGGCCTGAGCCGGAATCGAACCGGCGTACACGGATTTGCAGTCCGCTGCGTAACCACTCCGCCATCAGGCCGCCGGGGCCGCGGGGGCCGGGCGTCGTCGCGAGGGAGGGTGGCTATCAGATCGCATTGTCGCGCGCAACGCACGCTCCTATAAGCGGGCCAGATTCCCCGACCCGTTCTTCTCCGAGAGCCGAGGCCCCTGATGGATTTCGCCGCCGCGCGCAAGCAGATGGTGGACGCCCAGGTCCGCGTGAACGACGTGACCAACCGCGCCCTGCAGGCGGCGCTGCTGACGGTGCCGCGCGAGCGCTTCTGCGCGGCGGAGCGGGCTTTCGCCGCCTATGCCGAGGTGCAGCCGGAAATCGCCGGTGGCCGACGGCTGATGCTGCCGCGCGACGTCTCCAAACTGCTGCACGCGCTGGACATCCAGCCGGGCGAGCGGGTGCTGGCCCTGGCCGCGCCCTATGCTGCCGCGGTGGCGGCGCAGCTGGGCGGCGTGGTGACGGCCCAGGACGATGACGCCGCGGTGCTGGCGGTCGTCGGCGAGGGCCTGGCCGGGGCCGGCGTGACCGTGGTCGAGGCACCGCTGGCGACGCCGCACGGCGGCGACTACGACGTGATCCTGAGCGAGGGTGCCTTGCCGGGCCGGCCCGAGGCCTGGCTGGCGGCGTTGAAGCCCGGCGGCCGGCTGGCGGTGGTGGAGCGCCAGGGGCCCGGTGGTCGCGCGGTGCTGTATGTGCGAGGACGCGAGGGCGTGTCGCGGCGCGAGCTGTTCGATGCGGCCCCGCCGATGCTCGCCGCCCTGCGGCCGGTGCCGGCATTCGAGTTCTGAGGCGCGCCTTCGGGATCTGGTCCCGGCCGGGCTCGCGTGACGAAAACTTAACTGGCAAGCTGGCGCGGGAGTGCGCAGTTACGGCCGGACAGATCAGGTTCGCCGAGGTGCGGACCCCGGATGGGATGACGACATGCTGAACCGCACCCGCGCGATCGTTTCGGCCGCCGCCCTGGCCCTGGGGGCCGGCCTCTTCGCCGCTCCGGTGTCGGCGGAAAGCCTGCGCGACGCCATCGCCCTGGCCTATCGCACCAATCCGACCATCCAGGCCCAGCGGGCGCTGCAGCGGTCGCTGGACGAGACGGTGGTGCAGGCCCGCGCCGGATTGCGGCCGGAGCTGAATGTCTCGGCGACGGCGAGCTACAGTCGCAGCGACGTGGCGGGCACCGGCCTCGACCTCGACGGGGACGGCGTGCCCGACATCACCACCGGTGGCGTGACCGAGACCGACAGTGGTGCGGTCTCCATCGGCCTGCGGCAGACCCTTTACTCGGGCGGCCGGGTGGCCCGGAACATCAGCGCCGCCGAGGCCGGGGTGCTGGAGGGCCGCGAGACCCTGCGCGATGCCGAGCAGCGGCTGGTCGTCACCGTCGTCCAGGCCTATGTCGACGTCCTGCGCGACCTTGAGATCCTGCGCGTGCGACAGGAGAACCTGCAGGTTCTGCGACGCCAGCTGGAAGAGTCCAACGCGCGCTTCGAGGTCGGGGAGATCACCCGCACCGACGTGGCCCAGTCCGAGGCCCGCCTCGCGCAGTCCGAGTCCGACCTGGCGTCGGCCCAGGCCCAGCTGTCGACCTCCCGGGCCGCCTACGCCGCCGTGGTGGGCCAGACCCCGTCCGAGCTGCGCGCCCCGACGCCGCTGGCCGGACTGCCGGCCGACTTCGACTCGGCACTGGATGTGGCCCTGCAGCGCAACCCAAGCTTCCTCGCCGCCGTCTACAATCAGCGCCAGGCGGAAGCGGGCGTCGCCGTTGCCCGCGCCGCCTACGGGCCGACGGCCAGCCTGACCGCCTCCTACGGCGGCAGCGACCAGCTGGAGGGCTTCGACCCCAGCCGCTCGACCCGCTTCAGTGCGGGGGCGTCGGTCTCGGTGCCGCTGTTCACGGGCGGTCTGAACCGCTCGCGCGTCGCCCAGGCCCTGGAGCAGGCCACCGCCGCCCAAGCCCAGGTCGCGGCCGAACGTCGCTCCGTTCTGCAGTCGGTCAGCGCGGCCTTCGCCAATCTGGTCTCGTCGCGCGCCGGGGTGACCGCCAACGAGGAGGCGGTGCGCGCCGCCCGGGTCGCCGCCGAGGGCGTGCGCCAGGAGCAGCAGGTCGGCCTGCGCACCACGCTGGACGTGCTGAACGCCGAACTGGAGCTGCGCTCGGCCGAGATCAGCCTCGCCGTGGCCCGCCGCAACGACTACGTCGCCCAGGCCCAGCTGCTGGCCGCCATGGGCGTCCTCGACGCCGCCAGCCTGGCCGAGGTCGAGACCTATGACGCGGCGGCCAACTACGAGCGGGTTCGCCGCCGCGGTGCCCTGCCGTGGGACTTCGTGGTCGAAACCCTCGACCGCCTGGGTGCCCCGGCGATCCGCAGCTCGTCGGCCGGCCAGTCGGCACCGATCGACCGCGACCTCGGCGCCGAGGTTGTTCGCACCGCGCCCTGACCCCGCGGCGCGGCCGGCCCCAGGTTAACCATACGGGCGAAAACCGTCGTTGATTCCCGACGCCTATGATGCGACGACGGAAAGGGGGCGGGCGTGCGCCACGCGCGCGCCGCCTTCGGAATTCTTCACCCGCGAGAGCGTCATCGGGGCCGCCACATGACCGAACCATCGTCCCAGGAACCCACGATGGAGGAAATCCTCGCCTCCATCCGCCGGATCATCTCCGAGGACGATGCGGGGGCCGAGCCGATGCCGGCCGCAGCGCCGTCGCCCGAGCCGGCGCTGCGGCCGGTGCCCGACCCCGAGCCGGTCTTTGCCGAGCCGGAACCCGCGCCGATGGCCGAGGTCCCGGCCGAGGAGGAAGAGGTCCTTGAGCTGACCGAGCGCTATGAGCCGGAGCCCCCGGTGGAAACCATTGGCGACCTCGACGTCGCCCCGGTGGACCCGGCACCGGCTGCTCGTGCCCCCGTCACCGCTCTTGCAATGTCCGGCGAGCCGCTGGTCGATGATGGCACCGCAGCGACCGCCGCCTCGGCCTTCGCCGGCTTCGCCGCCAGCCTGCGCCGTCCCGAGCCGGCGGCTGACCTGCCTGTCGGTGCCGGCACCTCGCTGGAGGCCCTGGTCGGTTCGCTGCTGCGTCCGATGCTGAAGGACTGGCTCGACGCCAATCTGCCCGGCATCGTCGAGGAGCAGGTACGCAAGGAAGTCGAACGCATCGCTCGCAGCGCCGGCTGAGCCTCCGCGACCTTCGCGATCCCTTCAGGGGCGGCTCCCGGCGGGGGCCGCCCTTTTCCTTTGCGCAGATGCCCTCAGATAGCGACACGCCGCGCGTGTCGCGGTAGGGCCAGAAGAATGACCATGCTCGACAAGACTTTCGATCCGACCGCCGCCGAACCGCGCCTCTACGCCGTCTGGGAGGCCAGCGGCGGCTTCGCCCCGCGCACCGAGGGGGCCGCCGGGGCCTATTCGATCGTGATCCCGCCACCGAACGTGACCGGAAGCCTGCACATCGGCCATGCGCTGAACAACACCCTGCAGGACATCCTCGCCCGCTATCACCGGATGAAGGGCAAGGCGGTGCTGTGGCTGCCCGGTACGGACCACGCCGGCATCGCCACCCAGATGGTGGTCGAGCGCCAGCTGGCCGCCGCTGGCAATGTCGGCCGTCGCGAGATGGACCGCGACGCCTTCGTCGAGACGGTCTGGAAGTGGAAGGCCGAGAGCGGCGGCACGATCGTGCGCCAGCTGCGCCGGCTGGGTGCCAGCTGCGACTGGAGCCGCGAGCGCTTCACCCTCGACGAGGGCCTGTCGGCGGCGGTGCGCAAGGTGTTTGTGCAGCTGTACAGGGACGGCTTGATCTATCGCGACAAGCGGCTGGTCAACTGGGACCCGCACTTCCAGACGGCGATCTCGGACCTGGAGGTCGAGCAGAAGGAGGTCGACGGCACCTACTGGCACTTCGCCTATCCGCTGGCCGACGGCGTCACCTACGAGCATCCGGTCGCCTTCGACGCCGAGGGCAAGCCGACCGAATGGGAGACGCGCGACCATATCGTCGTCGCCACCACCCGGCCGGAGACCATGCTGGGCGACACCGGCGTGGCGGTGCATCCGGAGGACGCACGCTACGCCGGCCTCGTCGGCAAGGCGGTGATCCTGCCGATCACCGGCCGCCGCATTCCGATCGTCGCCGACGCCTATGCCGACCCGGCCAAGGGCTCGGGCGCGGTCAAGATCACCCCGGCACACGACTTCAACGACTATCAGGTTGGCAAGCGGGCTGGCTTGCCGATGATCAACATCTTCGACCAGTTTGGGCGTCTGCTTTCGTCCGAGTTTGATGTCTTCACCTGGGGTCACCGAGCACCGAATGCGCAAGGGACAGTCCTCGCCGATGAGGAGGTTGTCGGCGAGACAGGCTTTGATCGAATTCCGGCGGAATGGCGCGGCATGGACCGCTTCGCGGCGCGCAAGGCCATCGTCGCCCGCGCCGAGGCGGAGGGCTGGCTGAAAGAGATCGAGAAGACCCGCCACATGGTCCCGCACGGCGACCGCTCGGGCGTGGTTATCGAGCCCTGGCTGACGGACCAGTTGTACGTCGACGCCGCGGTGCTGGCGCGGCCGGCGCTGAAGGCCGTCGAGGACGGCGCCACCGTGTTCGAGCCGAAGAGCTACGAGAAGATCTATTTCGAGTGGCTGCGCCACATCGAGCCCTGGTGCATCAGCCGCCAGCTGTGGTGGGGGCATCGCATCCCGGCCTGGTACGGGCCGAACGGCGAGATCTTCGTCGCCGAGACCGAGGCCGAGGCGCGGGCCCAGGCGGGCGATCTGCCGCTGATCCAGGACGAGGACGTTCTCGACACCTGGTTCTCCTCCGCCCTGTGGCCCTTCTCGACCATGGGCTGGCCCGAGGAGACGGAGGACCTGAAGCGCTTCTACCCGACGTCGGACCTGGTCACCGGCTTCGACATCATCTTCTTCTGGGTCGCGCGGATGATGATGATGGGCCTGCATTTTACGGGTGAAGTCCCGTTCCGGCGGGTGATCATCAATGGCCTGGTCCGCGACGAGAAGGGCCAGAAGATGTCGAAGTCCAAGGGCAACGTCATCGATCCGCTGGAGATCATCGACGCCCTCGGTGCCGACCCGCTGCGCTTCACCATGGCCATCCTGTCGGGCACGCGCGACATCAAGCTGAGCCGCCAGCGCATCGAGGGCTACCGCAACTTCGGCACCAAGCTGTGGAACGCCGCCCGCTTCAGCCAGATGAACGGTTGCGAGCGCGTGGCCGGTTTCGACCCGGCGACAGTCGGGGGCGCGCTGAACCGCTGGATCCGCGGCGAGCTGACCCGAACCGAGCGGGCGGTGTCTGTCGCGCTGGAGGCCGGGCGCTTCGACGAGGCGGCCCAGGCGCTTTACCGCTTCATCTGGAACGTGTTCTGCGACTGGTACCTGGAGCTGGCCAAGCCGGTGTTCAGCGGCGCGGATGAAGCGGCCAGGGCCGAGACCCGGGCCATGACCGCCTGGACGCTGGACCAGACGCTGAAGCTGCTGAACCCGATCATGCCCTTCATCACCGAGGAGTTGTGGGGCGAACTCGGCAAGGTCGGGTCCACACGCGACGAGGGCCTGCTGCTGACCGCCGCCTGGCCGGACCTGCCGGACAGCTTCATCGATTTGGCAGCCGAGGCTGAGATCACCTGGCTGGTCGATCTGGTCACCGAGGTGCGGGCCCTGCGCGGCGAGATGAATGTGCCCCCCTCGGCCAAGCCTGCCCTGACCTTCGTCCAGCCCGAGGCGGCGACCGCAGCCCTGGCGGCGCGGCATCGCGACCTTATCCTGACCCTCGCCCGGGTCAGCGGGGCCGAGAGTGCCGAGGCCGCTCCCGCGGGCGCGGTGACGATCGTCTCCGGCGGCGCGACCGCCGCCCTGACCCTGGCCGGGATCATCGACCTGTCGGCCGAGCGGGCCCGGCTGGAGAAGGAGATCGCCGCCTTCGACAGCGACATCGGCCACGTTATGAAGAAGCTGGGTAATCCGAACTTCGTCGCCCGGGCCGCGCCCGAGGTGGTCGAGGAGCAGCGCGCGAGGCTGGCCGAGGTGGAAGGCGGCAAGGCCCGTCTGGCCCAGGCCCTGGAGCGGCTGAAGGCCATGGGCTGAGGCCGTGATGACCCGACTGGACGTCCTGCTGGTCTCGCGCGCCCTGGTCCCCAGCCGGGCGCAGGCGCGCGCCGCCATCGAGGCCGGCGGGGTGACTGTCGACGGGCAAGTCGAGACCTCGGCGTCGCGCAATGTCGCCGACGATGCCGTCATGACGGTCGAGGCTGCGCACGACTATGTGGGCCGCGGGGCGCTAAAGCTGGCCCAGGCCCTGGACCTCTGGGACGTGCCGGTCGCCGGACGGATCGTGCTCGACGTCGGGGCCTCGACGGGCGGCTTCACCGAGGTCTGTCTCAGACGCGGCGCGGCGCGGATCCATGCCGTGGACGTCGGCCACGGGCAGCTGCATTCCAGGGTCGCTGCCGATCCGCGGGTGGTCAATCTGGAACGGACCGACGCCCGCATGCTGGACACCACGGTCATGCCCGAGGCCCCCGGGCTGATCGTCTGCGACGCCAGTTTCATCAGCCTCACCAAGGTGCTGCCGGCGGCGCTGGCGCTGGCGGCCCCGGACGCGGACCTCGTGACCCTGGTCAAGCCGCAGTTTGAGATGAAGTCGCGCGCGGACGTCGGCCGTGGCGGGGTGGTGCGCGACGAGGTGGCGCGCGCCGCAGCGCTGGCCCGTGTCATCGCCTGGCTGGAGGGGGAGGGCTGGCGCGTCCTCGCCACCGCCGACAGCCCGATCACCGGCCGCGACGGCAACCGCGAATACCTGCTGCACGCGAGGCGGTAAGGGGGCTCCTCTCAAGGGATCGCAGCGGACACGCCCATTCCTCCCCCGCAGGGGGAAGGGGACCGCCGCCGTTGCGAGCCGCCCCCCCTCCGTCTCGCCGGCTGCGCCGGCGAGCCACCTCCCCCTTTGGGGTAGGAACTCGGCGGCGCAGCGCCGCGACACCGTTGTGTCCTCTGTGGCTTTCGTTGTGCCCGCTGTGATCGCTTGACCGGGACAGACCATCCACCCGGCCTCGGTGCTGGCACCCCTCATCCGTCTTGCTCCGCATGAGACCTTCTCCCGCAAGGGGAGGAGGAGACAGGGATCCCAAAGACAGAAAAACCGCCGGCGGATCGCTCCACCGGCGGTTCCTCACGCCTCGTCGATCGACAGGGGGGCTGAAGATTAATCGACGACGCGATAGCGGCCCGAGGCGTCGGGGCAGGTGCGCACGTAGCGCACGTCCTGACGCCCGTCGGGAAGGGTGATGCGGCTCTCGGCCAGGCGGCAGCCGTCGGCTGCGCCATAGTCGGTGGTCGAGGTCGGGTAGCCGCGCGAACGGTCGTCGCGATAGCCGTAGTCGTCGTCCCGGTCGGGCCGCGAGCGATCGTAGCGGTCGTCGTATCGATCGCGCCCGTCGCTGTAGCCATAGGCGTCGCGACCGTGGTCGGCGGCCGGGTAGGGCTGGACCGATCCCGGACGGCAGGCGGCCTGGCCGCCGCCGACGCCGGCACCGATCGCGGCCCCGACGACCCCGCCGAGGACGCTGCCCTCGGTGCGGTTACCGCGGGCGGCGATCTGGGAGCCGGCGATGGCACCTATGGCCGCGCCGATCAGACCGCCGGCGGTCTGACGCTGGCGCTGGTCACGGACGCAGGGGTCGTAGTAGGCCGGCCCGGCGCGGTAGTCCTGACGGTCGTAGCCGTGCGCTGTGTAAGGATAGGGGCCATAGCTCTGCGCGGAAGCGAGGGGCGGGGCCGACACGGCGGCCAGGGCGGCCAGTGCGGCGAGGGCGAAGCTGAAACGGCGATGAGCGACCATGATCCTGTTTCCCTCTGTCGCGGAGGCCGCCGGTCCGTCGGCGTCGCTCCATGGTGTCCGGTGTAGATCGGCCAAGCTGAACGGGTTTTGAGCGCGCCGTTCATCTTCGTTCATGTTTCGACGCGGGTTCCGGCCGGGGCCGTCGCCCTCTATGGAGCCCCGATGCGGCAGTCTCTGACGATCACCCGGCTCGGGGCCCAGGGCGACGGCGTGGCGGACATCCCGGCAGGGCCCGTCTTCGCCCCCCTGACCCTGCCCGGCGAGATGATCGAGGCCGAGGTGCGCGACGGCCGCGCCGAGGACATCCGCCGGTTGACGGACAGCCCCGAGCGCATCGTCCCAGCCTCGCCCCACTATGGCGACTGCGGCGGCTGTTCGCTTCAGCATTGGGCCCCGGTGCCCTATCTGGCTTGGAAGCGCGAGCAGGTTCGGCTGGCCCTGGCCCGCGAGGGGCTGACGACGGAGATCGGCGACACCGTGGCGACGGCCCCGGGCACGCGCCGCCGGCTGGCCCTGCACGCCCGGCGTGGCCCCAACGGCCGGACCCTGCTGGGGTTCAAGGCGCGGCGCTCGTGGCGGCTGGTGGCGGTCAGCGCCTGCCCCGTGGCCGATCCGCGCCTCGTGCGCGCCTTTCCGGCTCTGGCCGAGGTGGCGACGCCTTTTCTCGAGCACCCGAAGTCGGCCCCGACCCTGCATGTGACCTGGACCCTGACCGGGCTGGACGTGGATGTGACCGGGGTGGAGCGGCGTTCCGGCGGTCTGTCGCGCGACGCGCAGATGCGGGCTATCGAGGCCGCCGGCCGGGCGGATCTGGCGCGGCTCAGCCTGGCCGGGGAGACGCTGGTGATGGCCCGGCCGCCACGCATCGCCTTCGGCCCGGCCACGGTCGCCCTGCCGCCGGGAGCCTTCCTGCAGGCCTCGCCCGAGGCCGAGGCGGCCATGGTCGAGCGGGCGGTGGCGGCGGTGGCAGGGGCGCGGCGTATCGCCGACCTGTTCTGCGGCGTGGGCACCTTCACCCTGCCGCTGGCCGCTGTCGCCCCGGTGATCGCCGCCGACGCCTCGGCCGAGGGGATTGCCGCCCTTAAGGCGGGCGCCGCCGCTCCGGGGCTGAAGCCGGTCACGGCCGAGGCGCGCGACCTGTTCCGCCGGCCGCTGTCGCCGCAGGACCTCAAGGGCGTCGAGGCGGTGGTATTCGACCCGCCGCGCGCCGGGGCGCTGGAGCAGACCCGCCAGATTGCCGCCAGCGCCGCGTCGGTGGTGGTCGGGGTGTCGTGCAATCCGGCGACCTTCGCCCGCGACGCCCGGGTGCTGGTCGAGGCCGGCTTCCGGCTGGAGGCGGTGACGCCGGTCGACCAGTTCCTGTGGTCGGCCCACATTGAGCTGGTCGCGGTGTTCCGGCGCTAGAGTGCGGCCAGCAATTCCGCCGCGAAGGTCGACAGTGTGTCGTCGCGGGCACCCATGACGACTATGCGGTCGCCCGCTTGCGCCAGCGCCAGCAGTCGGGCCCCGCAGGCGGCGCGGTCGGGCAAGGCCTCGGCCTTGACTCCGCGCGCCACGAGGCCGTCGACGATGTTGCCCGACGAGACGCTGCGGTCGGTGGTGCCGCCGTAGTAGACGGGCTCGGGCATCAGCAGCACGTCGTCAGGCCGCAGCAGGCCGGCGAAGCCATCGATGAAGTCCTGCCGCATCAGCTTCAGCGGGCCGAAGCCGTGCGGCTGGAACAGCACCAGCAGCCGGCCGTCGAAGGCGTGCAAGGTCTTCAGCGTGGCGGCGATCTTGTCCGGGTTGTGGGCGAAGTCGTCGATGACCGTGACGCCGTTGCGGCTGCCGACCAGCTCCAGCCGGCGGCGGATGCCGGCGAAGCGCGCCAGCGCCGCCGCCCCGTCGGCGACCGGCACGCTCAGCGCCTCGGCCGCCAGCAGGGCGGCCAGGGCGTTGGCGACATTGTGCGCGCCCGGCTGGGTCAGTCGCACCGGCAGGTCCAACCCGCCCGGGGTGCGCAGGGTGAAGCCGATGCCGTCGGCCAGCGGCAGCAGTTCATGCGCCGACAGGTCGGCCGCGGCGTCCCCGAGCGAGAAGGTGCGGACCGTCGTTGCACCATCCGCCGCGCTCCGGGCCAGCGCCGCCGTGCCGGGATTGTCGAGGTTCAGGACCGCCGTCGCCGCCCGCCCGACGTAGCCCCCGAACAGGGCCTCCAGCTCCTCCATCGACTTGTGGTCGAGCGAGATGTTGGAGACCACGGCCACGGTCGGGTCGTAGCGGGCGATTGAGCCGTCGGACTCGTCCACCTCCGACACGAACAGGTCCGGCCGGCCGACCCGGGCGCTGGCGAAGGGGTGGTCGGCGTCGACCCAGTTCTTCATCACCGCGCCGTTCATGACAGTGGGCTCCAGCCCCGCCTGGTCGAGGATCCAGGCCAGCATGCCGGTGATGGTCGACTTGCCGCTGGTGCCGGCGACGCCGATCGAGGTGGCGGCGGCGTTGAACAGGTCGCTGAGCAGTTCCGGACGCGTAAGAATGCTGGCACCGATGCGCCGGGCGGCGGCGATGTCCGGCACCGTGTCCTCGACCGCCCCGGTGGCGATGACCAGCTGGTCCGGCCGGGTCACGCCCGAGCCGTCCTGGGGATGCAGGCGCACGCCCTGCGTCTCCAGCCAGGCGAACTTGTCCGGCGAGCGACCCTGGTCGCGGGCGCGGTCGGAGCCCTCGACCGACGCCCCGCCCGCCTTGACGATCATCGCCAGCGGCAGCATGCCTGAACCGCCGACGCCGCAGAAGAAGTAGGCCTTGGGCTGCGTCATCGACTTGATCCGGATGGGCGAAACGGCGAAGGCTGGGACGCCTGACTAGCGGTCCCTCCGGGACCTGACCAGAGCGTATCCGGCGCAAGGGAGAGCGGCGTGTTCAAGATCGGCGTGGTCGCCGCCAGCTCCCGGGTCTCTCCCGAAACCGTCGAGGGCATAAAGGCCTGGATGGCCGAACATGTCCCGGGCGGCGACCCGGCGCTGGTGTTCCATCCCTCCCTGCACGCCAAGCACGGCCACTTTGCCGGCGATGACACGACCCGGGCGAGGGCCCTCGTCGAGTTCGCCAACGACCCCCGGCTGGACGCGATCTGGTTTGCACGTGGCGGCTACGGCTCTTGCCGAATCGCCGAGGCAGTTACCCCGCAGCTCGGCCCCGAGGCGCGGGGCAAGCGCTACCTCGGCTATTCCGACGCCGGCAGCCTGCTGGCGGCCATGTACAAGGCTGGCTTCGAGCATCTGGCGCACGGGCCCATGGCGGCCGACGTGCGCCGCGGGGTCGAGACCGGCCGGCGGGCCCTGGCCTGGCTGACGGAGGGTGATCCGGCCGGGTTCGAGCCGTCGCTGGCGGCCGATCCACGGCCGGCGGCGGCCTTCAACATCACCATCCTGAGCCAGCTGCTGGGCACCCCGCTGGAGCCGGATCTGACGGGCCATGTGCTGATGCTGGAAGAGGTTTCCGAGGCGGCCTACCGCATCGACCGGGCGATGTTCCACATTACCTCCCAGCCCTCTATCCGCCAGGTCGCCGGCATCCGTATGGGCCGGGCCTCGGACGTGACGCCGAACGAACCGGACTTCGGCATGACGGCCGAGGAGATCGTGCGCTTCTGGTGCGCCCGCTCGGGCATTCCCTACCTCGGGCCGGCCGACATCGGGCACGACGCCGACAACCGTATCGTCCCTTTCGGGAAACGCTAGGGATGGCGGTGTTCACGCCGGTGACGCCGGCCGAGGCTTCGGCGTTTCTGAAACACTATGACCTCGGCGGGTTCCGCACGCTGACCCCCATAGCCGAAGGGGTCGAGAACTCGAACTTCCGGCTTGAGACGGACTCCGGCCACTTTGTGCTGACCCTGTTCGAGGGGCGCACCGATGCGGCCTCGTTGCCCTTCTGTCTCGGCCTTACCGGGCATCTCGCGCGGGCCGGGCGACCGGCGGCCGAGCCGGTCGCCGACCTCAGAGGGGGCCTGACCGGGGTGTTGAACGGGCGCCCCGCGGCGGTGGTGCGCTGGGTCGAGGGTGCCTGGTTGCGCGGGCCGTCGCCGAACGAGGTCGCTCTGGCCGGGGCGGAGCTGGCGCAGCTGCACCTGATGGCCGTCGACTTCCCCTTGCGGCGCGCCAACCCCGTCGGGCCGGCGGCGGCGGCGGCTCTGGCGGGGCGCTGCCGGACGCGGGCGGAGGGTGAGGATGCGCACCGCCTCGATATGCTGGAGGCCGAGGTCGCCCGCTGGGCCGACCTGCCGGACGACCTGCCCGGCGGGGCCATCCATGCCGACTACTTCCCGGACAATGTCCTGTTCGACGAGGGGCGGGTCTCGGGTGTGATCGACTTCTACTTCGCCTGCACGGGACCCTGGGCCTACGATCTCGCCATCGCGCTGGCGGCCTGGGCCTTCGACGCGGAGGGCGGCCTGCGGGCCGAGGCCTTCGCTGCCTTCCTCACGGGCTATGAGGCGGTGCGCCCGCTGTCGCCAGCGGAGCAGGCGCGGCTGCCGGCGCTCGGTCGGGCGGCGACGACGCGCTTCACCCTCACCCGCCTGCATGACCGGCTGTTCCACGACCCGGCGGCGCTGGTCACGCCCAAGGACCCGATGCCCTTCTTCCGCCGACTCGAGACCTGGCCTGCCTGAGCGCGCCGGGGCGGCTCAGAGGGCAGCGAGCACGGCCGCCAGCTTGGGCTGCACCCGTGTCAGGCGTTCCGGTTTGCCGGTCAGGCCCTCGAGCACCCAGGCCGGGGGCGGATCGCGGTGGGTCGAGTCGCGCACCGCCTCGGCGAACTTGGCCGGGTGCGCCGTGGCCAGGGCCATGACCGGGCCCGTGGTGTCGAGCCGCCGCGCCGCCGCCAGGGCGACCGCCGTGTGCGGGCAGACGATCAGCCCGGTTTCGGCCAGGGTGCGGCGCATCTCCTGCGCCGTCTCGGCCTCGCCCACCGACTGGGCCCCGACCTCGGCCCGCAGGCGCGCCAGCAGATCGTCGCCGAGCCGCACCTCGCCCTCGCGGGCAAAGGTCTCGAACACGGTGCGGGTGCGCTCCGCATCGCGGCCGGTCGCCTCGAACACCAGTCGCTCGAAGTTGGACGGGGCCTGCACGTCCATGCTGACGCTCATGGTCGGCTGGGCCGCCGCGCGGGCGTAGACGCCGGTCTCCAGCGCCCGGGCCAGGGCGTCGTTGCGGTTGACCGCGGCCACCAGCCCGCCGACAGGGACGCCCATGCGCCCCGCCGCCCAGCCGGCAAAAGCGTCGCCGAAGTTGCCGGTCGGCACGACGTAGGTCGCAGCTCCGGTGACGCCGCGCGACCGCAGGGCGTGAGCGGCGACGGCGTAGTAGGGGATCTGCCCCGCGAGCCGGGCCCAGTTGATCGAGTTGACCGAGCTGACCCGGCCGGTCTGGCGCAGCGGCGCATGGGCCAGCAGCTGCTTCACCAGCCGCTGGCAGTCATCGAAGTCACCCGCGACGCCGAGGTTGAGGACGTTGTCCGCCATGCAGGTGGTCATCTGCCGCCGCTGCACCGGCGAGACCCGATCCAGCGGATGCAGCACGACCAGACGCACCCGGCTCATGCCCTCGAAGGCGCGCACCGCGGCGGCCCCGGTGTCGCCGCTGGTGGCCACGAACAGGGTCAGCTGCTCGCCGGAGCCGGTCAGGGCCGCCTCGGTCAGGCTCGCGGCCAGCTGCATGGCCAGGTCCTTGAAGGCGGCGGTCGGGCCGTGATGCAGCTCCAGCAGGCTGAGCCGTTCGGACAGGCGCACCACCGGCGTCACCTCGATGGCGTCAAAGCCGGCCACCAGGCGCGAGACGGCGCGGTCAATGGCGTCGGCTGGCAGGGCATCGCCGGCGAAGGCGCGCATCACCTCGCGGGCGGTCACCGCATACTCCCCGCTCTGCGCCTCGGGCGACAGGGCGGGCCAGGTCTCGGGCATGTAAAGTCCGCCGTCGGGCGCCAGACCGCTCAGCAGGGCGTCGGTGAAATCCGCCTCGGGATGGCCGGAACGGGTACTGAGGTAACGCATCCCGTGCTCTTAGCGGGGCTCGGGGCCGACGTCCAAGCCTGACGACGGTGCCATCCTCCTCGTGCGCAGGCAATCGCGCATCAACGGGGTGTTGAAAGCCCCGGGGGCCAAACCGGCGCGTCATCCTTGCGTCTGATCCCTGCGCGCCCGCCGCAGCTCCGGCCGACTTTCGCGGCCAAGGAGGCTCGAAGCTCGGGCGGAAGCGAGCGCCAGTCGACATCCCGCAGCGCCGCTTCCAGCGCGTACAGCAGATTCAGGCTCGCGCCCGGGGCCGCGGCCATGCGGACTCGGGCATACGCCTCTACGGATCCGAGAGCGCGTAAGTCGCCTTCGTCGGCAATTCCGACGCTCCCGAGCCAGCGTACCGAAACGACGCCGAGCCCCTTCAGTTCTCCGAGAGGTCTGACGGTCATGGGTTTGCTGCGCTGCGGACCGAGGCGAGGAAATCGCTGAGCTGTTTACCGCGCTCGCGGCTGAATGGCTCGCCGGTTCCGCAGGCCATGATGCGATCGAGACGGAACACCCTGAAGTCCGAACGCAGCTCACACCAGGCGGCCAGTGTCCAGGCCAGGCCCCAGTGTTCCAGGCTGAGAGGGCGCACTGTCCTCTCGGTCTCCACCTCCGCACTGTTGCGATAGGTAATCGTCAGGCGCCGTGAATGCGCGAGGGCTTCCCTGGCCGTTTTCAAGACCTTGCGCTGCCGGACGGTGAGCGATGACGGGGCATGGAACGGCGCAGGATCACCCCCGAGCTTGTGCAGCAGTTCCTCCGCGGCTTCCGCGATCGCCTCGTCTCCATGCGCCGCCGCCAGTGCCACGCCCCATCGGAGGGCTTCGTGTTCGATTCGCGTCAATGCGAGCGGTGGCAGGAAGAAGTCGTCCCGAAGCAGATAGCCGACGCCGCGCTCTCCATCGATCGGCGTGCCGTTGGCCTGGAGGTCAGCGATGTCCCGATAGATGGTGCGAGCCGAGACCTCGAGGTGCCCAGCGAGCCACTCGGCCGTGCGCAAGCGGCCGCCCCTCAGCGCCTGAAGAAGGGCCAGGAGGCGGTCCGCCCGGCGCATCTACCGAGAGACCAGAATACGTGCGTGACGCATGACCACACTTGACCCGTCGATCAACGCCATGAAGCCTGCCACCTGTGGTGCGGTCATGATCTGATCGGCAGCCGCGGTCGCCGAGGCTGCATCGGCCCACTCGATCAGGTCGAGCAACGCGCCGTCTTCGAACTGCGCCAGTCGCCGCCAGCGGAACCCCGGCTGCGCGCGCAGCCAGGGATCCATGTCCTGTACGGCTCGATGCAGAGCCGCTGCGCCTCCCGATGTGCGGAACTCAACAAGTTCCAGAACAGGTTCACTCATGTGCTGGGGCTCCTTTCTGTCCCCGACGCCTTATGGATTAGCGCAACTGACAGCATGGCGTCAGGAGCATGCGGCTGAGGCCGGACGAACCGTCGCTTCGGCCCCCCTGGATAGGCTGCGGGCGAGGATCGGTGGGCGAAGAGTTGACGTTGGCTCTCGATCGGCGACAGGCCAGCGTCTTCAGGGCTGCAGTTTGCGTAAAGCGGGTGACTGAACTAACTCGGCACCGGTTCAGGTCTTGGCACGCAGCGTCCGGCAGACCAACAATGACCCCGGTACAGGCAGACCGTTTGAGATGGACCGCCGTTTTTCCGTCGCGCCGATGATGGATTGGACCGACCGCCACTGTCGGGCCTTCCACCGCGTGCTGAGCCGGCGCGCCCTGCTTTACACCGAGATGGTGACCGCCCCGGCGGTGATCCATGGGGACCGCGGCCGCCTGCTCGGCTTCGACGCGGTGGAGCACCCTGTGGCACTGCAGCTGGGCGGCTCGGAGCCGGCCCAGCTGGCCGAGGCGGCGCGCATCGGCGCGGATTACGGCTATGACGAGATCAATCTGAATGTCGGCTGCCCGTCCGACCGGGTGCAGTCGGGCCGCTTCGGTGCCTGCCTGATGCGCGAGCCGGACCTTGTGGCCGAATGCATGGCGGCGATCCGCGCCACCGTCGCTATCCCGGCCACGGTCAAGTGCCGCATCGGCGTCGACGACCAGGATCCGGTCAAGAGCCTGTTCAGGCTGGTCGACGCCTGCGCCGCGGCCGGCGTCCGCCACTTCATCGTCCATGCCCGAAAGGCCTGGCTGCAGGGTTTGTCGCCGAAGGAGAACCGGGACATCCCACCGCTGGACTATCCGCTCGTGCACCGGCTGAAGGCCGAGCGGCCGCTGCTGGAGATCGTCCTCAACGGCGGCCTGGAGACGCTGGACCAAGCGTTGGAGGCGAGCCGTGGCCTGGACGGCGTCATGCTGGGGCGCGCGGCCTATCACACTCCGGCGCTGCTGGGCGAGGTCGATCGGCGGGTGTTCGGCTCGGATGCGCCCGACATTGACGTCCATGCGGCGTTGGAGGCCTACCGGCCCTATCTGGCGGCGCGACTGGCCGAGGGCGTGCCGCTGGCGGCCATGGCGCGGCACATGCTGGGCCTGATGCATGGCCGCCCGGGCGCCCGAGCTTTCCGCCGCATCCTGACGGTGGAGAGCGTCCGCCCGGGTGCCAGCCTCGAGGTGGTCGACGCCGCGGCGGCGGCGGTGCGCGATGCCGAGGCGCGCCGGACAGAGGCGGCGTGATCCCGCCCATCGGCGAGCTGGCGCTGTTGATCGCTGCCCTGGCCGGAGCGGGCGTCTTGGCCGGGCTGGTGGCCGGGCTGTTCGGGGTCGGCGGCGGCACGGTGATTGTACCGGCCCTTTTCTATGCCTTCGCCGTGCTCGGCCTCGGCGGCGAGGCCAATCTGCACGTGGCTGTCGGCAGCTCGCTGGCGGTGATCATCGCCACCTCCTGGCGGTCGTTGCGGGCGCACAGGGCGCACGGGGCGGTGGATGAGCGCGTGCTGCGGCGCTGGACGCCGTGGGTGGCAGGTGGGGCGCTGCTGGGCGCGGGCCTGGCGGGAATCGCGTCGCAGGCGGCGCTCGGGATCGTCTTTGGCGTCAGCCTCGCGGTGGTAGCGGTCCAGATGGGCCTGCTGCCCGAGCGGCTCACCCTGGCGCGCGACCTGCCGGACGGCTGGGGCCGGCGCGGCCTCGGCACGGCGATCGGGGGGCTCTCGGCCATGATGGGGGTCGGCGGCGGGTCACTGGGCGGGATGGTCATGACCCTGTGCGGCCGGCCGATCCATCAGGCCGTGGCGACAGCCTCCGGCTTCGGCCTTGCCATCGGTGTGCCGGCGGCGCTGGGCTTCATCGTGGCCGGCTGGAGCGCAGACGGCCGGCCGCCTCTGTCGTTGGGCTATGTCAATTTGCCGGCGGTGCTGCTGATGGGAGCGTTGACCACGGCCGTGGCCCCATGGGGTGCCCGGCTGGCCCACCGGCTGCCGAAGCGAGCCCTTCGTCGGGCCTTCGCCCTGTTCCTCGCCCTCACAGCCCTGTCGGTGGCGCTCAAGGCACTCTGAAGGCGCCAGGCTTCAGGGGCGCAGGATGAGTGCGTCCTGCCGCGCCTCGAAGGCCGTGAGCCGGCCGAGATAGCTCATGCCCAGCAGGGAGTGGGGCAGGCCGTCGGCCACGACCAGGGCCTCGACATCTTCCAGCATTACCGCGCCGATGGCGACTTTCGCGAGGCGCACCGGGGCCGCGCGGGTCTCGCCGCTGGCGGTGCGCACGCGCTGGACATAGGCCTCGGGGGTGGGAGCCACGCCGAGGCGGGCCGCATCTGCGGCGGTCAGGGCCACGAGACTGGCGCCGGTATCGACCATCAGGCGGATGGGATGCCCGTCGATGACGCCGTCAGCCCAGAAGTGCCCGTCGGCCGCCTTGGGTGCCTCGGCAACTGCGCCGGAGGCGGCCGGCGTGTCGAGCTCTCGCATCCAGCCGGCGGTGAGCACGGCGGCGGCGGTGGCGACGCCGACGACAATGAGCGACTGGCGGCGAACGGGCATGGGCCTCACGCGGACACGACCGCGTTTCTGCGATCCTCCATCTTCTAGCCCAAGGCCTGTTCGCGTCCGGTCAACGGAAATGGTCAAAGGCTTTGGTTAGCGTCGCTTAAGGCCTCCGGTCAGCGGAACGCCTCCGGCAGCCGGTCGCGCCGGCGAGGCAGATCGGCGAGAATGCTGTCGCGCGTCGCGTCATCCAGCTTAGCCCAACCGGCGATCTCGCCAAGCGTGCGAAGACAGCCGAGGCACAGGCCCGAGGCACCATCGACGGTGCAGACCTTGATGCAAGGGGTCGGGATTGAGGGGATGTGTGACATAAAGAAAAAATACCCTCCGAAACCGGATCAAAAAACTTGCAATCGCTTGCGTCGAGAGGCATTCTAGATTCCGACGCGAAACGACTATGAGGGTTAGATCCCCTGGAAGCACGCCGTGTCTCCTCTCATCGTTCCAGACAGGAGACGCTTATGGACGACCGTGAGAAAAGACTGCAGCACGCCATGGTGTCCTTCGCCATGCTCGGCGGACTGCTCGTGCGATCGCCCTATCCCCACTCGACGCCGTCCAGGGCTTTCGAGCCGCTGAAACCGCCGAAGCCGCCGAGGGACTGACACGTGGTGTGCGGCCTGCGACCTGCGGGCGCGGTCATCAAGCGTTAACTGCGGCGCAACCGACCTCGGTCAAGGTCGCGGCGACATGTCCGCTCCCCGGTCCAGACCACACGTGCTGAAGGCCGCCGTCGCCCTGACGGCGGCGGCTGCTGCCGCCTTCGCGCCGCTGACCCCGCTGACGGCAGCGCTCGCCCAGGAAGCCGACGAACCCGTCCTCGAGCCGCTGGCCATCCGCCTCGGCCAGAGCGACGCCTTTGCCCGCCTCGAGTTCGCCGGCGTCGTGGGCGCGCGCGCCCGGGTGCGCCGCGAGGGCAGCACCGTGGTGGTGCGGTTAGGCACGACGGCCGCACCTGACCTGTCTCGTCTGCGGCTGGATCCGCCGCCGGCAATCGAGGAGGTCCAGACCCGCTTGGTCCGTGGAGGCACCGAGATCCTCATGACGCTGAAGCCGGGTGCCGACGTCCGTACCGGCAGCGCTGACGGGGTGGTGTGGCTGAACCTCTACGCGCCCGGGCAGGCCCCGGCACCGGCCGCGGGCGAGGCGTCCGTCGCCGCCTCGGCCGTGGTGCGTGCCCAAGTCTATGGCGACCGGCTGGACATCGGCTTCGGTTTCGGCAATCCGGTGCCGGCGGCGATCTTCCGCCGGGGCGAGGCTGTCTGGGTGGTGTTCGATGCGCCCGGCCGGCTGGAGGTCCCGCGCGACCTTGATCTCGGTCCGGCCACGGACCTGCGCTGGGCCGCCGGACCGGATTACGTCGTGGTGCGCATCGCTGCGCCTGCCGCCCTGCCGGTGTCCGCGCGCGATGAGGGCAGCGGCTGGGTCGTCTCGATCGGCGGCCTCCCGACCGGCCGCGGTGGCGTGGCCGTTGCCCGTGAGGATGACTCCGGACCGACCGAACTGGTGGCCCAGATGCCGGGTGCCACCCGCGCCATCTGGTTGACCGATCCGCTGGTCGGTGACCGCTTCGCCGTCATCCCCGCGCGCGGCCCGGCCAAGGGTTTGGACGCGTCGCGGCGGACCCGCGAGCTGACCCTGCCGGACACGGCCCAGGGCCTCGCCATAGAGACCGCCGTCGACGACCTGACTCTCCAGGTCGAAGGCGATCTGGTGCGCATCGGCCGCCCGGGCGGGCTTGTCCTGTCGCCGCCCTCGGCCGCGCTGGAGACCGCCGAGGCCACGGACGCAACCGCGCCGCGCCGGGCCGACTATCCGGCGCTGATCCTGGAGCGTTGGGCCGAGGTGGGCGAGGACGGCTTCCTGGCCCGGCACCGCGCCCTGCAGGCGGCGGCGCTCGAGGAGGAAATCGCCTCGGCCGAGAACGGCCGGACCCCGATCGAGGCGCGACTGGCCTTCGCGCGCTTCCTGCTGGCCAAGGACCTCGGCTTCGAGGCGATCGGGGTGCTGAACGCCCTGGCGTCGCAGCCCGGCCTGTCCGGCGAGCCGGAGTTACGCGGCCTGCGCGGCGCGGCCAAGGCCTCGGTTGGCCGGCTGGAGGAGGCGAGCGCCGACTTCGCCGCCGGCGGTCTGGCGAGCGATCCTTCCGCCCGGGTCTGGCGCGGCTACATAGCTGCCAACCAGGCGGACTGGGAGACGGCCCGGCGGGAGTTCGCCGCCGGCGCGGCGACCATCGACGCCTTCCCGCCGGTCTGGCGGGCCCGCTTCGCCGCCGCGCACGCCCTCGCGGCGGTTGAGACCGGCGACCTCGAGACAGCCTGGGCCCTGCTGTCCTATGCCTTCGCCCAGGACATACCCCCCGAGGATCAGCTGGCGGCGCGCCTGATCCAGGCCAAATGGTTCGAGCTCAAGGGCGAGCGCGCCCGCGCGCTGGCGGTCTACAAGGCTGTGGGCCGGGCACCGTTGGACGGCCTGTCGACGCCCGCGAAACTTGCCGCCGTGCGCATCGAGCTGGCCAAGGGCGAGATCGATGCGATCGAGGCGGCGCGGCGGCTGGAGCCCCTGAAATGGCGCTGGCGCGGCGACGCGACCGAGCTTCAGCTGATCCGGACGCTGGGCCAGATCTACCTGTCGCAGGGGCTGTATCGCGAGGGGATGGCGACCCTCAAGGCCGGAACCGGCCGTCTGAGCAGACTGCCCGAGGCGGCGGCGGTACAGCAGGACCTGGCGGCGGCCTTCCGAACCCTGTTCATCGAGGGGGCCGCGGATGGCCTGCAGCCGATCCAGGCCCTGGCTCTGTTCTACGATTTCCGCGAGCTGACCCCGGTGGGGGCCGAGGGCGACGACATGGTCCGGCGCCTGTCGCGGCGCCTGGTGTCCGTCGATCTGTTGGGCCCCGCGGCGGAGCTGCTGCAGTACCAGGTCGACCAGCGCCTCGACGGCGTGGCCAAGGCCCAGGTCGCGACGGATCTGGCCACCATCTATCTGATGAACCGCGAGGCGGAGAAGGCGCTGCAAACGGTCTGGGCCTCGCGCACGACCCTGCTGCCCGGAGCCCTCAACGCTGAGCGGCGTGCGGTCGAGGCCCGGGCGTTGATGAGCCTCGGCCGCTACGATCACGCCCTGGAGGTGCTCGGCGACGCGCGCGATCCGGCGGCCGATGACGTGCGCGGCGACGTCCTGTGGAAACAGGAGAGGTACGCCGAGGCGGCGGGATTGTACGAGCGCCGGCTGGGCGACCGCTGGCGCGCCGGGGGCCGTCTGGATGCCGCGGATGAAAGCCGGCTGCTGCGGGCTGGCGTCGGCTATTCGCTGGGCGGAGACGCCGCCGGACTGCGCCGCCTGTCGACCAACTACGGCCCGTTCGTCGAGAGGGCCCGCAATCGCGCGGCCCTGCGCGTGGCTCTCGCGATCGGCGACGAGCCGGTTCCGGCGGGAGATTTCGCAGCCATGGCCGCGCGGCTGGATACCTTTACCGGTTGGGTCGGGGAGATGAAGACCCGCTTCCGGCAGCAGCAGGCTGTGGCCCAGGGCGGGGCGGCTGCACCGGCTGCCGGAACGCAAACCGGGGCCGGCGCTACGGCGCCGGCCCCGGCTCGTCAGGCCGCCGCTGCGGGAACCTGAGGGTTATCAGGCGGGAAGTCGCGCCTCCTGCGCAGGATCAGCCGTTGACGGCGTCCTTGAGCGGCTTGGAGACGCGGAAGCGCACGGCCTTCGAGGCCGGGATCTTGATCGTCGCGCCGGTGGCCGGGTTGCGGCCCTCGCGGGCGGCGCGCGCGGCGGTGTCGAACACGCCGAGGTTCGAGATGCGAACTTCGCCGCCAGACTTCAGGCTCTTGTGGATGTTGTCTACGATCGCGGCCAGCACGCGGCCGGCGTCGGCCTGCGACACGCCGGCTTCCTTGGCGACGGCGGCGATCAGTTCAGCTTGAGTGGTCATTTGGGTCGTTTCCGTTTCTGGTCGCCCGAATCCGGGCGAAGGCCGACCGATCAACACGCGTTTCCCCCGCCTTGGCAAGCTGCAGCGCCGAAGACGCCCGCGCGGACCGGGGATTCAGCCGCTTCCCGAGGCCGACTGGAAGCTTTCGACGAGGCTTCCGGCGACGAGCCGCCAGCCGTCCACCAGGACGAAGAAGATGAGCTTGAACGGCAGCGAAATGATCACCGGCGGCAGCATCATCATGCCCATCGACATGAGCACGCTGGCGACCACCAGATCGATCACAAGAAACGGAACGAAAAGAAGAAATCCGATCGTGAAGGCCCGCTTCAGCTCGCTGATCATGAAGGCCGGAATGACGGTCCGCAGGGGCAGGTCCTGGACGTTCTCCGGGGCCTCGATGCGGCTCAGCCGGACGAACAGTCCGAGGTCCCCGGGCTCCACCTGGGAGAGCATGAAGGTCTTTACCGGCTCTGATGCCGCATCGAACGCCTGCGGCAGTTCCATCTGCTGGTCAAGCAGGGGGCGGATGCCCGAATCATAGGCGTCCTGCCATGTCGGTGCCATGACGATGGCCGACAGGAACAGGGCCAGGGATACCAGCACTGCATTGGGCGGCGACTGCTGCAGGCCGAGCGCGGTCCGCAGCAGCGAGAGCACCACGATGATGCGCACGAAGCTGGTGGTCATGATGACGATCGACGGTGCCAGCGACAGGACGGTAATCAGGCCGACCAGCTGCACGACCCGCTCGGTCAGCCCGGCACCGGTACCTAGGTCGATGTTCAGGGCGGAGCCGCTGCCGCCGGCGGCCTGGGCCAGGGCGGCGATGGGCCAGGCGAGGCACAGGGCGGTCACGATCAGCGACAGCAGGGCGGCGCGCTTCAGCTCGGCCCGGGTGGGCGGGGCGAGGAGCCCGGATTTCCCGCTCTGGCGGCGCGTGACGGAACTTGCCGTCATTTGCCCGGTCCCCGCGGCTCGATCAGCTCCCGGCCCTCGCCCAGCAGGAGCAGCCTTTCCTCGGAATCGACCCGCACCAGCACGAGGCGGCGCGCGGGATCGAGGACGAGGGTCTCGACCACCTGCAGCCGGCGTTCGCCGCGCGGTGCCTGCAGCCGTGCGAGCAGTTGCGGCGCGTAGCGACGCGCGCCCCACGCCACCAGCCCGATCAGCCCGAGGGTGAAGGCGAGGCCGAAGGCGGCGCGAATGAAATCGAGAAGCTGCATCGGGTGGCCCGGTGGATGAGGACCCGAGTGTTAACGGGGACGGTTAACGCCGCGTTGAGATAACCGGCTGTTAACCATGGCCCCGGCAGTTTCTGCCCGGACCTGCATCGGGCAGGATGCGGAAGGACCGCGGGATGAGCGTCAACGATCTGCCGCTGATGCAGGCGCTCCGGGGTCGGCTGTCGTGGCTGGACCAGCGCCAGCGCGTGATCGCCGAGAACGTCGCCAACGCCGACACGCCGGGCTATTCGGCGCGGGACCTGCGTGCGCCAAGTGACTTCGCCCGGGCGCTGCAGACCGCGGGCGGCCTGCAGATGGCGCGCACGACCTCGACCCATATGACCCAGCCCAATCGTGGCCCGGGGCGTTTCGAGGCGCGCACGACGCCGGACTCCGAAACCACGCTCGACGGCAACTCGGTGGTGGTCGAGGAGCAGATGCTGAAGATGGCCGAGAGCCGCTTGGCCTATGATGCGGCTATCAGCTTCTACCAGAAGTCCATGCAGATGGTCCGGCTGGCTGCGCGCCCGCCAGGCCGCTGATCCCGGCACAGGAGAGACCTGAATGAGCGATCCCGTCGCCCCCCGGAATCCGGCCATGGTCGCCGCCGCGACGGCGCTGCGGGCCCAGCAGTCGCGCATGCGGGTCATCGCGGAGAACATCGCCAACGCCGAGTCCACGGCGCTGCAGCCCGGCGGAGAGCCCTATCGCCGGCGGGTGCCGGTATTCCAGGCGCGCGAGCTGGACGGGGCGACCGGCGTGGCCCTGACCCAGGTGCGCGACGATCCCGGCGACTTCCGGCTCGAGTACGATCCCCAGCACCCGGCGGCCAACGCCGAGGGCTATGTCCTGCGGCCCAACGTCAACACCCTGATCGAGAGCATGGACATGCGCGAGGCCCAGCGTGCCTACGAGGCCAATCTGAACGTCATCGAGACGGCGCGCGCCATGGAACAGCGCACCCTCGACCTGCTGAAGCGGTGAGGAGCTGACCCATGAGTCCGATGGCGGCAATCAAGGCCTACCAGGCGGCGGCAACGGGCGCGACCGGACCCGCCGGGGGTCCCGGCGAGGTGCAGGGCGGTCCCGGCTTCGCTGAACTGCTGGACGGCGTCATCACCAATGCGGTCAACCAGTCGCGCCAGGCCGAGCAGCAGATGAGCATGGCCGTGCAGGGGCGGGCCGAGCTGATCGACGTGGTGACCGCCGTGGCTTCGGCCGAGGCCTCGCTGGAAACCGTGATGGCGGTACGCGACCAGGTAATCCAAGCCTACCAGGAAATCATGCGTATGCCGATCTGAAGGCGGCGCAGTTCAGCTTTCCAGAGAGACCGCCTGCCGCTCCGCCGGTGCACGCCGCCGCCGCGACAGCCGGTCCTTGATCCATGTCTGGAGCGGCTGGTCGACAAGGGCGTTGAAGGCGAAAGCGAAAACGAAGGCAGCCAGAATTCCCGCGGCCCACAGGCCCCACTGCACCGTCTCGGACAGCCCGAGCCGGGCGATCATGACATTGGCCGCGCCAAACCAGGCGATTCGTACGACCTCGTTCGATATGAACAGGACGAAGGACATCACCGCGGCCCGTTCGACGAGGCGCGACGGGCGGTGCACCGGGATGGCCCCGGCACCCAGAAGGATCAGGCTGATGAACAGCAGCGACAGCAGGGCGTGCTTGTCGAAGGCCTGCACCGTCGCCAGGCCGATCGCCGCCGACAGCAGGGTGATGCGCGCCAGGCGGGGCGCGATGAACACCCGCTCCGACACGATTGCCAGCGCCATGCCCAGCACGAACAGCGGCAGGGCGCGGATCAGGCCATAGGCGAGGGGCATCTGGTAGACCGCATAGCCCAGCAGCGCCCAGGTCACGGCATTGGCCAGGAGATAGAGGGCCGCGACGCCAAGCAGCGCGGTCCAGGGGCCGAGTCGGCGGAGGATCTGCAGCAGCCAGGGGAACAGCAGATAGCAGCCGATCAGGGCCGAGATCGACCATGAGGGCGCGTTCCAGCCGAGGCCGCCCGGGACGCCCAGAGATTGGGTCAGGGTCAGCTGCGCCGGCAGCTGATCCCAGCGGAACCATTCAGGGTTGCGCGGGGCAAAGCCGAGTGCGCCGCCGACCAGCACGAGGGCGGCCAGTCCCAGACCCATCATGAGATGGGCCGGGAGCACGCGCAGCACGCGCTTCAGGAAGAAATCGGCCCCGGTCATCCGGCCTGTGGCCAGCTGGCCACCGTAGACTCGCATCAGTACATAGCCGGAGTCGATCAGGAAGAAATTGGTGAGCAGGAAGCCGCCGCGCTCGAATACCGGGTGCACGGTCTCGGCGAGGGCGTACGGGCCGGCCGCCTGGAAGTGGTGCAGTACGATCAGGCTGGCGACGATGAAACGCAGGGCGTCGAGCCAGCCGCCGCGCACGATCGGTGGCGGTGTCTCATAACGGGTCGAAATCGCGGTCCAGGCCATGGCGTGCGGGTCCTTCACGCCTGAAGCCGCAAGGGCCGCGCCAGCCCGGTTAGGGCCCTGTTAACCACGGCCCCGGCATTTTCTGCCCGGTGGCGACGGCGTCGCCACCGGGGGTTGGGAGTGTTTCATGAGCGGCGCGGAGGTTCTGGACGTCGGGCGCGATGCGCTCTGGCTCACCATCCAGCTATGCGCGCCGGTGCTCCTCGTCGGCCTGGTCGTCGGTGTGGTGATCGGCCTGTTCCAGGCCCTGACCCAGATCCAGGAACAAACCCTGATCTATGCGCCCAAGATCCTGGCCATCTTCGTCTCGATCCTGTTGTTCCTGCCGTTGATGGGGGCGCTGCTCGGGAGCTTCATGCGCGAGATCGCGGCCCGCATCTCGGGCATGTAGGGCGTGGACGCCTTCGCCACCGCCGATCAGGTCTGGGCCGGCGCGCTGATCTTCGCCCGCATCGGTGCCATCCTGATGCTGCTGCCGGGCTTCGGCGAAGCCTATGTTTCCCCGCGCATCCGCCTGTCGCTGGCGCTGGTTCTGTCCCTCGCCCTCTGGCCAATGGTCGCCGGTAGCCTGCCGGCCCTGCCCGTGAGCCTCGGCGGCATGGTCGGCTGGCTGATCCGCGAGGTCACCACCGGGCTGATGATCGGCTTCCTGCTGCGCCTGCTGATGGCGGCCCTGTCTACGGCGGGCGAGGTGGTGTCGCTGCAGACCACGCTAAGTTTCGCCCAGACTGCCAACCCGCTGCAGGCCCAGCCGGCCACGACCCTGGCGGCCTTTCTGACCCTGTTCGGGGTGGCCATGATCTTCGCAACCAACACCCATCACCTGTTCATCGCCGGGCTGCTCGGCTCCTATGACGTGGTGCGGCCGGCGGCCCCGCTGGTGATCGAGGACTTCACCACCCTGGCCATCCGCACTGTCTCCGGCAGCTTTCTGCTGGGGGTGCAGCTGGCGGCACCGGTGATCGTCTTCTCGATCATTTTCAACCTCGCGACCGGGCTGGTCGGGCGGATCATGCCGCAGTTCCAGGTCTTCTTCGTCTCGACGCCGCTGAACGTCCTGTTCGGCCTGTCGATCTTCGCCCTGAGCCTCGGGGTGATCGGGACCGTCTTCATCGATCGCTACCGCACCATGGCGGGGCTGTTTGCGGGAGGCTCCGGTGGCTGAGGATACCGATCCCGAGTCCAAGACAGAAGAGGCGACCCCACGAAAACTCGAGGAGGCCCGTCTCAAGGGGGACGTGGCCAAGTCGCAGGATGTGGGCTCGACCCTCGCCCTGCTGGGCGGGGCCGCAGTGGTGCTCAGCCTCGGCGGATGGTTTGCCGGGCGGATGGCCGGGCAGATGGTCGTCTTCATCGAGAGTCCGCACGAATTGACGGGCGGTTTCGACGCCGGTGCCGGCATCGAGATCGCCGCCAAGGGTATCTGGATCGCCGCCCCGATCATGGCCGCCGTGATGGTCGCCACCATGATCGGCGGCGCAGGCGGTCATCTGATCCAGTCGGGCCTGATCTTCAGCGGCGAGAAGCTCAAGCCCAAGCTGGAGAAGATCAATCCGATCGAGGGCTTCAAGCGAATCTTCGGCCCCGACGGCCTGGTTCAGTTCATCAAGACTCTCCTCAAGCTGATCGCGATCGCCTTGGTCTGCTGGTTCGTGCTGCGGCCCCACATCCGCGAGCTGGAGAACCTCGCGGCGATGAGTCCGGCGGCCATACTGCCGCTGGTGCGCGATCTGGCGCTTGGGCTGCTGGTCGCCACCCTCGTCTTCCTCGCCCTCGCCTCGGGCGCTGACTACCTCTGGCAGAAGATGCGCTTCGCCAAGCGCATGCGGATGACCACCCATGAGCTGAAGGAGGAGTTCAAGCAGACCGAGGGCGATCCGCATGTGAAGGCGAAGCTGCGGCAGATCCGTATCCAGCGCGGCCGGCGACGTATGATGCAGGCGATCCCGACGGCGACGGTGGTGGTTACCAACCCGACCCACTATTCAGTGGCGCTGCGCTACAATCCGGAGATGGGCGACGGGGCCCCGGTGTGCGTGGCCAAGGGCGTCGACACCCTCGCCCTGAAGATCCGGGAGGTGGCCCGGGAGCACAATGTCGAGATCGTCGAGAACGTGCCGCTGGCCCGGGGCCTCTACGCCTCGGTGGAGGTCGACGACGTCATCCCAAGGGTCCATTTCGAGGCCGTGGCCAAGGTCATCGGCTTCGTTCTGCAGAAGCGCGCGCGACGCCGATAGATGATAGACTGGCTCGCCCCTGAAGGAGGAGAGCCATGACCCGTTCCCGCCTGACCGTCGTCCTTGCCGCCCTGCCGCTGCTGGCAACGCTGCTGGCCGCCTGCGCCACCGCCGGCGGTCCCAGCCGGTACCAGCAGGATCTCGAGGCCTACGAGGCCGAGTGCCGCGCACGCGATGGCATCCTGCAGCCGCGCAGTGGTGCTTACACGGGCCAGGCGCGCGCGGACAATGTGTGCGTCATTCGCGGCGGCAGCTACCGGCCCAACTGACGCCGCTCAAGTCCGCGGCCCCCACGGCCCCAAGGGCGGCGGTGGCGGCGGCTGCGGCAGGAACAGAGGCCCGAGCAGCAGGCCGAACAGGAAGCCCCCGAGGTGCGCCTCCCAGGCGATGCCGCCGCTGCCGCCCGTAGCCGCGATCGGGCCGTTGATGAGCAGCGCCAGCACCAGGTTGCTCAGGGCGAAGCCCTGGATCACGCCGCGGGCGTGGCGCGACCAGATCGCCGGGTCCGGGCCTCCGGCCGGGTCCAGCCGCGCCACCAGCCCCCAGAAGGCGCAGATGGCACCGGAGGCGCCCAGCATCGGCGTCGTCTCTCCCGGGTTGAGGGCGAGGAACAGGCCGGCGGCGCAGAGGCCGCCGATAAGGAACAGCAGGCCGTAGCGCAGGAGCATCGGGCTGCGCGCCGGTCCGCGCCGCAGCGCCCGTACCACCGGAGGGCTGAGGGTCAGCAGGGCCAGGCTGTTGAACCCCAGATGCAGCAGGCCCGCATGGCTGACGATATGGGTCAGCAGGGTGTCGTAGCGTCCCTCGGCAAGGGTCTGGGCCGACAGGGCCCAGGGGATCGGCCCCGCCCCGCTCCGGATCTGCCAGCCGGCCACCGCCGCGAACAGCGCCGCCAACAGAAGGCCCGGCCACGCCCCGTCGCCCCGGGGTCGTCGGCGGCCGCCGGACAGGCGCTGCAGGGGAGAGGGCGAGCTCATCTTCCGAGCATGGGGTCCGTCCGCCGCGCCCGCCAGAGGCTGCGCTGTCAAGGCGCGCCCCTTCACTCCCGGTTCACGCCCTCGACGGGAGGAAGGGCGAGAAGGTGATGACGGTGAAGGTGTCGCGGATGTGCGGCCGGGTCTGCACCTGCCGCGTCACGAAGGTGCCGATGTCCATGTCCTTTGGCAGCTGGAACTTGGCCAGCAGGTCGTACTGGCCCGAGGTCGAATAGACTTCCGACACATGCTCGACGTGGTCGACGATGTCGGCGGCCACGTCATTGGCGTGGCCCAGCTCGCATTTCAGGAAGACGAAGATGGCGGTCATCATGGCGGGCGCCTCCGGCGAGTCGTTAGGGGTAGGCGGTAGGGGTAGGGTAGGAAGAGCAGCCGTCAAACGCTGGTGCCCCATCCCTACGGCCTACCCCTACCGACTACCCCTCATGAGCCTTGACGCCGAATACGACAACCGGGCGCGCGTGCCGGACCATCCGCTGACCTTCGCCCGCTGGCAGGAAAGTGCCGCTGCGGCGCGGGCGGCGACGCCGCCGGTCGGGCTGGCCTACGGGCCCGGGCCGCGTCACCGGCTGGACCTGTTTGCCGCCGGGGAGGGCGCGCCGCTGGCGGTGTTCCTGCACGGCGGCTACTGGCAGGCGCTGGACAAAGGCTGGTTCTCGGGCCTCGCCCCGGCGCTCAACGCCCACGGCGTCAGCCTCGCCATCCCCTCCTACGACCTCTGTCCTGACGTGACCCTGGCGGAGATCCTCGCCCAGGTGACCGCGGCGGTGGATCTGCTGGTGCGTGAGGTCGAGGCCCCGGCGCTGGTGTTCGGCCACTCGGCCGGCGGCCATATGGCCGCCTGGCTGCTGGCGGAGAGCCGGGTGGATCGCGCCGTCGCCTACAGTGGCGTGTTCGAGCTGGAGCCGCTCGTGGAGACCCGCCTGAACGCCGGCCTGCGGCTCGACGCCCCGACCGCCCGAGTCCTGTCGCCCCGTTTCCGCAGCCCGCCGGCCGGGACCATGCTGGACTGCCGTGTGGGCGGCGATGAGAGCGCGGAGTTCCTGCGCCAGTCACTCGACATGGCCGCGGCCTGGGGTGCCGGCGGCGTGGACACTCGCTACGCCGCGCTGGAGGGCCTGAACCACTTCACCGTGCTCGATCCCCTGTTCGATCCCGCCAGCGCCGAGGTGGCGCGGCTGGTGGGGTTGGTGCGGGGGTAGGGCGTTAGCTCTCCTCCCCCATAGCGAAGCGTATGGGGGAGGGGGACGATGCGCAGCATGGTGGAGGGGGCGAGTTCAGGCGCGGCGCTTGCGGTCGCCCCCACCACCGCGGAGCCTGTCCTCGGGCTCGCCTTCGGCGAGACCCGGGGGCGGTCCCCCTCCCCCGCACGCGGGGGAGGAGAGCTCTTCAGGCCCGCCTCGCCACGACTACGGCCCGGTCCAGGGCCTGCAGGAAGGCCGAGCGGTCGCGCGGGCCGAACGGCGGCGGGCCCCAGGTCAGGGCGCCCATCGAGCGCAGATGCTCGCCCACCATCCGCCCGGCCAGGGCCGATCCGATCGAGTCCGGGGAGAAGGCCTCGCCATTGGGCCGCAGCGCCTGGGCACCCGCCTTGAGGCAGCGGTCGGCCAAGGGGATGTCCGAGGTCACCACGATATCGCCCGGCCCCGCCCGTTCGGCGATCCAGTCATCGGCCATATCCGGGCCCTCGTCGACCACCACCTGTTCGATGAAGGGGGTGCGGCGCAGGTTGATCCAGCCGTTCGACACCACCACCGCCCGGAACCCGACCCGCTCCGCCACCCGGAAGCACTCTTCCTTCACGGGACAGGCGTCGGCGTCGATGTAGAGGATGTGCATGGGCCCTAATGGGCGCCTGAGGGTCGCGGGATCAAGACGCCGCGGCCCTTGTCGTCCCGGACGCCGCCGCGTGGCGACTAGCCGACCCGGCGGCCGAGGTTCCAGGCGAGGGGATGGCGACGCGGTGCGGCGGTGGCGCTCCACACCAGCACGGCGGTGGACAGCAGGATGCCGCTGACCAGCCCGCCGATGGCCAGCAGACCCCCGGGCGTGACCCGCACCTCCATGGCCAGCGACACAGGCCCGGCCTGCAGGTCGAGGCGGGCGTGCTGGGGGGCGTTCGGTGGGGCCTGGGGCGAGGCCGGGGAGGCGGGGGCGTCGTCGGTCATGGCGGGGAAACGCGCGACGCGGCGGTTGGCTTCGAGGGAGGCGGGTGGCACCGGAATGGGTTAGTCGTAGAAGTCGCCTCGCTGGCCGATCTTCTCGACGCTGATGACTCGGTCCTCGGGGTGAAGAACGTAGAGGGCGCGGTAATCGCCGACCCTCAGCCGGAAGCCGCGCCGATCCACCAGGGCCTTGACGTTACGGGCGGAGAGGGGATCGGCGGCGAGGTCCCGCAACGCCAGAAGCACGCGACGCTGCGCGTCCGGCGGCAGGTTGCGAAGGCCCTTCTGAGCCGCCCTTTCCAGCTCCACGCGCCAGCTCATGACCTTGCCCCCCCGGCCAGGCCCGTCGCATGGCCCGCTCAGGACGGGCCGGACAGGTCGAGGCCGAGATCCTCGGCCATGGCCTCCAGCGAGACGGCCTCGCCGGTTCGTCCGCGCGCGATCGCGTCGCGCAGGGCGCGCGCGTCGTGCGCGTCTTCCAGGGTCGCCAGCTCGGCCGGAGTGATCAGCACCGCCACGGTCCGCCCGCCCCGCGACACCGGCACGGGCCCGCCCTCGCGCGCCAGCTGTTCCAGCGCGTCGTCCAGGCGGGTTTCGGGCAGGGGGGCGGAGGACATGTCGGGAGTATAGCGCATCCGGGCGGGGGGTGCAGGTGGCAGGGGCCCGCGGCCCGCTCTCCTCCCCCATAGTGCAGCGTATGGGGGAGGGGGACCGTCCGGAGCCCGCAGGGCGACGGAGGGTGGAGGGGGCGAGGACAGGCGCGGCGCTTGCGGTCGCCCCCTCCACCGCCTGCGGCGGTCCCCCTCCCCCGCACGCGGGGGAGGAGCGTGGCGCTCCGCCCTTGAAGACAGCGAGGGTCGCCGGCGCGACGGCTCACGCCGACTGCACCCGCCGACCCTCATCCTGCCCTTCGGGCCACCTTCTCCCAATGGGAGAAGGGCGGTGCTTGGTCATGACCAGGGGTCAGGCTCGACTGAATACCAGGACGCCATGATCCTCGATCGCTGGCCACACAATCCTATCAATGTCTTTGTCGGTGTACTGAAGATCGATCGTCACCGGGATCCGGTCGGCAAGCCATTTGCGCCACTCGCCCAGCATGCACATGGCGTAAGTGAACGGATCCTCCTCACTTGACCTACTGAGGACGTAGCCGATGTCGAGGTCAGGAATTGGCAACGAATCCGGCTTCACCGATCGCCGTCCCGTGGCGCGTGAGCCGAACACCCACACCTGACTTATGCGGTCATCCGACGCGGCCCACTCGCGGATTACGTCGATCCACTCGGGGCGGGTGTCGAAGTGGAGGGTGACGCCCCTCAATGCACCCGCGCCTTCCCCACCTCCAGCCCGTCGACCCCCACTGACACCGACACCACGCTGCCGTCCTCGATCTCGCCGGCCAGCAGCTTCCTCGCCAGGACGTCGACCAGCTCCTTCTGGATCACCCGCTTCAGCGGGCGGGCACCGTAGGCCGGGTCGTAGCCCTTGTCGGCGAGCCAGGTGAGGGCGCTGTCGTCGAGGTCCAGGGTCAGGCGGCGATCGGCCATGAGGCGCTCCAGCCGCGCCAGCTGGATGCGGACGATGCCGCCCATCTGGGTCCGGCCGAGGCGGTGGAACAGGATGATCTCGTCGATGCGGTTGAGGAATTCGGGGCGGAAGTGGGCCCGCACCGCCTCCATCACCAGAGGCCGCACGAGCTCCAGGTCCTCGCCTTCGGCCTGATCGGCCAGGGCGGCCGAGCCGAGGTTGGAGGTCATGATGATCAGGGTGTTGCGGAAGTCGACGGTGCGGCCCTGGCCGTCGGTCAGGCGGCCGTCGTCCAGCACCTGCAGCAGCACGTTGAACACGTCCGGGTGGGCCTTCTCGACCTCGTCGAACAGCACGACCTGGTAGGGCCGGCGGCGCACGGCCTCGGTGAGGGCACCGCCCTCGTCATAGCCGACATAGCCGGGCGGGGCACCGATCAGGCGGCTGACGCTGTGCTTCTCCATATACTCGGACATGTCCATTCGGGTGATGGCCTGGTCGTCGTCAAACAGGAAGCCGGCCAGCGCCTTGGTCAGCTCGGTCTTGCCCACGCCCGTGGGCCCGAGGAAAAGGAAGGAGCCGAGTGGCCGGTTCGGGTCGTTCAGCCCGGCGCGGGCGCGGCGCACGGCGTCGGCCACGGCGGCGAGGGCCTCGTCCTGACCGACCACGCGGGCGGCCAGGGCGTCCTCCATGCGCAGCAGCTTCTCGCGCTCGCCCTCCAGCATCTTGTCGACCGGCACCCCGGTCCAGCGGCTGACCACGGCGGCGATCTGCTCGGCGTCGACCACCTCGGGGGTCAGCGGCCCGGCGCGGTTGGTCTCGTCGGCTTCGGCGGCAGACAGCGCCTTCTCGATCTGCGGGATCTGACCATAGGCGATCTCGGACGCGCGACCCAGGTCGCCCTCGCGCTGGGCCTGGGCCAGTTCGGCGCGCAGCCGGTCCAGCGTCTCGCGCAGCTGGGCGGCCTGGCCGACCTTGTCCTTCTCGGCCTTCCAGCGGGCGGTCAGCTCGGCGGACTGGCCCTCGAGGTCGTCGATCTCGGCCTCCAGCCGCTCCAGCCGCTGGCGCGACGGCTCGTCGGTTTCCTTCTTCAGGGCCTCGCGCTCGATCTTCAGCTGCACCAGCCGCCGGTCGATCTCGTCCAGCGCCTCGGGCTTGGAATCGACCGCCATGCGCACCCGGCTGGCGGCCTCGTCAATCAGGTCGATGGCCTTGTCCGGCAGGAAGCGGTCGGTGATGTAGCGGTTCGACAGGGTGGCGGCGGCGACGATGGCCGAGTCCGAGATGCGCACCCCGTGGTGGACCTCGTACTTCTCCTTCAGTCCACGGAGGATCGACACCGTGTCGGTCACGGTCGGCTCGTCGACGAACACCGGCTGGAAGCGCCGGGCCAGGGCCGGGTCCTTCTCCACGTGCTTGCGGTACTCGTCCAGCGTGGTGGCGCCGACGCAGTGCAGCTCGCCGCGGGCCAGGGCCGGCTTGAGCAGGTTGGAGGCGTCCATGGCCCCGTCGCTCTTCCCGGCGCCGACGAGGGTGTGCATCTCGTCGATGAACAGGATGATCTGGCCCTCGGCGGCCGTGACCTCGTTGAGCACGGCCTTGAGCCGCTCCTCGAACTCGCCGCGGTACTTCGCCCCGGCGATCAGGGCCCCCATGTCGAGCGCCATCACCGCCTTGTCCTTCAGGCTCTCGGGCACGTCGCCGTTGACGATGCGCAGGGCCAGGCCCTCGACGATGGCGGTCTTGCCGACGCCGGGCTCGCCGATCAGGACCGGGTTGTTCTTGGTGCGGCGGGCCAGCACCTGGATCGTCCGCCGGATCTCCTCGTCGCGGCCGATCACCGGGTCGATCTTCTGGTCGCGAGCGGCCTGGGTCAGGTCGCGGGCGTAACGCTTGAGCGCGTCATAGGCGTCCTCGGCCGCGGCGCTGTCGGCGGTCTTGCCCTTGCGCACCTCGGCGATGGCGGCGTCCAGCTTGTCGGCGGGGGCACCGGCGGCGCTCAGGGCCCCGGCCGCCTCGCCGCCCTCGCGGGCCAGGGCGGCCAGCAGCCGCTCGGTGGTGACGAAGGCGTCGCCGCCCTTCTTTGCGGCGGCCTCGGCGGCGCCGAACACCCGGGCGGTGGCGCCGTCCAGATACAGCTGGCCCGAGCCGCCCTCGACCTGGGGCCGCTTCTTCAGCAGGGCCTCGATGGCGGCGTCGGCGGCCGCGGCGTCGCCGCCGGCCAGCTTGATGAGATTCCGGGCCAGGCCGTCGCGTTCCTCCAGCAGCACCTTGAGCAGGTGCTCGGGCGCGAACTGCTGGTGGCGGCGAGCCAGGGCCAGGGTCTGGGCGGATTGCACCGCCTGTTTGGCGCGGTCGGAATAGAGCTCAAGATTCATGTCATCCCCTGTCGGCGGATCGAGGTCAGCCTGACGCCCTCCCATGAGCGACGCCTTGCGATACCTCAAAGGTGGGTGTGGCCGATTTGCCGCACAAGGGGGCGGGGGCTCAGTCGGTGACGATCCGCACCCGGCGCCGCACGCTCACCCCGGCCCAGCGGTCCCAGAAGGGGTCAGGGCGCTGGAACAGGACGGCGAAGTAGATCACGAGCGTCCAGATCGCCGCAACGGTCAGCAGCAAGAGTTCGAGACGGCTGACGGGCAGCCACTCCGGTACCGCGTTCCACAGGGCCGGAACCAGATCTCCCGCGCTCTCGACGAGACCGATGAGGGCGAAAGGGCCGTAAAGCAGGCCGTTCCGCAAGAACGTGGCCCCGAGGCTCGCCCGGCCGCCCGTTCCGGCGCTTACAACCCGCAATCCCAGAAGGCGCTTGCCCGGCCCGCCGCCCCACAAGGCCTCCGCCACGGCCAGCCAGGCGAGCAGGAGCAGGTAGAACAGGTGGGAGAGATCGATCGTCCGATCGACCGGCTCTCCGGCGGGGCCGAGATTGTATTGTACGGTCTCCCGGTACGATACCGCGCCTTGCCAGATGAAACTCGTTCTCGCGTAGCCGCTCGTGAGCAGAACATCACAGCGCTCGACGAGGAACTCATCGGGAGGCCGATCAGGCCGCAGGCTCTGTAGCGCACTGTCGCCCGGCGTAAGGCGCAGCCTGTCCATGGGCGGCGCCGCCGGTTCATCAACGGGGGCGCAATAGGTCGGTACGAGCACCGGATCGCTGTGGCGGATGAACCCGCCGGTGGGCGTGAAGAGGGCGGCCGCGATCAGGCTGAGAGCGAGGCCGACGACAGCGAGGTCGATCGAGTAGGCGAACAGCCGGGGCCAGAACCCGCCGGACAGGCCGTTGACGCCGTCGCCCATGGCGTAGTCGACCCGCCGCCGGCGCTCGCCGTCTGTCATGGCCCCCGTCCCCCTCGCCTGACGTCAGACTATCGATGTTCGCGCCGGACACGCAAGGCGCGCATTCGGCGGCGCGACGGGGATGGGCTAGAGAGACGGGATGCCTGTGCTTGCGCTCGTCGATCCTGCGGTGCTCCTGCCCTTCGCCGCCGCCGCGGTGCTGATGGAGATCACGCCGGGGCCGAACATGGGCTGGCTGGCACTGACGGCCCTGGCGCAGGGGCGGCGCGCCGGGCTGGCGGCGGTAGCGGGCATCACCGTGGGGCTGGCGGCCTGGATGCTGGCGGCGACCGTGGGGCTGGCCGAGCTGCTGACCCGGGCCCCGGCCCTGTACGCCGCGGTGGCCTGGGGCGGGGTCGCCTTCATGCTCTATCTGGCGTGGGACGCCTGGCGTGGGCCGGGCACGCGGCTGGACGCGACCCCGACCAACGGTGCGGCCGGCGCGCGCGCCCTGTTCCTGAGGGGGCTGGTCGGCAACCTGCTCAATCCCAAGGCGGCGGCCCTTTACGCCGTTGTCCTGCCTGCCTTCATCGCCGCGGAGGGCGCGGCTCCGGTCGGCCGTGCGGCGGTTCTGCAGACCCTGACGCTGGGCCTGCTGCATCTGGCGGTCAGCGTCGTCGTGCACGGCGGCATCGTGCTGGCTGCGGCCGGGCTGGGCGGCCGGCTGCTGCGCCTCGCCGAACGGCCGTGGGCGCGGGCCGCCATGGCCGGCGGCCTCGCCCTGATCGCCCTGTGGCTGGCGTGGGAGACGGCGCGGTAGCCGCCTCCCGTCGCCTCACATGCCCGTCGGGCCGGTGGAGAAGTCGAACTGCTCCGGCTGGCGGCGCGGCGAGGAGCCGAAGGCGTAGCTCAGGCCGATATAGAAGGCGCGCAGGCGGATGTCCTGCTCCAGCTCCTCGCGGAACGCTGGGGTCTGGTAGATGGTGGTGGTGCTGAAGCTGTTGAGGATGTCCCGTGCGGTGACATTGAGCGACAGCTTCTCGGTCAGCTTGCGGCGGTAGCCGAGGTTCAGCATGCCGCCCGCTTCGCGCGTGCCCTGGGCCAGCAGCTGCTCGCCCTGCCAGAAGGCCGAGACCTGCAGGAAGTCGTCCGGCGTCGGCTGCCAGTTGAGGCTGACGCGGCCGCTGGCGAGGGTGTCGCTACGGTCCGAGCTGCCCGGCAGGCCGCCGGCGTCGATCTCCTGGTGGAAGACGTTGAAGCCGGCGTTGAACCGCAGGGTCGAGTTCAGGCGGCCGGCGGCCGTCACCTCGACGCCGGTGTCCCGGCGTCCGCCGAGGTTCTCCGGCCGGTTCAGCAACACGCCGCCGCCCAGGTCGCTGACGACCTGGGTGAAGGCCTTGTCCGTGTCCCGCAGATAGGCGGTGACCTGGTAGAAGTTCTGGCCGCTGCGCATCTGCCACATGGCCTCGAACGAGTCCGTCTCCTGCGGCTCCAGATCCGGGTTGCCCGAGCTGCGGTTCAGCGGGTCCACGTAGGAGACGAACGGGTTCAGCTGCGCCGGCTGGGGCCGCTGGATGCGGCGCGAATAGCTGGCGCGCAGGCTCTGGGTGTCCGACAGGGCGTACTGGATGTGACCCGTCGGATAGGCGCGGAAGTAGTCCTGCGAGGCCGACAGGCCGCCGGTCAGGTCGTTGATCTCGATGTCCGCCTGTTCCAGGCGCAGGCCGGCCTGGGCGGACAGCTTCTCCGACAGCGGCCGCTCCCAGGTGCCATAGAGGGCATGAACGGTCTGGCGCGCCTCGAAGCGGTTGCTGAGACCGGGCACGATCGTCACACCGCCGGCGGTTGTCCCGCGGCGCAGCTCGGTCTCCTGATCCGGGCGCTGGTCGTTGAGCTCGTAACCCAAACGCACCCGGCCGCCGTCAGCGGTGGGGCGCACATAGGCGCTGGTCAGGCCCAGCGTGGCCTGGTCAGTCTCCTGCGCGCTGCGCTCGAACAGGTCCGGGCCGGCAGGGGTCAGGAACTGCGTCCGCGACTGGCCCTCGCTCTCGTTGAGATTGCGGTCGTAGCGCAGCTCGTTCGACCACTCGTGACCGGCGTCATCGAAGCGGTGCACGCTCCGGGCGGTGGCACCCCAGTTCTGGACGTCGAACTCGGACTCACCGTCGCGGCGGAAGGCGTTGACCAGCGCGCCGGCAGCGTTACGGCGCTCGGACAGCTGGGACGAGTTTCCCTCGCCGCTGAAGGTGACGCCCCGCAGTTCGCCGGTGATCGAGGTGCGGTCGGTCAGACGATACTCGGCCGTGGCCCGCAGGACCGAGCCGGTGCTGTCCGAGGTGACGGGGGTGGTGTTGCGGGTGGTGGCCACGACCGCGCCCGTGGCCGGGTCCCGCTGCTCGCGCACGCTGTCGAACGACAGTTCGGTCGGGTCGGAGCGGTGGCTCAGATCGCCGGACAGGGTCAGGCGGTCGCGCTGCCACGAGCCGCTGGCCCCTGCGTTCCAGCGGCCGTTGTCGCCGACGTTGGCGCGGATCGAGCCGGTCGTCTGCACCCCGGGCCGGGGTGCGCGAGGCCTGGAGATCAGGTTGATGACCCCGCCGGAGCCCTCGGGGCTGTAGGCGGCCGAGGGATTGGTCATGACCTCGATACGGGCGTACTGATCCGCCGGCAGCTGCAGCAGGGCCTGGGCGCGCCCCGGACCGGAGAGGATGCCCGACGGGCGGCCGTCGACGAGGATGGTGACGCTGGAATCGCCGCGCAGGGAGACGTTGCCCTGCGGGTCGACATCGACCGACGGGATGTTGCGCAGGGCGTCGGCCAGGCTGCCGGTCGTGGCCTGCAGGTCCTCGGCCAGGCTGTAGCTAATCGAGTCGATCGAGGAGCGGATGTCGGTGTTGCGCGCCGTCACTGTCAGCTCGCCGACGGTGGTCGGCTCCACCGGCTCGGCCGGTGCCTCGCCCTCGGCGGCGTCGGCGGCGGGTGCCGTAGTCTGGGCCGTAGTCTGGGCCGGAGTCTGGGCCGGAGTCTGGGCCGGAGTCTGGGCCGGAGCCTGGGCCGGAGCCGACGTCTGCGGGGCCGTCCGGGCGGCCGGGGCGGGCGTCTGCGGCGCGCTCTTGGCGGCGGCCGTCATCGGCGCGGCGAGGGCCGGCAGAGTCGCGGCGGCGCCGGTCAGAAGGATCAGCTTGAGTCTGGTCATCGAGGATCCCCTTCGGTCGCCGGTAGCACCGTCATTACTGTCTCCCCGTTACCAGTCGAGTCGCGCCGGACCGAGTTACATCGGGTTCACCTGGATTGCGGATTTGACATGGACCGGGCGGCGCGCGGCGCGATAGCGTCCCTCGCCTGCCCACGTCCGGAAGTCCGCCCATGTCCCTTCACCTGTCGCGTCGCGCCGCCCTGTCTGTCTCGCTCGCCGGCGTTGGGGCCGCGAGCGTTCCGTTCCGCGCCTGGGCGCAGTCGGCGGCCAATGACCACACCGATCTGGCGACCGCGGTCGACGCCTATGTGCGCCGCTGCCTCGAGGCCTTCCCCGACCAGCCGGGCCTGTCGGTGGCGGTGGTCAGGGACGGCACCGACGTGCTGACCCGCGGCTACGGGACGCGTCGTCTCGGCGGCCCGGCCGACGTCGACGCGCGCACCCTGTTTGCCATCGCCTCCAACACCAAGAACGTCACCGCCGCCGCCCTCGCCATCCTCGTCGATGAGGGCAGGGTGAAGTGGGACGAGCCGGTGCGGACCTACCTGCCGGACTTCACCCTGTCTGACCCCTTCATCAGCGAGCGCATCACCGTGCGCGACACCCTGAGCCACCGCGCCGGCTTCGGGCTCGGTGCCGGCGACTTGCTGTTCTGGCCCAACAGCGACCGCACCCGGGCGGAGATCATGGCGGCGGTGCGCCATGTGCCGATCGAGCACGGCTTCCGCGCCGGCTACCACTACTGCAACCTGATGTTCGTGGTGGCCGGCGAGATCGTCGCCGCCGCCTCCGGGATGCCGTGGGAGACCTTCGTCCAGACCCGCATCCTCGACAGGGTCGGTATGGGCGACACCGTGCCCTTCACCAGCCAGGCCGATCCGGCGCGCTCGGCCCTGCCGCATGGCCGCATCGGACCGCCGCTGCGCTACCAGGGCGAGATGACCCTGCTGGAGGACTCGATCGCCGGGATCTGGAACTGGGACGCCGCCGGTGCCGCTGGCAGCTTCGCCTCCAACGCCGTCGACTGGGCGAAGTGGATGAAGGTGCGCCTCGCCATGGGCGCCCTGCCGGACGGGTCGCGCCTGTTCTCCGAGGCGACCGCGCGGGAGATGTTCCGGCCCAACGTCATCGTCGGCTCCTCCGAGGGGCCGACAGCGGCCCTGCCCGGGCGGGCCATCACCTCGACCTATGCGATGGGGTGGTCGGTGCAGGACTATCGCGGCGAACGCTACATCACCCACGGCGGCGGCTCGCCCGGCGGCATCTCGGCCACGGTGCTGATCCCCGGCCGCAACGCCGGCTTCTCGATCTTCTCCAACGCCGAGGAGAGTTTCCTGCTGCGCGCCCTGCGCAGCGGCATCGCCGACATCGTCATGGACAAGGCCGGCTTCGACTGGATCGGCGACAGCCGTCGGCTGCTCGCCGAGGGGACCGGGCGGTCGCTCGCCGCGGCGCGCGAGATCGACGCGAAACAGGCCGCCGGGGTGGTGCCGTCGCTGCCGCTGGCCGCCTACGCCGGGACCTGGCGCGACCCCTGGTACGGCGACATCGTCATCTCGGAGCGCAATGGCGGACTCTGGCTCGACTTCACCCGCTCCAACGCCCTGAAGGGGCCGCTGGAGCCCTATGACGGCGAGACGATGCGCACCCGCTTCCCCGACAAGCGGGAAGAGGACGCCTTCATCATCTTCGTGCTGGAGAACGGCCGGCCGGTCCGCGCCACCCTGAAGGGCGTCAGCCCAGACATCGACTTCAGCTACGACTACCAGAACCTGCGGCTGACCAGGCTCTGATCTCCCCGCCGGGGGAGAAGGCAGGGTCACAGCTCGACGACCTCGCCGTCTTCCTTGGTGAAGCTCCCAGGGCGGCGGTCCAGCACCTCGAACACCCGCTCCGACGGGCGCGCCAGCACCACGCCGAGCGGGGTGGCCACCATCGGCCGGTCGACCAGGATGGGGTGGGCGACCATGGCCTCCAGCAGGGTGTCGTCGGAGACGTCCTCGCCCAGCAGGCCCAGCTCCGCCGCCGGCGTGCCCCTCTCGCGCAGGATCTCGCGGGGACGGGCCCCGCCCATGCGGGCCAGCAGGTCCTCCAGCTGCGCCCGGGTCCAGCCGGCCTTCAGGTACTCCACCACCTCGGGCTCCAGCCCCGCCTCGCGCACGGCGGCGACGACATTGCGCGAGGTGCCGCAGGCGGGATTGTGGAAGACGGTGACGGGGAAGTCGCTCATCGCGAGGGCTCCTTGAGGGCGTGGCGGCGGACGGCGGGGCCGGCCTCGTACCAGCGCCGGGTGCGGTTGACGATCCAGACCACCGACAGCATCACCGGCACCTCGACCAGCACCCCGACGACGGTGGCCAGGGCGGCGCCGGACTGGATGCCGAACAGGCTGATCGCGGCGGCCACGGCCAACTCGAAGAAGTTGGAGGCGCCGATCAGGGCCGAGGGGCCGGCGATGTTGTGGGCCTCGCCCGCCATCCGGTTGCCGAGATAGGCGAGGCCGGAATTGAGATAGACTTGGATCAGGATCGGCACGGCCAGCAGGGCGATCACCAGCGGCTGTACCAGGATTTGTTCGCCCTGGAAGCCGAACAGCAGCACCAGGGTGGCCAGCAGGGCGGCGATCGACAGCGGCCCGAGCCGGCGCAGCGCCCCCTCCAGCGCCGCCTCGCCGCGGGTCAGCAGGGCGCGCCGGGCCAGCTGGGCGAGGATCACCGGGATGACGATGTAGAGGCCGACCGACAGCAGCAGGGTGTCCCACGGCACGACGATGGCGGCGACGCCCAGGAGCAGGGCGACGATCGGCGCGAAGGCCACGATCATGATCGCGTCGTTCAGCGCCACCTGGCTGAGGGTGAAGTGCGGCTCGCCGTCGGTCAGGCGGCTCCATACGAACACCATGGCGGTGCAGGGTGCGGCGGCCAGCAGGATCAGCCCGGCGATGTAGCTCTCGATCTGGGTCTCCGGCAGCCAGGGCCGGAACAGTCCGCCGACGAACAGCCAGGCCAGCATCGCCATCGAGAAGGGCTTGATCGCCCAGTTGACCAGCAGGGTGACGCCGATGCCGCGCCAGTGCCGGCCGACCTGGCCAAGGGCGGCGAAGTCGATGCGCAGCAGCATCGGAATGATCATCAGCCAGACGAGGCCGGCGACCGGCAGGTTGACCTTGGCCACCTCGGCGGCGGCGACGGCGGCGAACAGGTCCGGGACCAGGGCGCCCAGCGCCACCCCGACGACGATGCAGAGGGCGACCCACAGGGTCAGCCAGCGCTCGAACAGGGTCACGCGCGGCCCCCGTCAGCGGGACAGGGACAGGCGGCCCGGGCGAGGGCCTCGGTGATTGGGGCGCAGACCGCCGGGGCCCCGTCGCAGCAGTCGGCGACCAGATAGGCGACCAGCGCCCCCATGCGTCCGGTGTCGGCGCTGTACAGGATCGAGCGGCCATCCCGCCTTGACCGGGCCAGTCCCGCCTGCGTCAGGGTCGCCAGCAGGGTCGAGGTGGTGTTGGCCGGGGCCCCGAGGCCGCGCGCCACCTCGCCCGCTGCGAGGCCCTCAGGCCCCGCCTGGACGAGGCGGCGGAAGGCGGCCAGCCGGCCGGGATGGGCGAGGGCCGACAGGGCGGCTACGGCGTGAGATGATTCCATAGTTCCAGAAATATGGAATCATTAGCTGGGGGGCAATGCCCTCACTGCGCCGGACGGCGACCGGCCTCGAGGATGGGCATGCCAGCCTCGGTCGGGATGTAGATGATCTGGCGGTCCTGCTGGTCGGCGGTCTCGCGCAGCATGTCGATATAGGCCCAGCGCAGGTAGTTTTCCGGCCCGCCGAGGCTCTCGGCCATGATGCGGTTGGCCTCGTTGGTGCCACGCGCCCGCTCGACCTCGGCCTGGGCGGTCAGCCGGGCGGCGTCGAGGGCGGCCTGGGCCTCCAGCACGCGGATGCGGCGGTTCTGCACCGCCTCCTCATAGGCGGCGCGACCGGCCATCTGCTTGCGGTAGACGTTGTAGGTCGGCAGGGCCCACAGGGCGCCCGCCACCACCGCCAGCCCGATCACCACCAGAACGATCGTCGATCCCAGTCCACGCATGTCGGCCTCCCCTGAATGAGGCGGGCAGGGTCGGGGCGACGGGCCGGCGCGTCAAGGGCGGGGGTCGAGCAGCAGCCCCGAGACGGTCGCCGCCAGCAGCCGGGCTGCGCCGGGCGCCCGGGCGACCCGGCCCAGTACATGGTCGCGGATCCACGGCAGCGTGTGGCCGTCGGCCTGGTAGAAGGGGGTGAAGACAAGGCTGAGCGCCTGGTACAGCCGCACATGCCAGCGTCGCGCCGCCGCATAGGCCCACAGGGCCGTGTCGCGCTCGCCGATCCGTTCGACGGCTTCCGTCAGGGCGAAGGCGTCCAGCAGGCCCATGTTCACCCCCTGGCCCAGCTGCGGGCTGGTGGCGTGGGCCGCGTCGCCGATGGCGGCCAGGCCCGGCGCGACCGGCAGGGCGAGGGTGTGGTGGCCGTAGCGGGCGAGGGTCAGGTCCTCCGGTGCCTGCAGCGCCTCGAGCACCGGCGCGCACTCGGGCCAGAAGCCCAGCACCTCGGCCTTCCAGGCGTCCATGCCGGCGGCGCGCCAGCGGTCATGGTCGGCGGCCTTCAGGCTCCAGAAGAAGGTGGCCAGCGGCGTCGTCTCGCCGGGACGCCGCCCGACCGGCAGCACCCCGATCATGCGGTCGGCGGCGCGATAGACCTGCTGCAGGGCCGAGGGGTCGAAGGCGTCACCGGCTGGCCAGGGCGTCGTGCCCCACAGGGCACCCCATGCCAGCGCCTGCCGACTCAAGCCCAGCCGGTGCCCGGCGATGCTGGAGCGCGCCCCGCTGGCGTCTGCCACCAGATCGAATGGGCCGCTCCGCCGGCCGTCGTCCGCCACCAGCCGGCCGTCCTCGACATCGACGGCGGTGAAGCCCGTCTCGAAGCCCACCCCGGCCTCACGGGCGGCGCGATACAGCACCTCGAACAGGGCGGCGCGGTGCAGGCCCAGCGCAGGCTCGGGCCGCTTCAGGTCCGCGTAGCGCACGTCCAGCACCAGCTGCCCGCCCGGATGCCGCCGCCCGGCGATGTGGTTCAGGGGCTGGCCCAGCGCCCGCACCTCGGGCTCCAGCCCCAGGGCGCGCAACACCGCCAGCCCGGTTGGCTGCAGCATGAAGCCGGCTCCCACCGGCGCTGGCGCGGCGAAGCGCTCGTGCACCACCACCTCGCGCCCCTGCCGCGCGAAGGCGAGGGCGGCGGCCAGCCCCGCAGGCCCTGCCCCGGCGATGCCGATGGTGCGGGGACGACCGCTCAAGCCGTGCGCACGCTCATCGCGCCGGGACCAGCTCGATCAGGTCGAGGTTGGACTCGGTCTGGGGCCAGGGCAGGACGAGGCGCCAGCGCTGCGGGCCGATGCGCTCGACGGCGGCGATGATGTCCCGGTCGGGCCGGCGGCCGTAGGAGTTGGCGGGAGGCTCGGATGCCAGGGACAAGGAGCCGAGGAAGACCATCCGTTCGCCATTCTCCGGGAACAGCAGACCGGCGGGGCGCTGCGAGCCGGTCAGCTTGGAGAACTTGAGGCCGGCGGGGGTTTGTTCGATGCGGCAGGCGAACCAGCCATAGACGACATAGCCGAGGCCGGCCTCGCCGCCCTGGGAGCCGAGCTTGACGGTGCGGCAGCGGTAGTCGCCGGCCGGCGGGGCCACGTTGGGCAGGGCAGCGCGCGGGTCGGTCAGGTCGCCGACGGCGGCGAGGTCGCCCGAGCCCGGGTAACGGCGGGCCTGCTGCAGGGCCAGCTCCCAGGCCGCGTCCAGGCGGTTCAGCCGGTCGCGATCATAGCCGGTGACGATGCTGCGCCAGTCGCGCAGTACCCGGGAGGCCCCGTCAGGGCCGGGCGGCGGCGGGGGCGGCGGCGGCGCAGTGGCGCAGGCGGCGGCCCCCAGCATCGCGGCCAGGGCGGCCAGAAATTGAGGGCGCATGGTCGTCTCCCCGATGGCGAGCGACGCCATATGGCCCTGCCCCGCGACGGGCAGCAAGCTGCGCCATGGCCGCGGCGGACCTACTCTTCCACGACCGCCGCAGGGCGGCGGCGGGGGGCGCGGCGGCGGGGGGCCAGCTCGGCCTCGTCGCCAGCGGCCTCGGGGGCCTCGGCGGCGGCCGGCGCGGGCGCCGGCGGGGCGCGGGTCAGGAAGCCGGGCAGGGCCAAGGCGTCCTTACGGGCATCGTCGCGGGCGTCGACCGGGGTCTCGGCTGCGCGCGGCACCTCGGCCCGGGGGGCGTCGTCGGCGTCGCCGGCTTCATCACCGCCCTCGCCGGGCTCGCGGCCCTCTTCGGCGAAGCGACGGTTGCGCTCCTCGCGGCGACGCTCCCAGCGCTCGCGGCGCGTCTCGCGGCGGCCGCCCTCGCGGGGCTCGCCCTCGCCCTCGTTGCGCGCCTCGTCGCCGTCGCGGGGCGTGCGCTCGGCGCGGTCCTGACGGTCATTGCGCTCCGGACGCTCCGGGCGGTCGGCGCGTTCGGGACGGTCCTGCCGCTCCTGCTGCTGGCGCAGACGCGCCTCCTCGGCCTGCTGGGCGGCGAGGAAGGCCGCAGCCTGGGCCCCGCTCTCGTCCTCGAAGTCGATGTCAAAGCCCTGGCTGCTCAGCTCGCGCTGGGCGATCTCGGCCACAGGCCGCTGCGGCTGCAGGGCGCGCAGGACGCGGAAATAGTGCTCGGCGTGCTGCAGGAAGTTCTCGGCCAGCACCCGGTCGCCGGAGGAGGCGGCGTCCCGCGCCAGCTGCATGTAGCGCTCGTAGACCGTCTGGGCGTTGCCGCGGACCTTGGTGTTCTCGGGGCCCTGCGAATCCCACGACCGGTTCGGGTTGGCGGCGTTGCCGCCGCCGCCGCCGCCCGGCTTGCGGTTCCGCCCGCGTTGCCGCTTCATGCCCTTGAAATCTCTCATGTCACGCCACCGTGCCGGGGAGGTGGGAGCCGCGCCCGGAGAGGCGCCGGTCCTGCCTGGTTCGCTGTTCCGCTTCGCTCGGGGCCGATCCCCGGTGTCGATGTGCTCGGAAAACCTGTGTCACCCGCGTGGTGCGCCTGCCGGAGGGACCGGACCGGCCGTCACGCGCCCCAGACGCCTTGGGGCGAGCCCGGGGGCCCGATCGACTGCGTTTGGGTGGGAGACTCAGAAGCCTTAGCGCGCGCCGCCGCGCATTCCAAGGGGGTGCCCCCGAAATCGCCCGCCGCGGCTGCGGCCGAGTGAACCGGCCGGGACCTTGCGCTCAGGCCGCACGCGGGTCCGGCCCGTTGGTGACCACGCGGTCGCGGTCGGCAAGGTCCCTGACCACCCTGGCCTCCAGCCCCGCCGCGGCGACGAGGGCGCGCACCGCCTCGCCCTGGTCCCGGCCGATCTCCACGGCGTAGAGGCCGCCAGGCCTGAGGATGCGGGCGATCTCGGGCGCAAGGGCGCGGTAGGCGTCCAGCCCGTCGGCCCCCCCGTCGAGGGCCAGATGCGGGTCATGGTCGCGCACCTCGGGATCGAGCCCCGGGATGTCGCCGCTGGGGATGTAGGGCGGGTTGGACAGCACCACGTCGAAGCTGGCGTCGGCGAATCCGGCGGCCCAGTCGGTGCGGATGAAGGTGGCGCGGCCGTTCAGGTCGAGGTTGGCGGCGTTCTCGCGCGCCACGGCAAGGGCCTCGCTGGAGACGTCGGTTCCGACGCCTTTCGCCGCCGGCCGCTCGGCCAGCAGGGCCAGCAGGATGGCCCCAGAGCCGGTGCCCAGGTCGCAGGCGGTGAAGGCCTCGCGCTCGCCCTTCGCCTTCAGCACCACGTCGAGCAGGGTCTCGGTGTCTGGCCGCGGGCTGAGCACGTCGGGCGTCACCGTCAGCAGGATCTTCCAGAAGCCCTTGCGGCCGAGGATGCGCGACACCGGCTCGCGCCGCAGCCGACGCTCGACCATGGCATCCAGCGTCGCCAGCTGCTCGGGCGTCACCGCCCGGTAGGGGTCGGTCAGGATGTCGACGCGGCCGGCACCGGTCGCCGCCTCCAGCAGCAGGCGGGCGTCGATCGCCGGACTGTCGATGCGGCCGGCCTTGAGGCGGCCTTGCGCGGCCTTCCACGCGGTGAGGAGGGTGTCGGACATGGCGGCTCCTTGCCGCGCCGGGGTCCGGCGATCAAGCGCAACGGCCTTTGCGCCTAACCCTCCCACCCCAGCAGCGGATCGACCGAGCCGGTTGTGACTGGGTGATACAGCGGCCGGGCCTCGCGATAGAGGCGCGTCGCCAGCGGCCGGCCCCAGTCGGCCTCGGCCCACAGGGTGCGGAACAGCGGCAAGACGAACTTGCGGCGACCCATGCCGGTCAGGAAGCCCTCGGCCTGGGGCACGGCGGGATCGTAGCGGTGCTGCAGGGCGATCTGCAGCCAGGCGAAGACGATCTCGGCGTTGCCCTCGGCCGTCAGGCCGAGGGTGGCCGACAGGTCGGCCAGCTGCGCCGGGCTGAGCCAGTCGCCCGCAGCCTCCAGCCCCTCCGGCCGCCAGCCTAGGAAGCGCAGCCGTTGCTGGGTGTTCCACTCGCCCCAAGGCACGGTCGAGACCGGCGCCCCCGCGACGAAGACCGCCTGCGCCGCGGCGTCGACGGGCGCGAAGGCGTCCGACACCGGCGGGACCCAGTTCGACGGCATGCCCGGCTGGTAGATCCAGGCGTCCATCATCAGGCGGCTTTCCAGCGCGGCGTCGCCCTGGACCAGATGGGCGCGGATGTCCTCGAGGAAGCGCTCGGTGGTCATCGGCCGGAAGGCGTTGCGCTCGAAATAACCGCGCAGCCAGACGTCGAAGCGCTCGCGGCCGACCAGACGCTCGATCGTGCGCAGGAAGGCGGCACCCTTCTCATAGGCCACGTCGGTCATGCCGTCGTCCGGGTCGCGGCCGGCGAGGTCGAGCTTCAGCCGGGTGTCGGCCGGGGGGAGGCTGGCGAGGGTGTCCTGCAGGCTGTTCCAACCGAGCACCTGTTCCTGCAGCGCCCGGTCGCGGCCGTAGACCGCCTCCATGATGCGGTTCTCGAAATAGACAGTGAAGCCCTCGTTGAGCCAGAAGTCGTCCCAGGTGGCATTGGTGACGAGGTTGCCGGACCAGCTGTGCGCCAGCTCGTGCGCCACCAGGCTGACCAGCGACTGGTCGCCGGCGATGATGGTCGGGGTGGCGAAGGTCAGCCGCGGGTTCTCCATGCCCCCGAACGGGAAGCTGGGCGGCAGCACCAGCAGGTCGTAGCGGCCCCAGATGTAGGGGCCGTAGAGGGCCTCGGCGGCGGCCACCATGCCGGCGGTCGGAACCAGTTCACGGTGGGCCGCCGCCAGCTTCGACGGCTCGGTGAAGACGCCGGTGCGGTCATCGATCGCCTCGAAGGCGACATCCCCGGCACCGATGGCGATCAGATAGGGCGGCACCGGATTGTCCATGCGGAAGCGCCAGGAGCGACGGCCGGGCCCGGCGGGCTCGCCCTCCGGCGTCAGGTGGTCGGCGCTCATCACCACCTTTAGCGCCTCAGGGGCGGTGATACGGGCGGAGAAGGTCTGGCGGATGCCGGGGCTGTCCTGGGTCGGCACCCAGGTGCGTGTCAGGATGGCCTGCCCTTGGCTGAACAGATAGGGCAGGCGCCCGCCGGCGGTCTGGGCCGGGGTCAGCCACTGCAGCGCCGCGGCGTCCGGCCGGGTGGCGTAGACGATGACGAGGCGGCGCGTCTCCCCGGCGGCCAGCGGCCGGTCGAGGCGCACGGTCAGGGCCTGGCCGAGGGTCGGATCCTCCGCGCCCAGGGTGTAGGCGAGCGCGCGCCCCTCGGGGGCGCGCACGGCCTGCAGGTCGAGGTTGAGAACGTCGAGAATGATCTCCTGCGCGCCCGGCACGCCGGTAATCGAGAGGGTGGCCGTCCCGGACAGGCGGCTCGCCTCGAAGTCGGCGGCGAGGTCCAGCGCCACATCGACCACCCGCGCCACCTCCGGCCGGGCGTGGGAGTGGACGTCGCGGACATAGTCGACGGGGCGGGCGACGGGCGCGGACATGGCGGGCGGCTCCGCAACAGGGCCGCCGGCGCAGGCGGCGAGCGACAGGGCGGCGAGGGCGCAGGCGGTCAGCAGGACGCGGGACATGGACGGCTCCGGGACTCGATCGGAGCGAACCCACGCCCTTCCGGCGCAAAGATCAAGCGTCGCTGCCGCCGGGGGGCGTCAGGCGGCGCGCGGCGTCTCCCCGTGGCGGGCGCTGAACAGCCGTCCATGCTCGGCCCACAGCACGCAGGCCAGCGCCACCAGCCCCATGACCACAAAGCCGGCGGTCATCGGCACGACCGTGCCGTTGAACTGCTGGCCCATGGCGAAGCCCAGTAGTGCCCCGCCGAGGGTCGAGATCACCCCCTGCACCGAGGCCGCCGTCCCGGCGATCCGGCCCATGGGCTCCATCGCCATGGCACCGAAGTTGCCGGAGATCAGGCCAAAGCAGAACATGGTCAGGCCCTGCATGACGGCGAACACCCACACCGTCTCGCCGCCGGCGAGGGCGATGACGGTGTGGATCAGGGGCAGGGCGATGAAGCCCATCAGGGCGGTGTGAGAGATCAGGCGACTGCCCCGGCGCTCGACCAGCCGTGCATTGAGCAGCGAGGCCACGGCGATGGCCCCGGCGATTGCGGCGAAGATCAGCGGGAACAGCTCCGGCAGGCCAAAGGCGTCGAAGAAGATCTGCTGCGACGAGGTGATGAAGCCGAACAGGGCCCCCGACATGGCGGTCATGGCGAGGGTGTAGCCCATGGCCATGCGATGGGTGAGCACCTCGCGGAAGCCCTCGGCCAGCGGACCGAGGCGGATCGGGCGGCGGTTCTCCTCGGCCAGGGTCTCGGGCAGGCGCAGCAGGATCCAGGCGGCGACCGCCATGCCCGCCAGACCCAGCACTCCGAAGATCCAGCGCCACGGGCCTATCAGCAGCACCGCCGCCCCGACGCTGGGCGCGAGGATCGGCACGCCCAGGAAGACGAGGAAGCTCAGCGACATGACCCGGGCCATGGTGCGGCCGCTGTAGAGGTCGCGCACCACCGACAGGGGCACGGCCCGCAGGGCTGCAGCGCCGACGCCCATGCCGACCCGCGACAGGATCAGGGTGTCAAACGAGGGGGCGATGGCGGCCAGACCGCTGAAGGCCACATAGACGCCGGTCCCGACCAGCAGCAGCGGTCGCCGGCCGAATCGGTCGGCCAGCGGGCCATAGATCAGCTGGGCCCCGCCGAAGCCGAGCAGGTAGGCGGTGATCACCCACTGGCGCCTGTTTTCGTCCGCCACCCCCAGAGCCTCGCCGATGGCGGGGAGGGCCGGCAGCATGGCGTCGATGGCGAGGGCGTTGAGCGCCATCATCATGGCGATCAGACACACGAATTCGGTGAAGCCGGGGCCGCGCCGGACACCGTCGGTGGAAGTCGGGAGGGCGGGGGCGCTCATGCGGCGCAGATGCGCCCCCCTTCGCCGCCGCACAAGGCCGTCGCCGGTCAAATCGTGCGACGATGCTTGACCTCTGCGCCCCCGCGCCCGAACGAGAGGGGCTCACCGGAGAATGTCATGCCCCATAGCCGCCTGCAGGTCCTGTCCGCCCTCGAAGCCCAGGGCGTCTGCCCGGTGTTCTATCACGCCGACCCGGAGACCTGCCTCGAGGTGATCCGCGCCTGCGCCCGCGGCGGGGCCCCGGTGGTAGAGTTCACCAACCGCGGCGACTTCGCCTGCGACCTGTTCGGCGAGATCGCTCGCGAGCTGGGCCGCACCGACCCGGACGTGGTGCTGGGCATCGGTTCGGTGGTCGATGCGGGCACGGCCTCGCTCTACATCAATCGCGCCGCGCGTTTCGTGGTCAGCCCCTGCCTCGTCCCCGAAGTGGCGCGGGTCTGCAACCGGCGCATGGTGGCCTACTTCCCCGGCTGCGGCTCGGTCACCGACATCGGCGAGGCCCACGAGCTGGGCTGCGAGATCGTCAAGCTGTTCCCCGGTGCCTCGGTCGGCGGACCCGACTTCGTCAAGGCGGTGACCGGGCCCATGCCCTGGACGAAGATCATGCCGACCGGCGGGGTCGATCCGGACGAGGCCTCGCTGACCCGCTGGTTCGGCGCCGGCATCGTCGCCGCGGGAATGGGCTCCAAGCTGATCACCGACGCCGCCGTCGCCGCCCGCGACTGGGCCGGCATCGAGGCGAAGGTCCGCGACACCGTCGCCGCCGTCCGCCGCGTCCGCGGCGCCTGACACGCGAATTCCCCGTCGGCGCGCGCGCGGTTGAGGCGGTGCGCCGCCCGTGCATGATGTCTTGCCGTCCAAGGAGGCCCCCATGCAGCGCCCGCTCGGGACCGTGCTCGCCCTGATCCTCGTCGCGGCCATCGCCGCCTTCTTCGCCGCTCCGGCGGTGGCGTTCCTGGGGGTCAGGTCGGCGGCGGAGTCCGACGATGTCGAGGCCCTTTCGAAGCTGGTGGACTATGGTGCCCTGCGTCAGGCGCTGCGGCCGCAGCTGGGCGAAGGGCCTGCCGCTGTCCCGGCGCCGGGCTTCCTTGAGGACCCCGTTGAGGCCGTGCGCCGGCGCCTGGCGGAACCGCGGCCGGGCCCCGGCCCTGGCGTCGACGCGTGGCTGTCGCCGGCTGCCATATCCGGGCTTCTGCGTGGCGAGGGGCGGGCCGCCGCCCAGCGTTCGGGACCTAACCCGCCGCCGCCGGCGACGGGTGCCGCGCCCTGGCCGAAGCCCGTCTACTGGAGCATAAACCGCGCTCGCCTGGCCATCGACGCCGAGGGTGGCGGTCGGACGGTGTTCACCTTCAGCCGGGTCGGGCCCTATGATTGGCGTCTGACCCATATCGGCCTGCCGGACGTGCCGCCCGCCCCGGTCGAGGCGACGCCGGCGGGTTGACGTCGCTCCCGCTTCGCCCCAGCGTCGGGGCGCAAGAGAGACGCTCATGACTCGCGGGACCCTGTGGTTGGCTTTCGGCGGAGCCGTCGCCGCGACCGCCGTCCATGTGGCTGCGCCGGTGCTGGCGGCGCGCGACCTGGTCGCGGCCGCGAAGGCCGGCGACGCCGCCGGGCTGGAGCGCCGCGTCGACTTCCCGGCCTTTCGCGAGAGCCTGAAGGAAGAGCTGAACGCCCGGCTGATGCGCGAGATGCGCGACAGCGACGATCGCGCCGGGCGGGCCCTCGTCATGCTGTTCGGCCCGGCCCTGGTCAGCGGCGTGGTCGACGCCTTCGTCACGCCCGAGGCGATCGCCGTCATGGTGCGCGAGGGCGAGCCGCCAGCCCCCGACCTCAAGGGCGGGGCTACTGCCGCTGTGACGCCGGAGCCTGACGCTGCCCCGCACGATCGCGTGCGCCAGAGCTATGGCTTCCGCGATCTCAACACCTTCACCTTGACCCTGACGCGCGACGACCGACCGGAGACGCCGGTCGTGCTGCTGATGCAGCGGCGCGGGCTGATCGACTGGAAGCTGGCCGGGATCGATCTGCCCGAGACCCCGGCCCGCGAAGGTCAGGCACCGCCCGCCGCCAGCTGATCGGCGATCCAGGCGTCCATGCGTCGGTCCAGCAGGTCGAGCGGCAGGGGCCCGTCGACCAGCAGGGCGTCGTGGAAGTCGCGGACATTGAAGCGCTCGCCCAGCGCCTGCTCGGCCCGGGTGCGGATGGCCCGCAGCCGGATCTCCCCGACCTTGTAGGCCAGGGCCTGACCCGGCCAGGCAACGTAACGCTGCAGCTCCGTCTCGATGTTATGCGGGGCGAGTGCCGAGTTCTCGGCGAAGCAGGCGCGGGCCTGGTCGAGGGTCCAGCCCATCGCGTGGATCCCGGTGTCCGCGACCAGTCGGCAGGCGCGCCACATCTCGTAGGAGAGCCGCCCGAAGCGCTCGTAGGGTGTCCGGTAGAAGCCCATTTCCTCGCCGAGGAACTCCGCATAGAGACCCCAGCCTTCGGAGAAGGCGGTCACGTCGACGGTGCGTCGGAAGTAGGGGCCGGCCTCGGCCTCCTGCTGCAGCGCGATCTGGTGGTGGTGGCCGGGCACCGCCTCGTGCAGGGTCAGGGCCGGGAGCTCATACAATGGCCGCTGGTCCAGCCGGCTGGTATTGACGATGTATCCTCCGGGCACGCCGCTCTCGGGCGAGCCGGGATGGTAGCGGCCCGTGGTCGTCACAGCCTCGATTTCCGGCGCAGTCGGCCGGACATCGTAGGGCAGGCGAGGCAGGGTCCGGAATAGGGTCGGCATGCCGCCGTCGGCGCGCTTGGCCATTTCCGAGGCCTTTTCCAGCAGATCCTCGCGCGACGTGGCGTAGAACTGCGGGTCGCTACGCAGGAAGGCGAGGAAGCCGGCGAAGTCGCCGGTCCAGCCCGCGGCTGCCATCTCGGTCTGCATGCGGGCGCGGATGCGCGCCACCTCCGAAAGCCCCAGCTGGTGGATTTCCGCCGGCGTCATGTCGGTGGTGGTGAAGCTGCGCGCCTGGAAAGCGTAGAAGGCCCCGCCGCCGGGCCGCTGGCCGATGCCGAGCGTTTCCGGAGCTGCCGGCAGATACGCCGTCTCGATGAAGCGCAACATCCCTCCCCGATGGGCGCGCACCGCGACGAGGGCGGCCTCCAGACGGGCGCGCAGGGCCGCCTGCTCCGCCGTCGGGATCGAGGATGGCAGCTGGGCGAACGGCTTCAGCAGCGGGTCGGTCAGGGGAGTGAAGGCCACATCGTTGCGCGCTGCCACCAGGGCGCTCTCGACCACCGAACGCGGCTGCATGAAGCCGGTGGCGATGCCGCGGCGGGCGGCGATCTCCAGCTGGTCGTACAGGGCCGGAATCGCCTCGACCCGGGTGATCCATGCCTCGGCGTCCGCCCGGCTGGTGATGCGCGTGGCGGCACCGATGTAGCCGAACATCGACCCGGGCCCCTCGTTGTCGAAGGCCAGGCGGCCGGCGTCGAGCGCAATGCGGTCAATGGACCTCTGCAGCACCCAGTCGAGGAAGGCGTGGTTCAGCCGGTCCCCGGCGTTGAGGCTACCCGGGTCGATGCCGGCCAGTCGCGCCCGGAACGCCTCGAGCCGCGGCTGCTGGGCGAGTTCGTACTCGCGCGACATATCGGGCCAGCGCGCCTTCGCGGCCGGATCTCCCTCCATCCCGGCCGAGACCGGATCGACCTCGCGCAGCCAGGCCTCATAGTCCGCCAGCAGGCGCGAGAGGGCGGGGTGTTCCGCCTGCGCTTCCGCCTGGACCGGTGCCGCGGGCCGGGCCTCGTGGGCGGCGACCGGGCTGGCGGCGAGGATGGCGGCGAGGGTCAGGACCCCCGCGGTGGACAGGATCAGGCGCATGCAACTTCCCCCTTGGTGGTTGGCCCGCATGGGGCCGGACCAAGGGGAGGGCGTCAACCCTTCAATGTCGCCCGCACGGCGTCCAGTCCCGCCTCGGCCAGCGACCCGTCCGGGGCGCCGCCCTGGGCGAAGTCAGGTTTGCCGCCGGCACCCTGGCCGCCCATGGCTATCACCGCCGCGCGGGCCAGATCGGCGGCATTGACCTTGCCGATCGTGTCCGCCGTGACCGCCACGGTCACGGCGGCCTTGCCGTCGGTGACGCCGATGAGGGCTACCACGCCCGAGCCGACCTGCTTGCGGAAGTCCTCGGCCACGCCGCGCAGGCCCTTGCCGTCGACGCCGTCCAGCACCCGGGCGATCAGCTTGACGCCGTTGATCTCCTCCGGCGCCGCATTGCCGCCCGAGCTGCCGCCCAATGATCCAGAAAGCGCCAGCTGCTTTTTCAGCTCGGCCACCTGCTTCTCCAGCGTGCGGACCGAGGTCTGCAGCGCCTCGACGCGGGCGGTGACATCGGCCGGCTGGACCTTGAAGTCCCGCGCCAGACCGCGGGCGACCCGGGCCTGACCCTCGACGTAGAGGCGGGCGGCCTCGCCGGTCAGGGCCTCGACGCGGCGCACGCCGGCGGCGATGCCGGTCTCCTGCACGATCTTGAAAAGGGCGATGTCGCCGGTGCGGGCCACATGGGTGCCGCCGCACAGCTCGACCGAATAGGGTTTGTTGCCAAGAACGCTTTCTGGGGTCAGGGCGCGGCCGAGGGTCAGCACGCGCACCTCGTCGCCGTACTTCTCTCCGAACAGGGCGATGGCGCCGGCCTCGATCGCCGCCTGGGGCGCCATCAGCCGGGTCTCGGCCGGGACGTTCTGGCGGATCACGGCATTGACCTCGGCCTCTATGGCCTCGATCTCGGCCTCGCTGAGCGGGGCGTTATGGCTGAAGTCGAAGCGCGCGCGCTCGGCGTCGACCAGCTGGCCCTTCTGGGCCACATGCGGGCCCAGCACATTCTTCAGCGCCGTGTGCAGCAGGTGGGCCGCGGAGTGGTTGGCGCGGGTCGTGCGGCGCTTCTCCGGATCGACCGACTGGGCCACCCGCGTGCCGATCTCGAGCCGGCCGGCGGTGATCTCGGCCGACAGGACGTGCAGGTCGCCGGCCTGCTTCCGGACGTCGATCACCTCGGCCGAACCGCCGGGCCATTCCAGCGTGCCGTGGTCGCCGGCCTGGCCGCCGCTCTCGGCGTAGAAGGGGGTGGTGTCGAACAACACCTCGACGATGGTCCCGGTCTCGGCGGCGTCCGCCGGGGCACCGTCCTTCATCAGGGCCAGAACCTCGCCCGAGCCGTCGACGGCGTCATAGCCGGTGAACACCGTCGGACCGAGGCGGTCGCGCACGCCCAGCCATTCGGCGGCGTTGGCCTGCTGTCCGGAGCCCTTCCAGTGCTCGCGCGAGCGGGCGCGCTGCTCGGCCATGGCCGACTGGAAGCCGTCGACATTGACCGAGAAGCCGCGGCGGCGGGCCTCGTCCTGGGTCAGGTCCAGCGGGAAGCCGTAGGTGTCATACAGGGTGAAGGCGGTCTGCCCGTCCAGCATGTCGCCGGCCTTCAGGTCCCGGGCGGCGTCCTCGAACAGGCTCATGCCCTTGGCCAGGGTCGAGCGGAAGCGGATCTCTTCCTGCTTGAGGGTGTCCTCGACGAAGGCCTGGGCGCGCTTCAGCTCGGGATAGGCCTCGCCCATGGACGACACCAGGGTCGGCACCAGCCGGTGCATCAGCGGATCCTGGGCGCCCAGCAGGTGGGCGTGGCGCATGGCGCGGCGCATGATCCGGCGCAGGACGTAGCCGCGGCCCTCGTTCGACGGGGTGACCCCGTCGGCGATCAGGAAGGACGACGACCGAAGGTGGTCGGCGATGACGCGGTGGCTGGCGGCCATGTCGCCGTCCGGGGCGGTCGAGGTGGCCTCGGCCGAGGCGCCGATCAGGGTCTGGAACAGGTCGGTGTCGAACACCGAGTTCTTGCCCTGCAGCACCGAGGAGATGCGCTCCAGCCCCATGCCGGTGTCGACCGACGGCTTCGGAAGGTTGCGAACGATCTGGTCGTTCTCCTTCTCGAACTGCATGAAGACGTTGTTCCAGATCTCCACGTAGCGGTCGCCGTCCTCGTCGGGCGAGCCGGGCGGGCCGCCGGGAACGTGATCGCCGTAGTCCCAGAAGATCTCGGTGCACGGCCCGCACGGGCCGTTGTCGCCCATGGCCCAGAAGTTGTCCGAGCCGGCGATGCGGATGACCTTGTCGTCGGAAAAGCCGGTGACCTTCTTCCAGATCGCCGCGGCCTCGTCGTCATCGATGTAGACGGTGACCAGCAACCGCTTCGGATCCAGCCCGAAGTCCTTCGTCACCAACTCCCACGCCCGCTCGATGGCGTGGTCCTTGAAATAGTCCCCGAAGCTGAAGTTCCCCAGCATCTCGAAGAAGGTCAGGTGGCGCGCCGTGTAGCCGACGTTGTCCAGGTCGTTGTGCTTGCCCCCTGCGCGGACGCACTTCTGCGAGCTGGCGGCGCGCGGCGACGGCGGCCGGGCCGCGCCGGTGAAGTAGTCCTTGAACGGCACCATGCCGGCGTTCACGAACAGCAGCGTCGGATCGTTCTGCGGCACCAGCGGGGCCGAGTGCACCACCTCGTGGCCGTCACGGGCGAAGAAGTCGAGGAAGGTGGACCGGATGTCGTTCAGGCTGGCCATGGGAGAGACGCGCTGCGGGTGAGGGGAAGGCGCGCCTCTTACAGGGTTTCCGGACGAAGCGCATCATCTGCCCGCGTCGTCGCGGCGATGCTCGCCTGCGGCCAGGCGCAGACGTTCCGTCGCAGGGCGCCACGCCGGGCGTGGGCGTAAGAGCGCCGCATGACCCCGGTGGAGGTATGGTTCGACGGCGACTGCCCGCTGTGCCGGCGCGAGATCGCCCTGATGCGGCGACTGGACCGGCGCGGGGCCATCCGCTTCCACGATGTGGCTACCGGCGAGAGCGCCTGTCCGCTGGACCGGGCCACGCTATTGGCGCGTTTCCATGCGCGGGAGGACGGGCGGATGCTGTCGGGCGCCGCGGCCTTCGCCGCCATGTGGCGGGCCATTCCCCTGTTGCGGCCGCTTGGACTGCTGGCGCGCAACCGGCGGGTGCTGGCGGGATTGGAGCGGCTCTACCTGGCCTTCCTGAAGGTGCGGCCGGCACTGCAGCGGCGGCTTCGATGAGCGACTGGACCCCGACCCGCGCCGCCGGCCTTGAGCGGATGCAGGCCTTCGTCCCGGGCATGGGGCGGGCCTATGCCGTCGGGCGTAATACCGACCCCGGCCCCGGAGGTGCCTACGCCGTGTCGCGCCTGTCGCCCTGGGTGCGGCGGCGGCTGGTCGGCGAGGACGAGCTGGCCCGTGCGGCGCTGGAGGCGCACGGCCCGCGGGCGGCGGAGAAGTTCGTCCAGGAGGTGATCTGGCGGACCTACTGGAAGGGGTGGCTGGAGCTGCGGCCGCAGGTCTGGGACCGCTACCTCGTGACGCGGGACCAGGCCCGGGCGGCGGCAGCGCGCGATCCGGCGCTGGCGCGCGATCTGGCGGCGGCGGAGGCGGGGACGACCGGCATCGACGCCTTCGACGCCTGGGCGCGCGAGCTGGCGGAGACCGGCTGGCTGCACAACCACGCCCGGATGTGGTTCGCCTCGATTTGGGTCTTCACCCTGAGGCTGCCATGGGCGCTGGGAGCGGACCTGTTCCTGCGTCGGCTGATGGACGGCGATCCGGCCTCCAACACCCTGTCCTGGCGCTGGGTGGCGGGGCTGCAGACGGTCGGCAAGACCTATCTGGCGACGGCGGACAACATCGCCCGCTACACCGACGGCCGGTTCCGGCCGCAGGGTCTGGCGCGCAGCGCCGAACCGCTGGTCGAAGCCGAGCCGGTCGGGCCGACGCGGCCGCTGCCGCCGGCGGCGCGCGAGACCCCGGCCGGGCCGCACCTGCTGCTGGTCACGCCGGAGGACCTGACGCCGGAGCATCTGATCGGCCCGTGGGAGATCGCCGGGGTGGCGCTGGTCGCTGGACCTGACGCGGCGACGGAAGGTCCGGCGCGGACGTTTCTGGACGGGGCGCTGGCGGACGCGGGGGCGCGGGCCGGGGCGCGCTACGGGGCAGAGCCGGTGCGGCTGACGATGCTGGACGGGGCGGCGCTGTCGGCGCGGGCGCGCGCCGTCGGAGCCATCGGCGTGGTCACGCCTGCCGCCCCGGTCGGACCAATGGCGACGGCGCTGGCGGCCGCCCGCGAGGAGCTGGCGACAGAGGGGCTGGCGCTGGTCGAGGTCCGGCGCGACTGGGACGCGGCCCTGTGGCCGCTTGCGACGAAGGGCTTCTTTCCCTTCAAGGAAAAGGCGCCGCAGGTGCTGGTCGGGCTCGGCCTGCCGGTCTGAGCGCGCCGGGGCGACGTCCAGAGGTCTCGACGCGCCGCAGAAAAAAGGCCGTCCGACTCCGGGGAGAGTCGGACGGCCAACCTCCGGCCCGGTCCTTGCGGGGTCGGTGGCGGGTCGCACGGACCCGGCCGGAGGGATGGGATGACACGGCCGCGAGGCCCGCCGCGCGGGCTCAGCCCTCGAGGTCCTGGCCCTCGTCCGGCTCCGGACTGCCCAGCAGCTCGTCGGCGATCCTGGTGGTCGAGGCGCGCACGGCCTTCTCGATGGCGTCGGCCACGTCCGGATTGGCCTTCAGGAACTCGCGCACATTCTCGCGGCCCTGGCCGATCCGCTGGCTGTCCCAGGAGAACCAGCTGCCCGACTTCTCGATGACGTTGGCCTTGACCCCCAGATCGATGATCTCGCCGATCTTGGAGATGCCCTCGCCGTACATGATGTCGAAGATCACCTCGCGGAACGGCGGCGCGACCTTGTTCTTGACCACCTTGACCCGGGTGGTGTTGCCGACAACCTCGTCGCGGTTCTTGATCGCGCCGGTGCGGCGGATGTCGAGGCGCACCGAGGCGTAGAACTTCAGCGCATTGCCGCCGGTGGTCGTCTCCGGCGAGCCGTACATCACCCCGATCTTCATCCGGATCTGGTTGATGAAGATGACGATGCACCTGGACTTGGAGATCGAGGCGGTCAGCTTGCGCAGCGCCTGGCTCATCAGGCGGGCCTGCAGGCCGGGCAGGCTGTCGCCCATCTCGCCCTCGATCTCGGCCCGCGGCGTCAGGGCGGCGACCGAGTCGACCACCACGATGTCCACGGCCCCCGAGCGCACCAGGGTGTCGGTGATCTCCAGCGCCTGCTCGCCGGCGTCCGGCTGCGATACCAGCAGGTCGTCGAGATTGACCCCCAGCTTCTGGGCATAGACTGGATCCAGCGCGTGCTCGGCGTCGACGAAGGCGGCGGTGCCGCCGGCCTTCTGCACCTCGGCCACGGTGTGCAGCGCCAGGGTGGTCTTGCCCGAGCTTTCCGGGCCGAAGATCTCGATCACCCGGCCCTTGGGCAGGCCGCCGATGCCCAGCGCCATGTCGAGGCCGAGCGAACCGGTCGAGACCGACTCGATCTCGTTCACCACCCCGCCCTTGCCCAGCTTCATCACCGAGCCCTTGCCGAAGGCGCGATCGATCTGGGAGATCGCCGCCTCGAGCGCCCGTTGCTTGTCGCCGTCTTCCTTGCCCACCAGTTTCAATGCCGCCTGCGCCATCGCCTTCGTCTCCCTTGCCATGATTCCCGTCTGGTTCCGGGAGAGACCCGCCATGGACCCGCCCCCTGTGGTGAGGCGCACTATGTGCACGGTTTGTTCCGGTTGCCAAGATGTTCTCTTTTCGCCCGCGGGGTGAGCGATGGAGCTGCGACCGGAATTGACGTGGACGCTAGCGCCGAAGTGGCGTCAGTTGGCAGTTGTTACTACCAACAGCAAAGAGGGGAGCGGCCATGAACAGGAACTACGTACCGATCGTTGTCTCGCTCTGCCTCATGGCGGCCGCTGGTATGTTTACGGTTGGTGTGACCACGTTGGTGGAGGTCAGTCGCGCCAGCCAAGGCGTGTTCGACCCTTCGCGCGACACATATGCGGCGTGGCTAACGGCCATCTTCACGGGCGGGAGCGTCCTCGTCGCGGCATGGGCGACGTGGCTGCTGCGAGAAACGCTTGTTCAGAGCCGCCTCGCTACTCAGGCTGCATTAGGCTTCGTACTCAATAAGGGGATTCCTCGCGCCGTTTGTTCGTGATTCACTCTTCTTGGATCGGAGGTGGATCATGGGCCGACATCTATACTGGCTGAGCGATGCGGAGTGGGGTCGGATCGAGC
>Ga0209985_10000215_pt1 | contig 65600 bp, 86 predicted proteins | sample NOAtaG_FD_187305 | JGI IMG/M metagenome (GOLD analysis project Ga0209985, IMG submission 187305) | Freshwater lake microbial communities from Lake Erie, under a cyanobacterial bloom - NOAA_Erie_Diel6S_1000h metaG (SPAdes) (version 2) | ecosystem: Environmental > Aquatic > Freshwater > Lake ... | reverse complement strand
CGACATACCAAACGACCTACAGGACTTGTCCGGACTAGTTCCCGAGAGGACCGTCAAACGATCCGGCGACGACTTCGCGGACTACCGGGCCCCGCTGGAGGAGTACGACCTGGCCAGGGTAGAGTCGGAGGTCCTGCCACACTTCGACCCCGAGTGCGGATACAGCGACTGGATCACGGTCGGGATGGCCCTGCACCATCAGTTTAACGGCGACGTCGAGGCGCTCGAGCTGTGGGACCGCTGGTCTGACAACGACGGCAAGTGCGGATCGTACTCGCCCGGCCTGTGCGACCGTAAGTGGGACACCTTCAGCAAGGGCGGCGGCGCCACCCTGCGGTCGCTGATCTACAAGGTCAACACCGCAAAAAAGCTGGAGGCGCTGGAGCGCGGGGAGATCATCCTCGACCCGGCGCCGATGAGCCACGCACGGCAGTTTCTTGACTCGCTCTACACCACCGAGGAGGGATACCGTCTGGTGCACTACGCCGACGACTGGTACGTGTACAAGGGCACGCACTACGAGCAGATCGAGGACTCAACGATCCGGTCCGCGGCGTACAAGTTTCTTGACCAGTGCAAGAAGACAGACCGCCGCAACAACGTCATACCGTTCGCACCGACACCGCCAACGGTATCGGCCGCGATGGACGCCACGAAGGCGCTCGTCCACCTGCGCAACACGCCCAACACCAAACCACCGGTGTGGCTGTCGGGGTATGAGAACGGCAGGCCCGAGGCCGGCAAGCTGATATCGCTCGAGAACGGGCTGTTCCACCTCGAGGAGGGCGTGCTCTTGCCGCACTCGCTGGGGTTTTTTACGCAGAACAGCCTGCCCTTTGCCTACTCGCCCGAGGCCAGCTGCCCTGTGTGGGAGTCGTTCCTGTCGCAGCTGTGGGAGGGAGACGAGGAGTCCGTGCAGTGCCTGCAGGAGATCTTTGGCTACATACTCTCCGGCGACACTCGGCAGCAGAAGTTTTTTAATCTAATCGGACCCCGACGCTCGGGCAAGGGGACCATCAACAAGGTGCTGGTGGCGCTGCTTGGGCAGCACAACACCGTGGCACCGGAACTGGGAGAGCTCTGTGACACGTTCGGCCTACAGCCGTGGCTTGGAAAATTACTTGCATCGTTTACGGACGCGCGTGCGCCCGATCGAAATCGCAATGCTGTTGTTTCTCAGCTGCTGCGTATTGTTGGCGGTGACACTGTTACTGTAAACCGCAAGAACAAGGAGGCATGGAACGGATACCTGCCGACTCGTATCGTGGTCTACTCCAACGAGGTGCTGCAGCTGACAGAAAACTCGAACGCGCTCACGGGCCGCATGATCGTCCTGAAGATGACTCACTCGTTCTACGGCAGGGAGGATACGGATCTCGCGACCAAGCTGATGAAGGAGCTCTCGGGCATCTTTAACTGGGCCATGGAGGGCGAGCACCGCCGCGTATCTCGAGGGGGTCACTTCCTGCAGCCCAAGAGCGGTCTCGAGCTGTTGGAGGTGATGGAGGAGCTGTCCAATCCGCTGAAGATCTTCATCGAGGACGTGCTAATCCTGGACTCTGCCGGAGAGGTCGACAAGGACGAGCTGTTTGCCGTGTTCAAGCACTGGGCACACCGCAAGAGCATCAACCCCGGGACCGACCTGACGTTCAAGCGGCGATTCATGGCCGCGACGCAGGACAAGCAGATCGAGAGCACCGTCAGCCGCGTCAACGGCGAGCGGCGCAACGTGTACCGCGGCGTACGCTTCACCGAGCGCGCGCAGCAGTACGTCAACACGCTGGGCGATTTCAGGGAGGAGATATTTTGATACACGGCATTGGCACCGACATACTGCAGATAAAAAGAATCGCGGACATGTCCAAGAAGATGGGGTGGGCCCTGGCGCACCAGGTACTCGGGCACCGAGAGCTGCAGGTCTACGCGGAGATGGTGGATGACAAGCTACTGGCCGTGAACTACCTGGCCAGGAGATTCGCGGCAAAGGAGGCATTCGTCAAGGCCTCCAGGATCCCACAGCTCGATGTTCGACAGGTGGAAGTACTCAACCACGACGACGGCGCGCCCTACCTGGCACTGTCTGGCAAGGCAACGATCCAGATGGGCTCGCTGGAGTGGGTGCACCACGTCACCATCTCCGACAGCGACGACTACGTAACGGCAACGGTTATATGCGAAAGGAAGGCAACATGAAACCAAAGTTTGAGAGCGTGCTTCTGATGTGCGTCGAGGACGGCACCGAGATCGGCTGGAACCGAGCGCACAAGCACAACGACAACCCCTCCGAGCACGACGTGCGGCACCACATCGAATCGGCTGTCATGGAACAGATCTACGAGTGGTTCGACTTTGAGGAGCAGGCATGAGCGACATCATCAACCACCCACCCCATTACAAGTCCGGAGGGATCGAGACCATTGATTTTATCGAGTCCAAACGTCTTGGGTACCACCTTGGCAACGTGGTAAAGTACATCTCGCGCGCCGGGATCAAATCACACTGCCCGATCGAGGACCTCAAAAAGGCGCGCTGGTACCTTGATCGGTATATCACTAAACTGGAGAAACACAATGACACGCACTGAATACGCATTCCCATTCGCTAATGATGCAGACAAACAGTACAACTACATCAACAAAGGCATAACCTTACACGACTATTTTGCTGCGCATGCCTTGCAAGGATTATTAGCAAACCCGGAATCTATGAAAGAAGTAAGAAACCACGAAACCATTCCCGGAAGCGAAACAGACAAAATAGCTCAAGTCGCCGACTGGATTGCTCGTGCGATGATGCGAAGGAGAGAAAAATGAAATTGCACCCATCAGGCATGACCCAGGAGCGCTGGGACTGGCCGTTTAAAACGCCCGAGGAGCGCAAGCTGGTCGTCAAGTACTACCAGCGCGCCAAGAAGGAAGACAAAAAGAAACAGCTCGACAAGCTCGGGCCGGCACCCTTTTAGGAGTCAACATGGCAGAAATACACCGCATAGGAAAGTGGACCGCGCTGTCGGCGCTGGACGAGGCCACCAAGGCCTGCAAGGATAACGACACGCTGCTGATTGTCAGCATCGACAACGAGGAGGGCATGATGAGGTACTGGGTGGCCAACGCGACCAACATGCAGGTCGTCTGGATCACCGAGTGCATCAAGGCCGATACCATGAACGGGAGACTGTGATGCACGAGGAAATAACCGCACTGAAGAAGTGGGTAAGACGGCACTGGGCAAAGGCCATGGCCCCGATTTTTGCATTAGTTATTGGAGTGATGGCCGGGATGCTGGTGACCGAGGGCCGGATCCTGGACGACTGCAAGTACAGCTCGTCGTTTCGGATCGGGACACAGTCATTTAACTGCGGGAGGCGGATGTGATTGGAAAGCACGCCTACTACGAGGGACCGGCCGAGTTTTTACTTTGGATGATCCTGGTCATGGCCGTGGCCGTCTGGATCGGGATCAGGGAGGACAGAAATGCACGAGGCAGGTAAGGGATCCAGGCAGCGACCGATCGAGGACCAGGAGCAGTTTGATAAAAACTGGGAGGTGATATTCGGCTGCCCGACATCGCCATGCGTCAGCGTGTGCGAGATCGACTTTGAGAAAAAGATCTGCCACGGCTGCTTCCGTACGCTGAACGAGATAGAGGCCTGGTATTACGCCAACGATGACGAGAAGAGGCGAATAATGAGAAACGTAGAAGAAAGAAAACAATGCCAAAAATAGTCATGGTAGGGGTCGATAAGCTGTTGGAGTCATCTACTGCCGAAGCCGCGGATCAGTGCCTGAGTGATGTCTTGGGCATTGTTGAGAGTCACGGCGTCTGCTACCTAAGGTTTACAAAAGAAGATGGCATACTGATCATCCAGCCTCGCTACTACCAAAAATTTAACGGGATAATCTCCGATGCCTAAAAACTGGGGCTACTACCACGTAGACTGCGGCCACTTCCCGGCACAGATCAAGCTATGTTTCTCCAACGAAATGTTTCAAAAAATCCTCCAGGACCACGGCATCACCATGAAGGCCTCCGCTCTTGATGAGGGGATTGCAGAGACGCACTATCTTACCGACGGCAAGGAGGGGGTCATCGTCCTGGCATTCGACCTGAAGGAGTGCGTCGACGAGGACCCCGCATACCTGGCCGGCGTGATCGCGCACGAGGCAACGCACTGCGTCTGCCGCGTCTTTGAGCACATAGGCGAGCCCGCGGAGGAGATCGGCGAAGAGTCTCGCGCCTATCTCACCGAGCACATCGTAAAGCAGATAACGACAGGCATACGGATGGAGATGGAGAAGAATGCTAGAAAAGCAAGTCGAAAGCTACCTAAACAAAAGGGTGAAGGAGCTGGGGGGACTGAGCCTAAAGTGGATCAGCACGGTGACGGGAGTGCCGGACAGAATAGTATTCCTAAACAAAAAGATACTTCTGGTAGAGCTAAAAACGGAAAAGGGAAGGCTGTCAAAAAGGCAGCAATACGTGTTTCGAGAATTAGAGCGTCAGGGCTTTGCGGTAACCGTATTGCGATCTAAGGAAGACGTCGATGGCCTGGTCGAACAAACAACACCGTGATTGGTACCGAAGCTACAGAAAAACCAGAGAGGGTTATCTTCGGACGAGCCTCTCAAAAATAAAAAGTCGCTGCAAGACTAACGGCATCCCGTTTGATCTTACTTACGAGTTTTTAGATTTGATAGCGGGCGAACGGTGCCCTATCTTTGGTACCGAGTTTATGTGGGAAACCCCAGACAAAGGCCACGGACCTGAAGAAAATTCTCCGTCTCTGGACAGGGTCGTGCCAGAGCTTGGTTACGTGCAAGGCAACGTTGTATTCATATCCTTTATTGCAAACAAAATAAAACAAGACGTAACAGAAAAAGAATTGTACGCCGTGGCCGACTGGCTGCACGACAAACGAAAAGAGGTTTTAAATGCTTTCAAAGACAGACTTGCACCACTACCAAAACCGCCTGATACACCGGGCAAAAAGTCTGCCGCACGTTGGCCTTTTCCTGGAGCCGGGCCTGGGAAAGACTGTGACGGCGCTCACCATCATCAAGGAGAGCTCTTTGGGGAGGACCTTGGTGATTGCCCCAAAACGAGTAGCGGAGTCGGTCTGGGCCCAGGAGTGCCAAAAGTGGAGCCACCTGTCAGACCTCCGAGTGGCGCTCGTGATGGGAACACCCGCGCAGCGTTTGAGCGCGCTCTACAGCAACTCAGACATCTACGTGATCAACGTGGACAACGTCCCCTGGCTGGTGGAACACTGGCCAGATGGGCTGTTCGATTATTTGGTAATCGACGAGTCAAGCCGGTTCAAGGACCCCAGCACGAAGAGATTCAAGGCGATAAAGAAGGTGCTAAAACAGTTTAAGCGCCGAATCATCTGCACGGGCACACCAACGCCACAAGGCCTTGGCGACCTGTGGTCGCAAATTGGAATACTGGACCTCGGACAGCGATTGGAAACGACGCTTACAAAGTTTCGAGACAGGTACATGTACGCCGCCGAACGAAACCGACACACGCACGTTGTTTACAAGTGGGCAGTACGCCCAGGCATGGACAAAGAGATACTGGATAAGATCTCCGACATCTGCTTCAGCCTGCGCGCCGAGGACTACCTGCAGCTGCCGAAGCTGACAAAGCTCTACCACAACATCGAGCTAGACGACTCGGCGATGTCGAAGTACAAACAACTTAAAAAGGAGATGGTCAGTGAGATTGATCTTAAAGAGGTTACTGCGGCATCTGCCGCCGCGCTGGCCAACAAGCTTTTACAATTTACCAGTGGCACCCTTTACACCGAAGATGGTGACGCTGAGGCCCATAAGACAAAGCTCGAGTATTTGGAGTCTTTGGTTGAGGAGAATCCGCACCCAACGCTAGTCTTTTATCACTACAAAACGGCCCTGGCAAAAATACTGGCCGCGTTTCCTGACGCGCAAGAATTAAACTCTAACAACATGGAGGACTGGAGAAACGGAAAAATTAAAATGCTTGTCGCACATCCGCAATCGGGCGGCATCGGTCTGAACCTACAGTGCAACGCTGGCGATTTGGCGCAGGTGGTCTGGTACGACCTGCCCTGGAGCTCGGAGAATTACATCCAGGCAAACGCTCGCGTGTACCGCCAGGGCCAGACGAGGCCGGTAATCATTCACCACCTGCTTGCGGCGAAGACGATCGACGAGCAGGTGATACGCGTCCTGGACGGGAAAATTGACGCGCAGGAGGCGGTACTGGAAGCACTGAAGGCATGAACATTACAAAATATAAAATTAACTGCGCCGCTCCGCGCCTGTCCGACGAGGAGCCGGACCTTATGGAGCAGGAGGACATCGAGGGCATCTCTGGCTCGATGACGGACGGCTGGCTGCCCTGGACGCACGACGACATGATCGACATACGTCGCGTGATCCAGGACAAAATGCCGCAGAAGCAGAGGGAGGTCATGGAGGCATTTTTAATGGGCAACAGCGCCGCGGACTTGAAGGTGACCGAGAAATACTGGCGGTATCATTTCAAGCGCGGCGTGGAGCTGATACAGAAGGAGCTTGGGGTATGAAACACTTTAAACTTTTGACAGACATCGAGAACGTCAGCATCCGGCTCGACGTACTGGAGAGCACGGTAAGGGTCGTCTCGTACGGTGCCGAGGAGGCAAACAGGCGAGACGTTGAGTACGCCCTGCACAACATATCGGACCAGCTGGCAGATCTGAGCGCCAGGCTGCGCTCCAATTTCAACGAGCTGTTTGACGCAATCAAGGAGGAAGAAAATGCAGCAGGAAACAGAAAGCCTAAAAAGCAGCCTAGACAGGTTTGACCTGGAGCAGGCCATCATGTCCGCCTGGACGACCAGCGAGGACATCAAGCTGATCTGGGAGCAGTACTACGACGGCATGGATAAGCTGAGCGAGGACCAGGTGGCAAACCTGCTCCTGGGCCTGCAGGAGATCCACAACCTGAGATGCCAGAAGCTGTGGGACATTTACGAGAAAATGGTTAGGGAGAAGAAGATATGAACCGAGAGATGAGACGCAAGCTGGCCAAGTACCTGCGACCTATGACCGACCCGACCAAGGAGGCAGAGCGCCAGGAGCGGGCCGCGGCCATGACCAAGGTCATACTGAACCAGGCACTCGCCGATAGAAAGAAGGCCGAGCAGGCCAAGGAACAGATCAAGGGCGGCGACGGTATCATTTCTGCATAGGTAGAGGTAGGCACGTCGTGAGACGCCCTATCAAGCCCAGGACTCGCGGGCTCTAAAACGAAGAGGAGGCCGGGTGGAATCCCCGGCACCCACCACCCTAAAGGAAAGCCAATGAAAAAGATTATCGCGTCTCTGCTGGCAGCGGCATTCGTAACCGCATCACCCCTGGCCCTTGCCGCCGACAAGAAGGCAGACAAGCCTGCCGAGAAAAAAGCCGAGAAGAAGGCAGAGAAGAAAAAATAACGGGGCCGGAATAGTTTCGACGACGGGATAAAACCGAAGCGAACCCGGCGGACCCGGGTGCGAATCCCGGCGGCTCCACCAATACGGAAATGTCGGCAGTTATCAATAAGTGCCGACATTTCGATATCATCAGGTGATACACATGGACGACTTTAAAACACTACCCAAGATGGCAGCCGGCGGGTCCGCAAAGCCCGGCCTGTACGCCAACATCCACGCCAAACGAGAGCGGATAGAAAGAGGGTCAGGAGAAAAAATGCGTAAGCCCGGATCGGAGGGAGCGCCCACCGCGAAGGCATTCAGGGAGTCGGCCAAGACGGCCAAAAAGTAATGTCAAAACGAAAGTACACATTCAAGCCCGAGATGTGCGATACACTAATCGAGATGGGCAAGACGGGTGCATCGCAGAAGATGATGTTCTCCGCGATCGGCATCACCAAGGGCGTGGCCGAGGACTGGAAGAAAAAGTACCCAGACTTCGCCGACGCCCTCGAGCTGGCCATCGTACACAGCCAGGCGCATTGGGAGCGCGAGCTGCTGGCAAACGTCGGCAACAAGGCCTACAACTCACGGCTGGCGGAGATCGCACTCCGCGGTCAATTCCAATCCGATTACAGGGAGACGCGTGAGAACAAAGTCGAGCTCAAGGCCGACGTCGTGGTAGATTTCTCCGGCGCCGTCAACGACCTGATCAAGCAGCTCAAGGCCGCCAAAGAGTAGCGCACCAAAAAAGACCAACCGTTTTAGTCGGAAAAAGGCACCCGCGGCGGTGCCTTTTTGCATTAGTGGTATTACCACAAACCGCTAACAAGGCAAACCGACATGACCGCCCACGCCGTCCTTTCCGCATCGTCGTCCCACCGCTGGCTGCTCTGCACGCCCAGCGCTCGCCTCGAGGCGACACTCCCAGAGCTAAAGAAGTCCGCAGGAAGCTTTGACTACAGCCAGGAGGGCACCATGGCCCACACCCTGGCAGAGATCAAGCTTAGGCATCATTACGCCCAAATTGGGTATGAGGAGTTTCAGCGCGAGTACGAGATCATCAAGGCCACGCCATACTACAACCAGGAGTTCGAGGAATATGTTGACAACTATGTTCTATACGTCCGCAGCCAGATTGGTGAGGCTGACACTCCGCTATTTGAGCAGCGCGTGGATTATTCTGACTGGGCTCCTGACGGATTTGGTACTGCTGATGTCGTCATACTTTCACAGCACAAGGTCAGAGTCATCGACCTCAAGTTTGGAAAAGGCATCCCCGTCTCGGCGAAAGACAACTCGCAGCTCAGGCTCTACGCGCTCGGCGCCTGGAGCAAGTTCAAAGACGAGTTCCCGGACATCAAAGAGGTCGAGTACACGATTGTCCAGCCGCGGCTCGACAGCATAACGACCGACGGTACATCTCTGGCCCGACTGCTCGACTGGGCCAACACCTTTGTAAAACAAAAAGCAAAGCGCGCCTGGTCAGGCACCGGGGAGTTTATCGCCGGCGATCACTGCCAATTCTGCCGCGCGAAGCACACCTGTCGCGCCAGGTCAGACTACATCAACGAGGTGGCCAAGCTGGAGTTCCGCGAGCCTGCTCTGTTAAGCGACGACGAGTTGGAGCTTGTGTTTTCCAGAGCCGCAAGCCTGCGGTCCTACGTGGCAGACCTGGAGGCTTACTTTACCGATCGGGCGATCAATACAGGCAAGACGCCGAAAGGCTACGCCTTGGTGCCTACCAAGACGCACCGAAAGATCACCGACGAGCTGCTGGCCAAGACCGTTCTGCTTGACAAAGGTTTTAAAGAAGAGGACATTACAGAGCCTGCGACACTGAAGTCTGTCGCCAAGCTTGAGAAGCTTGGCAAGAAGGGCTACATCGCAGACCTGCTCTCCGCGTTTATCGTAAAGCCCGAGGGAGCCCCAAAGCTTGTCAAGGAAGACAACACCGCACAGGAGGACTTCAAGTGAGCAAACGACAGCAGATTGCCGACAACTACCTCGACGGGAGCGAGCTACTTTTCCTGGACCCAGAGTACTTTGACGAGGCGATCATCGGAGTCGCCACCAGCGCCTCGGGCATGATGGCCGTGGCATACAGCGAGCCCAAGGTTGTCCAGCTGCTGATTAAGCACGACAGGATGGACCCCGATGAGGCCATGGAGTGGTACCAGTTCAACATCGTAGGCGCCTACGTTGGAGACAACACCCCGGTGTTCATTGATGATACAATCTTCGATCAATGAGCCCACACGTATTTCTTTCCCTGGTCGGTCTGATGTACATCTTCACGACGCTGTCGTACCTCAAGGTGCGACGCATCGGAATGATGGTGGCCTTTATAGGTTACACTATCGGACAGATCGGTCTTATAATCGACTCGTTTGAGGTCGGTGATAAGTCAGAGTAGTAGCCGGGACAGGCCCGCCGGATCTCAGGGCCATGACGCTAAACAAGGAGCCTAGTATGGCAAAGTCAGTAAAGGTAGTAACAGGTAAGGTTCGCTTCTCTTACGCCCACGTGTTTGAGCCGCAGGCGGCGCAGGAAGGCGGCGTTCCAAAGTACTCCGTTTCAATCATCATCCCCAAGTCCGACAAGGACACCATCGAGCGCATCAACAAGGCTATCGAACAGGTCAAGGAAGACAACAAGTCTGTCTGGGGCGGCACCATCCCCAAGGGCCTCAAGGGCGGCCTGCGTGACGGCGATGCAGAGAAGGACGACCCGGCATACGCCAACTCGTACTTCATCAACGCCAACAGCCAGCAAAAGCCTGGCGTGGTCGATGCAGACCTGAACCCGATTATCGACCGCTCGGAGTTTTACTCTGGCTGTCTTGGCCGTGCCTCAATCAGCTTCTTTGCCTACAACAGCAACGGATCTAAGGGCGTGGGCTGCGGACTAAACAACGTCCAGAAGATGGAAGACGGAGAGAAGCTTGGCGGTGCCACCACGGCCGCTGAGGATTTTGCAGTTTAACCCCATCAGGAGAAATAAATTGAGTAAGAAGGCAACGGAGAAGGTATCTTTCTCCAAGTTTTTCCCGGGCACCCAGGAGTACGTAGTACTCCGTGGGGTTGCCACATCGCCGACCGACTTTGACCTGACGCTGGACATCGGCGACGGAGAGAACAAGGCCCGTTTTTATGTTGGCCCCTGGTCGGAGAAGTCATCCGTTGACATGCTACGCGTTATGCGAGACAGCATGCAGCAGGCGCTTGACTTTTATGAGACCGCTCTTGGCCTACCCATGCAGGACGTCAAGAAGGCCAACAAGAGCATCTGGTCGATACTTGGCAGTGACAGGGATGACGATGAGGAGGAGGTCAAGCCCGCACCCAAGAAGCCCGCGGCCAAGAAGAAAAAGGCAGCAGCCAAGAAGTAATTCCTTGTTGTTGTGTTGTACCCCGCCGGCCTGGTGCCGGCGGGCCCTTTCACCATCTAATTTGATAAGAAAAATACATGGACCAGTACCAAGAATACATCGCCGCCAGCCGCTACGCCCGCTACATCGACGACAAGGGTCGCCGGGAGCAGTGGAGCGAGACCGTGTGGCGCTTCGTTGATTACATCTTTAGCCGCACGCCGGCCATCACCGCAAACAAAGAACTGAAAGACGAGATTTACGACGCAATCTACAACCTAAAAGTTATGCCGTCGATGCGTGCCATGATGACGGCAGGAAAGAGTGCCGACCGTGATAACACCTGCATCTATAACTGTTCGTATCTCCCCGTCGACGACCCGAAGTCTTTCGATGAAGCTATGTTCATCCTGCTCTGCGGTACTGGCGTCGGGTTCAGCGTTGAATCTAAATACACTTCTCAGCTGCCCGAGGTGCCGGAGCAACTTTTTGAAAGCGAACATGTTATCGCTGTCCACGACTCCAAAGAAGGCTGGGCGAAAGCGCTCCGGCTCCTCATCGCACACCTCTACGCCGGAGAGATCCCGAAGTGGGACGTCAGCAACGTCCGACCCGCGGGGGCAAGACTCAAGACCTTTGGCGGACGAGCAAGCGGACCAGGACCTCTCGTGGACCTATTTACGTTCACCGTCAACACTTTCAAAAATGCGAAAGGTCGGCGACTGAACACCCTGGAGTGTCACGACATGATGTGCAAGATCGGCGAGGTGGTGGTTGTTGGCGGCGTTCGTCGCTCCGCCATGATCTCGTTGTCAGACCTGGACGACGAAAGGATCCGACATGCCAAAGCTGGTCCTTGGTGGGAGACCGCACCACATCGTGCACTCGCCAACAATAGCGCGGTTTATAATGAGACTCCGCCGGTTGGAAAGTTTATGGAGGAGTGGCTTTCCCTTTACAATTCACACTCTGGCGAACGAGGAATTTTTAATCGTGAGGCCGCGCGCAAGACTGTTGCAAAGTATGGCCATCGCGATCCCGCGCATGAGTTTGGAACAAACCCCTGCTCGGAAATCATTTTACGGCCGTATCAATTTTGCAACCTTACCGAGGTCGTTGTTCGACACGATGACACGCTGGAGACCCTCAAGAATAAGGTCGAGCTGGCGACAATTCTGGGAACGATACAGGCCACCTTTACAAAGTTTCCGTATCTGCGAAAGGTGTGGCAGCGCAACACCGAGGAGGAGAGACTGCTCGGAGTGTCGCTGACTGGTATCTACGACAACACCGCGATGTGCGCGAACAATGAGACTCTTGCATCGACCCTGTCACAGCTCAGAGAGCACGCCCGTCTGACAAACGAGTCCTGGGCCAACAAGCTTGGGATCGAGAAGAGCGCCGCGATTACGTGCGTCAAGCCCTCGGGCACCGTGTCACAGCTGGTCGACTCGGCCTCCGGGATACACCCCAGGCACTCCAAGTATTACATCAGGCGAGTCAGGGGCGACAAGAAGGACCCGCTCAGCTCGTTCCTGGTACAACAGGGCGTGCCGGCAGAGGACTGCGTCTACAAGCCGACCCAGACCACGGTATTCAGCTTTCCGCAAAAGGCGCCCGCGGGGCTGGTCAGAGACGACGTATCGTCAATCTCTCACCTCGAGCTGTGGCTTGCCTATCAGAGACAGTGGTGCGAGCACAAGCCCTCTGTGACGATCTCGGTCCACGAGAAGGACTGGCCCTCGGTCGGTGCCTGGGTGTGGGAGCACTTTGACGAGATCAGCGGCGTGTCGTTCCTGCCGCACGACGGAGGCACGTACCGCCAGGCCCCGTACGAAGAGTGCACGGAGGCGCAGTACAATGAGCTGAAGGCCAAGATGCCAAAGCTTGACTGGTCGCTGTTTAAAGAAGAGACTGACAACGTCGAAGGGGCGCAGATGCTTGCATGCGTGGCCGGTGTATGCGAGATTTAAGCGTCTGGAAGTGCCCGCCGCTAAACCTATGGAATTGGAATATGGCTTGGCGTTGGAGGCAAGGCATTTAATTTGTGTGTTGCATGGTGAAGTAGCTTGTGGGGGGTGTCAGGCAGACCTCGAGAGGATGTGGCAAGCGGTGTATTTTTCTGCCTTCATAGCCGCGTGTAGCAGCCACCAAATCTGGCCCCCTACTTTTTTATGTAACATTGATGATGTTAGAATTCTGAAAAGCTGTTAGAATACAAAACACCCCCAGCGGAAGGTGGGGCAAAACATCCGCAGTCACGGGCAGGGCTCAACGGGCTTTATGGATTCAGCCCCAACCTTTCTCTCTGCTGACGTGGCCGGCGCGCTGCCAGTATGGCGTACTGGCAGCGCGCCAAGGCAGTACCCTCTCAACCGCCGACTCGTCGGCTTGCCACAGGAGCACGTATGAACATCAGCATCGACTTTGAGACACGAAGCCTGGTAGACCTCCCGACCTACGGCCTGGACAAGTACGCCAGGGACAAGAGCACGGAGGTCATCTGCATGGCCTACTGCTTCCCCGGGGCACCAGTCAAGATATGGACTCCGGACCAGACGATGCCGTTCTGGCTATCCGACCCCACGGTAAGATTCTCAGCATGGAACGCGGCCTTTGAGTACAACATACTCCGCCACGTCCTGAAGCTACCCGTCCGCTGGAAAAACTTTACCGACTCCATGGCCATGGCCGCGGCGTCTAACATCCCGCAGTCGCTCGAGGAGGCCGCGATCTTTCTTGGCGTATCCGAGCAGAAGGACGTCACGGGGCGAAGGCTGATACAGAAGCTGTCCAAGCCAGACCGCAAGGGCCAGTTCAACAAGGACCCCGCGCTGCTGGCCCAGATGTACGAGTACTGCATGCAGGACGTCCGGACCGAGATGGCCGTGGCCGAGAAATGCCGGCCCCTGTCCGACCAGGAGCAGGAGCTGTGGGTCCTGACCCAAATTATTAACGACCGCGGCGTGCCCGTGGACCCGTCAGAGCTGCAGCGCGCGATCGCGACAGTGACCATCAACAAGGCCAAGATAGAGTCCGAGATCACGATGCTGACTGGGGGCATCACGGCCAACCAGCCGGCCAAGATCGGGCAGTGGCTTAGGGAGGGAGGTATCCAGGTCGAGGACTTGACCGCGGAGACCGTCCAGAAACTACTCGAGCGCAAGGATATGCCCGACAAGATTAGTCGGGTACTGGAGCTGCGCCGTCAGGGTTCACTGACCAGCACCGCCAAGTACGACAAGATGCTCGAGGTCCAGGTCGGTGGCAGGATCCGCAACACCCTGGTCTACCACGGAGCTAGCACCGGGCGCTTTGCCTCCAGGGGAGGTCTCAACCTCCAGAACCTTGCCAGGCCACACCTCGACGGTGAGGCTCTTGATGAGGCCGTGGAGAGGATCTTGGTACAGGGCAGGGGTGGCACCATGGACGAGCTATCCAGCCTCGTCAGGAGCTCAATTAAGGCCCCCTACGGCCATGTTTTTGTGGACGCCGACTTCTCGAGTATAGAGAACAGGGTGGCGTCATGGATTGCCGGGCAAAATGACAAGGTCGAAATGTTCCGCAGCGGGCTGGACGAGTACAAGACGTTTGCATCAAAGAGCCTTTACAGGGTACCGTACGAAGAAGTTACCAAGGACATGCGACAGGTTTCCAAGTCTGCCGTCCTGGGCTGCATGTTCGGACAAGGCGCCAAGGGACTGGTCGAGTACGCGGACGGGATGGGGGTAAAGCTGACCCCGGCGCAGAGCGAGCAGGCCGTGAAGGCCTACCGCGAGGAATACGTCCGGGTCAAGGAGAGCTGGTACGAGTTTGAGCGTGCCGCCATCGAGGCTATACGTGTACCGGGCACGCCGATCAAGTCAGGCAAAGTTCTCTTTAAGGCTGCGAAAGGAGCCCTTTGGATGTGCCTTCCCAGCGGCCGGCTGATCTGCTGGAGAGACCCGATGGTCGAGCCTCAGATGACTCCCTGGGGCGAGGTCAGGGACGGGGTTACCGTCCGCAACCAGAACACCTTTACCCGCAAGTGGGGCCGAAACAAGCTTATTGGGTCGAGCGTATTTCAGAGCGCTGTCCAGGGTACCGCGCGTGATTTTCTTACCGAGTCCATGCTTCGGCTTGAGCAGGACGGATTTGAAGTGGTCAACTGCATCCACGATGAGATTCTCCTCTTAGTCAAGGAGGCAGACGGCGAGTCCGCCTTAGCTCGCGTGACCGAGGTTATGACCACGCCACCTAAGTGGGCTCCAGGCTTCCCTCTAGCGGCCGAGGGATGGGTAGGTAAACGATACCGTAAATAAAACACGCCGCTCCTGCTTAAACTCCAGGCAGGAGCCGTGTGCCGATATAACCCTCAGCTTCGGGTCGCGCATCTTCCCTATCTCCTGGTCCATCGACATAACGCAGTCGTGCTTGTTAGGAAACTGGTCGTTGGAATAGGAAAAGATGCAGCCCTCTTGGGTGCACCAGAATATGACCGCGACGAAGAACGAGGCCATGTCAGCAGTTCCACGCCCTTAGCGACTTGTTGATGCGGCTGTCTGGGTCGTTTGCCGTCTTGGCCGAGGTAAGCTTCTTCTTCATGCCCTTCATCCTGGCACAGAACGAGTCACGGCGAGCGCCGCCCTCGGGCTGGGGACGCTTCAGTGTCCCGCCGGTCTCGGCCTTGTACGATGCTCGACCCTTGGCGTTCAGGCCGCCCTCGGGGTTCTTGCCCTCCTTGCGCTGCCATGCCGGTGTCTTGCCGCCCTCGGCCATCTGAGCCAGACCGCCCTCTGCCTTCTTGCGGATCGCGGCACCAGCCGGGCCAAGTCCCAGCCTCTCGATGTCGTATCCGGAGCCGAGGATGTACTTCAGGTAGTCCTGCAGCTCGGGGTTAGTAAATCCCTTCTGGTAAGTGTCGCGGCTGGTGATGACCGACATCGGCTCCGGACCGGGTCGGCCGGTTGCCTTCATAACATCCGCCCCTCGGGTCGTAATCAGTCCAAGACCACCTGGCTCCATGCTGCGACCGATGCCCTGAACGATCTCATCCCGAACCTCGCGGGGGACAACGTTTAGTACGTTTAGGTTTGTGAGTCGATTGTAGGCCCCCTGAGGGATCTGCGACATCTCGGAGTATGTCGGGCTCCACCCGCGAGCAAAGGGCTCATAGGTCTCGTACTGGCCCGGCATGACCTTCGCGCCCTCGCCAAGCCCGGCGCCAAAATCCAGGCCCCTACCCTGCGCCCCGCGACGCTGAAACTCCTCCGCGGCCTTTCTGTAGGTCGGGAGTGTGCCAATGATTTGTGTACGAGCAGCGTTCTCTGCCGGTGGAAGGATTAAGTTTGCTGCGCGCTTTGCCAGCTCTCCTCTACCGCCCGCTGCCAGATGTGCCAGACCGCCTTCTGCCTTCATAAAGTCTCCTGACTCCTTCTTGGCAGGGTCGTACTCGGCGAACCTGCCCCTGATGTTCTTTGGGTCAAACACTCCAATGTTTTTGACGCCGCCCTCTGTCACGGAGAACGTGTCGTAACCGGCATCTTTTAGCGCCTGCATAAACTTCGGGTTCTCCATCGAGAGCCAGGTGTTGCGGCCGGTAAACACGTTCGGCAGCAGGCGCCCCTGACCTGGCAAAATGTTGGCGTTGTACTGCTCCATGTACCTCTCAAGGAACGGGGCGTTGGCCGGGTCCTCGGGGTCGAAGTGTTTTCCCTTGCGGATCGAAAGAGGGTACATCGTACCGCCCGTTCCAAACGTCTGGCCCTTCTTGCCACCGGGCACAAAGCTCTCGGCAAACTTGGGGTCCTGCGTTGCGAATATCGCACCGCGTGGGCCGGGCCCAAACTCCTCGATGTCACGAGCGGGCGAGCCGTGGTAGTAGCCAGGCGTAAACTCCTCGACGTAGGCCCTCTTCTTGGGGTCCTTGAGGAGGGCAAGACGTCGCAGGTCTAGGAGGGGTTTCACCGCGACAAGCCTCCGTCCTTATATCCTTCACGTTGCAAAAAGGTTAAGTAATCTTCCGTAACGTCTTGCGATCTTGGATAGCCGCGGGTGTACTCAAACGTCCCCGGCTTGCGTCCTTTTTCTTTCACCATCTGAGAGTAAAAGTCTCGCATGGCGATTTCTTGCGGCACTGGATCGAAGTGCACTCCTACGTCCTTACCTTTCAACAACCAATCGTAAGCCGGATGTAAGTCCGTTACCTTTTCAGGAGCCTCTCCGGTTAGCGTAAACAACCGATTTCCAATCGCGTACGTGGGAGCGTTCTTTGTTGCCGGATCGGCGTACGACTCTACTATTCTGGAGTAGAACGGAAGCGCGCCCTTCTTAGCGCCGCCCGTTCTTTCGCCGGCAAACATACTGGCCAACGCACCGCGACGGTCGAATGTATCTACCAGCTCCTGGACGGCAAACTTATCTCGCACGTCAAACGGCTGTGAAAACAGAGGGCTGCGTTCCTTGCCCGTAGTCAGCTTAGGTATGAGTAGGTTTGCCTTCTCAATCCACTCCGGGCTGACTTCTCCTTTGTCTAACGCCTGGAAGTATGCGTCACGCAGGTCTCCAAACACTTGGCGGTTTGAATGATGTTGCGTTGGCGTGCCAAGGACGTTAGAGAAAACCGTCTTAGGATTTTCTTGTGCGGCCCTGGAGAGAATGGTCGCCGCGTTTTTAGCGTCGGTCATCCAGGCGGCTTGTCTTGCGGCGTGCTCGGGATCTGAAAGCTGCAGCCCAGGGAAACCTGAGCCTCCCTTCATGCCCTCACCGACACGCATTCTGTCGGCCTGCGTTACGCGAAGCTTCCCACCTTCAAACGGAGCGAGCCCCTCGCTAAGCTTTACGGCTTTTGACTCAGCGGGGGCGAAAACCTTTTTTAAGAAATCAAGTCCTGCGGGAGCTTTGCCAACGGCAAGATCGGCAAGCGCCCTCTTGCCTCCGGCGTATCCACGAATTGCTCCACCAGATGCCGCACCGATTGGATATGTATCAGCTGAAATTTCTGTTGGTGTTTCTCTTTTACGAGCGCGGTCAATAATTTCATTAAGCACTGGGGCTGCTACGCCAACGGCTGTGCCGATTCCGCGCGTAAGTGGGTGAGGGATCATTGCCACGCCTGAACCAACAGCCCCAAGCCCGCTGATTAAACCTCCAAGATAATCGTCTTGCTCTATTCTATTAACCGCGTCAACGCCTTGGAATCCAGCGCTGCCTCCAGCCAAACCACGACCGAGCCATGTAGGCACCGAAGCCGCCGCGCCACGTACCGCTTGGCCAGTGCGTTGCAAACTTTCCGGCATGCTTGCGGCTACTCTCTCGGCAAAGGGTCGCGCCCTTTGTGCCGCCTGCTGCGCCTCAAGCTGTCCTGCAATATCGAGCTTTGCCGCCGGGCCAAACCTTTGAGTCACCCTTGACGAGACGGGCCCCTGGCCCTTTGACCTCTGATAGGCCGCAGATGCCTGAGGCACTCCGCCAGTAAAACCGGGCCTGTCCATGCCTGCATAGTTTCTCAGCCACTTCTCCCCGCTCGTGCCGGCCCCGACCGCGGTCCGCGGTTGTATTGGGGCCGTCGCGCCCTTGGTGGCGCCTTCAATTACGGCACCCGCCGGTATCCCGGCTATGGCGCCAACCGCCCCGCCAAACAGGGGGCTGGAGACGCCCACGCCCGTAAACTCTTCAACCTTATCGGATACTGACTTGTTGGCCTCGGCCTCTTTTTCTAGCCTAAGGCGAAACTCAAACTCTTCGCGTTCCTGGTCTGTCATTTGCCCTGGCTCCGTTTCCACTCTTGATAGCGACGCTCTTTCTCTGCATCCCCAAACGGTTGAACTTTTGTTGGCGGCTTCTGATCCCCTCCGCCGATCTTACCAACCATGGACCGATCAATCTTAATCTCTTGTTTTGCAATTGCACGAAGTCTTTCTTCGTATTCTTTTTGTATTGCCTTGTATTGGGGATCGTTCTTAAACGCCCCAAAGTTTTTAATAAACTTGCTTCCATCGCCGTAGATTTGGTTTAACTTCTCCAGCGTCTCTTGTCGTGCCTGCATCATCATGGCCTTCTTGACCACTACTTCTGCCGGGTCCTCAATGCTAATAGAAGCGGCCCTAATAATTTGTCGCTCGGAGTCAGAGATCTGGCCCTGACCGTTCATTGCTTTGGCCGCATCTAGTTCCATCTGTGCAATGTATCCAGCCACCTCGCGCCGCTTGGTAAGGCTCATAGTGGTCGGCAGCGTCTGGAAGATTGCGTCGCTCAAACCAGAGATAGATATGGATCCGCTCGGAGTAGAGAGGCCTTGCTGGATTACGTTTGCAATTGCGCTCTTAACGTTTGGCTGCATCAAAACACCAACAATTGTTGGGTCTTCAGTTACAAGTTTTTGTACAGCCTCGGCTCGAGTTTTTCTTTCTGAAATAAGTAAAGGATCTGCTTCTTTTTCATAAAGATCACGCTGAGTTTTATCAGACTCAAGCTTTTTGGTTGCCGCTGCAATTTCCACCTGCTTATCTATCTCGGCCTGCCGCTCGAGCTGGCTAGCTGTTGGTTTTGGTGGACGTGCCGGAGCCGGAGCCGGAGCCGGTGCGGCAGCAGGAGCCTGCGCCACCTGAGTCGTTGGCCTCATCGTTCCCGTGGTCGGTGCCGTCACGTCCGTCATGGTCGTAGATGGTGCTGCTGCAACCTGAACCGGAGGAGTCTGCAGTGCGTTGAAAACGGCCTTGCGTTTTTCAAGTGGCTGCTTGTCAAAGAGCTCTGCGGCATCCGGGCGCTCCATGACGTTGTTAATTAGGCCCATGGCACGGCCCTGCTCGCTCATCCTCTTAATCTGGTCGGGAGTCAGCTCGCTGAATGTGTAGTTTACGGGTTGTGCCCTTGGCGCGGCCTCCGGGGATGGTGCCTCCGCGACCGCTGCCGGGGGCGGGGCCTCAGCAACCGCTGCAGGCGGCGGGGCCGCCTCGGGCGGTGTTGCTGCCGCTGCAGGCTTGGGAGCCTCTTTCTTGGCAGGCGCCGAGGGAACGCTCTCCGGGCTGAGGTACTTGTTTGGGTTGGCACGAAGCTGGCGAGCGGATATGACATCGCGCTGCCACTCATTTGTCTCTTCGTTCCAAGTAACTACCGGAATCTTCGGAACGTCAAACTCTGGGCTTGCCTCTACCTCTGCCTTCTTCTTGGCCCACTCTCCGTATATCTTGTCGTACTCCGCCTCTGTCTTGGCGTTCATAAGGGCCTGGCGAATCTCGGCAGGCATGCCAAACATTTGAGACGCCAGCGAGGGAGGCTGTCCCGCAGCTCCTGGAATCTGACCTAGCTCTCCAGTTCTGCGACGCTCAAAGTTTTTCTGTGCCTCCTGCGCCGCGCGGTACTGCGCGATCTGCGTCTGGAGCTGGAACAGGTTAGCGGTTTGTTCTTCGCGCTCTTTGGTCCTTCTAGATAAAGCGGCGCCAGGGCCCTCAATTCCGCCAGACCACCATGCCGCGGCGTCCTTCATGGCTTCCATAAAACCCTGCTGCTGCGACAGTTTGTCCTGGTACAGCTGCTCCATGCTGGACAAGACGCCGGTGTTGACAGGCAAGTTTGTCGTTACCGTTGGAAGACCGTACCTACCGCGACCTGCGGTAGGCTTGACCATTACCGTGGCGTCTTCTGATTGCGCTGCGCCGCCGTTATCAAAGTAGGAAAGTCCGCTCATCGTTAGTCCCCGTACCCAAAGTCATAGTTTGGGTCATAGGTATAGCTTTGGTTTGTGTTGTTGTCACCGTACCCAAAGTCGTAGTAATAGTTTGGATTTTCTGCTTCATCACCATAACCGTAGCCGTAGTCTGGCTCGTCTGAGTACGCACCACCAGGCGACCATATTAAATTACCGCCGGCGTCGTAGTAGTTTCCGCTGACGTCGATTGAGTACTGGTTTCCGTCCGCGCCCGTGACAAACGTCAACCCAGACTCGGAGTCAAACACGGCGCCAGAGTCGGGGCTTGTGTGAGTGACAGGCGGAAGAGTTGACGGATTTCTAAAGAAGTTTCCGAGCGAGGTAAGGCCGCCTTTAATTCCAAGCTGGTCAAGTAATCCCTGTCGCTTAATTGGGTTGCCCTGTTTGTCGGTAAGAATCTTGCCGGTAGAGTCTCGCATGTAGTCTCCGGTAAGCGCCCCAATACCACCCTGCACACCGGACAAGAGGCCCATGATCTGGTTTAGCCCGCCCAGCTGCACGGACTTGGTAATATCCTGTCCTGTCTTTACGCCTCCGAGGATGTTGGCAAGGTTTACGGCCCCGGCGTACGGGGCGTTTTGTTGGAACTTGCCCGTCTCAAGCGCGGATTTGACAATCTCCTGGCCGATGTCGCTCAGTCCGGCACCGGCCGATACCCCGTACTGCTGCGCCTGCAGCGCGGCCTGCATCTGCTTCTGTGCCAGGTCGGAGAATGCCTTGGACCTCTCCCGCTGGACGCCGGAGAGGTTCATGCGGCTACCAAAGTCTCCGCCAGCGATAGAGCCTGCCGTCTCGGCGGCCTCGATGTCCGGTAGGATCTGGCTAAGATAATCTTTCTGTGCGGCAAAGAGACCACCCAGAGGCGTTGCAACGTTTGGTGTAACCGTTTGTGCCCCCGCGGCATCGGTTGAGACAAGCCAGGGATTTGCGGCGCCGCTTCCGATCGACTGCAGGATGTTCTGGCCCGCGGTAAACGGGCTGCCTGCTCCGAACGCACTGACCGCAGACTGGGCCGCGGTATCGGCCAGGGCCGGGGCATTGACCCCGGTCGCCTGGTTGACAAGACTCTGCTGCGCCGTGCTGTACCAGCTCGGCAGCGACGTTGATTGTGTCTCTCTGTTGGTTACTAGATCGTTAAGACCGGCCATATTTCTTTCCTGCTTTCTTGTGCGCCTCTGCTAGGTAGGCAAGGGGCCCCTTGCTGTCCGGAGGCAGATCCTCTGGGTTTGTTGATCTCTTGTGACTTCTTATTGCTGCCATAAATCCATCCAATACCTTTGCTCCAGCGTCGTTGTCGCCGTTTCCAAGGCCAGACACAACGTCAGCAGGGATGACAAACTCACCGCTTGCCAGCATAGCAGGAACGCTATCGCTGGTACCGTCGCCGTCGCCGCGGACATAGCGGTTAGCCAGCGAGGCGCCTCCCTCTGAGTAGAACTCTGGGTTGTGGTCAATGTGTCCTCCCTCGGCGTATTCCGGGGAGTACCACGGAGACGCGTCTGTTAATATGTTATCCGCGCCGGCGTCAAAAAACCCAGAGCTCTGCTCTAGCGCGGCCCTTTCTTCCTCGGTCATCCAACCACGTTGTTTAACCTCGTCAATAATTCTTTGTCTTTCTTCTGCGGGGGCGTTGATGTAATCGTCCTGGTTGATAAAGCTGCCGGAGAATCCCAGGTTAGTCAGATTGTTGTCGGTCTCCCAGCTATCACTTACGCCCGGGTCCCAGAACTCAATTGCGTCACGCTCGGTCATCTCGGAAATGTCTGGCGACAGCGATTGGAGGTCCTGTCCTGTCTCTGACGACGACACGGGAATGGTCTCAACCTCTTCATCGGGCTCAACCTCCACCTCGGGCTGCTCTTCGTTAATAAACTTACCGGCAAACCCAAGACCGCTTAGCTTGTCGTTGGTATCCCAGTTTTCGCTTATGCCGGGGTCCCACAGACCGACCGGAGTAAACTCGCCCTCTTCTTTCGGTTCGGGTATAGTAAAGTTTTGTCCCGGGATGACGGAGTAGCCAAGATCCATCAAACTTTCTGATACTCCCGGGGCTCCCGTCAAGGACATGGGCCTGCGGTTAAGCCTGGCCCCCATCGGCCTGGGATCGTCCGGCATGATGCCGCCAAGGATCTGGTTTGATAGGGCGTTTGCAAACTGATTTTTGAAGTACTTCCCTGCAGCATCCGTTAAGAAGTTTCCTTGGCCTATGCCCGTAAGAATTTGGCTCTCGCTTCGGTTGCCTACGTTATCAACCTCAAACGGATCAATTGACGGAAGGCCCCCGCCAAGAATGTTTCCCTGGCTTACGTTTCCGATATTGTCTACTTCATATTGATCTAGCTCACTAACAACGTTTGATGTAATTTCATCTACCGCGGATTGCGGGGCCTCTTTGCCAAACTCGTCAACAAGTTTTCCGGCCTCATTTATGCTGTACCGGACGCCATTTCTAACAGCGTAGCTGGCCAGCGCGTTGTACACTGCCTGGTCAATGTCTCCGCCAGAAAGCGCCGCCGCCGTTGCTCCGGAAGCTGCCGCACCAGCCGCACCGCCAACATATCCCGCAGTCGTTCCACCAAGCATCCCGCCGCTTTGTTGGGCCAGCATCCCTGTCTGTTGTGACAATGGGTCCGTGCCGTACTGAAAAGAAGTTCCTGCCACGTCGCCAACGTATTGGCCAACGTTTTGTGCCACGTAAGATATGGCGGCAGATTTTAAGGCGTCTTCAAAGCTTCCGCCTTCTGCCAGCGTATTTGCGGCGTTGATTGCAGGGATCCAGTTCAGTGACGCGCCTCCGGTGTATGGGGCCGCGGCGATTGCAGCTATTGTGCCTATCGTGGCAATCGGGTTCTCAATTGCATTCTCAACAACGTCACCGACTGTCTCTGCAACGTCCTCGACGACGTCAACCGCCACGTCAACGACGTCACCGACTAGATCGACGGCGCCCTCAATTACGTCTTCAGCAAAATCAAATACGGCTTCTACGCTCATTGTGGTTGCCTTTTAACTGACGCCAGACCGCCCGGCTCTGAGCCAAGGTTTACCGTAACGTAAAACCCGTCGTCCTTTGTCCGCTGCACCTTGTAACCCATACCAGGGAACGGTGGGTTGCGTGATATGTACTTAAATATGTTCAGGATGGTAGGATCGTAAAACATTGATACCATGGCTTTAAACCCCATGGACTTCATTGTCTCGGTAAAGATAAAGCTGTTCTCGAGGTAGTTTGGCGCGGTGTCGGCGTTAAGTGCACGGAACACGGCCACGGAGGGGTCCTTCTCGGACCTGTGGATAATAAAAAGGGTATTGCCCTGGCGAAGGGTTAGCGTGTTTGGAACGCGAGTCTCGGCCATGAGCGAGGCAAGGACCTGCTCTGGCGAGTATTGTGATCCAGTGTTCTGAGCGGCGATCTGTATGATCTCCTCATTGCTCAGCTCCTGGTGTCTGGAGTCAATCATTAAATCCTCGGGTCAAAAATTGCGGCACTGTATACGTTCCCCATCCCGGCCGCTAAGCTCATAATCATTCCGCTCTCTGGCTCCGTGTCCTCGCTGAGGAAGACGGGGTCGTGCTCTGTTCTATTTTTAATCGCCGGCACCTTGCCGGTTTGTTTAATTGCGTCTAGCAGTAAACAGGTTTCTAACAAACCCGAGGCCCCCATCGTGTGACCAATTGCTGGCTTAAATGAGGTAGCTACCACATCACCCAGCACCTCCCTGATCGCGTTGGTCTCGGCCATATTGTTCGATCTGGTGCCGGTTCCGTGAGTCTTTACGATCGTCACGGCCCTCTCGTCTAGCCTTGCGTAGGACAGAGCCCCGCGCATTGCCTTAATAAACCCCTCTCCGTCCTCTCGCTGGCCTATGGCGTTGGTGCTGCGCTCCGATGCGCTGTAGGCACCCACCAGCCTTGCGTGTCCGCGGTCTGCGTTTTCAAACACGGCAAAGACCGCGCCCTGACCGACGTAGAACCCAAAGTTATTTCTGTCAAATGCGGATGGAATAACTTTATGCTCTTGCTCCTGGGCCAGCGTTAAACAGGCACCAGCCTCACCAAAAAACTGCAGGACGTTGTTTGAGACCGCGTCCTCAAAGCTTAGTACTACAACCCGGTCAAACCCGTACAGGTCTATCAGTGTCTGCACGTCCATCAAGACCTTGAGAGACGAGGCGCATGCCGTTGCGTCCGTTGTTACCAGGTCCTCTACACCACACTGCTGGGCGATCCTGCCGGCGTAGACCTGGGTCAGCGTCATCGGCAGCATCTTGTAGTCGTACCAGAGCTGCGTCTTCTTTTCCTTGCCGTTCATGCCGGCCAGGTGTGCGTTGCCCGAGGCAAATATAAAAGCCGTCTTGCCGCCCCTGTCCCGGATGTCTACCATCAGCTTGGGATCCAGCACCTTGTCCGCCAGCCTGTGGGGAGGGTAGACCAGGCCCGTTTCCGTTCTTCGGTACGTGTCCGGGAAGTAGTGCACCCTCTGCGGGTACGGCAGGTCCTCCAGGGCCGTGGTCTGATCGGTCGCCGCCGTGCGGTAGTCCGTCAGCCAGATCACGAGACCAGCCCGAGTGCCTCTTCCACCGAGCCGGGCATCCTTGTAGCGTTCTTGGTTACAAACGCAACGATGTCGGATACATTCGCCGGCCTTAAATCCTTACCAATCTCCTCGGGTATTGCAAAGATCTCGCACAGGTAGACCGTTACCATCAGCAGGTCCAGGCTGTCGATCCCGAGCTCCTTTAGGGGTGCCTGGTCGTCCGTGACTGGTTTTAGCGTATCGGCCACGGCCGGCTTTGCCAGCTTGGCTACTTCGTTAAAGAGCTCTAAAAAGTTCATTGGGCCTCTCCCCGTTCTATATCCACTTATACAGAAAGCGAGGAAATTTTACCCTATTCGGTAGGCCCGTTCACTAAACTAACAACCGCAGATACCCAGTCCTGCCAGTTATCGTACGCGCCTGGCCCTGGCAAACCGTAGGATGAGAACGTCGGCAGGTTGATCATGTTGTTTGCAAACTCTGGCCACTCAACTTCGTCAACCCTCGGCAGGGGCTCCTGGCCAAAGTAGTGGATCATGCTGCCATTCCAAGACTCCCAGGTGTTATCGCCCGCAATAAACGGGATGCTTTGGGTGATCGGGACGCTCATGGCCTCTCGTCTCCGTACTCGGCGGTAATCAGAACCCGGCCCATTTGGTAGTCTCCTCCAACAACGTTGCTTTCAAACTTTATCCGGGACTCCCTGTTTTCAATTCGCAGGTCTACCTTGCCGTCGTTAGGCCCAAACGTAAACACAGGCGACAGCTCCTCGTCGCCCCTGGCAAATTTTCTACCGATGACCTGCAGCGTCATGTTGCCCGACTGGACAAAGTCCGGCTCGATACGGCGCAGGTGTATCCGTCGGTTTACGCCCCTCGCGGCGTCCTGAGAGGGATCCCCTCCGACCCAGCTGATGTCGCTGGTTGATATGTTTGACTGTATCGCCAGCGTGCCATCGTCGCTGATGGTATCGGTCCCGTACTCGTGCTGCCACATCGTGTACCCGTTACTGGTCGGGTAAACGTTCTGCCCCACGGACGGATATGCCGGAAAGTTGTTGTTTGCAACAACCAATGTCGTATTTGACACGGCGTCGTACGTTGACGAAACGACGGTGTAAAAGGAGTCACCTACCACCGTAGAAAACTGAAAGTTTTTTCCTGGTGGCAAGCCCGTCGTTACGTTTCCTCCTAGGTAAAGCTCGTTTGGTCCCGGAGGCGGAGAGCTGCCTGGTGTCGCCACCACCTGGTAGGGGCTTGAAAACGTAGCCAAGTATTCCCAACCAAACCATATCGGCGAGGGAAACACCTCCGTCGTGTAACCGCACGATCTGCGAGCGCCAAGCGCCTGCCCGGCGTCGTACCAGATCTTGTCCTTGACGTTATAGACAATTGCGTCGGTGCACTCGGTGGCAGAGCCGCGTGGATAAAAAAACCAGATCTCGTTATATCTGGGCACTTTTGTTGCCCATACCTTCTGGCGTTGCTCGAAGTTCAGGTTGTCGTACACCCAGTTAATGTTTTTATCGTTGGGCAGAACCTGAACCGTGCCGTTGTACAGATAAAAACGGTCAACGCCCATCCAGTAATAAACTCCATCCATCTCTACGATGCAGTTTGATGATAGAATGGTGGTCTGGCTAGAAATAATGTCGTACTTCCAGTACTGGGCAGAGTTGCCAGTAAAGGATACACGAATCAAACTGTCCGTGGCCCAGAACAACCCCGATGGTGAGTTTGTTCCGCCGCGAACCGGAATGCCCTTAACGATCTTACCTGCCGCCATGTTGACCCGGTTTGCCAGTGGCCCGTTCCAGTCGCTAAAGTTTTGATTTGCGTACGTTGCGTCAACGTGGTTGTTTGCGATAAAACCGTTTGACCCGTAAATGAAAATAAACGGGTACAAAACGCAGACCCCTCCGTCGGCCGTTACCGGGGCAAACGTTGGGTTTGCTCCCGCGCTGTCTGCCAAACCGTAAAACTCCCAGTCTCCGCTAAGTCCCGGTACAATGTTCCCCGCGTAGATTTGGGTCTCAAAGCTGTTATCAATGTTTCCCAAGTTTCTACCTGGGTGGGCTATAACCTGAAGCGCCGCCCCGGAGGGGTTGTATTGAACGTCAAACTGCCACAGATTATTTATACTTGGCTGGTAGTACGTGTCAGCAATCCAGACCGACGCCGGGGGAGTACCAGGCATTGCTGGGGTCACAGAGACGGTAGTGTCAACAACAAACGCCACGCCCGTGACGGTGTAGATCTGAGCCCCGGGGGTTTGATCGAATACTACCTGTGTGCCGATCGGATACTTTGCCGTCTGATCGCCAGTTACATCAAAGTCATTTACGCCGGTTGCTATGACGGGCTCTTCGGCGTAGCCCACGTTCATATTGCAAACGAAAGGCCCGTTTCCGGCGCCAAACGTGGTGCCGGTAGTAAAAGCGTCTAAGGTTGTGGCATTACCTGCAAATAAGTAGTTTAGGCCGTTGTAGGCGTTTACGATCATTCCTCGCGCGATGCCGTTTGAGTCACGGAACATCTGCCGGTAGCCCCCCATCTTTCTTGGGGCCCCACGCTGGAACCTGGTCCACACGCCATCGGTAAACTCTCTGGACTCAAAGACGGTACCGTCACGTTTAATACCAGGCTGCACGCCCAGCGTGTAGATCATTCCTAAGTTTTGATCCATCTGCTGCGCCATTAAAATGTTCCGCCCGTTATCAGATCAGCGTTAAACTCTGCGGAAGCAGATACCTGGGGGCTGCTTAGATTGGACCCATCAAATTCAAAAATATCTTGGCCATTGGCGGCGACCCGCATGACGTTAGCGGCTGCCAAGTAAAGGCCCGTGCTTGTGTTACTGGCAAAAGAAAAGGTCGGGTTTGATACGGTCCCGTTGTTTGCTAAAAACGTTCCGGTGGAGGTGCTAAGAGCAAGCGTTGTAAGGGTTACGCCGTCGCTTAACAAAAACGCGGTAACCCCGTCACCAAACGACACAGCAGGCGACGGGCTTCCCGTAATCTCAAACTCAACGCTGTAGCCAGGTTGTCCCGTGACGTTGCTAATAATGTATACCTGGGTTATGGCCGGCAGAGTCACCGTCAGGTTTTGTGTGCGGGTTCCGGTGAAGGCCGCGTATTCTTGAATTGTTGGAGCAAACGTAACCAGGCTAAGGCTGTTTCCTACGATCGCATCTACGTCGTAGGTTGCCGAGGTGTACGTAAGAAGGGCCTGTCTAGACAATCCGACCGTAAAAAAGTTGTCGGTAGAGCTGTCGTAAACGATGATGGCCGAATCTGTTGGGTAGAACGTAGAGGTGCTGTTGCCGTCAATTGTTGATCCGGCAAAGGGTAAAATTGTTAGGGCTCCCGTGCCGTTGTTGCGGACCATGATAAACCAGCCAGGCTCAATCGTTGCCGGGTCCGGCAGGTTAAACGACCCCGCGCCGCTGGTCCAAACGTATGCCAGCGCCCTGCTGTCCTCGTCCAGAGTTGGCGCCACAGACACCTCCACGACGTCCGTCGAGGTCTCTAGCTTTCCGGCCATGGTCGTTAATCCGCTGCCAACAAGGGATGCGGCGTCTGCGATTGACGTTCCGGCACCGTACGTGAAGTTTCTAAAAACTCCCGCCACGGTGCTGTTGTCGACCAGGTAAAAGTATCTTGCCGTTCCTGGCAGGATGGTGACGTCGTTGGCTCCGGTGTAATCCGAAACAACGAAACTTTCTATGCCTCGGTTGCGAAAAAGAATATCCGTCCCGACTGAGGCCTGGTTTGCCGGCGGTAGCCTGATTGATGTCCCGGCCGTGTTCGCAATACAGTCAATGATTCGGGCAGCGACAACAGTGGTCCCGCCAGGAAGCGTGCTCTCCGGCCAAGAAAGTTGTTGGCTTGTTGAGAACGTCAGCGACAGGTAGCTTACGTCGGTCGGTTGTACGACGTCGCCGGTGAACGGGGATACGAACGTCGTCATTAGGGCTCCATGACGTTGGTGTTGCGGTCAATGTTTCTGCTGGCGTTTTCTGCCTTGAGTGCTTGCATGGCGTTATCGTACATTCCGCGCCAGAGCTGCAGCTTGTCCGGAGATTTCAAATACCCCTGGGCCTGCAGGAGAGTGCCAAACAGCATTGCCTGCGGCGCTACTTGCGTGATAAGGTTTTGCTGATTCGTTGAGTCAAGCGGCTGAACAAGGCTGTAGTAGATGATTTCAACCGTGTAGTTGCTGTTCGGAATCGGGCCAAGAGCCCAGTGATTGTAGTCGTAATCTGCATAGTATTGTGGTACTCCTTGTGAAAATTCTGTTTGTACTTGGGCCACATAGTCTTGAGATCGGTGCAAAACGGGCTCGCCGTTTATTTTCATGGAGACAGTTTTTCTCCACCGGCTGGGTTTAATAAGCGTGCCGGCCGCAGGAACCAGCGCGGTCGTTACCACGTTTAGCTCCCACAGAGTTTTTATTTGGGCCGCAATCTCTTGCTCGGCCATGGCGATCAGGCGCGGGATTTGCTGCACGAAGGAAGTGTCGTCCCTCTCCGAGTAGCGTATCACGTCCTCCACCAGCGAGTCGTATGTCATTACGTATGCGGGCATGTTTATCTCGTGTAGTATGAAATCGCCGGGGCGTAGTAGATCGGCGACTTGTCTCGCTCTTCATTCTCTGCCTGAGCGAGCCAGATGTTAGACTGCTGCTCAAGGTATTGAATGCGGTTTAATTCGACGCCTGGGATCTGGAGCGCGAGCTGGTGAGACAGCATCTTCTGCACCGCCGCGACCCACCGGTTGGGGATGTAGAGCTCGTTTGAGAGCGACCCCACATCGGGAAGTTGCTTCTCAATAATGAGCTGGAACAGCTGGAAGTCGTTGTCCGGGATTGGCCACAGATACATCTGCGGCGTGATCTGTCGATCAAACCAGTACTGAAGCGAGCGCTGTGACTCAAACTGTTTGTTTGGGAGGTTCCAGTAGTCGTCTCGGTTTAGTCTTGACAGCGGGATGTCCTGCTGCGTGTATGAAAAGGAGAGCTGGCGCAGCGAGAAAGTTGAGGCCACCGTCTCGCGTAGACGGAAGAAGTTATACTCCGGCGTGGGGTCAAACGAAAAGTAGTACCACTCACGGTCGGCTAAGGTAATTGCTGGCAGGGTTTTGCGGACCGTCCAGGTGATGCCGTCCGCACTGGTCTCAAAGACAAAGTTGTAGGTTGACGCGCCGTAGGAGTTAAACCCGACCTGATAAATCCGCTCGCCGCTGGTAAAGCTCGCCCCAAACCAGTTGTTTAAAACCGTCGAGGTGGCAAACGTTGACAGGTTGCTGTCGAACAGGTTCCCAGAGTTTGGGTTGCTGACCGGCAACGCGTCGCTGATTGCTGGAGTCACAATGTAACGCCAGTTGGCCTCGCGTACGTCGACAGTACCCTCGGGCAGCGTGATGATCGTCTGGTCCTTGACGGTACCTATGAGCTTGTTCTCCAGCATCCACAGGTTGACGCCGCGGTTGGACAGGTTTTGCAGGATGTAGAACAGTGCCTGCTTGCCGGCGACAACGTACTGAGCTGTCTGCTCCTCCGAGGTCTTGCCTGCCTCGCGGAAGGCGTACTCGATCAGTTGCCCTACGTTGATCTTGGTCTGGTTGGTGGTGCCTGAGTAGGCCACAGTTTATCTCCCGCGGCCGGATGTCCGCTTCGGTGCGCTTGACTTTGCGCGCTCTGGTAGGTTCTTCTTTGCCGGGCCCGCGGAGACAAACTCCTTGCCTACCTTTTTGGGTATGCCAATGTTTGACTTGCCCGCGGCCGCGGCGTACATGGCCCGTTGCTGGGCCTTGGACTCGATCGGCATCAGCAGGTGCTCCCGCCGCTTGCGTACTGGCCGACGGCCTGCAGTCCCCGCATCAGGTCGGCTGAGGCACCCATCGGTGCCGCGGCGCCCATCGGTCCTGCAGAGGCTGCGGCGCCCATGCCACCGCCCATGCCCGCGCCTTGTAGCGCCTGCTGGCCGATCGGGCCCATGGCAGCGCCCGACGGAACGTTGCGGCGCATGCGTTGCTTTCTCATCATCTCTTCAGCCAGTAATCGTTCTGCGTCGGCCGTGGTCCCCATGCCGCCTTGTTGCATGAGTGCCTGCTCGTAGTCCGAGGCCCCTCCCATGCCGGGCGTGCCGCCAGCGGCCATCATCTCGATAGGCTGGTCCTCAGGCATGCTTAGGGCCGCGCTGGGGGCGTTTGCTGCCTCGGGTAGGGCTCCTACCATGGAGGCCGTCATCGTGCTCTTGGCGGGCTTGTTATCGGTCTTGGGAGACTCTTTTTTCTTGCCGGTGGCAGCGCTCGGTGCGTCGGCCTTGCCGGGCTTGGTCTTTTTGGTCTGGGCGATGGCCTTCTTGTCGTCCTTGCCCTTTTTCATGGCGATGGCGCCGCCGGCCTTGTACTTGCGTACGTTGCCGCCTTCTTTCTTGGACCGGCCGCCATTCTTGAGCTTGATCTCGGTCTTTTCCTCGCCCTTGTGCTTGGCCGTCTCGTGCTGGCGGATGCCCTTCTTGACCATGGCCTTGTCCTCGGCCGCCTCTTTGGGGTCATCTTTGTGCGTGCGTGATTTGTAAACCGATCCGCCCTCTTTATAGCAGGCGATGTCTGATTTCATTTTGGGGTTTGACTTAAAGCCTTCCACGTTGCTCTCCTAAAAAGTGGTGGATCTATCTCTACTTATGCAACAAGACCGGGTAAATAGACCGTCTTGCCGTCTTTTTTTACTGCCGTAAGCGCCTGTTTTTTAAGGTTTGCTGGGTCGTATGACACATGCACCCACCCGGAGTCGGCAACGCCGGGCGTGTAAAACTCCAGGATGACCTGGGTAAATTCTAGGTTCTCGACGATCCACCGGGCCAGGTTGACGTTTGGGACGCCTGGTATCTCGATGTCCGCGGCCTGTCCCTTGCAGTGGTCCGAGGTGGGAGAACCACCGACCTTCTGGTTCACGGCCGGGGCCCTGTACCCCGAGTTGACCTTGACGCCGCGCTGGAATGCGTCCCGGACGGGCTGCAGTATCTTCTCTGCCAGGGTTTGCAGGCTCTGAATTTCTTTCTCGCCGGGGGTGTTGTCCATGTTGTGCCGGAGTGCGGTCTCGGACTTAACCATCTCGGAGAGGGTAAAGTTTGGGGTTAGGTTCATTTCTGTTTTGCCTTCATGTCCATGATCTTCTCAAGGGTTCGGCCACCAAAGTAGAACGACATGATCAGCATGCCCCACTGGCCCAGCAGTTCGACGTAGTTGTTGTTTACCTCCAGGTCCCACGCAGACATCAAACCAAACGAGGTGTACGTGATCAGTATGAACACCAGAGTCATGGGCCGGATGTTCTTGGAGAGCCAGGAGTCAGACTTCATGTCCGCCTCGTGGCGTTTGGTGACCTCCTGTGCCTCTACGTTATCGGCCTGAAGCTCGGCCAGCCGACCCTCTTGCTGAAGCTTTAGAAGCTCGGCCTGTGCTCGTGCCTTGGCCTCTGGGTCAGGTATTACCTTGTCGAGGATCTTTGTCCCCACATCAAGTAGCGTTGCGATCGGTATCATATTATTTTGCCTTTCCCTTACCACACCTTTGCCAGCTTCAGAACGACGTACACCAGCAGCGCGGACAGTCCTATCATCAGCCACTCGTTTCTGGTGGCCTGTCGATCGCTGTCGTACTCTTTCTGAAGCTCCTTGCGCTCTCGTCGCAGCCTGGACTCGAGCTCCTCGACCTCTTGTATCGCTCGCCTTCCAAACTCGCGCTCGATTTGCTTGAAGGCCTCTTCTTTATTTTTTCTTAGGTTGTAGAGTACCCGGTACTCGTTGATGGCGTCGACGTACATCATGTCGCCGCGGCGCTGTACTTCCTGCTGCTTCCTGCGCCAGGCTACGCGTGCTCGAGCCTCCTCGTCCAAAAAGGCGTTGACCTCCTTGGCCGTCTCCTTGATGTCTCGTCCGGCCTTGATCGCCTCCTTGATTCCGCCAAGTGCGGTCTGGACGACCTTGCTCGGGTCGGTCGGATCGGGTAGCTGGGACACTCACTAGATTCCAAGTAATTTTTTAATAAACTCGGCCGCGACACCAGGACCAAACAGGACGGCCACAATTGTCGCGTACAGTAGGTACTCAATCTTTGTCATTCGCTTGTCGCCGTCGTCAAGCTGCTTAGATATGTGTCCGTACCGCTCAGCGCAAACGGCCTCGTGTACGGCTAGTTTTGTTTCCACAGACTCCTCCATGGTCGTTACCTTTTAGTTAAACATCAAAAACATGTTGCCGGCTGCTCCGCCGGGTACGTAGGTAATAATTATCGCTCCTTGCACGCCAGAGCTACCCGGCGTGGCGGTCCCTGCAAGAGGGACACTGGCACCGGAACCGCCGCCGCCATAACGTCCAGGAAAATTGTTGACGTCCCCATTACCTGATCCGCCGGCACCACCCCCGCTACCGGCACCAAAAATTTCAATTCCGTACCCCGCTATTTTTGTACCAATGCCGTTACTGCCGCCGGCACCACCCCCGAGCCAACCCGAAGAATTACTGGCACCGCCGCCGACTCCTAATGAATTATTACCTCCAATTCCGGCCGAAGAAACGCCACCAGATCCGCCATTGCCCCCTCCGCCGTTGCCTCCGCCGCCACCGCCATTTATATTTAAACTTGAGGTTGTTGGACCAAAACCGTCACCGCCGTTTCCGCCGTTACCGTTAGGGCCTCCCGCTCCGCCGCCACCGCCACCGCCATACCCAGCACTAGACGTGGTCCCAAACGCTCCCGGGCCCCCCGCGCCGCCATTAAATGTCGACCCAACTCCAGCGACTCCTCCGGTAGATGATGGGGTTGTGGTTGCTTGTCCGCCACCTCCGCCCCCCGCAGTTGCTGCCCCTGAGTTCCAAGACGTTGTTCCGCCAGCAACGCCATCGCTTCCGCTAACGCCTGGATTTCCTCCCGTTCCTGCCTGATAAGGTATTGATGAACCAACACCCAGCGTTTGATTATTTAGTCTGGTGTATCCGCCCCCGCCGCCACCGCCTCCGGCCGCGCGGTAGTTAATTCCTGATATTGACAAAGATCTTCTTCCGGCACCGCCCCCTCCGCCGCCAATTAAGTGAATGCTGTTATTTGCATTGTTCCAATCCGCGGGAACCGTCCAAGTTGATGGTGTCGTAGAAGTTAAAACAAAAACAACGTTGTTAATTCTTTGAGTTAAAAATAAAAATTGCGCTACGTTTGGGCCGGTTGAATTATAGACAGAATTAAAACCTATGTACCAAGTATCGCTCTGAGGGGAACCAACAATGTCTCTCACGTTAAGGTAATCAATTCCTGCTAAAAACCCACCGCCAGATTTTGTGATAGTTCTGCCTGTCCCTGGGGTATCAGAGTTTAATGTAACAACATTTCCGGGGGTTCCAGTAATAGTCCAATTTTGAACTGTTTGATTGCCGCTAAACGTAACTGTGTGTGAAAGAGGGTTGGTTGAAGCTAACTCGCTAAAAGTATTATTTCCACTTATTGTTGTGGTTGATGTTGTAACGCCACCAATGGTTAGCTTGTTGTAAACTAACCCACCACCAATAAAACTTCTAGACAAACCCGATGAGCTTGAAAGAAGGATATTGGCAGTGTTTTTATTAAAAGTTAAATTTGTGGCACTTACATTCCAAATGGTTCCGGTTCCGTTAAGAGTCCAAAGACCGGAGCCCATGGTGATGGTCCTAGTTGCTGTACCATCAGAAATAAAAGAGCTGGAAGTAAAATTATAATTTTGTGTGTTAAAAATGCCGGAGTTAAGCCTAAAAGTTGTAATAGATGATGGTGCTGTTGAAAAATCATCGCCGAGTTGAAAAATTGTACCCGCCGGTTTGTTTACAGTTATTCCCCCCGAAAGTGTTACGCCCGACGACGTAAATGTTTGTGTTCCAAAAGAAGAGAATCTAAGCCCAAACCCAGTAAAGGTTACACCCGGACCTAACGAATAGTTTCCGTATATCTCAATTGTACTTGAGTGGTCTAATGTTAGAGGAGACGTTCTACTTGACGCGTCAATGCTTCCAAGGTTAAATATTGGGGATGTGCTAACAGATGTGGCGGCCCCGATGTCGGTAAAAACGGCCGTGTCTTGCGCTAACGGGAAATTATTTACTGCGGGTGTCCCTGATGGTGTCGTAGCCCACCCCGTACTGTTCCAGGTTTGAGTTCCGGCAAGGTTCCAGTAGACCGTTTTGGGGGCGGGGAACACGATTCCTGAATTATTACCAAGGTCCCCCGCGCGGGTGGGTGCCGCGCCAGCCGCCGCTCCGGCAAGAATTATGTCCCTAAAATCACAATCATCGGCAGAAATAGCTGCAGCGGTGATCGTGTGCTGTGTTCCTAGTGTGGGAGTAAAAAGATACGCTCTTTGTGTGGGAGATGAGCCAGAGCAAGTAAGTGTCCCGTTAATAGTTTGGTTGCCCGATAAATATAATTTACTTAACCCTGTGGCCGACGCCGTTAGCGTAAGATTATTAAAAGTAAGATTGCCGGTTATTGTTCTAGTGCCAGTTGACGATGAAGAAAATGTAACATTGTAAAAAATTGTATTTACATTGCTAGAAATTGCACCATCTGGGTGGGTTACAATTATTGACGATGTTCCGGCGTCAAATGTTAGTGTAGACCCAAAGGAAAAAGATATCCCGGCAGCTAGAGCGCCTACAGTAACCGTGCTTCCGTTTAACAAAATTGATCTAGTGTTAGAAGTATCTGATGTTAATGCCCTTGCGGTAATACTAAAATTGCTTGCCGTTGTAGTAAAAGTTCCTCTTATAACACTTAAAGTTTTTAATCCTAAATTTAAATTGTCGCCCAGAGATACCGTAGAACTTGGTGCGCTTATAGTTAAAGGAAAATCTAATGTTTTACCGTTAGAGGTTATTGTTCCTGTTGCGCCAATAGCAACACCATTAGTTCCGGAGCCAACGGTCATCCCTGTCGATACAGTTAAACTTCCGTTTATAGTAAGGGAACTGATGTTAACCCAAGTGCCTGAAAACCCCGTAAAATTAAGAGAACCAATATTTACAGCAATTTGGACCGAATCAGTTCCGGCGGTAACGTTAACGTTGGGATTGCCGGAAAGTGTAAAATTGTTTACAGATCTAGTGCCTACCCCGCCAGAGTAGGTTAAATTTATTGCCCCGGTTCCGGAAACAACTGGTGTTCCAATAAGAACAAAATTCCAAACTGTGGTATTATTGCCAGTAATGTTTATATTTCCATTAGTGCCAAAATCAAAAGTTCTGATGTCATTGGCACCTGATGAAAAAGTTACCGCAGTAACCGTATTACCATCAATATTTAATAATCCAGAATTTAAAGTAATGGCCCCTAGCGATGCGTTTCCGGACACCAACATCCCAGTGGTCGGCGGGGATGCCGGCGCATTAGCAGAAATTGTTGTGGCGCCAGTAACGGTTAGGTTGCCTGCCGTGCCGAGCGTAATTAGTCGGTCTACGGACGTAAAAGTAAGGTTGGCAATTGTAAACGAGGCGTTGACGGTCGCGGTAAAGTTGGTGCCGGTATCAGAATTGATATCAAAAATAGCGTTATCGGCAGCGCCCGGGACAGACGCACCGCCAGCCCCGCCAGATGATGTAGACCATTTTGCTGTGTCGTTCCAGTTCCCAGCACCTCCAACCCAGTACCTATCAGCCACAGCTACGCTCCGTTAGGCTTAAAAAAGTAAAAATAATCTTACGCATATTATGCTTGCTGGGCTGTGGCAACAGCGTCCCAGAACAGATCCGTCGCGTTGTACACGCACCCGACGTACGTGACTTTGGATGCTGTAGTTGCTGTCGGAAGTGTTACCCCGACCGCCCGAAAAGCTCCGGAGGTTGTGGTCCACGTAATTGCTCTAATCACGCCGTTGTCCTTGATACGAATCATCAGCTTCTGGCCGTCGACGGGGGTCCCGCTCGGCTGAAGGAACGTGATTGCCCCTGTCAAACCCTCGGCCTTGTACAGGTCGGTGACGTCGCCGTTTATTGTCAGGTTCCCGGACGTGGCCGGGGCCGATACAGCCCTTGGGTCGATTCTTTTATTTGTTAGGGTCTGTGTTGAGTTTGGCTGAATAAATCCCTCGGCGGCAATGAGCTGCACCACGCCCAGGTCGTCTTTGTAGTAAAGTTTACCGTCGTTGATGTTAATCGCCAGCTCGCCGTCGACTAAGTTTAGCGCGCTGGGTGTCGCCAGGGCGGTTGTGCTGTGATACAGCGAGATAGGTGTTTTTCCAGACTGTGCCATTTAAGCCGCCTTTTGTTGTGCCTGTTTGTACCAGCGGAGGTTGTTTTTGAGCCTGTCGTCGTTCGGGCTGTAATCCAAGGCCGCCTTCCCGTGACGCTCGGCCTCCTCAAAGCGTCCCGTGTGGTAGGCCGATATGGCCAGTAAATCGTGCGGCAGGGAGCTCCATGACTCGGGGTCTGTCATGTACGCAAACTCCCTGTCCGTAATTTGTAACGCTCTCGTCGCGGCCTGGTAGCATTTGTCCCATGAAGATTGCCGGTATAGCTCCTTGGCCAGGTCCACCCACGGCTCTCTGGACGACGGGGCCTGCTCTGTCGCTTTCAAAAACCACTCCATGGCTCTCTGGTTATCTTTCAGGTTCGCGTACGACTTGCCCAAAAGACGCATCGCGTAGGCCCTCTCGCTGGCCCAGGTAGCTCGTGGGTTGGCTAAATAGTTCTGAAGGGCCTCCGTTGCCTCCTGCCACTTACCGTAAAACGTGAGCTCCCTGGCGTAGTAAAAAGCGTTCCTGGGACAGCTTGGGTCCTCGGCGACCGACATCTTGAGCAGGTCCAGGTACTGGCCTCGGCTCTTTGTCGGGTCCGGCTTGTGGCTTACCAGGAGCTTGTTGGTGGTCGCGTGGGTCTCCGAGATCCTCATGTCCGGGCGCGGGTACTCGTGGCAGGGGTGGTGCCAGTGGTAGCCGGAACGTGCGTGGATCTTTTCGTAGAAAAACGGCAGGCCGTTGCCCCAGTCGTACAGGTACCGCAGGCGTGTCGTGGACCCCGGGACCCACACGCGCTCAATCTCCTCTCGCCAGCCCGGCTCCAGGACCTCGTCGAGGTCGAGGCTTATACACACGTCCACGTCGGCAGGGACCAGGGCCAGGGCCGCGTCTCTTGCCTTATCAAACCGCCACGGCGATACGCAGATGTCGTAGACCCTAACACCGCGCTCCTTTAGCAGGGAAACGGTGTTGTCGGTCGAGCCGGTGTCGGCCACGATTACGCAATCGGCGTCTTTGACCGAATCGCAGAATCGTTCAACAAACTGCTCCTCGTTTTTGCTTATGGCGTAGACGGCAATCTTCATTTTATCCAAAAAAGGCTGAGAAACTAAAATCGTCTGGGCTTGCAAATATCCAGTTTGAGTTGTTTGAGACGTTGGTGCTGTTGTTTCCTGCGTACCAGTACTTTGTCCCGGTGGCGTTTGAGTCGCGGATGCTCAGGTAGTTGCAATTCTCTAAAGAATCGGGGACGCTGTACAGGGTGGCCTGGCTGCCGGGGGTCGAGCTGTTGATTGTGATCAAGTTGCCTGCCGTGCCGGAGACCTTAAAGTCTGTCACCGTCTGAGTCGTGCCAGACGTAAATGTAATCGTTCCGGGCGATGTCTCGTTCTCGATAGTGTTAAACGTGTTTGATCCGTTGATAGTTAAGGTCCCGCTTCCCGTTTTTAGGAGGCGGTTGTATGTCTTTCCGGCCCCGTGAAACGTTGTAGAAGAGCCCGCGTTGCTCATTCTTATGGTGGAGGTTGACGGGACAATAGTTACGTCTGCGGAGTCGGTAGAAACATTAAAAATAGACGTGGTCAGCGTTCCGGTACCCATATAGAATGTCTTCAAGCCACCAGCCTGAGACACTACGTTAGATGTTATTGTACAATTGAAGTTGTTAAAGTTTACGTCGCCTGTTAATGACTCTAAATAGTAAAACCTTGCGTTGTCGTTAAAGACAACCTGTGTGCCGGCAGTTTTTTGAACGCTAAGATAATAGTTTGCTGTTACCCCGTTCCCGGTCACCGCCTGTGTCGCGCCGCCAACTAAATAAAGATAAACAAAAGCTGTAGTGGCTCCGGCGGGCAGTGTTATATCGCCCGAGACAAATACGTTGTTAGCTAGGTACGCGTTGGTCGCTGTCGGCTTGAAGTCTCTTATGTAAGAGTTTGAGCCAGGAAAAATATATCCCGTACCGGCGCTTCTGTTTATGCTTAGCGCGTTAGTTGCGCTTCCCGTGGCGTGAAGAAAGGATACCAAATTACTGGTGTTGTTATCACAGCGAAACGTTAAATTTCCAACAATAGTGCAAAAACTTACAGCTTCCCAGGTGTATGTGCCTGTGCTGCCAGAGGCGTAGGCTGATACGGCCTCGCCCCCCGTTCCGGCGGTCAGCGTGGTCATTGAGTTTACAAAAATAAAACGGCTAAACCTGAAAGAGTACCCATTAAAGTTAAAGTTTCCGCCGTAAAAGGATGTAACGCCGTTTGTGGTGGTAGAAAAGCCAACATCGGAGTTGCTTTGTAAAATGTAGTTGTTGGTTGTCCGAGCCACACCGACATACCTGTCAAAACCAATTTCTATAGCGGGCGTAACAACGGCTGTGGTCGGTCCGTTTATGGATATGGTTGACGAGGTAGGCAAAGAAAACACATTGTTAAGTAAACTAAGTGCGTTAGGAACGTCAATAGTGCTTCTGGCTCCTATGTTTATGTTTCCGGTTAAGCAAATATTTGTTGCTGAGTTATAAAAATAATTAACGTTTCCGCTGGCCGCTGGCGTCGTTGTCAAGTTGTTTAAAAACGTTACGCCCCCGCTGGTAGGAACTAGATATACGTAATTTATAAAGTTTGTTGGGGAGGTCTGCACTATCTCCAAATTAAAGGGCACGATACCAAGACTAATTTGAGGTGCCTGCGAATAAACATAGGTAATAAATCCACCGGACTGGGTGGTCATAATTCTAAACCTGCCGCTGTTGGTTGCGGCGTCACCCTTTGTGTAGCAGGTTGAGTTTTGGTATATTGCTGTGTGGGTACCTGATTTTGTAAATTCAAAATCAATCGTGCCGCTGTTAAAATTTAGGTGAGAGTAATTAGTGGTGCTGCCGCTGCTAACGAAAACATATTCAAAACGGGCGTTGATGTTGGTCATCTTGACGTTTTGACCGTTTACGTCTATCGTCCCGCGGGCAAGATAAATATAATTAAACGCCCGCCCGGAGTTCATAAACTTTAAGGTTCCGTTTTGCCTTAACGTCACCGGGTTGTAACTAAAAAGATACTCAGCGTAAAGTGAGTGAGTAAAATTGTTGGTTGACAGTGGCAGCCACACCTCCTGCTCGCCGTCGGTCACGCCCGGCCTATTAAAAAATATGTTAGTGCTTGCGTATGTTACGTTTGGGGAGGAGAAGTTGTATTTTTTACCAACCATTAACCCAGTTGTTGGCACGGTTAGTGTGGCTGCGTTTGTCCTGGTCGAGGTATCAATGCCGTTAAACAGTGTGTTGGCGGGGACGGTGATCGTGGCGCTTGTGTTTAGTCCGGTATTTTCAAGGACCGCCGTGTCCTGCGGGAGGGGGAAGTTGTCGGCGCTGACGGACCCCCCACTGCCAAGGGCCCAGGCCGCGTCGGTGTAGTTTCCTCCGGCCGGTTGGTTCCAGTACACCGTCTTGGGCGCGTCCGTGGTTATGTTTTGGTTTCCTCCCAGGTCGCCTATTCTTGTACCCGTAAACGGGGCCGCGGTACCGGCGGCGATGATGTTGCCAAACCCGGCATTTACCAGCGTGACCGATGGCGAGGATATTGTCACCCTCTCGGTGGCGGATTGGGGGTCGCCTACTATTAGGACCTGGGCCGCGGCCGACGTTGTCCTGGCAATAAAGCTTGACGTGCAGGTCTGATTGTTTTGTATGCGGAAAACATAATATGCGGTTGTTGTTCTGGTGTTGTTAGACAGGGACAGGGAAGAGAAGGTATTGTTTCCATTTATAATTATAGATGCAACCGATGAATTATTAGTAAAGTTTACCGCGTTGTAGGTTTGTCCTCCTCCCCAAAAACCACCGGTGCCGGTCATGTTAATGGTGGAGCTGTTTCCGGTAAACGTTAAGTTTGTTGGGGCTGTACCTAAATCAAAAAACTCAGACAGCGTCAGCGTGCTTGTTGATAAGTTTACTGTTCTTGTGGCTGACCCAGCGGACGCAAAGCTTAGCGCTGTTAAGTTGTATCCGCCAGTAAAAAAAGCCCCGTCCGTAACGATAAACCTAGAACACGTCAGAGCGCCGGTTAGCGTTGTGGTGCTCGACCCGGTGGTGTTAAGTGTTATGTTGGTGTTTGCGAGCGAGACCCCGTTTGTGTTGATCGTCGAGTTCGATGTGGGGGTTAGGGTTATAGGCCTAGATGACGTGACCGTCAGGTTGGTGGCCGGGAAGGATATACTTCCGGCGATTGTCCAGGTCCCGGTGCCGCTGCTTGCCAGCGTCATGGCCCCGTCAAGCCCGCTCACGGTTATGCTTCGGCAGTTTATTGACCCGCTTATCGTGACCGTGAACGACCCGGTACCGACGTTTGAGTTGACGTTAAAAAACACGTCGTCGGACGTTGTCGGTACGGACGCGCCGGACGAGCCGCCGGACGAGGTAGACCAGTTAGTTGTGCTTGAGGAGCTCCAGGTCCCGGTGCCCCCCACCCAGTAGCGGTCGGCCATTAGCTTTGCGCTCCTGGCGTTGGCACCACCTCCGGACTTGCTTCGGACTGGATCCTAAACTGCTCAACAACACCGAGCCATGCAAGGAAGCGCTGCTCCTTAATGGACTCAATGTCGTCGACTGAGAGAGTGTGGTCTGCTGGTAGGTGGATCGCGTCCCTAAAAACGGAACCGTTCTCTGCCTGCCTCTCAAACTCAATAACAACCGTATCTTCCATACCTAGAACCCAAACACTCTCGATATAAGCTGCCACTTGGCAGACGTGGAGTTGTAAATAAATCCCATGTAGTCAACCCGTGACGAGCCAGACGAGACCGTTGGAAGAGGCAGCTGGGTTGAGCCCTGGAACACCGCGTTAAACGAAAACGTCTGAACGTTTGTCGACGTCAGGCGGATCATTATCTTTTGCCCGTTTACGACCGTCCCGGTCGGTGCGTTGATTGTCAATGTGCCAGCCGCTTGCGTGTTGCTCTGGGTGGCCATGTCCGTGGTATCGGCGTTGACGGTTATGGACGTCGCGTCAGGAACGGCAACGACACGAACTCCGTAGTCTGGCCCCGTGGGCCCCGTGGGTCCGATGGGACCCGTGTCCCCTGTGGGTCCGATTGGTCCGATGGGACCCGTGGGTCCGGTGGGTCCGATTGGTCCGGTGGGCCCCACCACGCCGCTTACCAGAGCAAGAAAAACTTCGTGGTTGTTTGGGAAGTTGGTCGTTCCTGTACCGCCGGAGTCGACGAGGGTGACGGGGATCTCAATGTATCCCGTTTGCATCGTTGGCGCGGCCGAGATTACCCAGGTCTGGTAGTCCGTGCTGCTGGACGCGTCCTGGATAATAATCTGCTCCGTGGCCTGCAGCGTGGCCAGGAAGATGTCAATATCGACACCGTCCTTGTCTATGTGGCTGACGTTAATCTGGGTCGCGCTGATCTGTGTCAAGTTGTTCCAGATCAGGTGTGTCGCGCCCGGGTCGCCGCTGGTTATTGTCGTCTTGGCCTTGTACGGAAAAAAGCTTGACGATGTGCCTTTGGGCCCGGTTGGCCCTATCGGTCCCGGCACGGTGGATGGGTCCCCGGTGGGTCCCGTTGGCCCGGTTGGCCCTATGGGGCCGTTGTTGCCAATCGGACCAGATGGTCCCGTTGGCCCGGTGTCTCCGGTCGGCCCGGTAGGGCCGGGGACAGTCGAGGGGTCGCCTGTGGGACCCGTTGGTCCGGTCGGGCCTGTCGGCCCCGTGGGCCCTGTTGGGCCGCTGGGTCCTGGGTTCCCTATGGGTCCAGTGGGCCCTGTGGGTCCGACCGGGCCCGTGGGCCCAGTTGCGCCCCCGAGTGCCGTGATGTCTGTGACTTGTGTTTGCTTGGTTATGCCGTTCTGGACGACAACAGCAAGCTCCGTGCCGGACAAAGGCCCCGCGACTGGAAGTTGGGATATGGAACGATCGGCCATGGTTTAGTATTGTATGTCGCCAGGCTCGCCCGCGGTCGTAGACTCGGGAGGATCCTGGTCGATGAACATTGAGTCCCCGGCAGCGTTTGGCGCACCCTGTGTGACCAGGTGTCGGTTGGCGATGCCAATGTACTGGTCCGGGCGCGGGTGCCGAAGGGCGATGTTTTCTGTTTGCCTTGCCGGCAGACGCCAGGGGTCGTAGTTATCCACGTCGTCCTTGCAGACCCTCATGCCGGGAAAGTTTGGGTCCGGCATGAGGTCCACGTAGGCAAACTTTCGGTTGCATCGGTCGCAGATAGCGACCGACAGAACCGAGTTACCTCGAGTATCGAGGTAGATGGGCACTTACTTTACCCCGGCTTGTACAACCGTCAGCGTGTCACCCGGAGCCGCGCCGCTTAGGCGAATAGCCCTAAACGGCTGCCCAAGAGATGTGGCGCTGTTGGGCGCGCTGGTTGGTGCCGTGATCCAGGTAAACGTTGGCGCGACGAAGTTTCCGTTTGATACAGGAAACGGGTCGGTCAGCGAGACCTCTACAGTACCCGATCCCGTCTTTGCGTACGAGACGCTGAACGGGGTCAGGTATTGATCAAGCACCACGGCCGAAGTTGTAGTAGAACCCAAAAGGCTGGGCACTGTTACTGTAGTTTGGCGCATGGTTGGCCCCTAATTAAACGGGAGTTACGAGGCCGCTGGCGTCTGATGGTGCCCAGTCCGATGCGGCGGTTGCGCCGACGGCGGTGTAGATGATTCCCGTGGCGTAGTCAACGACCATCTTTCCGGCATACTTGCCGGTGGTGTTGATGGCGTTGGTAATATCTCCGACGTTTGCGGCGGATGCTGTTGGGAGAGCAAAGCTGCCGCCCAGAGTCAGCGAGCCGGACGAGGTTACGGTGCCGGTCAGCGTGAGGCCGTTTACGGAGCCCGTTCCGCCGACGGAGGTCACGGTGCCTGCGCCGTTGGTCGTCCAGCTAAGGGTGCCGGTGCCGTTGGTTGTCAGTACCTGGCCGTTTGTGCCGGCGCCGTTAGGAAACGTGAGAGTCGTGTCGGCCGAGAGAGCGGCCGGGGCCTGGATGGTCAGAATTTTTTCTGACGTGGAGGCGATGCTGATGAAGCCGTTTTGGGACGCTACTGGTCCCGAAAAAGTGGTGCGTGACATTCTATTGTCCTTGCTTAGAGGTTGCCCCAAACCGTCGCTAAGCCGTCAGCCGGGAAGAGATCGGCTGTCTGAGTGGGGCGGGTTTCTTCCTATGTCTACTTATGCAGAAAAGGCAATAAAAAAGCCCCAGAGGGTCACTCTGGGGCTTTGCACTGCCGGGTACTAATTAAACGCCTTGAGTACCGTAGATGTTGCGTGCGTCGTGCCAGCCGGTCGCGTAGCGCTCGGTTGCCTTGTAACGCATGCTGTCGGTCTCAAAGTCACCTTCCATGGATTTCTCCATGGGGCGGCGCATAACCAGCATCAGACCGTTCTCGGCATCGGTCTGCACCCACCATGCCTTGGTAGAGCTCAGACGGGTCACCACGTGGGCGCCCTTCGGGAGCATACCAGTCGACTTGATCGGGTTCAGATCGTTGTCAGCCGTTCCGGAGCGGAGGACAGACTTGAGGATAACCTCAGCCTGGAACTCGAGCGCGGGAGGAACGATCAGCTGCTCTGCCTTCAGACGGATACGCTTGCCGTTGTTGTCAATGGCGGAGCGGATCTGGATGAGCATCTGCTCAACCGAGGTCTGCGACAGGTTGGCCGGGGTGGCCAGGACGTTGCTGTACGTCAAGCCGTTAGCCACGGGGTGTGCGCTGTTGCTCAGCGTCACGCCGTCGCCGCCGGTGTAGCCTGCGGTGAACGCGAAGTTCAGCAGGTTGGCGCACAGGGTCTCCTTGGTCTCAATCATGGACTGAGCCAGGTGTTTGGCGAAGGTGCTGCCGATACGGATATGATCGCCGTCTTCCATCAGAACCTTGGTCAAAGCGTATGCCAAACCATAGATCTGATAAATGAATCGGGTGATGTACAGCGTACCGCCTTGATCGTACGAAACCGGAGTTCCGTCGGGCATAGCGGGAGCTGCGTTCATGCCGAACAGCATTACTTCTTCGTGATAGTTGCGGGGAATACCTTGGATTTGCTCAACAAACCCTTTCCACTCATCATCACGCTGCTGGTAAACACCATCAAAGACTTCGTTGATAATCGGTTCGACTACCGCACGAAAGTCCGTACTACGCATTGGGGTTGCCATTGCTTAATCCTTTCTTTCGTTAATTAGACCGAAGCCTTCGGATACACAAACGAGTTGTTTGCGATCTTGACCTGTACAATCGTGTAGGTGTCACCCCAGGCGTTTGTCTCACCAGGAGGATAGGCCACCTCACGGCCCAGACCAACAACCCGAACCTGACCTTGGTTGCCAGTTCCAACAGCTGTGTCGTTTAGAGCACAGGTGGAGAAGCCGGCGCCACCATTGCCAATGGCTGTTCCACTGGCGGGGGTCATGCCTGTTGCGGTCTCAAAGTTGTACTGCTGTCCGATGGACGCGGTTGTTGCCGAGCCATTGACTTGTGCCTCGTACACCAGCTCGGGATCGGTGAAGACCCAGAACACGATGTCAGAAGAAGCGTCAAGCGTAAGCTTGGATGCCCACTTTGCTACGGAGCGACGGCCCTGGGAGTCGGTAAACTCCACGCCGTCAAACACGCCATATACCGTGCCAGAGGCGGCGGCAGAGGCGGCGATGGTCAGTTCGCCTGATGCGGTTACAGACACCGGCTGGTACTGGTAAAATGATTGACCAGAGCTCAGCGAGTAAGGTGCCGTGTAAACACTTCCGGTGGTGTAGCTGTTGGTGCCGACGAAAGGAGTCGCACGGTCCAGGCCACTGGGGTGGTAGACAGGCTTCAGACCAAAGGGTTTCAATGTCGTTGCCATTTAACTTCCTTTGTTTGTTGAAGATTGTTATTGGAATCGAATGTTTTGATTCGCTCTTGCGGTCTCTTTTTCCATTTCCAGAATGCCACCCTCCAGGATTGAACGCCCACCTTTGCCCTCTTGCGAGTTGCTTCGGACTGCGCTCGTGATGTTTCGCTGGTGCTCGAGGGGATCCTCAAGGTGCAGCATACGCATCACTTCCTGGTAGATCTCTTCTGGTAACTTAAAGAGAACCATCTCGTTACAACTAACACAGCCTTCAAACTTGCCCGAACTCATCTTGCCCAGTGATTCAAAGCCTTTGCCTAACTCAGCGGCTTTCACCGGCTCATAGCCTAGTGCTAAACGTTTGTCGATACTGTCGTACTGGTTTGTAGTGCTTAACCAGCACAGGTGAAATCCCGGGATTGCATCCTTGGGGAGATCAGGCAGCGCGCTGTTCTGCCATTTATCACGGAACGCGTCTATGCGTTCCCTGCGCTTTGATTCCTCGTCGTTGCCTGCGTGACGCTCTTTAACTTCCGCCACGCGGGCCTCTAAGCGATCGTCCAGATCGCGCTTAATTCTTGTGTTTGCCATGACTATGTCCTGTTCTGTTTATCGTACGCGATGTATGCCTTGATCATCCGGTTGCGTGCCGCGGGATCGTCCCACGCTCCTGCATCCTTGATCGCCTTCACCCTGTCCGGGGATAGCTTAATTGCATTTGCCGGAACGCCTGAGGGGTTGGCCGTACGGCTTGATGCCGTAGGGTTTGGCCTTGCCTTGGCGGCGCTGTTGCCGGTCTTTGCCGCGTAACGATGTGGCAAACGCGCAGATAGTCTGTTGTCCAGCTCGTCCCAGTACTCCTGGTCCGATGGGTCCCAGCCCTCTGCGGCCATCTCGTTGTCTATGACCTTCGCGATCCTGCTGTCTGTATCCCTCGCGTTGGGGTCATACCATTTATTCTTTGAGAGCCAGGCCTCTGCATTCTCCTGCACCGCGCGAGATACCTCGTTTGGCACGTTCTGCTTGGGACGACGGACCTGCTCAACCTGCTGCTTCTTGTAGGCCTGCATCTGTGCAAGCCGTGTCTTTGCCTCCTGAAGCTGCTCAAGGTACTCAACCTGCTCCTCGGCGTTGCCGGCCTGTGAGGCCTGCAGCAGCTTCATCTTGGCGTACTCGACGCGTGTTGCCTCGTCGTCGATTGCCTTGTCTACCTGCGCGAACTGGAACGATGTCGCGGCTGATTCAACCGCGGCCAGCCTGCGGGCCAGCTCCTCGTTTCTGCGCTCCAGCGCGCTAATCTTGTGCTTTGCAGAGATCTCTCGCTGCTTGGCTAGCTCCTTCTTGAGCTTGCGCTCCTCGCGGCGAGCCTCGCGAATCTTTTCTCTGTCCTCGTCAGTCTCTTCATCAGAATCCCCGTCATCGGGGTCAGAATCCATCGACTGTTCGGCACCACCGTCTTGATCTGATACGTCACCGCCGGTGTCAGCGTCCTTCTTGTCGTCATCCTGACTCTTGTCCGCGTCCTCAAAGGGGTTGTCCTCCTTATCAACCGCGACCAGAACCGCGCCGTCTTCCTGCTCCTTGATGGGGAGCAGCTTCTCCTCTTTCTCTGCCATTTGTCACTTTCTACAAAGTTTAATCAACGAAGGCCCGCATTTTTTGTGCGTGCTCAAAGCTCCGGATGCGCGAGATGATCTCTCTTGCCTGGATGGTGATAAACACCACCGGAGATCCCTCATCCTCGGGTTGTACAACAAACCGATCCCCGCCGTACTTGATCGTGCGAACTAAGTCGCCGACCTTGCACCAGGGTCCCTCGATCCAAGGCTCCAGCGTGTCTGGGCTCTTGTATGCCAGGGGTCCGATCTGTATGACCTTCGCGACCGTCTCGTTAAACCGAAGCGTTTGCTTGGTCTCATCAACCAGGATGATGCCGCCCTTGCTCGTTGTTTTCTCTCGTCGCAGCTGGACCAACACACGGTCGCCTGCCACGTCTATGCCAGGGTCGATGTCCGGAAAACACTCAATCTCCGTACGTAGGTCTGGCTCCTCCTTCTTTACCACGTCAAATGCCATCCGGCACTCCTTTCCAGGCTATTCAGCCTCGTCGTTCTCTGTCAGTATGTCGTCAATAATGTTGAGGCACGTCTGTAGTCCCTCACGCTCACCCAGGAGCCTCTGGTAGCGCTCCATGTTGCTGACTCCCTTGCCCGTAATTAGGGAGGAGTCTAACAATCGGATCTGCTCGCTTACGCGAGCCATAATTCTGGATGTCAAATCCTGCATAGACCCACCTATGCAAGATTTTCTTAATACCCGCCCTACAAACTAAACAGGGCTTTAATACTTAGGACCAAACTGATCTTTCACGTTGCTGTAGGGTCCGACCTGGCCTGCGTTTTTCGTCTTTGCCTGTGCCGCGCCGCGCTTCCAGTTGTTGTCGCGGTGCGAGCCGGACGGGCCCGGGTCGATGTTGGTGGTTCCGTTGCCGCCGCCGTAGCCGGGCTTGCCCGTCTCCTGGTAGGTCTGCCGGAATCCTTTGAGGTTGTCGTCTGCCATTACACTACTCCTTGTGGTGGTTGTTGTTGCTGCTGGTCTATTGCGGCCTGTACGGCCTCTGCCTGTTTCTGAAACGCTGCCTGCTCGATTGCAATCCCGTGCTGGCGGATGTCGGTATCGGCGGTGTTGATCGCGTCGATTGCCGACATGGCCTGCTCGTGAGCCAGCTGGGCCTGCAGGCCGTCCATCTGGGACCCGGCCTGCATCGCGGCCACGCGCTCGCGCGAGGCGTTGTTGATGTTTGCAAGCGCGATGTTGGTCGAGTTTTTCTGGCTGTCGACCTGGCTCTGGGTCTGGTACTTGGCGATGAGCTCCTGGACCTTCTGCTCCAGCTCGGCCACCTTGAGCTGGTAGTCCTGCTGGTGCTTGGACATCTCCTGCTGAAGCTTGGCCTGTGCCTCCTGTGCCTTGCGTTGCGTCTCGGCCATCTGCGTCTTGAGAAGTGCCTGAGCCGTTGGGTCGTTAGATGCCATCTGCTCCATCTTGGCCTTCTGTGCCTGTTGAACCTTCTGGGCAAGCTGCTGGATCATGGGCTGTGCGGTCTGGAACGTGGTCTGTGCGTCCATGGATACCATCTCCGCGGCAAGCGCCAGTGCCTTCTGGTCCTCGAGCGAGAGCGGCTTCTCCTCGTGCAGTCCAAGAGTATCGCTTCCGCCGGATGCTTCGGCGACGTATGCACGCATCGACTGCAGGTAGTGCAGCGTCAGGTGCTGCTTGATGTGCTCCAGCGCGTGCGGCGCGAAGGTCGGGCCAATGAGTGGGCTGCCACCGTAGTTGGGGTCCTGGGCATACGCCAAGTGAACCTTGATGTGCGCCAAGTGGTCCTGATCCGGATAAGCCGCCGCGGGGCGGCCCATGGACATTGCAACGTTCTCCAGGGCAGGGTTTGCTTCCTTGATTCCATCCGGATCTGGCAATATCTCACTAATTGCAGGAACTTTCAGCTGCTTCAGAACCCTCCGGTGGGCAGCCCGAAGGTCGTACAACTGAGGCGCCGCGTTTGCCATCTGCAGAACTGCCTGTGCCTGTGCAAGCCGCTGCGTCTCAGAGAAAATGTTCGGGTCCGACACTGGCCGGACGTCGTTGTTGGATGCAAAGTCGCGGACCTCGATCTCGGAGCCGGACTCGTTGTCCATCTCCTCCAGGTACCAGTGATTGATACGCGATAGGATCTTTAACGACTTGGCCTGAGACCGATGCAGGCGTGCGTGGATGCTTGAGAATACCTTCGCGCCCTGCTCGATCAGTGCCTGGGTGGTGCCCACTGGCGTGTTAGCGTTTGCGTCGCCAATTTTCTCTTCGGCGGTCGTAACGACCCCTTTCGCGGCGTCGGTCAACCACCCAAGAAGGTTGTAAAGAACGCTTGAGGGTTGGTTAAACGGCAACGGCATAGCCAACTTGCGGACGTCGTCCACACCAGGGGCACCTTCGATTTCTAGAACCTGGGTAGGCTCAATTCTGTCGCTCTGGCCGGAGATTCTTCCGCCCTTGAGTTTAAGCATCGTCTGGCTGTTGTTAATGTGCGCCGAATCCAGTAGGGCACGCAAAGCGCCAGTGAGAGCGGCACTAAGACCGCCAATAAGGTGAGGCAGGCCAATGGCGTAAGCACCGCGCCAAGGAATAAACTTAAACTCGACGATCCAGTCCAGTTTTGTAAGCTTCTCATCTCCCGCCTCCCAGTTTCTGTACAGCGAGAGGACCTTGTCGGTGTCCTCGTCAATCGTGAGGATGTACGGCGCTCGTGCGCCGTTGGTCTCAGGGTCGTCCTCTAGCCTCAAGAAGCACGTAATCTCGTACACGCGGCGTACGCCGTCGATGTTTTTTGTCGGCGCCTCCTTGCCCTCGATCTTGTCGTTGGCCTTTTGCGAGCGCGTCATGTTGTCCTGCGGCAGCTCCGACACGACCAGGTCGCCGATGTTGCGGTAGATGCCGGCATCAACGCGCTGTAGGAACGTGTCCTCCGTAATGTCCTGCACCTCGGTTACGCGGGGCGATGTGTAGAAGTTTGTCGTGGCGTACGGCAGGAAGATGTTATCAATCGGGATCCACTCGCAGGTGGGTCTCTTTTGCTCTCCATCCCATCGCCATTTGAAGTACTGCGATCCGCCAAGCGGCAGCTGGGTCAGCGCCTGCTCCATCTCGTCGCGGTACTCTTCAATCTGCTCCGTGAGCTGCCAGTTTAGGAACTGAGACTTGCGCTCGGCAACGTCTACGCGCTGGCGGTCCGCCTCGCCCTTTATCTCCGACTTAACGATTCCGTCAGGCGGGAGAAGCTCGCGCGAGCTAGACGCCGCGAAGTCAACGCAAGCCTCTGCCATGACAGGGTGCACAACCTTGGAAGCTCCGTCAAAAGTTGCGCCACCTGGCGCGTCCTTTCCAAGTCCTGTCCTTCGTAGTCCTTCTTCATACTGCTTATCTCTCTCCTTGCGTGCCTCTTTGTCTACCTGGATGTACTCGTTGTACTCGGTAGAGAGCGAAGACAGAACGCTCTCGTCTAGTAGCTCGGCCAGGTTTGCATAAAACTCTGGGTTCTTTAGCGGTCCCTCGGTGGGCCGGTAGTTGATGACCACGGAGCCATCATCTAACTCGATGACCTCTTCTTCTGCCTGTCCTGGCTCTAGCCCAAGCACGTCCTCGTAGTGCTCGATCTCGGCCTCCTGCATCATGGCCTCCTCGTAGTTCTCCGAGGACTCCAGGTCGAGCGATGCAAGGTTTGCACCCTGCTGGATTGGCATCTTGGGGATTTGTGGCATTATTTGTAATCTTCCATAACGGATCGGTACTCTGGCGCAAGATATTCTCTTGCCATGTTTGCGCCCATCGCGCCTAACCCTACCACGGTGGCGGGTGCGCTAAGTGGCGGGAACATCGCGGCGGCGTTTGCTGCGGTCTCGATGCCTGACAAAATCTCGCCAGGTAGGTCTCCCTGTTTTCTGTAATCTTCCATGGCCATGGCACTGAACGGCACAGACGCAAAACCAAGGCCCTGCATCGACCGTTTTCCTAACCTTTTAAGTGCGGATGGTTTTGCTGCGGCGGGTGTCGCGCGCGATGCGATGTCCTCAAACGATCGCGGGTTCTTTCCGTACGCGACCATCATGGCCTGCATCTCTCTCGGTGTCATGGGCGCGACGTTTCTTCCGCCGGCGTATGCGCGGTCTGGGTTGATGCGCTGGCTTGACAGCGGTTTTGTGCCGGGCTGTACTCCACGCGATAGGTTGAGAGCGTCCAGCAGGTGCTGCGGGTAATCTGCGGGCGGCTTTTCCAGCGCCGACTCCGGCAGGCCCTCTGTTCTGGCCTGCTGCCTCCACTCCGACATTCCCTTCGCCGTGGGAGGTCTCTCTGCCACGATCGACGCGCCCTTCTCGCCGTACTGGTGCCGTGCCGGGTTGAACTCGGCGATGATGACCTCCAGCTCCTCGTCGGTGGGGTATCTCTTGTTCTTTTTAAAAAACTCTAGCTTCAGCTTGTCGATCAGGGGAGTCTTTCCAGATGCAAGCGTGGCGTTCTCGATCGCGGCACCCATGCGTCCCATGTAGTCCGCGCTTGGCGTGATTGACTCGGGCAGTACCTCCTCCAGCTCGCCCGAGGCCTGCTTTGTCTCGATGTTGGCGCGGACGTTGGGGTCGTTGATGTCCTGCACCTTGGGCTTGAGGTACGTGCTCTTCACGGTCCGGCCGGTTACGGCCTTGGTCAGGAATGGGTCCGGCCCCTCTGGGTTGATCAGGTTGGGGTCTGTCGCCATCTCGTGACGCGCCCGTGCCTGCGTCGCTGGATCGCTCTTGATCTCGCTCTTCTTGGAGATCTGCTCTACGTGGGCACGTAGTGCCTTGACATCCTCCGCCGGTGGCGGCTTCCCGTATGCCTTCGTGTAACGCTCAATGGCGCTGGTGATGAGCTTGTACATCTCGGCGCCAATCTTTGGCACCTGGCTCCCTCCCGCGAAGGAGGGAATGCCTGCCATCTCGAACAGCATCTCGCGCGGTGATTTGATGGGGTTCATTGTTGTTTGTGTCTCCCTATCCCAACTCATACACAAAAAACCATAGACCGGGCCTACTGGGCGTATGGGTTGACTCGCTGCCTCTTGTCGTCGGCGTACTGGTAGTCGCGGGGTGGGAGAGGGTCCAGCTGTAGCCACCCGGAGTCTCTCAGTACCCTAAGCGCTTGGGATAGGCTGTCGACGTAGTCGTCGTGGCCGCCGGACTCGGGGAAGGAGCATACCTGTCGCAGGAATCGCTTGGCCCACTCGGCAAACTCGCCAGGCTTTTTGGGATCCTCCGGGAGGTAGACCTTTCCCTTGGCTATCAGTGGCGCGACGATGTTGATACGCTGGACCTTGTCGGCCCTGCCAGGGTTGTAAGCTCGGACGGGCACTCCGGCCATCTGTAGCTCCTGGATGAGCGATATACCTGCCGATTTGTCCTCCATCAGGATCAGGTCTGCCTTTCTTCCCTTGGCAAACGAGTTGTCCGCGCCGTACACCACCTCCTTGAAGTCGCTGATTACCTTCTTTCGCAGCTCGGGGTATGATAGGTGACCGTCCCAGGCATCCAGCAGCATGACACAGGTCCCGGCATCCTGCTGCTCAAATATTCCCCAGACCTCGCACGCGGTGGGGTCGTTGTGCGTCTTCTCGGAGGTGGCCGGGTCGTAGGATGCGATGACGTACTCCAGGGTCGGTGTCTCCTTTTTGGCCGGCCACATCCGGAACCACTTCCGTTTTACGATACCGGCATCCTCTGGGTTCAGGATCTCGCCGTAGATCTCCTGCTTTCCGAGGTCGGTGCCCTCGTAGGTCTCGAGCTGCTTGAAGAACGTCGCCGACAGGTTCTGTCGGTTGTCGTAGGAGCTGGCGTTGACCATGTATACATCGCCCCCGACCTTTCCCTCGGCCAGGTCCACTATCAGCTCCTTGGGCTTGGGTGTTGTCGTGATGATCTGCTGGACGCGCTCGATGTTGGGGTGCCTCAAACGCAGCGTGAACTGTACCTGGTCGTATGCGTCGTCGATGTACTCAAAGGCGCAGAGCTCGTCGAACCAGGCACCGTGGTACTGCTTGCCTCGGTATCGCTCGGGCTCCGATCCAGGTATGCCCTGTATGATCGAGCCGTTGACCAACGTGATCTCAAACAGCGACTTGTTGTAGTCCTGTATCAGCGACTGGGGGATGATGTTAAGAAGGCCCGAGTCTCCCTCAAAACACGTCGCCCGTATGTCGTTCGATGTGGGTGCCGTGACCAGCCAGCGCGTCTCGGGGTACTTCCATGCACGTATACCGATCCAGTGGCTCGCGGTGTGGGTCTTTCCCGACCCACGGCCTGCCAGCATCAGAAACGTGTCGTACTCGCCGTCCTCCGGCTCCTGCTGGTGAGGCAGGGCCTCCAGCTCCCACCTCACCTGCCACAGTGCGGCGTCAAGCTGGTGCTTTGGCCAGTGACGGTTGTTCTTTGCGAAGTCCGCTAGGACCTTTTCCTGTGCCTTATTCAACATTTTTCACATCTTTACGCTCAAAAAGCCCTCCGCGGCGACAAAATCGTGCTCTGTCACGATGTGTACGCACTGTCTGGGCCTAATTTTGTCAATTTTCACTATTTGGCGACGATTTTTGGGTGCCGGGGTCAGTATTTTGCAAAAATTAAGAGCAAAACGTGCCCTGTCGTCCCTTTTTGTCAGCGAGGTGGTGTGTCCGAGGCTCTCCAGGAGCTGCTGCTTGCGCTTTGCCGATAGCCAGGAGTCCTGTATCGTGTAGCACTCCTCTCCGTGGGCCTGTTTCTTGGCATCCTCGGAGTCTATCAGCCCCTCAAGCAGCATCTGTCGGCTCTCTACGTCGCTCTCCAGGTAGGATGATGGTATCTTGTCCGGTATCGGGGCACCCGCGAAGGTAAAAGACTCCCTGACACTCGGCCGGAAGAAGAACTCGCCGCGGTTTTGGGTTATGAAGAACCCATGCCGGCGGCATTTCTTGGATATTCTCTCCATGTCCTTGCCCCTGACCCAGTGCCTGCCGGACTTTGTCATCGACCCAAGCCACAGCCCGAGGACGTAGGGAGGGACCGGAAGATCGACGTGTGGGTACCTAAGAGGCTCGATGTTAGTAAGTGCCCACTTTTTTCTGTTTCGGTTGTCGTCCAGGCCCTCATCGAGCATCTGGGCCACGCTTCTTACGGCCAGGGGCCTTCGGAACCTTTTCTTCGCAAACTTGGAGCTCTGGTTTCGTATCCACATCTGCAGGCGGTTCCTCCACTTGCGGCACTGCAGGGAGAAAGTCATGTTGTGATCGCCCACGATCGAGAGACCCCCGCTTAGCTCCACCCTGTAGCAGGCCGACGGGATGTGGCTCTGGACCGACAGGACCCTCTGAGTCCCACCGTCTGAGCAGAACACAAGGTCTCCTGGCCGTATGTCTGAGGCCGCCGTCCATCCGTCAGGCGTTGGCAGCGGCGTCTTGGCGTCGATTGCCACGGGCCTTTAGCCTCTTCCTGGCTCGGTCGTTTGCCGTGGCCTTATCCGATGCCTGCGGGCTGAGCCAGATCTCAACAAAGTGGCCGTCGGCCTTTCTCTTGTTGGTGTAGGCAAAAAAGACGTACCCGTCGTGGCGTACGTCGCCGCGCCTGAAGGGTGTCTTGGTGTTTGGGTTGTATCTTTTCATCTCTATACTACCAATACAGCTTTCTCTAGACAACCGCCCCATCGACCGGCAACCAGGCAAGTTGCGGCCAGTTTGCCACCTCAATCCAGGGTCAACTTGTCCGTACATTTGTCAGGGGTAGCGGGGGTAGCGGGGGTCTAATCCAGGTCGGTGTAGATATTTTATTTTTCATTTTTCATTTAAAAATAAAAAAAGTCGTTTAGACCCCTACTACCCCTACTACCCCTGACAGAATTATGTCAACTATTCAATAAAATCAATGACTTAGCGGGTTTTTTTCTCTATACAAATTCTCTATACGGACCCCCGCACAACCCCCGCAACCCCTGACAAATAAGAACAATTCTCATTTAGAAGTGTGGCGTTTACGCAACTTTCTCTATACTTTTCACATTATGAAAAAATATAAAAAATTTTCAGGTTTCGAGCGAAAAAATCTGGAATTGAGCAGCTTTTGGTCTGAGGCGGGGCCACCGCCCACCCGACCGACGGGACCCGAAAGGGGTGCTGCGTCGCAACAAAGCGCCGGGTTGCCTATGTTGCACCGCACCATTTTGCTGCAGTGCACAACGCCCCAGTGAGCGCTCACTAACATGTTGCGGCGCAACAATATGCCGCACTGCACCAGCCCCAGTGAGTACTCACTAACACGTTGCCAGCGCCCCAGTGTGCGCACACTAACATGCTGCGGCGCAACAGCTTGGTCAGTGTGCGCTCACTATCATATTGCACCGCAACATAAGTTAGTGTGCGCTCACTACTATGCAAGAATCGTGCCAGCATGCCACGGCACGCGTATTGCCTAGCAAGAATCATGCCAGACTGGCGCGGCGGGGGCTGCAGATTTCGCAATGTGGGAAATCGCCGTGGTGCCGTTATCCACAGGGGGGCAGGGGCCGGGGTAGGGGAGGGCGCGTCGACGGCGTGGCGGGCCCGCAATGCGGCCACAGAGGCATTCGCGCGCACGAGGGCAGAGTAGGGGGCTAGCGTGTTGCACAGCACAACGTGCCGGCGTGGCGCGCCCATAAAAGTACCCACGAAAAACCAGTACAGTGGACACATTAACCACAGGAGATCCACACCATGAACACATTTACAGTATTTTGCGGCGACAACATCAACGCTGGCGGCACTACATGGATCAGCGCAGTGCAGGCCGAGACAGTCGATCAGGCCTGCGACAAGGCAAAAACGAAGTGCGCCGCCGACTGGGGATGCGACAGCCCGGACGACGTCCGGATTGTCGGCGTCATCGAGGGAGACGTGAGGGTCTTGCACTGGGAGGACTGATTCAGCATCACTGACGAGGCCTGATTGGCCGAAACCCGCGACAGCGGGTCTGATGCAACAACACGGAGAATGACACCATGCACATCACCACCAAGCAGGCCACGGCCATCGTCAAGCAGGTAGCAGAAGAGCACGACATCAAAGACGCATTCGACCTCTTCGATGCGGACTACATCGAGCACCTTGTCACCCGCATCAATCAGCGCCCAATGCCGGCCGGGTATACCCGAGAAGACATCTTCGCAATGTGGGTCTGCGACGACCTCGGCGTGCTCGATTGTTGGGATTCGACACAGCGTCGCCAACAGCAGATGGACGCGCGCTGATTCAGCATCACTGACGAGGCCTGAGTGGCCGAAACCCGCGACAGCGGGTCTGATGCAACAACACGGAGCAAAACACCATGCACAAGAAACCTAAAAACCTGCTGTCAATCGACACGAATGCCAAGACCGTCAAGGGCCAGACCCTCGGCTTTCTGACTGGCATCCTGTATCTCGCCCCCGCCGACCAGTCTGGCCACAACGTCTGCGCGACGGCCGAGCTGGCCGGGTGCAAGTCGGCGTGCCTCTTCACCGCCGGCCGCGGCGCCATGTCGTCAGTGCAGGCAGCGCGCCTAAACCGTACGCATTTCTTTTTTGAGGACCGCGCGGGTTTTATGTCACTGCTGGTGCAGGACATCGCGCGACTGGTCCGTCGCGCTGCCAAGCTTGGCATGACCCCGCTGGTCCGGCTGAACGGCACGTCCGACATCCGGTGGGAGACGGTCCGCGCTGCGTGCGGCCGTACGCTGTTCGAGCTGTTCCCGAACGTGCAGTTTTACGACTACACCAAGCTGAACAATCGGCGCGAGATTCCGGCAAATTACGATCTGACGTTTTCGTACTCCGGCGTCGCGGCATTCCGCCAGTACGCGCAGCGGGCCATTGATAACGGCATGCGCGTCGCGGTCGTGTTCCGCACGCGTGAGTCGATCCCCGAGACGTTTCAGGGCATGCGCTGCATCGGCGGAGACGACTCCGACGTGCGCCACCTCGAGCCCAAGGGCGTCGTCGTCGCGCTCTACGCCAAAGGCAAGGCAAAACGCGACGGCAGCGGGTTCGTGATCGACACGGCGCAGCGCGTGATCCCGATCAAGCTTGCGGCATAATCCAGCACTGCTGACGAGGCCTCAATGGCCGAAACCCCGGAGACGGGGTCCAGTGCATAAAGTACCCACGAAAAACCAGTAAGACACCAACCACAACACAACAGGAGCTAAACCATGTGGACACTAGTAGACAATCAAAACAACCCAGTAAAACCCGGCGCGACAGTGACATCGTTTCGCGGTGAATCCGCAACCCTGAAAGGCGGGCAGCCACCACACCACACCGGATCGACCGGGCGTGTGTGGACAACGGCGGGCGAGTATTTTCCCTCCGTCTACAATTTGAAATGGATCAGCACTGCTGACGAGGCCTGAGTGGCCGAAACCCCGGCGACGGGGTCCAGTGCAACACAACACAGGAGCAAAACCATGATCAATGAAATGTACGAGGCGATGACAATCAACGCACCAGAGCCCGTCGTGGGCATGGGCGCCACCATGACCGGATACACCGACCGACAGGCAGGCACCGTCGTGGCGTGGGACGGCAAGATCGTCTCGGTCCAAGACGACGACGTCCGCCGCACCGACGCCAACGGCATGTCCGACGCCCAGCAGTACGAGTGCACGCCCAACCCCAACGCGCCGATCAACCACTACCGGCGCGACCGCGACAATCGCTGGGTCCGTGTAATCCGCAACCCCGAGACCGGGCGCTGGAAGTCGCACAGGTATGGCGGGCTGATCCTTGGATTCCGCGACCATTACCACGACTTCTCATTCTGAGCACTGCTGACGAGGCCTCAATGGCCGAAACCCCGGAGACGGGGTCCAGTGCAACACAACAGGAGCAAGACACCATGACACGCAAAACGCTATGGCCCGTCTCTCAGGGCCAGTCAAGAATGAACGAGGCCAGAGACTGCACCGTCCGCGCGCTGGCCAACGCAGCCGGCTGGGACTACGGCGAGGCGCACGCCCTTCTATCCAAACACGGGCGCCGCTTCCGCAAGGGCGCCACGTTCTCGACCTACCACAAGGCCTACATCGAGGCGGGCCTGCGGCTGGTCGGGGTCTACGGGTCCACGGGCCGAGCACGTTTCGCGGGCAGCTTCACCAACACCACACCCGGCCAAGGCATGACCGTGGAGACCGCGCTGCGGGGCCTGCAAGACGGCCGGCACGTGGTCCTGATCACGGGCCACGCCTTTGCCGTCGTCGATGGCAGGATCATCGACACCGCAGGCACGCGCGCCGGGTCGCGCGTCTTCGCGATCTACAAAGTACCCACGAAAAACCAGTAAGATACCAACCACAACACAGGAGTGACACCATGTACACACTTCACCCATACCGCAACATCGGCAACGGCGTCGAGCGCTGCGATCACGACATGTCGGATTTATTCAGGATCTGCCGCGTCGAGACAGACGGCACCGAGACGCCAGTGATCGACTACGAATTCGAGGACTCTGCCGAGATGGTCTCGCAGTGGGCCAACGCAACGAAACAGCTAGAGCGGCTGACAAGGGGAGAGATATGATCGAATTCTTTGAGCGATTCAGGCCCGACGGCGGGATGTCGGCCAGTGTCCGGGCAGACGGCCTCCCGGAGGGCATGCACTACCGGATCACGTACTGGCCCGACGGCAAGGTCACGGCCCAGTCAAGGGCCCACGGCCGGGGCAGCGTCCGGTACTACACCCACCGCAGCTACATGGAGGCCCTCTCACACGGCTACCACTGGGCGCAGCGCAAGGTGACCGAGGCCCGAATCGAGCAGCAAAAAAGTACCCACGAAAAACCAGTAGAATGACAACACAACAGGAGCACACCATGCAATCAGTCAACGACATCTTCGACCAGTACTTCAACAACCAGCTGAAGCTTGCCCGCGAGTGGGACAGAAAGCAGCAGGCACGTAAGCAGGCCCGCGCCGAGCACGACGCCAACCTGCACACCTGCGGCTACCCGCCGCCGGCCAAGATCGACGGCTGGTACAGCGCCGAGCAGTACAACGCAGACAGCGCCGCCGGCCTGTCGACCGAGTGATCAACGGGAGAGGGAAAGTGCAGCCCTGCACTGCGGGACAACGCGACGGACGAATACCCTCCGCGCGCCGCAGTGGGGCGGATTCGGGAGTCAGCTGCCCGCCCTCTCCCACCAACACAACAACAGGAGCACACCATGCAAAAAACGTTCGACTTTATTGCCGACGCCGGCCACGGCTGGGCCAAGGTGCCGCGCGCGCTGCTGCGCGACTTGGGCATCGAGGCGCAGATCTCGCACTACTCATACCAACGGGGGGATTGGGTTTACCTAGAGGAGGATTGCGACTTGTCCCGGTTCCATATCGAGTACCGCACAAAGTACGGCATCGAGCCGCGGTACCGGGAGCGCAACACATCGAGCCGCAAACAGTACTCTTGGGTCCGCAATTATCCACAATACCAACCACAACAAACGGAGCAATAAACCATGTCACAAAAAGTCAAACCAATCAGCATCTCGGTACGTGCCGAGATCAACCTCACCGCCGACGACTGGTCGCTGTACGGCGAGCCCGGCCGTGACGAGATCGCGGCCAAGATGAACCGCGAGATCGAGCGCCTGCTGCTCGAGGGCAAGATCAGCCGCCTCGGAGAGGCCCTGCGCATCGGCTACAAGTGGGGCGCCATGGACAGCGAGGGCTGGCATGCCATCGCCTACATCGTCGAGTCGCTGGGCTTTGAGTACGACAAGGTGATCTGACATGGGCGAGATCATTCTGCTGGCCGGCCTCGCGGCCGTCGTTCTCGTAATGCGCCCGTGGGACCTGCCGTAAAAGTACCCACGAAAAACCAAACACATACCAACCACAAAAAGGAGCAAGACCATGCAAGACTACACCTACAACGAGTCGCGCTACTCCATCAGCGCAATACCCTGCGACGACGGCGACGTCATCATCAGCGTCCACAATTTCCCCGTCACGGCGACGTTCTACCTGCACAACGCCGACGCCGTGAAGCTCGCGGACGAGATCCTGCGCGCGTCGGCAGCGTCGCACGCCAACCCGGCCAAGGAGGCAGCATGAGCACGACATACCCTCTTGATGTCTTCGACGCGGCAGGCGAGCCGGCCACGATCAACGTCACGGTCGTGCAAGACGAGCGCGAGCTCTGGTCCGTCGAGGAGCCGCCCGAGCCCGTCATCACCGTCACGTACGACGGCGGGTCGTGGGTGGTCTACGGCGACGAGAACTCAGACCACCCCGACTACGAGGAGCGCTGGTGGCCCGCGGTCCTGTACGGCGGCGGCCGCTACGAGGACGAGGCCAAGGACTACGCCAAGCGCTGGGCCAGGGCTGTACGCGGCAGCTACGAAGTCATATAATTCAATCTCAACAACAAGGAGCACTACCATGCAAGAAGAAATAGTCGTGTTATCAGACACGCGATCGCTGACAAACACAATCAAACGCCTCGACAGAGTCCGGGCCACAATTGTGGACATCTCAGACGACCGCAGCGGTATCGGATCTTGGCGCATTCGGGTGATCGACATGCCCGAAAAAGCAATCAAGCGGTTTGACGTTTTACAATCAAAAACAGCCTAAAAGGAGCACTACCATGCAGAACAAAGGAATCACCATCGACCCCGTCCAGTCCCGCAAGCTGGCCGAGAAGCTTGAGCAGGCCAAGGGATTCGTCACCGTGACATTTCTCAAGTCCGACGGCAGCATCCGCAAGATGAACTGCCGGATGGGCGTCACCAAGCACCTCAAGGGCGGCAAGAGCACCCTCGATGCCTCGAAGTACGTCACGGTCTACGACATGACCAAGGCCTCGTACCGGGCCGTGAACCGCGAGACCATACTCGAGGTGACGGGGGTCGCCGAATGAGATACTCCGTATCGACACACGACTTCGAGCGCGGCGTCTTCGACCCGCAGGTCGGCTGCTGGTGGATGCGACAGAACCTTGTCGCGTTCACCGGGCTGTGCCAGGTCCGGGCCGAGCGAGACCAATTTTTTGGCGGCGAGGACAGCCGGCCCTTTCGTTCAAAGGTCCTGCTCAACCCGACATGGCGACAGCTGTTCGCCATCGCCAAGAAGCAGCAGGAGGCCACAAAAGACGTCCACCATGACTTCTTCGAGGGCTACCGCGACACGGGCAGGGACGATATGATGGTCCACCCAAACCACCTCCCGGTGCGAGTCATCGAGCTCGCGCTGGGGTCATAAAAGGAGAATAGACATGTTCGACACGACAGACATCGACACCATTGAGAGCGGCGCCGAGACCCAGGAGCAGTACTTCGAGAGCCTGCAGCGCGCGATCAACTCACTCCACGCATGGCGCATGCAGGGATCCTACGGGCGTGCCATGATGCAGGCACTGGAAGACGGTCACTGCATGCTGGGCCGCGAGCACACACGCGACTACTGGGGATCACGCATCCCGTCACGCGACGAGGTAAAGCGCGGGACCAAGGGCTCGTTTGAGTACGTGGCCGACATCCACGGCGAGGAGTACGCACGACACATGGAGGCGATATGAGCCAGTTTAAGCTTGCCCCGGCATTCGTCCCGGCCGACGTCAACGACATCCGAGCCACGTACGACGGCACGCACAACGCGTGGGCCGTACTCCAGGACAACGAGCCGCTCTACGTCTACGAGTTTGACGACTTAAACGACGAGGAGAGCCAACGAAAGAACGCAGAGCGCACGCTGGACTGGTGCATCGCAAAGGAGAGAAAGCATGCAGTACGATGAGCCGCTGATGTTGCTGTTGTGGGTGGCCATGATCGTGGCCGCGGTCCTGAAACTTACGGGAGTTATATGATGAGAGCCGTCGGATTTTTTATGGCATTTCTTGGCTGGCTGATGAGCGTCGGGGGTTACTCAGGCGAGCACATCGCCATGATCGTGATCGGGCTGCTGATGGTCGCAGGGAGCTACTATTTTGCCAAGTGACCGATCCGCCATATCAAGCTATTTGGGCCGGCTGTACTCGGTACAGCCCCTGCCGCTCGAGGAGGAGGAGCGGCTGGCCGGCATGATCGCCTCCGGAGACAACGCCGCGCTGGAGAAACTTGTACGGCACAACCTCAGGTTTGTCGTTTCGGTCGTCAAGGAGACACCGGCATGGCACCACGGGGCGGTGCCGTTCGAGGATCTCATCGCCATGGGCAACGAGGCGCTGATCCGAGCCGCCAAGAAGTGGACCCCGAAGAATGGTGCCCGGTTCGCGACGTACGCAAAGCCGTTCATTCTCAAGGGCGTGAGGAGGGCCCTTGATAACGAGTGGAGCCTGATCCGGGTCCCCGTCAACGTGGCCGAGGAGATACGGCGCATGAAGTACACCGAGCGGGCCATGAGCCAGGAGCTGAGAAGGGAGCCCACCGACGCCGAGCTGGCCGACCGTCTCAAGGTCCACGTCAGCCGCCTGGACGAGCTCAGGGAGCACATATCCAGGGAGCCGGCATCGCTGGAGTCATTCAATCAGGAAAAATTTCAAGAGGAGAGCGAGGATTGAAAAAGGTCAGACTGATCGAGGTGCACGACGATCGCGGCATACTGCAGCGGATCGTGGCAAACGACTCCGAGACCGGAGAGCACGTCCTGGACGCGATATGCGGCCCGTACGACGTCCAGAGCCCAGAGGCAAGGGCAGAGTTCAGGGAGTGGTTCACGGACGTCTTAAAACGCAAAAATTTTATCCCAATTAACTAACCAAGGAGTCACTAACATGGAAACACGTGAAGAGCTTATCCTAAAGTTTATGCTTGCCCAGGCAGGGACCAACTACTACGCCAAGCGAATGGCCGAGTCGTTGGCGCTCGAGATGGAACAGGCGGCCAAGGATATGTATCTGGCGGCGGCAATTTTTGCCGATCGCTACCTGAACCGTGCCTAACTTGTCCGGACATTTGTCAGGGGTAGTAGGGGTAGCGGGGGTCTATGTGAGGTCGGTCCAGAATAATTTCATTTTTAATTTTTAATTTAAAAACGAATAATTACGTTTAGACCCCTACTACCCCCGCAACCCCGGCAATATTCGAGAATTGACTTTAACTTTGGATCGTAAGTGGCCGACAATCAAAAACGGCAAATTTTGCCGTATTGACACACCAAAACGACCAGACCTAGAATGACGCAACACAAGGGAAAATCTATGAGTAAACCTAACAACCTGCCGGTGATATTCGAGGACATACCGATGGCGCTCAAGATGGTGCCGAGGTGGGTCCTGTGGGACTACGTCGAGGTCGTCGACAACGACGGCAAGAAGTGGAAGAAGCTGCCTGTACAGGCAGACAAGCGCGCGGCCAAGAGCAACGACCCCCAGACCTGGACAGACTTCCTGTCCGCCCAGAGCGCCTACATGACCGGCCGATTCGACGGGGTGGGGTTCGTCTTCGACGGTTCCGACAAGCTGGTCGGTATCGACCTCGACGACTGCATCGACCCCCAGACGGGAGACTTCACAAACCCAGACTCGGAGTCCATAGCGGACAGCGTCGACGGCTACATGGAGATCAGCCCGTCCGGGACCGGCGTGAAGATATTCACACGGGCAGACCTGGGCTATGCCCACGTCGACCACGAGAAGGGTATAGAGATCTACCCACGCGGGCGCTACTTCACCGTCACCGGGCGCAAGGTGCGCGGGGACCTGCCCACCGAGGCCCAGGACCTGTCGACCATCGTACCGGAGCGGACGGTAAAACAGTCCGGCGACGACTTCGCGGATTACCGTGCCCCGGTCGAGGAGTACGACCTGGCACGAGTCGAGACGGAGCTGCTGCCACACTTCGACCCGGAGTGCAGCTATACCGAGTGGATCACGGTCGGGATGGCCCTGCACCACCAGTTTAACGGCGACGTCGAGGCGCTCGAGCTGTGGGACCGCTGGTCGGACAACGACGGGAAGTGCGGATCCTACAGCCCGGGGCTGTGCGACCGGAAGTGGGACACGTTTACCAAGAAGGGCGGTGCCACGCTGCGATCGCTGATATTCAAGGTCAACCAGACAAAAAAGCAGGAGGCCCTGGAGCGCGGCGAGATAGTACTCGGCCAGGCCCCGATGGAACACGCGCGTCAGTTTCTGGAGTCTCTCTACACATGCGAAGAAGGGGTTAAGCTTGTACACTACGCCGACGATTGGTACGTATACCGCGGGACACATTACGAGCAGATTGAGGAGGCGACAATACGGGCCGCGATCTATCAATTCCTTGATCGCTGCCAGAAGACGGACCGTCGTGGGAATCTTATTCCATTCGCTCCAAACCCTGCATCGGTTTCGGCGGCGCTGGATGCTACAAAGGCCCTCACGCACCTACGCAACGCGCCCAACACCAAGCCGCCTGTCTGGCTTGCGGGCTACGAGAACGGCCGCCCTGAGGCGGGTAAGCTCATCTCGGTGGAGAATGGACTATTTCATCTTGAGGAGTCGGTGCTACTACCACACTCTTTAGGATTCTTCACCCAGAACAGCCTGCCCTTTTCGTACGACCCTGCCGCGACCTGCCCGACCTGGGAATCGTTTCTCTCGCAGCTGTGGGAGAAGGACACCGAGTCGATACAGTGCCTGCAGGAGATGTTCGGCTACGTACTCTCCGGAGACACGCGCCAGCAGAAGTTTTTTAATCTAATCGGACCCCGCCGATCAGGCAAGGGGACCATCAACAAGGTGCTGGTGGCGCTGCTTGGACAGCACAACACCGTCGCGCCAGAACTAGGAGAGCTCTGTGACACGTTCGGACTACAACCGTGGCTTGGAAAATTACTTGCATCGTTTACGGACGCGCGTGCGCCCGATCGAAATCGCAATGCTGTTGTTTCTCAGCTGCTGCGTATTGTTGGCGGTGACACTGTTACTGTAAACCGCAAGAACA
>Ga0209985_10000213_pt1 | contig 65641 bp, 61 predicted proteins | sample NOAtaG_FD_187305 | JGI IMG/M metagenome (GOLD analysis project Ga0209985, IMG submission 187305) | Freshwater lake microbial communities from Lake Erie, under a cyanobacterial bloom - NOAA_Erie_Diel6S_1000h metaG (SPAdes) (version 2) | ecosystem: Environmental > Aquatic > Freshwater > Lake ... | reverse complement strand
CATGGAAGACGCCATCGAGCAGGTGGTGAGCTACTTCCGCCATGCCGCGCAGGGCCTCGAGGAGAAAAAGCAGATCCTCTACCTGCTCGGGCCGGTCGGCGGCGGCAAGAGCTCGATCGCCGAGCGGCTGAAGCAGCTGATGCAGGAAGTGCCGTTCTACGCGCTGAAGGGCAGCCCGGTGAACGAGTCGCCGCTGGGCCTGTTCGACCCGGTCGAGGACGGCGCGATCCTGGAGACCGAATACGGCATCCCGCGCCGCTACCTCAACCGCATCCTGAGCCCCTGGGCCGTCAAGCGGCTTGACGAGTTCGGCGGCGACGTGCGCAGGTTCAAGGTCGTGCGCCGCTACCCGAGCATCCTCAAGCAGGTTGGCATCAGCAAGACCGAGCCCGGCGACGAGAACAACCAGGACATCTCGTCGCTGGTCGGCAAGGTCGACATCCGCAAGCTCGAGAGCTACGCCCAGGACGACCCGGACGCCTACAGCTATTCCGGCGGCCTGTGCCTGGCCAACCAGGGGCTGCTCGAGTTTGTCGAGATGTTCAAGGCGCCGATCAAGGTGCTGCACCCGCTGCTGACCGCCACGCAGGAAGGCAACTTCAAGGGCACCGAAGGCTTCGGCGCCATCCCCTTCGACGGCGTGGTGCTTGCGCACAGCAACGAAAGCGAGTGGAAGGCCTTCCGCAACAACAAGAACAACGAGGCCTTCCTCGACCGCATCTACATCGTCAAGGTGCCGTACTGCCTGCGGGTCAGCGAAGAGATCCACATCTACGAGAAGCTGCTGCGCAACTCCTCGCTGGCCAGCGCCACCTGCGCCCCGGGCACGCTGAAGATGATGAGCCAGTTCGCGATCCTGACGCGGCTGAAGGAGCCCGAGAACAGCTCGCTGTTCAGCAAGATGCTGGTCTACGACGGCGAGAACCTGAAGGACACCGATCCGCGAGCCAAGAGCTACCAGGAGTACCGCGACTTTGCCGGCGTCGACGAGGGCATGAACGGCGTCAGCACGCGATTTGCCTACAAGATCCTGTCCAAGGTCTTCAACTTCGACAGCACCGAGGTCGCGGCCAACCCGGTCCACCTGATGTACGTGCTCGAGCAGCAGATCGAGCGCGAGCAGTTCGCCAAGGAGATCGAAGAGAAGTACATCGGCTTCATCAAGGAGCAGCTGTCGCCGCGCTATGCCGAGTTCATCGGCAAGGAGATCCAGACCGCTTACCTCGAGAGTTACTCCGAGTACGGGCAGAACATCTTCGACCGCTACGTCACCTATGCCGACTACTGGATCCAGGACCACGAGTACCGCGACACCGATACCGGCGAGGTCTTCGACCGCGCGAGCCTGAACGCCGAACTGGAAAAGATCGAAAAGCCCGCCGGCATCGCCAACCCGAAGGACTTCCGCAACGAGATCGTCAACTTCGTTCTGCGGGCGCGCGCCAACAACCAGGGCAAGAACCCGGTCTGGACGAGCTACGAAAAACTGCGCGCGGTGATCGAGAAGAAGATGTTCAGCAACACCGAGGAACTGCTGCCGGTGATCAGCTTCAACGCCAAGGCCAGCGCCGACGAGGCCAAGAAGCACGAGGACTTCGTCACCCGCATGGTCGCCAAGGGCTACACGTCCAAGCAGGTGCGGTTGCTGTGCGAGTGGTACCTGCGCGTGCGCAAGAGCTCCTGAGCGCACGGCCTGCGCATGCAGCAGATCATCGACCGCCGGCTGGCCGGCAAGAACAAGTCGATCGGCAACCGCGAACGTTTTCTCCGCCGCTACAAGGACAAGATCCGCGAGGCGGTCAGGAAGGCGATCGACGGCCGCGGCATCCGCGATGTCGAGCGGGGCGAGGACATCCGGATCCCGAAGAAGGACATCCAGGAACCGGTGTTCGGCCATGGCTCGGGTGGCGTGCGCGAGATCGTGCACCCGGGCAACCGCGAGTACATCCAGGGCGACCGCATCGAGCGGCCCCAGGGTGGCCAGGGCGGCGGCTCGGGCAAGGGTCAGGCGAGCGACTCCGGCGAGGGCGAGGACGACTTCGTCTTCGCGCTGAGCAAGGACGAGTTCATGCAGGTCTTCTTCGAGGACCTGGCCCTGCCGCAGCTGATTCGCACCCAGTTGGCCGAAGTGCCCGAATGGAAGAGCCAGCGCGCCGGCTTCTCCAACGACGGCACCCCGAACAACCTGCACGTGGTGCGCTCGCTGAGGGGTGCGATCGGCCGCCGCATCGCGATTGGCGCCGGCAGCCGGGGCGAGCTGCGCGCGCTCGAAGCGCAACTCGCCGAGGCCGAAAGCCAGCCGCCCAGCGATGTGCTGGGCCTGGCGGCGCTGGCCGAATTGCGCGAGCGGGTCCAGGCGCTGCGCCTGCGGCTGGACCGCATTCCCTACCTCGACCCGATCGACCTGCGCTATCGCAGCCGCGTGCGGGTGCCGGTACCGACGAGCAAGGCCGTGATGTTCTGCCTGATGGACGTCTCGGGCTCGATGGACGAGTCGCGCAAGGAGCTGTCCAAGCGGTTCTTCATCCTGCTGTACCTGTTCCTGACGCGGCACTACGACAAGATCGAGCTCGTCTTCATCCGCCACCACACGCAGGCCGCCGAAGTCGACGAGCAGAACTTCTTCCATGCGCGCGAGACCGGCGGCACCGTCGTCAGCTCGGCCCTGGTGCTGATGGAGCAGATCGTGCGCGAGCGGTTTCCGCCCCACGAGTGGAACATCTACGGCGCCCAGGCCAGCGATGGCGACAACTGGCACCACGACAGCGGGCGCTGCCGCGAGCTGCTCAGCGACAAGCTGCTGCCGCTGGTGCGCTACTTCGCCTACGTTCAGGTGGCCGAGGAAGAGCAGAACCTGTGGGTCGAGTACTCGCAGCTGCTGGAGAGCCACCGCCACTTCGCGATGCGCAAGGCCACCGAGCCGGGCATGATCTACCCGGTGTTCCGCGATCTGTTCAAGAAGGAAGGGGCCCAGGCGGCATGAACGCCAGACACATCGGCCGCGTCTCGCTGGACGCGCCGCTCGCCCCCGGTTCCCGCCCAGGCGAACCGCTGCCGGGGCCGAGCGACTGGACCTTCGAGCTGATCGAGCAGTACCACCGCGTGATCCGCGAGACCGCGGCACGATTCGGCCTGGACACCTACCCGAACCAGCTCGAGATCATCACCGCCGAGCAGATGATGGATGCCTACGCCAGCGTCGGCATGCCGGTCAACTACCGCCACTGGAGCTACGGCAAGGAGTTCATCGCCACCGAGAAGAACTACAAGCGCGGCCACATGGGCCTGGCCTACGAGATCGTCATCAACGCCAACCCCTGCATCAGCTACCTGATGGAGGAGAACACGATGGCGATGCAGGCGCTGGTGATCGCGCACGCCGCCTACGGCCACAACAGCTTCTTCAAGGGCAACTACCTGTTCCGGATGTGGACCGATGCGGCGTCGATCGTCGACTACCTCGTCTACGCCAAGAACTACGTCGCCGCCTGCGAAGAGCGCCACGGCATGGAAACCGTCGAGCTGTTCCTGGACAGCTGCCATGCGCTGGCCAACCACGGGGTCGACCGCTACCGGCGCCCGACGCGCAAGACGCTGTCGCAGGAACTCGCCGAGCGGGTGGACCGCGAGGCCTACGCCCAGCGCCAGGTCAACGACCTCTGGCGCACCCTGCCGCGGCGGGTCGAGAAGGAGGCGGCGCTGGCGAACAAGCGATTCCCCGAGGAGCCTCAGGAGAACCTGCTGTACTTCGTCGAGAAGAACGCACCGCTGCTCGAACCCTGGCAGCGCGAGATCGTGCGCATCGTGCGCAAGATCGCGCAGTACTTCTACCCGCAGCGCCAGACCCAGGTCATGAACGAAGGCTGGGCGACCTTCTGGCACTACAAGCTGCTGAACACGATGTACGACGACGGCTTCCTGACCGATGGCGTGATGATCGAGTGGCTGAAGTCGCACACCAACGTCGTCTACCAGCCGCCGGTCGGGCACCGGGCCTACAGCGGCATCAACCCGTATGCGCTGGGCTTTGCGATGTACAACGACATCAAGCGCATCTGCGAACGCCCCGACGACGAGGACCGCGAGTGGTTCCCCGAGCTCGCCGGCCGGCCCTGGCTGCCGGCGCTCGACGACGCGATGCGCAACTTCAAGGACGAGAGCTTCATCGGCCAGTACCTGAGCCCGCGCCTGATCCGCGAGATGCGCCTGTTTGCGATCTGCGACGACGAAAAGCAGCAGGAGCTCGAAGTCGCCGCGATCCACGACGGCGCGGGCTACAAGCGCGTGCGCCAGGCGTTGTCGCACCAGTACGACCTCGGCTCGCGCGAGCCCAACATCCAGGTCTGGAACGTCAACCTGCGCGGCGACCGCTCGTTGACGCTGCGGCACTTCCAGCACAACGACCGCCCGCTGCACGACGGTGCGCACGAGGTGCTGAAACACGTCGCCCGGTTGTGGGGGTTCGGCGTGCAGCTCGAAAGCGTCAACGGCAAGGGCGACGTCACCAAGCGGCTGAGCGTGCCGGCACCGGCCGGCTGAGGCCGGCGCCCTCGACCTACGCGTTGATGCGGCTTGGCGGTGGCTTGAGCTAAAAGCTCGGGCCATGGCCGCCACCGGACTGCGACTGATCGTCTTTGCCAAGGCCCCGCAACCGGGGCAGGCCAAGACACGCCTGATCCCGGCCCTTGGGGCCGCGGGCGCTGCCGAGCTTGCCGAGCGCATGCTGGTTCACGCGGTGTCCGAAGCCGCTTCCGCCGTGCGGGTCTGGCCGGGCACGCTGGAGCTGTGCGCGGCGCCGGATGCCGAGCACCGTTGCTTTCGTCGTCTGGCGGTCGAGCACGGGCTCACACTCACCGTGCAAGGCGACGGCGACATCGGTCAGCGCATGCACCGCGCCCTGGAACGGGCGTTGCAGCAGGGCTCGGAAGGCGCGCTGCTGATGGGCAGCGACGTGCCCGGACTGACCCGAAAGACCGTGCTTGAAGCCGCTGCCGCCTTGCTGGTGCACGACGCCGTGTTCGTACCCGCCCACGACGGCGGCTATGCCCTGGTTGGCCTGAAGAAAGCTGCACCGTCGCTGTTCGAGGGCATTGCCTGGAGCACGGCGCAGACGATGGCGCAGACCCGCGCCAAGGCACGCAAGGCCGGTCTGCGCTGGGTTGAACTGGCGCCGGTGCACGACATCGACACGGCCGACGATCTGGTGCACCTGCCGCTGGCGCTGCGGGCCTGAGGTGGCGCGCTCAGCCCGCCGTCGGCAACTCCAGGCACAGCCGGGTGCCGCCATCCGGCTTGGGCAAGGGCCGCAGGCGGCCGCCGTGCAGTAACGCCACGCGCTGGGCAATGGCCAGACCGAGGCCACCCATGCCACCTCGCGGGTGCGGGATCGGGGGCTCGCGCAGCGATTGGCCGCGTTGAAGCCGTGCATTCAGCTCAGCCGGCAGTCCCGGGCCTTGGTCGTCGACCCAGATCTGCGCCAGGCCACCCTCGCGACGCAGGCCGACGCGCACGACGCTGTCGCGGGCGCCGTGGCGACGTGCGTTGTCGATCAGGTTCGTCAGCGCGCGTTCGACAAGCTGCAGGTCACCGGCGACTTCGACCCGGCCCGGGGCATCGCCGGCCAGGCAGACCCCCGGGGCTTGCGGGTCGAGCTCGAACTTCTGCACCGTGTCGCCGACGAGTTCGTCCAGACGGAAGCGTTCGCGGGCGATGACGGTGTCGGTCGCCTGCAGCGTGGCCAGCTCGAACAGCTGTTGCGACAACCGGCGCACCTTTTCGCTCTGCTGCAGCGCGCTTGCATGCAGACGCCTTCGTCGGTCCAGGCTGCCCGGGTCGTTCAGCGCGACGTCGGCCGGACCCAGGGCCTCCAGATGCCCGTGCAGAGCGGTCAGGGGCGTGCGCAGATCGTGGGCGATGCCGGCCAGCGTCTCGCGGTGGCGTGCGGCCTGCTCACGTTCGGCGTCCTGCTGAGTTTGCAGCCGCGAGGTCATGTCCATCAGGGACCGCTGCAAGACCTGCACCTCGTCGCCCGTGGTCGTCGTTGGACCGCGCTCGGCCTGCGGGCCCATGGCGTTCATCGTCCGGGCCAGCTTCTGCAGCGGGCGCGTCAGGCGCAGCAAGGCAAAGCCGGCGAGCGCCAGCGTCACCGCCAGACCCAGCGCCACCACCACCAGCGCCGAGCCTCCCGAGGGGACGCGATCGGTGGCCGTCACGCCACCGGGGCGGTCGAGCACGATGTACAGATAACCCGGTGGCCGGCTGTCGCCCGGGCGCGGCGGAAACATCGCCGCGCTGAACAAGCGGCCCTCGCTGCCGCCCATCGGGTCGGTGCCCCGCAGCGGCAGCGCCCCGGCGGCCAGAAAGCGGCGGATCGGATCGAGATCGACACGCGGCGTCTGCACCATGCCGGGCTCGCCGAGATAGGCCGCAACGCCGCCGTCGGCGTCGAGCACATAGACCTGCACAGCCGGGTTCACGACCCGCAGCATCGCCAGCACGGCCTCGCGCGCCGCCGGGGCCTCGTGGCCGGAGCCACCATGGCCAGCGCCTGCGTCGAGCTGTGGCCATTGCCGCACGATGTGGCCGGCCAGGCCATGGGCGACACGCTGCAGGCCTTCGTGTTCGAGCCGCAGCGCCTGGTGGTGGAACAGCCAGGCGACGAACAGGCCGTAGCTCAGCATCGCCAGCAGCATCGCGCCGGCCAGGCGGGCCGCAAAGCTGCGCATCATGGCGCCGCGCCCTCGGGCTCGAACCGGTAGCCCAGGCCCCAGACGGTGACGATGCGCCGCGGCTCGCGCGGATCGTCCTCGACCTTGGCGCGCAGGCGGTTGATGTGCGAGTTGACGGTGTGCTCGTAGCCGTCGAAGCCCGCGCCCCAGACCCGCGACAGCAGTTCGCTGCGGCTGAAGGCCTGGCCGCGATGGCGCACGAGGAAGCTCAGCAGGTCGTGCTCGCGCAAGGTGAGCGGGACTTCGCTGCCGTTGCGCAGCAGGCGCCGCCGCGTGAGGTCCAGCTCAAAGGGCCCGAAGCGGAGCGCCGGCAACGCGGCGCTGGCCTGCGCCCGCCAGGCGTCGACCCGTCGCAGCTGCGCCCGCACGCGGGCGACGAGCTCGAGCATCGAAAACGGCTTGGCCAGGTAGTCGTCGGCCCCGAGTTCGAGCCCGAGCACGCGGTGGGCCTCGCTGCTGCGTGCGCTGAGCATGATGACCGGCACCTCGCGGTCGCGGCTGCGCAGTTGTCGGCACAGGTCCCATCCGTCGACGCCGGGCAGCATGCCGTCGAGCAGCACCAGGTCCCAGCGCTGCCGGTCGAGCGCATCGCGACCGCCGCTGCCGTCGGCTTCGTGGTGCAGGCGAAAGCCCGCGCCTTCGAGGTGCAGCCGCACGGTCGCGGCAATCGCCTCGTCGTCCTCGACCAGCAGCAGGCGCTCGTTCATCGCGCTCGGGCCACCCTCACCCGCGGCGCCGACGGCGTGCCAACCCGGCCACGGCGGCCAGTCCGGCGCCAAACAGCGCCCAGGTGCCGGGTTCGGGCACCGGCGTGGCGCTGAACTCGATGCGGTAGACGTCGCTGGCCGCTGTCAGGCCGCTGGTGAAGGTGTATCCGGCACCGGTGGTCAGGCCGTTGAACGCCGCCAGTTCGGCAAAGTTGAACGCCACCACCGAGTTCTGCGCGGTGCGCAGGCCGTTGTTGCCGACAAAGGCCGCGGCGGCCGGGTCGAACACCTCCGAGCCGGCGTCCCAGATCTGGCGCGCCTGCTGATCGATCTGTCCGATCAGCAGGCTGCCGGCGGCGTCGAAAACGCGGTAGCGCGTCGGTGAATCGTTGCCGATGAAGAAGTCGTTGCTCGGCACGACCATGCTGGCGAAGGTGAAGAACGGGTTCAGCGCCGGGTCGATGTCCAGGGTCAGCGTGGCGCTGGCGCCTGGCAGCAGCAGACCGCCCACGGTGCCGCGAGACGCCGTCGGGTCGGCGGCCGCAAACGCCGGTTGCCAGGCGGCGCCCGAGCCGCCTTCGGCGACCGAGATGATCGGCGCCGTGGCGACTCCACCGAGGTCGAAGGCGTCGAAGACGCCGCTGTGGAAGCCGAAGTGCAGCGGCGCAAAGGCGATGCCGTTGGCGGCAGCCAGGTTGTGCACGGTGATCGTGACGCGCTGCGTGGCTGCGGTGGCGCTGGTGCTGAACGCGGTCAGCGCGGTCAGCGCGGTCAGCGCGACCATCGAGATCGTGGCGAGCGGGGCACGCAAAGAAGGTGTGGACAGGGGCATGATGAAACTCCTCGTGACGATTGGACTGCGGGCACGGGTTCGTGCCGCCTTGTCATGCTCGTCCGCGAGGCTCCCGCCGTCCTCACGGCGCGATCACGGCGCCGTGAAGATTGCGACAGGCCTGCCACCGGTCGTCAGACCCCCGGACCGGGTTACAGCCGTTGGAGTGCGGTAGCTTCTATTCGCGCTCGATGATGTCGCGGTGCATCGGCGCCAGCAGCGCCAGCATGCGGTTCTGGGCCCTGAACGGCACGCCACGCGCGGCCATGCTGGCCTGCAGCAGCTCGACGAGGCGGTTGAAGTCGGCCTTCGTGATGGCCATGCCGGCGTGTGCCGGGGCCATCGCCGGGCCTTCGTAGGTGCAGGGGCCGCCGGCGACCTCGCACAGCTGGGCGGCCAGCTGGCGCGCCAGGTGATCGCGGTTGGTCGACGTGAAGTAACGTCCGATCTGAGTGTCCATCGCGAGCCGGGGCACGAAGTCGGCCATCAGCGCCGCCAGGCCCTCGCGGCCGCCAAAGGCGTGGTACAGGCTGTCGTCGCGTGGCGCCGGCCGGGCGCTCGCCGAAACGAGACACAGCACGAGCAGGGCGATGGCGCCGTGGAGGCGAGGGCCTGGGCCATGCATGGCTGCTCCTTCAGAACGCCAGTTGCAGCGACAGATAGCCGCCGGTCTGCCGCCGCGGCTGCACGCCCGGCACGATGCGACCCAGGTCGACCCAGGCGGCGGTCACCGACACCGGCTTGATCGGCGCCCACACCAGGAAGACATCGACCCAGCGCTGCTCGGCGAGTGCCCCATCGCCCAGGACACTGCGGCGCAGGTTGTCGGGCTTGGCCCGCCACTCGGCCCCCAGGGCCAGGCTGGGCGTGAGCAACCAGGCCAGCGAGATCTCGGGCTTGAGCTGGACACCGTCGCCCTGGGCGCCACCAAAGCCGAGCAGGCCGTTCTGGTTGGCGCTGCTCGCCCGCAGCGTCAGGTTGCCCAGCACGCCGCTGGCGAGCCAGAGCTTGGTCGCGCTGAGGTAGATCTCGCTGCCGCTGCGTCTGGCGCCCAAGGGTCCGAACAGCGTCGGCGCCAGGGCGCCGGCGTCGGCGCGCTTGACGAGCAGTCCCAGGGCGATCTGCGGCATCCAGCGGTCGCTGTCGAGCACGGCGTCGCCGGCCACGCGCAGCTTGGCGCCGACGATGTCCTGCTGCAGCACCAGCCCGGCCAGCCCGAGCGGCGCCAGGTTGTCGCGCGTGTCCAGGCGCTGGCGTGCGATCGACAGCTCGAGCCGGTCGTTCCAGGCCAGCAACGCGCCGGCGCTGGTCAAGGCGTAGTCGCCCGTGCGGACCGTGGTCGTGTGGGCGGTGCCGCCCCATTGGCCTTCGCTGGCCAGGCTGCCGGTCACGGCCCAGGGCGTCAGGCCGCCGCCGGCCGCGCCGTCCAGGCTGCTCACGCCGCCGGTCAGCAGCAGCTTGCCGGCCAGCGCCGGGGGGCTGCACAGCGACGCGAGCACGAGGGTGGCGACGGCGGGACGGCGGCAATCGAGCGTGTGCATGACGCGGGGCTACGGCCCATCCTGGCGGCTGGATGCAGGCGGATCGGAGGCCTCAAGACCCCTGCGGTCAAACACGCACCACTTTGCCCGGGTTCAGGATGTTCAGCGGGTCCAGCGCGAGCTTGATGCTGCGCATCATCGCCACCGCGCCTTCGCCCGCCTCCTGGACCAGGTAGTCCATCTTGTGCAGGCCGATGCCGTGCTCGCCGGTGCAGGTGCCGCCCAGGCGGATCGCGCGCTCGACCATGCGCTGCGACAGGGCCTCGGCGCGCACCATCTCGCCCGGATCGTTCGGGTCCAACAGGTAGGCGAGGTGGAAGTTGCCGTCGCCGACATGGCCGACGACCCAGTACGGCAGCCCCGCGGCCTCGGCCTCGTCGACCGAGGCGTTGATGCTCTCGGCCAGGCGCGAGATCGGCACGCAGGTGTCGCTGGTCAGCATGCGGCAGCCCGGGCGCATCTGCAGTGCCGCGAAGTAGGCCTGGTGGCGAGCCTTCCACAGCCGCGAGCGGTCCTCGGGCGTGCTCGCCCACTCGAACGCGGTGCCGCCGTGCTCGCTGGCGATGGCCTGCACCGCTTCGGCCTGCTCCTGCACGCCCGCAGGGCTGCCGTGGAACTCCATCAGCAGCATCGGCGCCTCGCGCAGGCTCAGGTTGGAGTGCTTGTTGACGCCGCGGATCGCGTTCGCATCGAGCAGCTCGCAGCGTGCGATCGGCACGCCCATCTGGATGATCGCGATCGTCGTGTCCACGGCTGCCGCGATGCTGGGGAACGAGCAGGTTGCCGCGCTCACCGCCTCGGGCAGCGGATACAGCTTGAGCGTGACCTCGACGATCACGCCCAGCGTGCCTTCGCTGCCGACAAACAGCCGGGTCAGGTCGTAGCCGGCGCTGCTCTTCTTCGCTCGCGTGCCGGTGCGGATGATCTCGCCGCTGGCGGTCACGACCTTCAGGCCGAGCACGTTCTCGCGCATCGTGCCGTAGCGCACGGCGTTGGTGCCGCTGGCCCGCGTGGCGCACATGCCGCCCAGGCTGGCGTTGGCGCCGGGGTCGATCGGGAAGAACAAGCCGCTGTCCTTGACCTCGCGGTTGAGCTGCTCGCGCGTCACGCCGGCCTGGACGGTGACCGTCAGGTCCTCGGCATTGATCGCGACGATGCGGTCCATGCGCGAGACGTCGATCGTCAGCCCGCCGTGGATCGCCAGGACATGACCTTCCAGCGACGAGCCGGTGCCGTAGGCGATGACGGGCACCCGGTGTTGTGCCGCCAGGGCCACGGCCGCGGCGACCTCGTCCTCGGTCAGTGCGTACACCACCGCTTGCGGTGGTGTCGTGGGGTAGCTCGACTCGTCCCGGCCGTGCTGCTCGCGCACGGCGGTGGCGGTGCTGAAGCGCTCGCCGAAGCGGCCGCGAAGCGTCTGCACGAAGTCATCCGGGAGCGCTTGCGCACCCCGGGCAAAAACCGATTCGGTGGGTGCGTTCATGGCGGGCGATTCTAGGAAGCCTGCCACGGCATGCACAGGCCGGTGGGCGGAGTTCGGTCCGGCAAGACTCCGGGGTCCACCCGAAAGAGGCTTGCCAAAGCCCCGCTGTTCGGTGGACCCTTCACATCGGCCTGGCAGCACCATGGGCCCGTTCCAAGCCAAGGAGCCCTTGCGATGCTTGCCACCGCCCGACCCGCGCCGCAGACCCTGAAACGCCCGCCCATCGCCTGGCCGCAGCGCCCGGCGGGCGACCACGCCATCGCCGATCGCGGTGAATTCGTCGATGCCCTGTGGGCGCTGGCCCGTGGCGGCGTCCTGGTGCGGGTGAGCGACCTCGCCGGCGGCTGGGTGATCGACGGCCGACCGGTCTTCACGTCGCAGCGCACCCTGCTCGAGTGGCAGCTGGTCGACGAGTACGACAACCCGGAAGGCTTTGCGCTGGTGCGCTACTTCCGCCTGAACCGGCGCGGTCGCGACTTTGCCGAGCGCGCGGTCACGGCCTGGAAGGAGATGCCGCTCGGCCAGCGGCTGCTCGCCCGCCTGATGGGCTGAGCGCGACACAAGGGCATGGCCCGGCGCCGACAATCGCGGCGATGAGCAATCGCCTGACCCAGATCGCAACCCGCACCGGCGACGACGGCAGCACCGGCCTCGGTGACGGCAGCCGGGTGCCCAAGACCCATCTGCGGATCGCCGCGATGGGCGATGTCGACGAGCTGAACTCCACCCTCGGCGTGCTGCTGGCCGAGCCGCTGCCGGCCGATGTCCGCGAGCTGTTGGTGGTCATCCAGCACGAGCTGTTCAACCTCGGAGGCGAGCTGTCGATCCCCGGCTTCACGCTGCTCAAGCCGGAGGCCGTGCTGCACCTGGACCAGGCGCTGGCGAACCACAACGCCGAGTTGCCGCGCCTGGCGGAGTTCATCCTGCCCGCCGGCACGCGCAGTGCGGCCATCGCCCATGTCGGCCGCACCGTCGCCCGGCGTGCCGAGCGCTCGGTGATCGCGCTGGCCGCCGTCGAATCCGTCAACGAGCCGCCGCGCCAATACCTCAACCGACTGTCGGATCTTCTGTTCGTGCTCGCCCGTGTGCTCAACCGCGCCAACCTCGATGGCCTGGGCGGCGACGACGTGTACTGGAAGAGCGAGCGGCTGGCGCGCGGCGAATCCCCCTGATACCCATTGCCGCCTGACTGGGGGATGTCCGGACAGGTCCCGAGGCGATAGCCTGGGGATCCAGGAGGATTCCATGATCAAAGTTCCCAGCCGCCCACGGGCCCGCGCCGCCACGCTGTTTCTGGGTCTCGCCCTGGCCGCCGCAGCGGCTCAGGCGGTTGACCTGCAGGTGTCGGTCGGCAGCCGCAACAGCAGCACCAATCCCGGGCCGTTCACCGCCGGCACCGGTGCGCTGCTGGCGATGGACTTCCGCATCGACTCCAGCGTCGTGCCCAGCGGCGCCACCCCGACCTGGACCGGAGCGCTGGACGACCTCCGGCTCGAGATCAAGGACAGCGTTCTCGGCGACTTCACGATCACCGGCCAGGACGGCCGCTGGCGGCAGATCGACAACAACGGCACCGATTTCCTGTTTGGGGGTTGGGGCGGTGTCGACGGCGGCTCGTTGGCGCCGTTTTCAGTGGTCAACCCGGCGATCAGCACGACGCCTTTTGTGCTGACGTCCGTCGAATTCGACTTCAGGGGGGCGGATCTCCTGACCAACGAGACCACGCTGCCCGGTACGCTGAGCATCGACAACTTCAACTTCCTCAGCCTCGTGCTGCGCTTCAGCAATGCGGATCCGGCGGTGAGCATCATTCCGAAGGTCAGCATCATCCGCGGTGGGGCGTTCTCCCAGGTCGACATTTCGCCGATCCCCGAGCCAGCGACGGTCGCCTTGCTGCTGGCGGGCCTGGGTGTCGTCGCGGCCCGGTCGCGCACCGCCGCCAGCAGGCGCTGACCCGAAGCCTCAGTCCAGGCGCTGAGCGCGGTCAGGCTCGGCCCGGCAACCGACGCCGCATCCACCCCGCCAGCCCGGCCGCGCCGGCCAACCAAAGGAGGGCGGGGGTGGGTTCCGGTACAGCGGCGGCGAGGTTGTAACCGATGACGAGATCGTCCACGAAGGCCGTCCCATAGGGGGCGACCGGGAAAGTCGGCATGAGGCCCGAGATCGCGAAGTAGGGCATGGCCCCGCCCGGGCTCGTGAGCTGCTGGGTCCAGGTCTGGCTGCCATCGCCCAGGCTCAGGAGCAGCGCGGTGTGGTCCAACGGATCGCGTTCCAGCCTGACGGTGAGCCATGTGTTCAGCAGGCCGAACCCGGGCGTGAAGGTCTGGCCCTGGTTCATCAGGTTGTGTCCGTAACCCACCTTGTCGCCGCCGGGCAGGAAACTCACGCTCAGCCCACAGCAGCCGCCGGTGTAGAGACTCAACGCCCATCCGAGGTCGCTCGCCGCAGTCTGTTGCAGGTACAGCCGCATGGAGACACTGAACGCGTCGACCGGCGAGTTCAGCACGATCGGCGAGTTGCTGAAGTCACGCGCCGCCTCAGCACCACGCGCGTTGACGCCGTTGAAAAACGACGGGTCCATCCGCAGCGACATCGACTGCGTGCCGCTGGTGGCCCGTTGATCGTTCACCACGACCCAGGGGCTGGGCGCCGCCGAGTACGGTTCGCGCGGCGATGCCAGCCACCGGTCCTGCCCGCTGAGCGGGGCGCCGTGGCTGTCGCCGATCGGGCCGAGGCTGTACAGCGGCGCTTCGAAGGTGCTGCTGTAGACAACGGTCTGCGAATGGGCGGCACCGGCCGCCAGGCAGAGTGCCATGCCGGCAGCGGCCAGGGCTTGAATTCGGCTGGTGCGGCGCATGGGCTCCTCCGGCTTGGATGAATACCCACCATGGTAAAGACCGCGACCGCTCCCCGACACCCCGCGATCGGGCGACGCGGGCCTGAGCTTTCCGGCCCGCCTTTCCTGCGTTGTGCGACTCTTCATGCCCCCTGGATGCGGGGTGCGACGGCCAAGGATGCGACGTTCGGGGCGCCGCCACGGCCTAGAGGAATGCAGCCACGATCCGCGTGGTTGAACGGGAGCGCCTGACGCTGCCGGGCCTGCACCCCCTTTCGCCACAACGCGACCCTCATGCATCCGACAAAGGCCTTCCTATCCCTCGGCGCCGCTGCAACGTTGGCGCTGCTCGCGCCGGCACCATCGCACGCGCTGACCCTGGCGCTGACCGACCTCGGCATCGCACCCGGCTTCGACTCGCGCACCCCCACCTACGGCTACGGCCTGAACGCGCGGGGCGACGTGGTCGGCCAGATCGGCACCGGCTTGGGCACCCAGACCGCGCTTTGGCGGGCGCCCGCCCAGCCCACCAGCCGGCGCAGCGCGACCTACATCGCGCCACCTGCGGGCTACAGCAACAGCGTGTCCTACCAGATCAACGCCCGCGGTGACTTCGTCGGCTCGGTCGCCAGTGGCGGCAACCTCGCAGGGGTCAACCGCGGCGGCACCTGGAGCACGCTGCCGGCGATCGGCGCCGGCGCCTCGACCGGGCGCGGCTACGCCATCAACGACGCCGGCACCATCGTCGGCCAGGACCTGCCGGGCAACTACGGATTCCCGCTGCGCTGGGTACCCAATGCCAGCGGCGGCTATGCGGCGCAGCGGCTGACCGGGCTCGGAGGCGGCGGCATCGCGGCCGACATCAACGCCAGCGGCCAGATGGTCGGAGCGTCCAACGTCGGCGTCCTGCTTGGGCCGTCGCACGCGGTGCTCTGGCAGGCCGGCAACACGGTGACCGACCTCGGCGTCCTCGACGCCACCTGGAACCACTCCACCGCCCGTGCGCTCAACGATGCGGGCGTCGTCGTCGGCACCTCGCGCAACGCGGCCGGCAAGCTGGAAGCCGTCCGCTGGAGCGGCGGCACGATGGCCGCGCTCGGGGGCATTCCGGGCTGGCAGAACTACCCTTTTGCCGCGCAGGCGGACACGCTGAGCGACGCGCTCGACGTCAACAACCTGGGCTGGGTCGTCGGCAGGGCCCTGCGCGCCGATGGTCAGATGGTCGGCTTCCTGTGGCGCGAGGGCCTGGGCATGGTCGACCTGAACACCCTGGTTTCGCCAACCGACCCGTGGTTTGCCGGCAGCGATGTCTTCAATCCGAACGGATTTCTCATCACCGGGGCCACGGCGACCAATGACAACGGCCAGATCCTGGTCTCGGCGCGCTACAACTACCGGCTCGGACCCACCAACGCCTGGCAGGTGACCCATGCCTTCCTGCTGACGCCCGACGCGCTCCCGCCAGTGCCCGAGCCGGCCAGCGGGGTGTTGCTGGCCCTGGGCGCCGTGATGCTGGCGCTGCGTCGACGGCACCGCGCCTGAAGCGGCTGCGAGCGCTTCGGCCCTCGGTGCACGCGCCGGCGGTTCACCGCTTGCGCCGTGCCTTGACGGCCGCCGCCAGGTCGTCGAGCACCGGCACCGTGTTCTCGAAGGCCAGGCAGGCGTCCGTGATGCTCTGGCCGTAGGCCAGGCGCGCCGGGTCGTCCTTGCCCGGGGTGAACTTCTGCGCCCCGTCGACGAGATGGCTCTCGACCATCACGCCGAAGATGCAGCGGCTGCCGCCGGCCAGCTGAGCCGCGACGTCGCGCATCACCTCGACCTGGCGCTGGTGCTGCTTGCTGCTGTTGGCGTGGCTGGCGTCCACCATCAACCGGCACGGCAGCTTGGCGGCTTCGATCTCCCGGCAGGCCGCCGCCACGCTCGCGGCGTCGTAGTTCGGCGCCTTGCCTCCGCGCAGGATGACGTGGCAGTCCTTGTTGCCCTTGGTCTCGACGATGGCGACCTGGCCGTTCTTGTGGACCGACAGGAAGTGGTGTCCGCGCGCCGCGGCCTGGATCGCGTCGATCGCGATCTTGATGTTGCCGTCGGTGCCGTTCTTGAAGCCGACCGGGGCGCTCAGTCCGCTGGCGAGCTCGCGGTGGACCTGGCTCTCGGTGGTGCGGGCGCCGATCGCGCCCCAGGCGATCAGGTCGCCGATGTACTGCGGCGAGATCACGTCGAGGAACTCGCTGCCTGCCGGCACGCCCAGCCGGTTGATGTCGACCAGCAACTGGCGCGCGATGCGCAGGCCCTCGTGGATGCGGTAGCTCTCGTCGAGGTAGGGGTCGTTGATCAGGCCCTTCCAGCCCACCGTGGTGCGCGGCTTCTCGAAGTACACCCGCATCACGATCTCGAGCTCGCCGGCGTGGCGCTGACGCTCGGCGTGCAGCCGGCGCGCGTAGTCCAGCGCCGCGGCCGGATCGTGGATCGAACACGGCCCGACGACGACCAGCAGCCGGTCGTCGTCGCCTTCCATGATCTTGCGGATCGCGCGCCGGGTGTCGCCGATCAGCGTCTCGACCGGCGTGCCGGCGATCGGGAAGAAGCGGATCAGATGCTCCGGCGGTGGCAGCGGCGTGACGTCACGGATGCGCTGGTCGTCGGTCTGGCTGGTCTTTTCCGAGAGAGCCAGGCGCTCGTCCTGGGCGGTGGTGGCTTTGGGGCTCATGACGGGTTTCCTTCAGGCAAGAAAAAACCGCCGGGGTGTCCGGCGGTTTGTCTGGGTTGCTTGGGCGCTTTGCTTTTCTTCGCAGGCTCAAGGCTCTCCAGCCGCCGGGTGGGGCGAGAACCAAAAGTACGAAAAGTAAAACGCGGCGCGAACCATGGGCCGGAATGTAGCAGCAAAAAAAGCGGGGCCGTTTTGACGGGCCCCGCATGAAGTTGTCGCTCCTTGACGCCCAGCCACCCGAGGTGGGCAACCGGCGCGACACCAGTCTAGGCGTCGTTCGTGACGAATGGCAACCGCTCTGCCCCCCTAGGATCGCAGGCCGGCATCCTCTCGATGATGCACGGGGCGCCGCGCGGGGCGCTCATTCAGAGCGGGCTTCGAAGCCCTGGCCGCGCAGCGCATCCACCAGCTCGCGGACATGGGCAGGGTTGCGGGTCTGGACCACCAGTTCGACCTCGACGCTCTGTGCCGACAGCATCGAGAACGCCCGCTGGTGGTGGACCTCGTCGATGTTGGCGCCCGCTTCGGCGACGATGGCGGTGATCCGGGCCAGCACGCCCGGGCTGTCGCGCGCGGCGACGCGGATGCGCGCCAGGCGGCCGGCGCGGACCATGCCGCGCTCCAGGATCGATGCCAGCAAGAGCGGGTCGATGTTGCCGCCGCACAGCACCAGGCCGACGGTCCGCCCGGCGTAGCGCCCGGGTTCCTTCAGCAGGGCCGCGAGACCGGCAGCGCCGGCGCCTTCGACGAGCGTCTTTTCGATGTCCAGCAGCATCACGATGGCCTGCTCGATGTCGCCCTCTTCGACCAGCACCAGGTCGTCGACCAGTTCGCGCACCAGCTCGCGCGTGATCGCGCCCGGCTGGCCGACCGCGATGCCCTCGGCGATGGTGTTCGTGCCCTGAGGATGGTTCGTGCCCTGGATGGCGTTGACCATCGCCGGAAACCGCGTCGTCTGGACGCCCACGATGCGTACATCGGGCTTGAGCTGCCGCGCCGCGGTCGCGATGCCGGAAATGAGCCCGCCGCCGCCGACCGCGATGACCAGCGTGTCCAGTTCGGGCACCGCGCGCAGCATCTCGACGCCGATGGTTCCCTGGCCAGCGATCACGAGCGGGTCGTCGAAGGGATGGACGAAGGTCAGGGCGTCGCGTTCGGCCCGCATCGTGGCGTGCTCACGGGCAGCGTCGAAGGTCTCGCCGTGCAGCACGACCTCGGCGCCGAAGCCGCGGGTGCGCTCGACCTTCACCAGCGGCGTGCTCAGCGGCATCACGATCGTCGCCCGCAGCCCCAGGCGCTGGGCGTGATGGGCCACGCCCTGGGCGTGGTTGCCGGCCGAGGCGGCGATCACGCCGCGGATCGCGTCGCCGCGCTCGCGCATCGCCGCGAGCTTGTTCAGCGCGCCGCGCTCCTTGAAGCTGGCCGTGAACTGCAGGTTCTCGAACTTCAGGAAGACGCGGGCACCGACGATCTGCGACAGCGTCTTGCTCTCCAGGCAGGGCGTGTCGAGCACCTGTCCGGCCAGCCGCACGGCGGCGGCCTCGATGTCGGCAAATCCGACAGCGCGCGGGGCCGCCATCGCGTCAGCCCGTGCCGCCGACGGTCAGGCGCTCGATGCGCAGCGTCGGCTGCCCGACGCCCACCGGCACGCTCTGGCCCTCCTTGCCGCAGACGCCGACGCCGCTGTCGAGCGCCAGGTCGTTGCCGATCATGCTGACGCGCTTCATGGCCTCCGGGCCGTTGCCGACCAGCGTCGCGCCCTTGACCGGGTAGAGCAGCTTGCCGTTTTCGACCCACCAGGCCTCGCTGGCCGAAAACACGAACTTGCCGCTCGTGATGTCGACCTGGCCGCCGCCGAAGTTGGTCGCATACAGGCCCCGCTTGATCGAGGCCACGATCTCGTCGCGGGTCTTGTCGCCGGCCAGCATGTAGGTGTTGGTCATGCGCGGCATCGGCAGGTGGGCGTAGCTCTCGCGACGGCCGTTGCCGGTGGGCGCGACGCCCATCAGGCGCGCGTTGAGGCTGTCCTGGATGTAGCCGCGCAGGATGCCGTCCTCGATCAGCACGTTGCGCTGCGTGGCATGGCCTTCGTCGTCGACGTTGAGCGAGCCGCGGCGGTCCGGCAACGTGCCGTCGTCGAGCACGGTGACGCCCTTGGCCGCGACGCGCTGGCCGATCCGCCCGGCGAAGGTGCTGCTGCCCTTGCGGTTGAAGTCGCCCTCCAGGCCGTGGCCGACGGCCTCGTGCAGCAGCACGCCCGGCCAGCCCGGGCCCAGCACAACGGTCATCTCGCCGGCCGGTGCCGGGCGGCTTTCAAGGTTGGTCAGCGCCGCACCGACGGCTTCGTCGACATAACGCTGCAGCAAGGCGTCGTCGAAGTGCGTCAGGCCGAAACGGCCGCCACCGCCCGACGAGCCCACCTCGCGGCGGCCGTTCTGCTCGGCGATCGCCGTCACCGAGACCCGCACCAGCGGCCGGATGTCGGCGGCACGGGTGCCGTCGGCGCGGGCCACCAGCACCACGTCGTATTCGGCCGCAAGGCCTGCCATCACCTGCACGACCCGGGGGTCCTTGGCGCGCGCCATCTTCTCGACCTTTTCGAGCAGGGCGACCTTGGCCGTGCTGTCCAGGCTGGCGATCGGGTCCAGTGGCGCGTAGAGCTTGCGTGCCTTGGCGACCTTGGGCGCCCGCGCGAGCTTGATGCGCCGCTGCTGCCCGGCGGCGGCGATGCTGCGCACCGTGCGCGCGGCCTCGAGCAGGCTGTCGACGCCCAGATCGTCGCTGTAGGCAAAGGCCGTCTTCTCACCGGCGACGGCGCGGACGCCGACCCCCTGGTCGATGCTGAAGCTGCCGCTCTTGACGATGCCCTCCTCCAGGCTCCAGCCCTCGTGCCGGGTGGTCTGGAAGTAGAGGTCGGCGTCGTCGATGCGGTGCTCGCCGATGGTCGCAAGGGCCTGAGCCAGCACGGCCTCGGACAGGCCGAAGGGCTCGAGCATCAAGCCGCTGGCAACGGCCAGGCGTTCGACGGTGGGTTCGCGGGTGATCATGGCGGCGTCAGGGGAGGCGAACGGAAGGGGACGGCAGTGTAGGCGCCCGGCCTTCGCAGTTCTTTACCGCGGGTTCACGCATCGTGGTGCTCGGCGGGACGCCGGGTGGCGTTGTTCAGGGCACAGCACGACGCTGTTCGCAACCGGGGTCTGTCGACCTCTCACCTGAAGGACACTCGCCTTGAACCTCCGCCACGCCCTGATCGCCGCCGCCCTGGCCACGCTCGCCGCTGCATCCTTCGCCCAGGCCACCGCCCCGCAGCCCGCCGCCGTGCCCGGCACGAACACGCCGCGGGTCGATGCCCGCCAGGACCGCCAGGACCAGCGCATCGACCAGGGTCAGCAAAGTGGCGCCCTGACCGAGCGCGAGACGCGTCGCCTCGAAGGCGAGCAGAAGCTCATCGACAAGGCCGAGGACCGGGCGAAGGCCGACGGCACCGTCAGCGCCAAGGAGCGCCATCGCCTGCACAAGATGCAAAACCACGCCGGCCGCGACATCCGGCGTCAGAAGCACGACCGCCAGGGTGCGCCCAAGAACTGATCAGGCCTGATCAGGCTGTACCGCCTGCATCATCGCCTTCGGCGCCGGCCTCGTCCGAGGACTTCAAGGCCAGCGCCGCGGCGTAGAGGCGCTTGCGCGGCGCGGCGGAGATTTCGGCCGCCAGGGCCACCGCCTGCTTCAGCGGCAGCTCGCGCAGCAGCACCTCGAGCGTGCGCTGCGCCGCGACGGGCAGTTCGTCGCCGGCGCTGTCGACCGGCGCCGCCAACGCGTGCAGCACCAGCACGAACTCCCCCCGGCCCCGCTGAGCGTCGGCCTCCAGCCAGGCTGGCATCTCGGCCGCCGCTGCGCAATGGGTCTGCTCGAACTGCTTGGTCAGCTCGCGCGCCAGCGTCAACCGGCGCTGCGGGCACGCCGCGGCCAGCTCGGCCAGCAGCGTGTCGATGCGGTGCGGCGCTTCGAACAGGATCGTGCTCGCCGGCTCGTGAGCCGCGCGCAGCAAGGCCGCGGCGCGTTCGGCACCCTTGGCCGGCAGGAAGCCGACGAAGCGAAAGCCCGCGCCCTCTGCACCCCCGGCATCGCCGGCGACGCTGAAGGCCGCGAGCGCGCTGCTGGCGCCGGGAATGGCGACCACCGGGTGACCGGCTTCGCGCGCGGCGGCCACCACCCGCGCGCCGGGGTCGCTGACCGCCGGCGTGCCGGCGTCGCTGATCAAGGCGACCGATTCGCCCGCGGCCAGCCGAACATTCACGGCCAGCGCGCCTTGCCGCTCGTTGTGCGTGTGCACGGCCAGCAGCGGTTTGTGCAGGCCCAGCGCGTGCAGCAACTGGCCGGCGACCCGCGTGTCTTCGGCCGCCACCGCATCGACGCGGCTCAGCACGTGCAACGCGCGCAGGCTGATGTCCGCGAGGTTCCCGATGGGCGTCGCGACGACGTACAGGCTGCCCGGCCGATACTGCTGGCCACCGGCGGCGGCCTGGGCCGCCTGGTGCATCTGGGCCAACGCGGCGGGAGTGTGCATGGCGACGAGAAAGGTGTCGGAACGGTCTGCGGCGGTGGCGAGCCGGCCACAAGCCTCGGGGGCAGCCGCCGAGGATCGTGCCCTGGCGCATCTGCTGGCGGCCGGGCTGATGCTCGTGGATCGCAATTATCGAGTCGCGCGGGGTCCCCATGCCCGCGGCGGCGAGATCGACCTCGTGCTGCGCGAGCGCGATGGCACCCTGGTGTTCGTCGAGGTGCGACAGCGCCGAGGCCACGCCCATGGCGGCGCAGCGGCGAGCGTGACTCCGTCCAAGCAGCGCGCGTTGGTGCTGGCGGCGCAGCACTTCATCGCCCGCCAGGCCACGCCGCCGCCGTGCCGTTTTGACGTCGTGGCGATCGACGGCGAGCAGCTGCAATGGCTGCGCGGAGCATTCGACACCGGATGAAAAAGACGTGAGCGCATCGACTTCCGCGGGGATGCCCCAAGGCCGATGGCGCAAGGGCGGGCCCTATGATCCCGCCCCCATGCTCGAACAGCGAATCCAGCAGCAGTTCTTTGACAGCGCCGACCTCAAGTACCAGTCGGCGGAGCTGCTTGCCCGGCCGATTGCCGAGGCCGCGCAGGCGCTGATCGGGGCCATCACCGGGGGCGCGAAGGTCATGTGCTGCGGTTCCGGGCATGGCCTGGTTCTGGCGCAGCACATGGCACAGCTGCTGGTCGGCCGCTTCGAGCGCGAGCGGCCGCCCTTGGCTGCGCTGGCGCTGGGTGCCCAGACGCGTGCCCAGGTGCCGCTGCAAGTGCGTGCGCTCGGCTTGCCGGGCGACGTGCTGCTGCTGATCGACGACGGCGATGGCGGCAGCGCCGCGGCGATTGCCGCCGCCCGCGGCAAGGACATGACGCTGGTCGTGCTCGCCGGGCGCGGCGCGCAGGCCCTGCGGGAACTCCTGTCCGAAGCCGATGTCTTGATTGCCGTGCCGCACGAACGTGCCGCCCGTGTCGCCGAGGCCCACCTGCTGGTGTTGCACTGCCTGGCCGACGCGATCGACTTTCAACTGATGGGAGAACTCGACACGTGATCCACCCGAAGCGGCGGCTGCGCCTGATTGCCGCCACCTTGGCCGCGGCCACCTTCACCCTCGCGGGCTGCGAGGCCATCATCCTGGGCGGCGCCGTGTTCGGCGGCGGCCTTGTGGCCACAGACCGCCGCACCACCGGCGCCCAGCTCGAGGACCAGGGCATCGAGCTCAAGGCGGCGGCCCGCATCCGCGATGCCGCAACGCTGGGCAACGTCAACGCCACCAGTTACAACCGGCTCGTGCTGCTGACCGGCGAGGTTCCCGCCGAGGCCGAGAAGGCCAAGGTCGAACAGGCCGTGCTCGCGGTCGAGAACGTGCGCGGGGTCGTCAACGAATTGACGGTCGCCGGGAACAGCTCGCTCGGGTCAAGGTCCAGCGATACCCTGCTCAGCGGCAAGGTCAAGGCGACCTTCGTCGACGACAAGCTGATCCAGGCCAATGCCTTCAAGGTCGTCGCCGAGCGTGGGACGATCTTCTTGATGGGACGGGTCACCGAGGCCGAGGCCAACCGCGCCGCCGAGCTGGCCGCGCGCGTGCCGGGTGTGCAGAAGGTGGTGCGGGTGGTCGAGCTGTGGACCGACGCCGAAGCAGCGGCGCACCTGCGCCAGACGGCGCCGCGTCAGTAACCCCGCAGGCGGTTGACGAGGTTGGCCAGCGGCCGGCCGTCGCGCAGTGCGCGCAAGTTGGACACGGCCACGGCAGCGGCGCTGCGCTCGTCGGTCAGTGCCGCGGCATGCGGCAGGACGGTCACCCGCGGGTGGCGCCAGAACGCATGCTCGGGCGGCAGCGGCTCGCTCCTGAAGACATCGAGCACGGCGTGGCGCAACGCGCCCCGGTCCAGTGCCGCCAGCAGGTCCGCATCGACGACATGGGCGCCACGGGCCAGGTTCACGAGACTGGCGCCCGTTGGCAGGCGTGAAAGGAAGCGGGCGTCGATCAGGTCGCGCGTGTGCGGGGTCAGCGGCAACAGGTTGACCACGATGTCGGCTTGCGGCAGCTGTGCGTCCAGGGCCCGGCGTGCTTCGGCCGGGTCCACGCCCCCGAGCTGCCAGCCCGACACGCGGTAGCCCTGGTCGGTCAGCCGGGCGGCCACGGCGCGTCCGAGCACGCCCTGGCCGAGCACGAGCACGCCGATCTCGTCAGCGCGCCGCTGGGCGTGGACCTGCCAGAGCGCCTCGTTCTGGCGCTGGCGATAGGCAAAGAAGCCGCGGTGCAGCGCCAGCGTCGCCCACAGCGCGGTCTCGACCATGGCCGCCGTCATGGCTGGATCGACCATGCGCGCCACCGGCACCTGGGCCGGCAGGCTGGCATCGGCGAGCAGCCGGTCCACGCCGGCCCAGAGGCTCTGGATCAGCCGCAGTCGCGGCAGGCCGGCGAGCTGACCGGGCGCGGGGTTTGCGACCACCGCAGCTTCGATGTCATGGTCCGCCGCCGAAAGGTCCTCAGCGGCGAGCCACACGGCCTCGGGCATTGCGGCCGCCAAGGCGTCCTGCCAGCGCCGCGCTTCGTCGGCACCCCACTGGCCACACAACAGGACCTTCAAGCGGTCGCCCTCTCGTGCAGCCGAGACAGCGCTCTTTGCACCGTGGCGCTGCGCACCGCGCCGCGATCGCCAGGAAGCTGCAGGCATTCGCTGCGCAGATCGCCCGACACCCCCCAGGCCAGCCAGACCGTGCCCACCGGTTTGCCCGGCACCGCACCGCCCGGTCCGGCGATGCCCGTCACGGCCACCGCCAGCTCCGCTGCCGCGTGCTTCAAGGCGCCGGCGGCCATCGCCAGGGCCACTTCCTCGCTGACCGCGCCGTGGCGGGCGATCAAGGCCGGGTCGACACCGAGCAGCTCGGTCTTGGCAGCGTTGCTGTAGGTGACGAAACCGCGCTCGAACCAGTCGCTGCTGCCGGCAATGCTGGTGCAGGCCGCGGCGATCAGGCCCCCGGTGCAGCTCTCGGCGGCAGCCAGGCGCCAGCCGCGCTTGCGCAGCGCGTCGGCCAGTGCCGACACCTCGGCTTCGATGGCCCGGTTCAGGAGTTCCACAGCCGCACCCAGACCGCCAAGAACAACAGCGTGCAGCCCGCGGCCACGAAGTCGTCGAAGAGGATGCCGGCGCCCTGGCGCCAGGCGATGGCCTCGCCGGCCTGGCGCTTGAAGCGCCGATCGGCCCAGCCCACCGGCCCCGGCTTGGCGGCATCGAAGTAGCGGAACACCGCAAAGGCGCTGAGCTGGACCCAGAAGTCGCTGGGCTCCAGCACCCACAACACCAGCCAGAACGCCAGCACCTCGTCCCAGACGATCGCGCCCGGGTCGGCAATCCCCATGTCCTGCGCCGTGCGCGTGCAGGCCCACAGGCCGATGGCGGTGCCCAGCAGGACGACCAGTCCCCAGCCCTGCGCACCGAGACCGCGTTGCACCCAATCGTCGAGCACCAGATACGCGGCCCACGCCCACAGAGTGCCGATGGTCCCGGCCGCACGCGGCGCCAGCCCCGCGCCAAACCCCAGCGCGATCACATGCGCCGGGTGACCGAACGCGAAGCGAAGCGTCGGCCGTTGTGATGTGGCCTGGGTCGGGGTTGCAATCATGGGCTGAAGTGGTCGAAGCCGCGAGGCAAGGCGTCGAGCATGCGCCCGCCGCCGTCGACGACGCGCAGCCCCGGCGCGGCCTCGATGCGGCCGATGGCGCTCACGGCCACGCCTGCCTTCGCGCCCGCGGCCAGGACCTGCTCGGACGCGTCCGCTGCGGCCATGAACAGCAGTTCGTAGTCGTCGCCGCCGGCGAGCAGGCACTCCTGTTGCACGGCGGTCGGCTGTGCCGACAGGTCGGTGCTGCGGGGCAGCGCTTGCAGCTCGATGCGCGCGCCGACGTGAGACCGTGCCAGCACATGGCCGAGATCGCCGACCAGGCCGTCGGAAAGGTCGATCGCCGCGCTGGCAACGCCACGCAGCGCCAGGCCGAGGGCCACCCGCGGCTCGGGCCGCTCCATCGCCTGCCGTGTGCGCTCGAACGCCTCCCTGTCGAGCGCCACGCTGCCGCGGAAAGCCTCCAGCGCCAGCCGTGCGTCGCCCAGGCGCCCGCTGACCCAGACCGTGTCACCCACGCGGGCACCGCTGCGCAGCAAGGCCTGGCCCGGCGGCACCTGTCCAAAGACCGTGATGCACAGGTTCAGCGGGCCGGCCGTGGTGTCGCCGCCGATCAGTTCGATGCCGTGCGCGTCGGCCAGCGCAAACATCCCCCGGGCCAGACCGGCGCACCAGGCCTCGTCGGCGCGCGGCAGCGCCAGCGCGAGCGTGAAGGCCAGCGGCGTGGCGCCGCAGGCCGCGAGGTCCGACAGGTTGACCGCCAGGGCCTTGTGCCCCAGCCGTTCGGGCGCCACCGTGGACACGAAGTGCCGGCCCTCGACCAGCATGTCGCTGGACACGGCCAGTTGCATGCCGGGTTCGAGCGCCAGCAGTGCGCAGTCGTCGCCGACACCGAGCACCGCGCGCCGGGTCGGCCGCGTGAAGTGGCGCGCGATCAGCGCAAACTCGCCGCTGCCGGTCGTCATGCCGTGCCGTCCGCGGGACCCTGGACACGCAGCGCGTTGGCGAGCTCGACGGCCGACTTCACCTGCATCTTGTCGAAGACCCGGGCCCGGTGGACCTCGACGGTGCGCACGCTGATGCCGAGTCGATCGGCGATGCGCTTGTTCGGCTGGCCCTCGACCACCAGGCCCATGACCTCGCGCTCGCGATCGGTCAGGTCGTCCAGCGCCCGTTGTCTGCCAAGGGCGACTTCGCGCTGCACCAGCTGCACGCGGCTGTGCTCCAGCGCGGCCTCGATGCGGTCGACGAGCGCGTTGTTGGCCAGCGGTTTCTCGATGAAGTCGAAGGCCCCGCGCTTGACCGTCGCCACCGCCGTGGCGACGTCGCCATGGCCTGTCAGGAAGATCACCGGCAGCGCAGGAATCCGGCCCTGCGCGACCAGCCGATCGAACAGTTGCAGGCCCGTGGTGCCCGGCATGCGCAGATCCAGCACCAGGCAGCAGGGTGCGTCGGGCCAGGGCCTGGGGTCGTGTGCCTCGCGTTGGTCGAGCCAGTCGACAAAGGCATCGGCGCTGGCGTGCAGTTCGCTCAGCAGGCGACGCGAACGCAGCAGCCAGGCCAGGGCATCGCGCACCACCTCCTCGTCGTCGATGACATGCACGAGAGGGATCGCGGACGCCGCCGAAGGGGTGGAGGCAGAACTCATGGCGATCCGATTGTCCGCGGTGATGCCGCCACTCCAGCCTCGGATCCCGGGCCGGGTGCCCGGGCGAGGCTGAAGCGGAACATGGCCCCAGGGCCGGGCACGGCGGGCTCGCCATGCAGTTGCGAACCATGCTGCTCCAGCACCGTGCGGCACAGCGACAGGCCCAGTCCCATCCCTTCGGGCTTGGTCGTGAAGAAGGCCTGTGCCCGCTGGCGGTCGAAGTCCGGCGGCAGGCCCAGGCCCCCGTCGATGCAGGCCCACTCGATGCGCTCCGGATTCGCGGCATCGGTGTCGATGCGCCAACGCAGGACGCGTCGCTCGCTTGGCACCGACGGGTCGTCCATGGCCTGCAAGGCGTTGCGCGACAGGTTCAGCAGCACCTGCTCGAGCATCGTGCGGTCGCCGCTCACGTGCAACGGGCGCTGGGACGGCTCGGGCAGCGCGATCTCGATCCGGGCCCCGCACTTGCGGGCCTGCATGCGCACCAGCGGCAGCACCGCTTCCACGAGCTGGGCGCAGGCCAGGGTCTGCGGCTCGGCAGGGCGGCGCCGCGCGACCAGGCTGTGAACGCTTCGGATCACCCGGCCGGCGCGCTCGGCCTGCTCGGCGATGCGTTCCAGAGCCGGACGCAACTGCGCCGCCGACACGGGGACTGTGACCGTGGCTGAACCCGCTGGCGAAGGTCCGGCTGACGGCCGGTCGATGCCCGGTTGCGGCTCGACCAGGTTCAGGCAGCCGCTGGCGTAGCTGGCGATCGCCGCCAGCGGCTGATTCAGCTCGTGACTCAGCAGCGAGGCCATCTCGCCAACGGCGGCCAGCCGGGCGCCAGCTTGCAGACGCTCCTGCTGCTGGCGCGACAGCTCTTCAGCCCGGCGTTGCGCACTCATGTCGAGCACCGCGCTCATCCAGCCGCGATGGTGGCCACTGCCGTCGACCAGCGGTGCGTCGTAGATCATCACCGGGAAGCGCTCGCCGTCGGCTCGCATGAACACGCTCTCGAAACCCAGCGCCGAGCTTTCCCGCGGCACACCGGCCCGGCGGCGTTCGGCCTGCCGCGCCTGGTACTCGGCGGCATGCTCGGGTGGCCAGTACGGCGGTGGTGCATCGGCCGGCGTGGATTGCAGGGACTCGGCGTCGATGCCGACCATGCGGCAAAAGGCGGCATTTGCGTAGGTGACACGGCCGTCGAGGTCGCGGGCGCGCAGGCCGGTGATCAGCGAGCTTTCCATCGCCTGGCGGAAGGCCAGCTCGTCGGCCAGTGCCCGCTCGGCGGCGGCGCGGCGACGCGTGTCGCGCGCCAGCAGGCCGGCCACGGCGAACAGCAGCAGCGACAGCCCGATCACGAGCGCCGTGTTCAGGTGGGGGATCAGGCTCGGCCGCCCGGCCGCTGAATTGGTGCGCAGCAGCAGGGCGCTGCCTGGCAAGTCGATGCGTTGCTCGCCGAGGTAGGTGCCGGCGCCGCGCCGACTCCCAGCCCGGGCCAGCCGGGCCCCGTCGCCGCCGACGAGCTGCAGCTCGTGGCGGGCCAAGGCGGGTTCGGCGGCAGCCTGTTCGAGCAGCGGGGCCAGCGCGATCGTCGCCACCAGCCAGGACGGTGCGTCGCCCTGCGACCGGATTCCGGCCGGAATCGGCAGGCACAGATCCAGCAGCTCCTGGCCCGTTCCGCCCGGAAGAGGTGCGTAGTAGCTGCGCGAGTACGCCGGCGACTCGTCGCGTTGTGCCGCCGAGCAGGCGTCGTCAACCGCCAGAGCCAGCTGGTCCCGCCCAAGCACCGCAAACGGCGGCGGGCCCCAGGGCGAGTCCTGGATCTGTCGCAAAGTTCGATCGCCGGCCCGCCATTCAAGCCGGCGCAGCGCACGATGGGTCTGGAACAGGTCAGCCACCGACGGCGCGCCTTCGAGTCCGACAGCCATGGCCTGCAGTTGCGGCAGCGGCCGCAGCAGGGACTGGCGCAGGCGGGTTGCAGCGTCGGTGGCCACATCGTCGGCCTCCTGTTGCGCGCGCGAGTTTTCGTACGACAGGGTCAACACCACGAGCAGCGACTGCGCCACGGCCAGCAGTGCCAGAAGCGCAACCCACAAGGCAAAGCGGCGGCGAGGCGACGAAGGGACAGCGGTGGCAGTGGTGGTTGAAGGCATGGAAGCCGAGCAGTATTGACACTGTTCGGACCCGCAGCGCTAAGCAGTTTTGCGAATGAAACGCGGCCCGAGGGGTGGCGGTTCGATTCCTACAATGACGTCGCCACCCCAAGCATCCGATCCGCGGTGCCGGCGAGGAGACCGAGAGCGAGGCCATGACCGCACCCGACCAGAAGACCCAGGAGCTGCGGCGTGCTGCGCTCGAGTACCACGAGTTCCCGACCCCGGGCAAGCTCGCGATCGCCGCCACCAAGCAGCTCACCAACCAGCGTGACCTGGCGCTGGCCTACTCGCCCGGTGTCGCCGCCGCCTGCGAGGAGATCGCGGCCAACGCCGACAACGCGTTCCGCTACACGGCCCGCGGCAACCTCGTCGCGGTCATCACCAATGGCACGGCCGTACTCGGCCTGGGCAACATCGGCCCGCTGGCGGCCAAGCCGGTGATGGAAGGCAAGGCGGTCCTGTTCAAGAAGTTCGCCGGAATCGATGTCTTCGACATCGAGGTTGCCGAGACCGACCCCGACCGCCTGGTTGAAGTGATCGCTGCCCTCGAACCGACGTTTGGCGGGATCAACCTCGAGGACATCAAGGCCCCGGATTGCTTCTACGTCGAGCGCCGCCTGCGCGAGCGGATGAAGATCCCGGTCTTCCATGACGACCAGCACGGCACCGCCATCGTGGTCGGTGCGGCGCTGCTCAATGCGCTGAAGGTCGTCGGCAAGCCGATCGGCGAGATCAAGCTGGTCACCAGCGGTGCCGGCGCGGCCGCGCTGGCCTGCCTGAACCTGCTGGTCAAGCTGGGTGTGCAGCGGCGCAACATCTGGGTCACCGACCTTGCCGGTGTCGTCTACGAAGGTCGCACCGAACTGATGGACGACGACAAGCGTCCCTATGCCCAGCCGACGCCGCACCGCACGCTGGCCGAAGTCCTGCCGGGCGCTGATGTCTTCCTGGGGCTGTCGGCGGGCGGCGTTCTCAAGCCGGCGATGCTGCAGACCATGGCCGAGCGGCCGATCGTGTTTGCGCTGGCGAACCCGAACCCGGAGATCGCGCCCGACGAGGCCAAGGCGGTGCGGCCGGACGCCATCCTGGCCACCGGCCGCACCGACTACCCGAACCAGGTCAACAACGTCCTGTGCTTCCCGTACATCTTCCGAGGTGCCCTGGACTGCGGCGCGACGACGATCACCGACGAAATGGAGATCGCCGCGGTGCGCGCCATTGCGGAGCTGGCCCAGGCCGAGCAGAGCGAGGTGGTCGCCGCTGCGTATTCAGGCCAGACGTTGGCCTTCGGTCCTGAGTACCTGATTCCCAAGCCCTTCGATCCTCGCCTGATGATGAAGATCGCGCCTGCGGTGGCCGAGGCGGCGCAGGCCTCGGGGGTCGCCCGGCGGCCGGTCACGGACATGGCCGCGTACCTCGAGAAGCTCCAGGGCTTCGTCTATGCCTCGGGCCAGACCATGAGGCCGATCTTCACGGCCGCCAAGCGTGCCAAGGCCAACCGTGTCGCTTATGCCGAAGGCGAAGACGAACGGGTCCTTCGGGCTGTGCAGGTGGTGGTCGACGAAGGGCTGGCGAGGCCGACCCTGATCGGCCGGCCGGCGGTGATCGCGCAGCGCATCGAACGCTTCGGCTTGCGCCTGGCGCAAGGGGCCGACTACGACGTCGTCAACGTCGAGAACGATCCTCGCTACCGCGACTTCTGGCAGACCTACCACCGCATGACCGAGCGCCGCGGCGTCACCGCGCCGGTGGCCAAGATCGAGATGAGACGCCGGCTGACGCTGATCGGCGCGATGCTGCTGCACAAGGGCGAGGTCGACGGCCTGTTGTGCGGCACCTGGGGCACGACGGCCAACCATCTGGCCTACATCGACCAGGTCATCGGCCGTTTGGCGGGCGGCAGTCCGCGCACGTCGCAGGATGTGCCGGTCTATGCCTGCATGAACGGGCTGATGCTGCCCGGGCGCCAGGTTTTCCTGGTCGACACCCACGTCAATGCCGACCCCAGTGCCGAGGAACTGGCCGAGATCACCGCGATGGCCGCGGAGGAACTGCTTCGATTTGGCATCGAGCCACGGGCGGCGCTGTTGTCTCACAGCAATTTCGGAACCCACGACAGCGCCAGCGCCGTGAAGATGCGGCGCACGCTCGCGCTCTTGCGCGAACAGGCGCCGTGGCTGGAGGTTGACGGCGAGATGCACGGCGACATCGCGCTGGACAGCGCGCAGCGGCGGGCGCTGATGCCGCACAGCACGCTCAAGGGCGACGCGAATCTGCTGGTGCTGCCGAACATCGACGCGGCCAACATCGCCTACAACCTGCTGAAGACGGCAGCCGGCGGCGGCATTGCGATCGGGCCGGTGCTGCTCGGGGCGGCCAAACCAGTGCACATCCTGACGGCGTCCGCCACCGTGCGACGGATCGTCAACATGACAGCGCTCACAGTCGCCGACGCTGAACATGGGCGAAATCCCCAGGTTTAGAACTGTTGGCGGCGGGTTGTCTTTCTTTGCTGCCTTATCAGGAAAGTCAGCGCTTGCTTAATGCCCCCTCTCCACGCTCCAAAACGGGGCGCGGGCTTGAGTTTTGTTGCACCGCAGTCTAAACTTGTGGTTTTCCTAATTAAGGGTTAACCCTTGGGTTGGTTGGGCCTGGTGTCAAACCGCTGTCACACGCCGCTGGTGGCGTCGCGCAGCGTCAAGGCCTGGGCCGGCGCGGTGGCGGTATCGGCCGGATTGCTGGCCGCTGCAGCATCGCCGGTTCAGGCGCTGGCACGTACGCCGCAATCCCCGGATGGCGTGCCGCCAGTGACGCTGGCCAGCCTGCCCGGAGAAGCCCGCGATACCCACCGACTGATCCTGGCTGGCGGCCCCTTTCCGTATTGGAAAGACGGCACCGTGTTTGGCAACCGCGAGCGACTGCTTCCTCTCCACCCGCGCGGGCATTACCGCGAATACACCGTCAAGACCCCTGGGTCGCGTGACCGCGGAGCCCGTCGCATTGTCTGCGGCGGCCGCGAGCCCAGCGCCCCATCCGCCTGTTACTACACCGCCGACCACTATTCCAGCTTCAAGCGCATCGTCACCCCATGAGCCTCTTCGAACGACCGCAACTGCTGGAACCCGGCGCCGCCGATCCCGATCTTTCTCCCATCCGTGACAACCCCTGGAGGCAAGCGACCATGGAGTTGCAGACCATCCGAAGCAACATCGTGCAGGCGATTCGCGCCTACCGCGTCGAGGACCTGATGCTGGCCGCCGAAAAGAGCGGGCAGCACTTCCTGTACGCCAGCGTCGGCAACGCTCAGAGCAAACAGGAGGTGCTTGAGGGCATCGCCGAGGCGTTCACATTCCCGGTCCACTTTGGCAAGAACCTGGATGCGCTGTACGACTGCCTGACCGATCTTGTGCACAAGGCCGGTCCGCAACCGGGCTTTGTCGTCGTGCTGGAGCAGTTGCCTGACAACCCGCGTTTTGACCGCGAGGCTCGCGAGCAACTGCTTGAGGTCTTCCGCGACGCCGCGGAGTACTGGGCCGACCGACGAATACCCTTCAGGTGTTTTTATTCTTTTCGGTAGCCCGCTCCCAGGAAATCGGGTCATGGGAGCGGGCCAGCGAGACGGCCCAGACGACGACACAAGGCACCGCAGCAGTGGTACCGCCTCCGGCTCCCAAGCCGGCGGCCAAGCCGGTGCCCAAGAACGGCACGAACCCCAACTTCGGCATGAACATGCCGATGATGTGCAGTGCATTCGACACCGCGGCGTGGTTGAACGCGGCTTGATGCACACCGCCTGACCCCTGGCACAGGGGTCGCGCACGAACAGGACGGCAGCCCTCGGGCTGCCGTTCTTGCTTTCAGGCCGCGCTGGCTGTTGCGGCCAGTGCCAGGTACTCGGCGACCGGGACTTCCTCGGCCCGGCGCTGGACGTCGAAGCTGCCGTCCATCCCCCGCTCGGCGAGCCACCGCCCCAAGGTGTGGCGCAGCAGCTTGCGGCGCTGCGAAAACGCCACCGTGACCAACTCGCCCAGCAAGCGGGCATCGACCGCCGCTGGCGCCGGCAGTGGCGTCATGCGCACGACTGCAGAGTCGACCCGCGGCGGGGGGTCGAAGGCCTCGGGCGGCACGTGCAGCACCGGCTCGATGTCGTAGCGCCACTGGAGCATCACCGAAAGCCGGCCGTAGTCCTTGCGTCCCGGTGCCGCCGCCATCCGGTCGACGACCTCCTGCTGGAGCATGAAGTGCTGGTCTTCGACCACAGCCGCATGCGGCAACAGATGGAACAGGATCGGCGTCGAGATGTTGTACGGCAGGTTGCCGACGATTCGCAGCTTGCTTCCTGCCGTCGCTGCGAGCGCGCCGAAGTCGACCCGCAGGACATCGGCCTCGACCACCTCCAGCCCCGGCCAGCGGCGCAGCCGTGTCGCGAGGTCACGGTCGAGCTCGATCACCGTCAGGCGGGGACATTGCGCGAGCAAGGGCGCGGTCAACGCGCCGAGCCCGGGGCCGATCTCGACCATGGCCTGCCCGGGTCTCGGGGCGATCGCACGGACGATGTCGGCAAGCACGCTGTCATCGGCCAGGAAATGCTGGCCGAAACGCTTGCGCGGCTGGTGCGACATCACGCCCGCCGCCGGAGCCGCATCACAGCGGGGGCTCGCGCAACTCGACGTAGGCGCGCGAGCGCAGCTCCTTGGTCCAGTCGAGGTAGGCCTGCTCGAAGCGCTGCTCTCGCAGCAGCCCGCGGGCCTGCTCGCGCAGCTGCTTGGGATCGATCGGAACTTCGCGCCGCTCCAGGACCTGGATCAGGTGGACACCGAACCGCGAGGTGACCGGCTGCGACAGGCCGTTCAGCGGCAGCGCGTTCATGGCCTGCTCGAACTCGGGCACCAGCATGCCGGGGCTCATCCAGCCGAGATCGCCGCCCTGCGGGGCGCTGCCATCTTCGCTGAACTGGCGCGCGGCATCCTCGAAGCTCAGCGTACCGGCCTCGATGCGAGCGCGGTACTCGGACAGGCGGCGTTCGATCAGCGAGGCGTTGGCCTGAACCGACGGACGCAGCAGGATGTGACGTGACCGGGTCTGGGTGACCTTGTCGCTGGCCTCGTTGCGTTCGAGCAGCTTCAAGACATGGAAACCAGCGCCTGATCGCACCAGCTGTGGCGTGATCTCGCCGACCTTCAGGCCCCGCACCGCGGCGACGAAGGCGTCCGGCAGCCGCGAGGGCGGGCGCAGACCGATCTCGCCGCCGTTGGCGCGGTTGGCGTCTTCGGAGAGCTCGCGTGCGACCTTGGCGAAGTCCTCGCCGCCGAGCACACGAGCCAGTGCGCCGGCAGCCAGGGCGCGGCGCCTCTCCAGCGTCGCCGGGTCGGCGCCTTCAGGTGCCGTGACCAGGATCTGTGCGACGTTCACCGGCGCTTCGGCCTGCTGTTGAAGTCGACGCTCGGCGAGCGCCTTGTCGACGTCGTCTTCATTGATGCGGATGCGCTGGTAGACCTCGCGCTCGCGCATGCGCTCCATCATGATCTGGTCGCGCAGGTTGGCTCGGAACCGCACGAAGTCCAGACCCTCGGCTGCGAGGCGCTGACGCAGTACCTCCAGGGTCAGCTGGTTCTGTGCCGCGATGGTCTGCACGGCGCGGTCGATGTCGGGTTCGTCGACCTTCATGCCACTGTCGCGGGCGGCAGTGACGATGACACGTTCGTCGATCAGCGAATCAAAGACCTGCTTGCGCAGCTCGGCTTCGTCAGGCGCGCGTGCACCGGCTCGGGCCGCTTCGGCCTGTGCTCGTTCGAGGCGGCGTTCCACTTCGCCGGCGGTGACCAGTTCCTGGTTCACGACCGCGGCGATCCAGTCGCCGTTGCGAACGGGCGCAGGCGGGTTGCGCAACTGCGCAAAGGCCGAGGAAGCCACAGTGGCCGCCATGGCGGCCAGCATCAGGGTGCGGGTGCGCGGACGCGTTTTGTCGAAGACCATGGCGAAGGGCCACACACAACGGCGGCTGGAAAGCCGGGCCGGCGGGCGAAAGCGAAAGAGGAAGGACCGGTCGGCGGGTGGATCAGGGCTGCCAGTCTTCGGTTCCGGACCGGGTGCGCCGATCTTCGCGCAGGAGCTGGTAGCCCGGGATATTGTCCTTCAAGACCCGCAGCGGATTGGAGCCCAGCCGCGACAGGCCGACCAGCTCAAGCTGCAGCAACAGCCGTGTGGTCGCTTCGCTGCGTCCGGTCGAGACCCGTTCGGCCACGAAGCGCCCGATCCAGCACCCCGCGTCGTACTCCAGTCCCAGGACGGAATCGGTGATCCGGCTGTCCTTGAGGCTGTAGTTCAGCCGCCCGACCGTGTACCAGGTTCCGCTGCATGACGAAGAACCGGAGCCACCGGCGAAAAGCGGCTTCGAAGCCCTGGAGGTCGCATGGGCGCCGCTGCCGGTCGCGCTGCGCCAGATCGGCCACTGCCAGCCCAGCTCCAGCTGCTCGGAGAACCCGCGCGCCAGGCGGTAGGTGGCTCCGACGGTGCGGAACGTTCCCGGCGAGTAGCGCGCGCCAACGATGGATCGCACCGAACGGTCGACCTCGGGGCTGTATTGCATCGAAGCGTCCAGCGTCCAGCCCGGCAGCACGCTGGTCGAACCCAGCAGCAGCACGTCGGAAAACTTCTGCTCCAGCGGCACGTTGCTCGGGCTGCCGTCGGCGGCCGCGGTCAGGCGCTGGGTGCGGAACAGGTAGCGTTGCATCAGGCCCAGCCGCAAGGTCTCGGCTCCCGTTCGCGCATCCACCAGCCGGGTCGTGAAGCCTCCGGTGATCTGGTGCGCGTCCGACACCCGGTCGACGCCACTGAAGAGGTTCTCGCTGTAGACCGACGTGAAGTTGAAGTCCTTGGCCGCAGCGTCGTAGTTCGGCAGCGCGAACTGGTCGCGGAACGGCGTATTCACGTAAAGCAGCCGCGGCTCCAGCGTCTGGTGGAGGGCTCGGCCAAAGGCTTCAGTCTGGCGCTCCAGAACCAGGCCGGCGTCGATGCTGAAACTCGGGATGCTCCGGCGCGCCCGGAGGGCTTTCCCCAGATCGCCCACAGCGCGCCATTCGGTGTCGTAGCGCGCCAGGTTCAGGCTCAACCGAGGCACGAACCAGGCCGAGGAATCCCGCCAGGCATGCGTCAGCTGCCCGATGGCGTGCCAACGGGTCCCGGTCGCGCGCAGGTCCTCGCCGGCCTGGCCGTGCGGCAGAGTGAAGCGATTCCACTCGGTCTGCAGGCTCCAGTGCCAGCCCGTATCCGCACCTTGAGCCAGCTGCAGGCCGATCTGCGGGCTGCGTTCGTAAGGCGAGGCGACCCGCGCTGCACTGTCTTGCAGCACTTGCCAACGCAACAACCGGGCGTACGTCTGGCCCGACAGCGTCCCCATCGAAAAAGGACTGTCGATCCCGGCGCGGAACGGCAGCAACCGCGCCGTGAAGTGGCGCCCGGCGTTCGGGAAGTCCTTCCACCAGGCTTCGTCGGACACCCGCAATCCATCGATGACCAGTCGGGCCGACCCGGTCAACTGCGACGAGTGTTGCCACTGCACGCTGTGCCGGCCACGGCCGGCGAGTTCGTCGCGTGGCAGCCATTCGACGGCCACGTTGCCGTCGTGACGCGCCTCGAGGTATCGGAACTCACTGTCCAGCCCCGGCCCGCGACGCGTGATCAGGCGTGGAGCGAGCGTCGCATCGCGGTTGGGCGCGATGTTCCAGTACCACGGCAGCGAGAGTTCGATGCCACTGCGGTTGTCGATGTTCAGCGACGGCGGCAGCCAGCCCGACTTGCGTTCGTCGCCCAGCGGGAAGCTCAAGGTCGGCAAGGCCAGGATGGGGGTGCCCAGGAAGCGCAGCACGGCGCCTTCGGCCAGGCCTTCGTTTCGCTCGAGGTCGAGCTCAACGCGCTCGGTCGACAGCACCCAGGCGGGGTCGCCTTCGGCCGGCCGGGGGCAGCTGGTGTATTCGGCGTTCTGCGCCTGTGAGCGGGTGCTGTCGAGAAAGTCCACACGGGTGGCCCGCCCGCCAGCACCGAGCAGCGGCAGCTCGAACTCGGGCTGCAGGAAGAAGCCTTCGAATCGTTGCACCTGGAGCTGCAGTTCGGGTCCGCGGTAAACCGCGCCTTCTCGCCGGATCACAACCTGCCCGCGGGCAGTGGCCAGGTCGCGCACGGCGTCGTAGCTCAGCCGGTCGGCCTGGATCGTGAGCCCACCGCGCCGGAACTCGACGTCGCCCTCTGCCACGGTGTCGAGATCAGGCCGGCTGGAGATGCTGCGCGCGCGCAGCACGATGGGCAGCTGCCGGGCGCCTTCGCCCGTTGGGAGCGGCACAAGTGCAGGACTGGCTTGCAGCGCCTGCCCGGCCGGCGTGGACAAGGGCGATGATGGCGCAGGAGGCGCAGGAGGCGCAGGAGGCGCAGGAGGCGAGGTCTGGGCCGACGCCAGGCCCGCTGCGACGGTGCCCAGGGCCAGCGCGGCACGGCGCAGGGCCGGCGGCGGTTGGCGCAAACGGGGCATCGGCAAGGCGGTTTTTACAATCGGCGGCAGATGAGCGATTCTGCGGCCGAAAAATCCATCCCGAACGAGGCGCTGGCCAGCGCTGGCGAATCTCGGGTCGCGTGGCCGACTCACGAGCGCGAACGGGCGTTCCAGCGGTGGCTGGAGCCGCTGGTGGCGCCGCATGGACTGCAGCCCTTGGCGTTGCAGGCGGCTTCGGCCGACGCGAGCTTTCGCCGCTATCTGCGCCTGCCTGCAGCCCGCGGCAGCCGGATCGTGATGGACGCACCGCCGCCGCTGGAAGACACGCGGCCGTTTGTGCGCATCGCCAGCCTGCTGGCCGGTGCCGGCCTGCGTGTGCCTGAGGTTCTGGCCGCGGACGTCGAGCAGGGCTTTCTGCTGCTTGAGGACTTGGGCTCGCAGGTTTACCTGCCCGCCTTGCAGGATGCCGCACGTGCCGGCGGCCAGGCGGCCGACCGGCTGATGCGTCCTGCGCTCGCGGCGCTGCTGCGCATGCAGCAGCGGGTGCCGGCACATGAGCTGCCGCTGTTCGATGCGCGGGCGCAGCAGCTGGAACTTGATCTCTTCCCGACCTGGTGCGTGCAGCGCGAGTTCGGCCAGACCTGGACCGAGTCGCAGACCCGCGCCTGGCAGCAGGTGTGCGAGCGGTTGATCCACAGCAATCTGTCCCAGCCCCAGGTCGCCGTGCATGCCGACTGGATGCCGCGCAACCTGATGCTGCTCGGCGCCGGTGACCCCCCTGGCGTGCTGGACTTCCAGGACGCGGTTTGCGGGCCCATGTCGTACGACCTCGCGTCGCTGCTTCGCGATGCGTTCATCTCATGGGACGAGGCGCAGGAGCTTGATTGGGCGGTGCGCTGGTGGCAGATGGCGCGTGATGCCGGGCACCCGGTGGACGGCGACTTCGGGGAGTTCTGGCGTTCGCTCGAATGGAGTGGCCTGCAGCGCCACCTGAAGGTGCTGGGCATCTTCTGTCGTCTGAAGCACCGTGATGGCAAGCCGGGCTATGCCGCCGACCTGCCGCGCTTCTTTGGCTACGCGACCCGTGTCGCGATGCGCTACCGGCCGCTTGCACCTTTGCTGGCGCTGCTCGAGCCGCTGTCGGGCAACGCGGTGGAGGCCGGGTTCACGTTCTGACCACGGCCGGGGGCGTCTTGCCTCCGGCCGTGCCAAGCCTTACTTCGGCAGGACGACGGTGTCGATGACGTGGATCACGCCATTGCTGGCAACGATGTCGGCTTGCACGACCTTGGCGTTGTTGACGGTCACGCCGCCGGCGGTGGCCAAGGTCAGCGAGCCGCCCTGGACGGTCTTGACCTCGCCGGCCTTGACGTCCTTGGCCATCACCTTGCCCGCGACGACGTGGTAGGTCAGCACCGCGGTGAGCTTGGCCTTGTCCTTGAGCAGCGCGTCCAGATCGGCCTTGGGGATCTTGGCGAACGCGGCATCGGTCGGCGCGAACACCGTGAACGGACCTTTGCCCTTGAGCGTTTCAACCAGGCCGGCGGCTTGAAGCGCCGTGGCCAGGGTCTTGAAGTTGCCGGCGGCAACGGCGGTGTCGACGATGTCCTTGGCCTGGACGGCCAGCGATGCGGCCGCCAGGGTGGCGGCAAGGGCGAACTGCTTGAACATGGAAATCTCCTGAGGGCTTGGAACAACGCGCCAAAGCGGCACAGCCGGATTGTGACTGATCAGTTCATTTGTAATACTGATCGGTCGCAAGACAACTTTGCCGTTGTGCCCATTGCCGAAGTCACCAGAAGAGGAAAACCCCGCGACCTCTCGGTGGCGGGGTTTCCAGGGGCCGCCTCAAGGCAGCCCGGCAGTCGACGCGAGGCTCAGCTCTTGCGGCGGCGGGCCATCGCACCGATGGCGGCGAGGCCCAGGGCCATCATGCCGTAGGTCGCCGGCTCGGGGACCGGCACGGTCTGGATCGACAGCGTGCCCGACAGCCACCGGCCGTCCCAGTCGTTAGGGAAGTCGTCGAACGACTCGAAGAACGTCAGCTTCAGCTTGCCATCGGCGTCGACCGAGAAGTCAAATCCAAGATCGACGATGTCGAGGATTCCGCCGCTGGAGTACGACTGCGTGCCGGGGGTGTCGTCGCCGATGCCGACCGTCAGGTTGACAAAACCAGAAGACGAAGAGCCGAAGTTCACGACCATCTCGGACAGGTAGCTCGGCGCGTCAGCAAAGATCGTGACGTCCCAGCCGATGCCCACGACCCGGCTGAGCGTGCCGATGTCGATCAGGTAGCTTTCGTTGTCCGGGTCGCCGATAGGCGAGTCAAAGCTGAAGATGCCGCTGACGTCGAACGCGAAGGTCGACACCGGGGCCGCGAGGTAGCCGACCGCCGGGACCTTCTTGTTGGCGACCAGAGAATTGGTGTCGCTCAGCGCACTGTTGCCCTTGGCGAAGGCGGCCGGGGCGAGCGCCACAGCGGCGGCCATTGCCAGCGCCGTCACGGCTGGCCGAACCCACTTGCTTGACTGCATGGAATCCACTCCTTGTTCGAGAGAAAAATCTGCTTCCCCACCCTCTGGGATTGCTGGGGTCGAATTTGCCACCTGCCGCCGTTCGTGACAATTGCCCACACCCACAAACTGTGGCTTGCCCCCCCCGATTGTGCGGCGGGGTAAACCCTGTGGGGTTCAACCAGGGCAGGCGGCGATCACCTGTGCCACCGCTGCCGTGAGCTTGCGCGCGTAGGGCACATGCAGGAACTCGTTCGGGCCGTGGGCGTTGCTCTTGGGCCCCAGCACACCGCAGACCATCATCTGCGCGGCCGGGAACCCGCTTTGAAGCATGCTCATCAGTGGAATCGTCCCGCCTTCGCCGATGTAGCCGCACGGCGCACCGAAGTGCGCCAGTGACGCCTGGCGCAAGGCCTCTTCGAGCCAGGGCGCCACGTCGGGGGCGTTCCAGCCGGTCGCACCCAGCGCGCCAGCACGGCCGTCGGGCTGGAACGTGACCTTGGCGTTGTAGGGTGCGTTGTCCTCGAGAAGGCGCTTGAGTTCGATGCTCGCCAGGTGGCCGTCGACCAGGGGCGGCAGGCGCAACGACAGCTTGAACGCGGTGCAGGGACGCAACACGTTGCCGGCGCTGGCAAGTTCAGGAAAGCCCTCAACGCCGGTGACGCTCAGCGCCGGACGCCAGGTGCGGTTCAGGATCGCCTGCTGCGGGTCGCTGGTGGTGGGCAGCGATGCCCCGCCATCGGCGCCACAAGCCCAGGGAAAGCGCTTCCACACCGCGTCGCCCAGGGAAGCGGCTGCTGCCCGGGCCTGCTCGATGCGCAGGGCCGGGATCGCGCAGTGGAAACCTTCGGGCAGCAGATGGCCGCTGGCACTGTCTTCCAGCCGGTCCAGCACATGGCGCAGGATGCGGAAGCTCGACGGCACCACGCCGCTGGCGTCGCCCGAATGCACGCCCTCGGTCAGGATCTCGACCTTCAGCGAGCCGCTGACCAGGCCGCGCAGGCTGGTCGTCAGCCAAAGCTGGTCGTAGCTGCCCGCGCCGCTGTCCAGGCAGACGACCAGTCCCACGTCACCCAGTTGCGGGCGCAGCGCCTCCAGGTAGGCCGGCAGATCGGGGCTGCCGCTTTCCTCGCAGCTTTCGATCAGGCCCACGCAACGCGGATGCGCCAGGCCCTGTGCCTTCAGGGCCTCGATGGCGCTGATCGCGGCATAGACGGCATAGCCATCATCGGCGGCACCGCGGCCGTAGAGCTTGCCGTCCTCGAGCTTGGGCGTCCAGGGCCCGAGGTCGCTGCGCCAGCCGCTGAACTCGGGCTGCTTGTCGAGGTGACCATACAGCAGCACCGTCTTGCCTTCGGCCGCCGCAGCGCCGGTGCCACCACAGGCGGCAATGTCGAAGTACAGCACCGGCGTGCGGCCGGGAAGCCGGATCACGTCGAGCGTGAGCCCGGGCACGCGGCGCGATTCGACCCAGGCCGCGGCGTCGCGCACCACCCGGTCGAGCAGTCCGTGGGCGGCCCAGTCGCGGTCGAACATCGGGCTCTTGGCGGGTACCGCGACGTAGTCCATCAGCGCCGGGACGATGCGCTCGTCCCAGGCGTTGGCGGTGTGCCGGCCGAGCGCGGCCGCAGCAGCATCGGCGGTCTGAAGGGCGCGAGTCTCGTTCGGGCTCAGGGGGGCATTCATGGCGAAGCTTCCTCGATTGGTGTTGGCGTTGGCGTTGGCGTTGGCGTTGGCGTTGGTGCGTCAGGCTCTGGCTCTGTTGTGCAAGCACACCCAGTCCGCTGCAACGGCCTCAGAACCGGAAGGCGTAGTCGACGATCACCGGTGCATGGTCCGAAAACCGCGGGTCGAGCACGATCTGCTCGCGCCGCGCGGCCGCGGCGATTGCCGGTGTCGCGAGGTGATAGTCCAGCCGCCAGCCGACGTTGTTGGCCCAGGCCTGGCCGCGGTTGCTCCACCAGGTGTACTGCTCGGCGTTCGGATTCAAGGTGCGGAAGACGTCCACCAGACCGCCTTCTCCGAGCAGCCGGGTCATCCAGGCACGCTCCTCGGGCAGGAAGCCGCTGTTCTTCTGGTTGCTGCGCCAGTTCCGGAGGTCGATTTCGTGGTGCGCGATGTTCACGTCGCCCAACAGGACGAACTCGCGCCCGCCGGCCTTCAGCGCCATCAGATGCGGGTACATCAGCGCCAGGAACCGGAACTTGGCGGCCTGGCGATCCTCGCTCGACGAGCCGCTGGGAAAGTAGCAGCTGACGATGCTGAGCTTGCGACTGGGGGTGTCAAAGCGGCACTCGATCCAGCGACCCTCGGCGTCGAACTCGCCACCGCCGTCGAAGCCGACAATCACGTCGCTTGGCGTCTTGCGTGTGTAAAGCCCAACCCCCGAATACCCCTTCTTCTGGGCGAAGTGGAAGTACCCTGTCAGACCGGCGATCGAGTCGAAGCGCCCGGCCACGTCGTCGGCCTGGGCCTTGACCTCCTGCACCCCCATACAATCCGCGCCCGCTCGTTCGACCCATTCGACGAGGCCTTTCGAGGCCGCCGATCGGATGCCATTCAAGTTCAGCGTGACGAGACGAAATGCCAACTGCCTTGCCCTCCGGATGAACCCCTCGACCGACACGATGCTGGCGCAGGAGTTCGTGGAGTTTGCCGTGAAAGCCGGCGTTCTCCGCTTCGGCGAGTTCAAGACCAAGGCGGGCCGGCTGTCGCCCTACTTCTTCAACGCCGGTGGATTTGACGACGGCGCCAAGCTTGGCGCGCTCGCAGGGTTCTACGCACGTCGGCTGCGGGCCAGTGGCATCGCGTTCGACGTGCTGTTCGGGCCGGCCTACAAGGGCATCCCTCTGGCGGCGGCGGTCGCCGTTGAACTCGACCGCCAGGGCGTGAAGGCGCCTTTTGCCTACAACCGCAAGGAAGCCAAGGACCACGGCGAAGGCGGCACCCTGGTCGGCGCGACGCTGGCGGGCCGGGTGCTGATCCTGGACGATGTCATTTCGGCCGGCACATCGGTGCGCGAATCGATCGCACTGATCCGCGCCGCTGGCGCCCTGCCCTGCGGGGTGCTGATCGCGCTGGATCGGCAGGAGCGGGCCAGCGAGGGCGGGGCCGAGCGGCCCTACAGCGCGGTGCAATATGTCACGCAAGAGCTTGGTTTGCCGGTGGCCTGTGTCGCGACGCTCGCCGACCTGCTCCAGTACTTGAACGGAACCTCGGACGCCGACCTGCAATCGCACGCGGCCTCGGTCCGGGCCTATCGCGAGCGTTACGGAGTCTGATGTTCCCTCACGGCACCTTCGCCCGCTCGGCGAGCATCGCAGGTTCGCTGCTGGCGTTGCTGGCGGCGGCCCTGCCGGCGCTGGCGCAGACCCGCCCTGCCGTCGGTGGCATCTACACCTGCGTCGACGACCGCGGCCGGCGCCTGACCTCGGACCGACCGATCATCGAGTGCATCGCCAAGGAGCAGCAGATCCTGAACCGGGACGGCTCGTTGCGGGCGGTTCATCCGCCGACCCTGACAGCCGACGAACGCGCCGAGAAGGAAGCCCGCGACCGCGCGGCCGCCGAGGCGCGGGCGCAACTGGCCGACGCCGCGCGACGAGACCGCAACCTGATGGCGCGCTACCCGACCGAGGCCGCTCACCAGCGCGCCCGCGAGGCCGCGCTGGACACCGCGCGCCTGGCGCAGCGCGCCAGCGAGATCCGACTGCGCGACCTGACCGCCGAGCGCAAGCCGCTGCTCGACGAGCTCGAGTTCTATGCCGGGCGCCAGCCGCCTGCCAAGCTGAAGGCTGCGCTCGATGCCAACGAGGTGTCGGCCGAGGCGCAGCGGCAGGCGCTTGTCAACCAGGAAGCCGAACTGGTGCGGATCAACCGCTTCTACGATCTGGAGCTCGACCGGCTGCGCCGCCTGTGGGCAGGGGCCACGCCCGGCACCTTGGGCGCGATCCCGGGCAACACCACGGCGCCGGCCTCGGGCGCCGCGCCCCGCTGAGCGTCGAGGCTCAGCCCGCCCCGAGCGCCTTGCGCAGCAAGTCGCCGGCCTGGGCCGGATTGGCCTTGCCCTGGCTCGCCTTCATGACCTGGCCGACAAGGGCGTTGAAGGCCTTGTCCTTGCCGGCGCGGAACTCGTCCACCGACTTGGCATTGCTGGCGATCACCGAGTCGACGATGGCCTGCAGCGCGCTGGTGTCGTTCATCTGCTTGAGGCCGCGGGACTCGATCAGCGCGTCGACATCGTGGCCCGAGTCGCCGGCCCAGAGCAGGTCGAACAACGAGCGAGCGCCGTTGTGCGACACCACGCCATCGGCGACGCGTCGGATGAGGGCGCCGAGCACCGCGACCGGAACCGGCATGTGCTCGATGTCCAGGCCCGCGGCGTTGAGCTTCTTGGCCACGTCGCCCATCAGCCAGTTGGCGGCCAGTTTGGGCGCACCGCAGGCCGCGCGCAGCGCCTCGTAGCAACGGGCCTGGGCGCGGCTCGTCGTCATCATCGCGGCGTCGTAGGCGGGCAGGCCGTCGTCGCGCTGGAAGCGTTCGGCCATCGCGCCGGGCATCTCGGGCATCGTGGCGCGGACACGGTCGATCCAATCCGGTGCGATCGCCAGCGGCGGCAGGTCCGGGTCGGGGAAGTAGCGGTAGTCCTGCGCGTCTTCCTTGCTGCGCATCGCGCGGGTCTCGCCGCTGTCGGGGTCGAACAGGACGGTCGCCTGCTCGATCGACAGGCCGTCTTCAAGGCGGTCGATCTGCCACTGGATCTCGGAGTCGATCGCCTGCTGCAGGAAGCGGAAGCTGTTGAGGTTCTTGATCTCGCGCCGGGTGCCGAAAGGCGCGCCGGGACGACGAACGCTCACGTTGGCGTCGCAGCGGAAGCTGCCCTCCTGCATGTTGCCGTCGCAGATGCCGAGCCAGACCACCAGGGTGTGCAAAGCCCGGGCGTACTCCACGGCCTCGGCCGACGAACGCATGTCCGGCTCGGAGACGATCTCGAGCAGCGGGGTCCCTGCGCGGTTGAGGTCGATGCCGGAGCAGCCGGCGAAGTCCTCGTGCAGGCTCTTGCCGGCGTCCTCTTCGAGGTGGGCACGCGTCAGGCGGACCGAACGCCGGTGGCCATCGAGCATGAACTCGACACGCCCGCCCTGCACCACCGGCACCTCGTACTGGCTGATCTGATAGCCCTTGGGCAGGTCGGGGTAGAAGTAGTTCTTGCGCGCAAAGACCGACTGCGGCGCGATGCGCGCGCCGACCGCCAGGCCGAACACGATCGCCCGCTCGACGGCGCCCTTGTTCATGACCGGCAGTGTGCCCGGCAGCGCCAGGTCGACGGCACAGGCCTGGGTGTTGGGTGCGGCGCCGAAGCGCGTGGCCGCGCCGCTGAAGATCTTGCTCGCCGTGGACAGCTGGGCATGGGTCTCCAGGCCGATCACGACCTCCCAGCCGCGAATCGGCGGGGCTTGAAGGGGGGCTTGGGCTTGGGCGAGCGTGTTCATTTCGGGCTCCGCAGATGCCAGTCGGTGGCTTGCTGCAAGGCATGGGCGACATGCAGCAGCTGGCCTTCGGCAAAGTGGCGGCCGATGAGCTGCAGGCCGACCGGCAGACCGGCCTCGCCAAAGCCGGCGGGCACGCTCATGCCGGGCAGGCCGGCCAGGCTGGCCGGCAGCGTGAAGATGTCGGCCAGGTAGTCCTGCACCGGGTCGTCCGAGCGTTCGCCGATCTTCCAGGCCACGCTGGGGGCCACCGGACCGGCGATCACGTCGCAGCGCTCGGCAAAGCAGCGCGAAAAGTCGTCGGCGATCATGCGCCGCAGCTTCTGCGCCTGCAGGTAGTAGGCGTCGTAGTAGCCGTGCGACAGCACGTAGGTGCCGATCACGATGCGGCGCTGGACCTCGGGGCCGAAGCCTTCGCTGCGGCTCTTCTTGTAGAGATCCATCAGATCGCCGTGTGGCTCGGCGCGGTGGCCGTAGCGCACGCCATCGAAGCGCGAGAGGTTCGAGCTCGCCTCGGCCGGCGCGATGACGTAGTAGACCGGAATCGCGAGTGCGGTTCGAGGCAGGCTCACGTCGACGAGGGTCGCGCCAAGCTTCTCCAGCGCGGCCAGCGCACCGCGCAAGGCGCCGTTCACGTCGGCGGCGAGTGCGGGCGGGAAGAACTCCGCCGGCAGTCCGATGCGCAGTCCGGCCAGCGGCCGGCTTGCGCTGGCACCGTCGCGCGGCGCCAGCATCTGCGCCCGATAGTCCTGAGGCGGGCGTTCCGCACTGGTCGCATCGCGCTCGTCGAAGCCGCTCATCGCGCCGAGCAGAAGCGCGCAGTCCTCGGCCGAGCGGGCCATGACGCCGGCCTGGTCGAGGCTGGACGCAAAGGCCACCATGCCGTAGCGCGAGCACACGCCGTAGGTCGGCTTGATGCCGGTGATGCCGCAGAACGCGGCCGGCTGACGGATCGAGCCCCCGGTGTCGGTGCCAGTGGCTGCCGGGGCGAGCCGGGCTGCCACCGCCACCGCCGAGCCGCCCGAAGAACCGCCCGGAATTCGGCTCAGGTCCCAGGGGTTGCGGGCCGGAAAGAACGCAGAGTGTTCGTTGGACGAGCCCATTGCGAACTCGTCGCAATTGAGCTTGCCCAGTGTCACCGTGCCGGCGGCGGCCAGCCGCTCGACCACGGTGGCATCGAACGGGCTGCGATAGCCGGCCAGCATCTTGGAGCCGGCGGTGGTTGGCCAGTCCCGGGTGACGAAGATGTCCTTGTGTGCGATGGGCACACCCAGCAAAGGGCCGCTTTCACCGTCCGCGCGGCGCTGGTCGGCCCGGCGGGCCTGCGCCAGCGTCGCCTCCGCATCGACCGCCAGATAGGCGCCCAGACTGGACGGGCCGCACTGGCTGTCCAGCGCGGCCTGGCGCGCCAGCAGTGTGCCGGCCAGTTCGGTGGCCGAGACCTGGCGCGAGGCCAGGGCCTGGCCCAGCGCCGCCACGCCCAGATCGTGCAGCTCGGTGCTCATTCGATCACCCTCGGCACCAGATACAGGCCGTCCTGCACCGCCGGTGCGCTGGCCTGGTTGGCGTTGCGGTCAACCACCTCGGTGACGGCGTCCTCGCGCAGCCGCAACGGCATGGCCTGCACGGCGGCCAGCGGCGTGTAGAGCGGCTCGACCCCGGTGGTGTCGACGGCGCCCATTGGCGCGACGTGGTGGTCGAAAAAGCCGTTGAGCGTGGCAAGCAGCGCCTGCTGCTCGGCGGGCGTGGGCTGCAGTCGCGCCAGATGCGCGAGCCGAACCACTTCGGAAGGGGTCAGGGACATGGGTCGGATCCGGGTCGTTTCGCCTCGCAACAAAGGGGTGTCGCTCACGAGGCCTGGGGTATTATCCGGGGTTGGCCTTCCGAAGGCTCTGCTGTCCGCCCGATCCCGGGCCTTCGAGCGCCCCGCCGGCCTCCCCTCAGCCGCCCCCGAACACCCGAAAGATCCGCTGCCGCACCGTGTCCGCGTGGCCTCGTCAGAGAGGCCCGGATTCGCAGCGTGCGGCAGCGCCGCACCCGCCTCATGTTTGCTTCCCTGCGCCGATACGTTTCCACCGATCTCGCCATCGATCTCGGAACCGCCAACACCCTGATCTACGTCCGAGGCAAGGGCATCGTGCTCGACGAGCCCTCGGTCGTCGCGATCCGCCACGAGGGCGGACCCAACGGCAAGAAGGTCATCCAGGCCGTCGGCAAGAGCGCCAAGGCGATGCTCGGCAAGGTGCCGGGCAACATCGAGGCGATCCGGCCGATGAAGGATGGCGTGATCGCCGACTTCGTCGTCACCGAGCAGATGATCAAGCAGTTCATCCGCATCGTGCATCCGCGCACGCTTCTCGGCCCGAGCCCGCGCATCATCATCTGCGTGCCCTGCGGCTCGACCCAGGTCGAACGGCGTGCGATCCGCGACGCCGCCGAGGCCGCTGGCGCCAGCAGCGTCGACCTGATCGAAGAGCCGATGGCCGCCGCGATCGGTGCCGGGCTTCCGGTGTCCGAGGCCTCGGGCTCGATGGTCGTGGACATCGGGGGCGGCACCACCGAGGTCGGCGTCATCAGCCTCGGCGGCATGGTCTACAAGGGCAGCGTGCGGGTCGGTGGCGACAAGTTCGACGAGGCCATCATCAACTACATCCGCCGCAACTACGGCATGCTGATCGGCGAACAGACCGCCGAGGCGATCAAGATGGGCATCGGCTCGGCCTTCCCGGGCAGCGAGGTCCGCGAGATGGAAGTGAAGGGTCGCAACCTCGCCGAGGGCGTGCCGCGCAGCTTCACGATCAGCTCCAACGAGGTCCTGGAAGCGCTGACCGATCCGCTCAACCAGATCGTCAGTGCAGTCAAGAACGCGCTGGAGCAGACGCCGCCCGAACTCGGTGCCGACATCGCCGAGCGCGGCATGATGCTCACCGGCGGTGGGGCCCTTCTGCGCGACCTGGACCGCCTGCTGGCCGAAGAGACCGGGCTGCCGGTGCTCGTCGCCGAGGACCCGCTGACCTGCGTCGTTCGTGGCTGCGGCAAGGCCCTGGAGGCCGAACGCCAGGGGTCGATCTTCACCAACGAGTAGGTCGCGCGCGGCCCGCCGGTCATGACGTTCGGCACCCTCGACCGCCAGCCGCCACCGCTGTTCCGCCAGGGGGCGTCGGCACGCACGCGTCTGGTGTTCTTCAGCGCGCTTTCGCTTTTCCTGATGGTCGCCGACACGCGGCTGAAGATCGGCGAGCCGTTGCGTTCAGGCATCGCCACGGCGCTGCTGCCGGTGCAGCGGGCGATGGCGGTGCCGCTTGAGATCTGGCACGGCGGCGGCGACTACTTCCAGGGACTGGGCGCTGCGCGCGCCGGCGAACAGGCCGCTCGCGAGGCGCTGGCGCGCCAAAGCGCCCAGCTAGCCCGTGCAGCCGGACTGGAGGCCGAAAATCAAGCGCTGCGCGGACTGCTGGAGCTGCGGCCGGCACTCGCCGTGCGCAGCGTCGCGGCGACCGTGATGTACGAGGCTGCGGATCCCTATTCGCGCAAGGTGTTCATTGATCGGGGCCAACGCGAGGGCGTGGTCCCGGGCGCACCCGTCATCGACCCGGGGGGTGTTGTCGGCCAGGTGACGCGGGTGTTCCCGTTCAATGCGGAGGTCACGCTGCTGACCGACCGAGATGCTGCGATCCCGGTGCTCAACGTGCGCACCGGCCAGCGCAGCGCGGCCTTTGGCGGGGCCGGCACCGCCGGTGGCAGCGCGCGCAGTCCTTTGCTTGAATTGCGATTCGTCTCCGGCAACGCCGATGTCCAGGTCGGTGACCTGCTGCACACCAGTGGCCTGGACGGCATCTACCCGGCAGGCCTGTCGGTGGCCAAGGTCGCCCAGATCGAGCGGCGCTCCGACGCCGGCTTCGCCCGCATCCTGCTGACCCCGGCGGCCGCGCTCGACAAGGTCCGCCATGTCCTGGTGATCGAGCCGTTGCAGGTGCAGCTGCCACCGCGGCCGGTGGCCGAAGCCGCATCGGCACCGGCCAACGCGCCGCTTGGCGTCGGGGGGCGGCGCCGATGATCATGCCGCGCGGCGGGGACCAGCTTCTGCTGCCCGCAAACCCGCTGTTCATTGCCGTGACGCTGCTCGTTGCGCTGGCGACGCAGATGCTGCCGCTCGGGCGCACGCCCTGGATGCCGGACTTGCTGGCGCTGGTGCTCGTGTTCTGGAACGTGCACCAGACCCGGCGCGTCGGCATGGGCATCGCCTTTGCCGCCGGGCTGGTCATCGACGTCCACCAAGGGGCATTGCTGGGCCAGCATGCGCTGGCTTACACGCTGCTGAGCTTCGGCGCCACGGCACTGCACAAGCGGATCCTGCACTTCGGCACCGTCGAGCAGGCCCTGCACGTGCTGCCCCTGCTGTTCGGGGTGCATCTGCTGGTGATGGGCATGCGGCTGGCCGGCGGTGGCATGGCACCGGGCTGGAGCGTGCTGCTGGCGCCGCTGCTGGAGGCCGCGCTGTGGCCGGTGGCCGCATGGCTGCTTCTGGCGCCGCAGCGCCGGGCGCCGGATCCCGACGAAAATCGGCCGTTGTGATGGCATCGGCAACCGCACCGCACCGGCCGTGACCGAGATCAAGAACCTCGATCAGGAGCTGCACAGTTTCCGCGGTCGGCTGTTCGTTGCGGCGCTTGCGGTGTTGGCCTGCTTTGCGCTCCTGGTGGCGCGTCTGGTGCATCTGCAGGTGTTCCGCCACGACGAGCTGGCGACGCAGGCCGAGGCCAACCGGATCGCGGTCGTGCCCATCGTGCCGATCCGCGGCCTGATCGTCGACCGCAACGGCATCGTGCTGGCCAGCAACTACTCGGCCTACACGCTGGAGATCACGCCATCGCGGGTGGTGGGGCCGATGGACGCGCTGATCGACCAGCTGGCCGGCGTCGTCGAGATCCAGCCACGCGACCGACGTCGCTTCAAGCGCCAGCTCGACGAGAACCGCAGCGTCGAGTCGCTGCCGATCCGCACCAAGCTCAGCGAGGAAGAGGTCGCGCGATTCACGGCGCAGAAGTTCCGATTCCCGGGCGCCGAGGTCAAGGCCAGGTTGTTCCGCCACTACCCGCTGGGCGAAATCGGCAGCCATGCGCTGGGCTACATCGGCCGCATCAACGCCGCCGAGAAGAAGGCGATGGAGGACTGGGACGACGAGCGCCAGGGGCAGTACAAAGGCACCGAGTACATCGGCAAGCTCGGCCTGGAGCAGAAGTACGAGTCCGTGCTTCACGGCGTCGCCGGCTTCGAGGAGGTCGAGACGAGCGCCGGTGGCCGCGCCGTGCGGCGCCTGAAGAGCCACCCGGCGACCCCGGGCGACAAGCTCGTGCTGTCGCTGGACATCCGCCTGCAGGCGCTGGTCGAGCAGATGTTCGGCGACCGGCGTGGCGCCCTGGTGGCGATCGACCCGCGCAGCGGCGAGATCCTGGCGCTCGTCAGCAAGCCGGGTTTCGATCCGAACCTGTTTGTCGACGGCATCGACTTCGACAGCTGGAAGGAGCTCAACGAGAGCATCGACAAGCCGCTGCTGAACCGCGCGTTGCGCGGCACCTACCCGCCGGGGTCGACCTTCAAGCCCTTCATGGCGATGGCGGCGCTGCAAAGCGGCAAGCGCACGGCGGCCACCATCGTCAACGACGGTGGCAGCTTCCAGTTCGGCAACCACACCTTCCGCAGCTATGGCGACAAGGGCCTGGGGCCGGTCGACATGCACCGCAGCATCGTCAAGAGCAGCAACGTCTATTACTACAGCCTGGCCAACGAGATGGGTGTGGACCTGATGCACGAGCAGCTCTCGCCGTTCGGCTTCGGCCAGCGCACGGGCATCGACCTCGAGGGCGAGCTCACGGGCGTGCTGCCGTCCACCGCCTGGAAGCGGCGCTACTACAAGAAGCCCGAGCAGCAGCGCTGGTACGCCGGCGAGACGATCTCGCTGGGCATCGGACAGGGATACAACAACTTCACCGCGCTGCAGATGGCCTACGCCACCGCGACGCTGCTCAACGGCGGCCAGCGCCGGCAGCCGCACCTGGTGCGCAGCGTCGAGGACGTCATCACCCGGGCCCACACGCCGCCGACGACCGTTTCCGAACTGCCACCGCTGCCGCTCAAGCCCGATCACGTCGAGGTCATCCGTCGCGCGATGCACGCGGTGACGCTGGAAGGCACGACGACCCGCGTCTTCGCCGGCGCGCCCTATTCCAGCGGTGGCAAGACCGGCACCGCCCAGGCCGTGGGCGTGCGCCAGAACGAGAAGTACAACGCCGCCAAACTTGAGGAACACCAGCGCGACCACTCCTGGTACATCGCGGCGGCGCCCATCGAGTCTCCGACCGTGGTGCTGGCGGTGATCGTCGAGAACGCCGGTTTCGGCGCCGAGGCTGCGGCGCCGATCGCACGGCGCGTGTTCGATTTCTTGCTGATGGGCCAGGCGCCCAGCGACGAGGACATGGCCGCCACGCAGCAGGGAAAGTCGGCGGCGCCGATCGGCACACCGCGCCCGGCGGCCGAGTTTGTGCTTCCGGGCCAAGGGCCGGTGGGTGCACCCCAGGCCGCGGCAACCGCATCTTCAGCGCCGGCGCTGTTGCCGACCCGCGTTGCCCGGGCACCGGTTGCCGCCCTGACAGCGCCGTTGCGCTGACGACGAGCTCCAACCGCTGCCATGGCCCCGGTCCGCCGCTCCTCGCTTTATGAAGCGCCCACGCCTTGGCAGCGGGTGGCACGCTTCTTCGGGGCCTTCGACGGCCCGCTGATGTTCGGGATCGCCGCCTTGGCCGCGATCGGTCTGGTGGTCATGTACTCGGCGGGCTACGACCACGGCACGCGCTTTGTCGACCACGGCCGGAACATGCTCGTGGCGCTGGCGGTGCTGCTGGTTGTGGCCCACGTGCCGCCCCAGAAGCTGCAGGCGCTGGCGGTGCCGCTGTACGTGTTGGGCGTGGTGCTGCTGGTGGCGACCTTGATGTTCGGCATCACGCGCAAGGGCGCCACGCGCTGGCTGGACATCGGGATCACCGTGATCCAGCCCAGCGAGATCCTGAAGATCGCAGTGCCGTTGATGCTGGCCTGGTGGTTCCAGAAGCGCGAAGGCCGGCGCGGCGTCTCGGACTTCGTGGTCGGCGCACTGCTGCTGGCCGTGCCCTTCCTGCTCGTGGCCAAGCAGCCCGACCTGGGCACGGCCTTGCTGATCCTGTTTGCCGGCCTGGCCGTCATCTTCTTTGCCGGGCTCAGCTGGCGACTCGTGGTTCCGGTGGTCGTTGCAGTGCTGGCGGGCATCGTTGCGATCGTGGTTGCCGAGCCCTACATCTGCAAGGCTGGCGTCGACTGGCCGCTGCTGCGTCAGTACCAGCAGATCCGCGTCTGCACCCTGCTCGATCCGACCCAGGACCCGCTGGGCAAGGGCTTCCATATCCTTCAGGGGCAGATCGCGATCGGCTCCGGCGGCCTGGGGGGCAAGGGCTTCATGCAGGGCACGCAGACGCACCTGGAGTTCATCCCCGAGCGCACGACCGACTTCATCTTCGCCGCCCTGTCCGAGGAGTTCGGCCTCGCCGGCGTGCTGGTGCTGATGACGGCCTACGTGTTCCTGATCTTCCGCGGTCTGATGATCGCGGCCGACGGCCCGACCACCTTTTCGCGCCTGCTGGCCGGCGCTGTGACGATGAGCGTCTTCACCTACGCGTTCGTCAACATGGGCATGGTCAGCGGCATCCTGCCCGTGGTCGGCGTGCCCTTGCCCTTCGTCAGCTATGGCGGCACGGCCATGGTCACGCTCGGCCTCGGCCTGGGGATCCTGATGTCCATCGCACGCAGCCGCCGGCTGATGCTGTCGTGACGGAGGCGCCGTTGCCCCTGCCCCTCGGTTCCGGCAGCGCCGTGGGCGTGGTCGGTGTCGGCGCGATGGGCCTGGCGATGCTTCGCCGCCTGCGCTCGCTGGGTGTCGCGGTGATCGCCCACGACCTCGACCCCACCCGCGAGGTGCTGGCCCGAGCGGTGGGAGCCGGGACGGCGACCAGCCCGTTGCAGGTCGCGAGCGCCGGTTGTTCCAGCCTGATCGTGGCCGTCGTCGATGCCGGGCAGACCGAGGCGGTGCTGTTCGGTCCGAAGGGCGCTGCTGCCGGGCTGCCGGCGGGTGCGGCCGTCCTGCTGTGCCCGACATTGGCGCCGCAGGAGACCGAGTGCATCGCGGCACGGCTGCTGGCGATGGGCCTGGAGGTGCTGGACGCGCCCATGAGCGGCGGTCCGGCGCGCGCCGAAGCCGGCACGATGAGCCTGATGCTGGCCGGCTCGCCGCAGACACTGCAGACCCAGGAGCCGCTGCTGCGCGCGCTGGCGGCACACCGCTTCGTGGTCGGCGAGCGCATCGGCGATGCGGCCCGGACCAAGCTGGTCAACAACCTGCTGGCCGCCATCCACCTGGCTGCGGCTCAGGAGGCGATGCAGCTCATCGCCGCGCTCGGGATTGACCCGGCGCGTACGCTGGAGGTCATTGCCGCGTCCAGCGGCGCCAGCTGGATCGGTCTGGACCGCGGCCGCCGCGCGCTGGCGGGTGACCGGTCCGTGAAGGCGCGGGTCGCCCTGCTGGCCAAGGACAGCGCACTGGCGGCGACGATGGCGGCGCCGGTGGGTGGACTCGGGCCGCTGGGCCTGGCGGCGGTCGCGCGATTCGGGGATGCCGTGGCCCGCGGGTGGACGGACGCCGATGACAGCGTCCTGCTCAGCCGCGATTCATGGGAAGCAGGGGTGGCGGTTCCGACGCAGCCGGCAACCGAACCGTGAACAAGGCTCCGACGCCCCCGGCTGCAGCGGCCACCGCATCCGGGAATGCGTCGGTGACGACCACCGTGCCGCCGTGCCTTTCGGCGATCTCCCGGACGATCGCCAGGCCCAGGCCGCTGCCGTCGACCAGGGTGCCAAGCACGCGATAGAACGGCTGAAACACCCGCTCGCGCTCATCTTCCGGGACCCCAGGGCCGTTGTCCTCGACCTGCAAGACCCAGAAGTCCCCTTCACGCAGGATGCGGGCCGTGATCGCGCCACCGGCCGGGGTGTACTGCAGTGCGTTGTCGACCAGGTTGCGCACCAGCTCGCCCAGCAGCACAGGCTCGCCGACGACGCTGGCGCGGCCCGTGGCGCTGGACTCCGGTCCTTCATAGCCGAGGTCGAGGCGGCGCTCCAGTGCCCGAGGCACCGCGTCGCGCACCACGGCGCGCACGATCGCGGCCAGATCCAGCGGCTGCTGGCGCAGCTTCTGGCCGTCGTCGTCGGCCCGCGCCATGGCGAGCAGCTGGTTGACCATGTGCGCCGCGCGCTGGCTTGAGATCGCGATCTGGCGCAAGGAGTGGCGCAGCGACGCGGCGTCGATGCGCCCGCTGTCGAGTTCGCGGCCGGCCAGTTCGGCCTGCGTTCGAAGTCCGGCCAGCGGCGTCTTGAGCTGGTGCGCGGCATCGGCCAGGAAATGCCGCTGCGCCGTCATGCTCGCGTCCAGCCGATGCAGCAGGTCGTTGACCGAGCGCACCAGCGGCGCGACCTCCAGCGGCACGTTGCCTTCGGCGATCGGGCTCAGGTCGTCGCTCTTGCGGCTGCGGATGCGCGCTTGCAGATCGGCCAGCGGCCGGATGCCGCGCGACAGTGCAAACCAGACCAGCAGCACCGCCACCGGCAGGATCGCAAACTGGGGCAGGATGACGCCCTTGATGATCTCGGTCGCCAAGCGCGAGCGCGCGCCCAGGGTTTCGGCGACCTGGACCAGGACCACGGCCTCCATGAGTCCGGCGCTGGGCACGGCGGCATTGCGCAGTCGCACGGCCGCGACGCGCACGACGTCGTCGCCCAGCTGTTCGTCGCGGATGTAGACGCTGCCGCCCTGGAGGCCGTCGTCAAACGGCACCGGCAGCCGGGCCTCCCCGGCCAGCAGTTCGCCACGGGTGCCCAGGATCTGGATCCAGCGCCGATCCGGGCCGCCGGGATCCGGGCGGACGTCGCCGTCCTCGTCCACCGCCAGCGCGCCTTCGCCACCGCCGCTGCTGCGCAGGATCACGGCAGCAGAGCGTTCGAGCTCCAGGGTCAGCACGGCCGACGAGCGCGCTCCGGCCGCCAGCCGGGCCGCCGCCGTCTCGGCCAGGTTCTGCGCCAACTGGCCGAGCTCGCGGTCGTAAGGCTTGTTGGCGATGGCCGCGGCGACGACCCACGTCAGCGCGACGCTCATCGGCCACAACATCAGCAGCGGAGCGAGCATCCAGTCGAGGATCTCGCCGAACAGGGAGCGCGGCTCTCTGGGCTTGGCCATGACGCCTTTCAGGCCGCGATCTTCTCCAGGCAGTACCCCAGCCCGCGCACGGTGGCAATCCGCACCGGCCCCTGCTCGATCTTCTTGCGCAGGCGGTGGATGTAGACCTCGATGGCGTTGTTGCTGACCTCTTCGCCCCACTCGCAAAGCCGCTCAACGAGCTGGTCCTTGCTGACCAGCCGGCCCGAGCGCTGCAGCAGGACCTCCAGCAGGCTCAGTTCGCGGGCCGAAAGATCGAGCATCTGGTCGTTCAGGTAGGCGACGCGACCGGTCGCGTCGAAGCTCAGGGGCCCGTGCTTGAGGATGCTGCTGGCGGTGCCCAGGCCCCGCCGCATCAGGGCACGGACCCGCGCCTCCAGCTCCTGGAGCGAAAACGGCTTGGCCATGTAGTCGTCGGCGCCGAGGTCCAGGCCCTTGACGCGCTGCTCGACGCTGTCGGCCGCGGTGAGGATCAGCACCGGCGTGCTCTTGCCCCGTCCGCGCAGCTTCTTCAGGACCTCGAAGCCGTGCATCCTGGGCAGGCCCAGGTCCAGGATCACGAGATCGAACTCGTGGGACGCCAGCGCGGCATCGGCTTCGCTGCCGGTGCCGACCTGATCGACCGCGTAGCCGGCTCCTCGCAAGGAGCGCAGCAATCCGTCGGCCAGGACCTGGTCGTCTTCGGCGATGAGGATGCGCATGGCTTGTCTCCTGCGGCCCACGGCATCTGCTGCGCCATGTGTGCGGCAGGATTCTAGGGATGCCCCCACCCTGCGGGCTGACTCCTTCCGGCGGGGGCCCTCCGCATTTGCCCGAAGACCCCCTGAAATCCCCCCGAAAGAACTGTACGAATATCCAGTTTTCTGGATAATCTGACGCAACCCACTACCGCACAACCCAGGAGCCCCGAATCATGGACACCCCCGTCAAGGCGCTGAACACCGAAAAGGCCAAGGCCTTGCAGGCCGCGCTGGCCCAGATCGAAAAGCAGTTCGGCAAAGGCTCGATCATGCGCCTGGGAGACGGCGAGAAGATCGAGGACATCCAGGTCGTGTCGACCGGCTCGCTGGGCCTGGACATTGCGCTTGGAGTCGGTGGCCTGCCGCGAGGTCGCGTGATCGAGATCTACGGCCCCGAATCGAGCGGCAAGACCACGCTCACGCTGCAGGTCATCGCCGAGATGCAGAAGCTCTCCGGCGTCTGTGCCTTCATCGACGCCGAGCATGCCCTCGACGTCCAGTACGCACAGAAGCTCGGCGTCAACCCGCATGAACTGCTGATCAGCCAGCCTGACACTGGCGAGCAGGCCCTTGAGATCGTCGACGCACTGGTGCGCTCGGGCTCCGTGGACCTGATCGTCATCGACTCGGTGGCCGCACTGACGCCCAAGGCCGAACTCGAAGGCGAGATGGGCGATGCCCTGCCCGGCCTGCAGGCGCGGCTGATGAGCCAGGCGCTGCGCAAGCTCACCGCGACGATCAAGAAGACCAACACCATGGTCATCTTCATCAACCAGATCCGGATGAAGATCGGCGTGATGTTCGGCAACCCCGAGACCACCACCGGGGGCAACGCCCTGAAGTTCTATGCCTCGGTCCGGCTGGACATCCGCCGCACCGGCAACATCAAGAAGGGCGAAGAGGTCATCGGCAGCGAGACCAAGGTCAAGGTCGTCAAGAACAAGGTCGCCCCGCCGTTCAAGACCGCCGAGTTCGACATCCTGTACGGCGAGGGCATCAGCCGCGAAGGCGAGATCGTCGACATGGGTGCTGCACACCGCATCGTCGACAAGAGTGGTGCCTGGTACGCCTACAACGGCGAGAAGATCGGCCAGGGCAAGGACAACGCCCGTGAGTTCCTGCGCGAGAACGCCGATGTCGCTCGCGAGATCGAAAACCGCATCCGGGAGGCGGTCGGCATCGTCGCCGTTCCGACCTCCGGCGACGAGCCGGCGTGACGCTGGCCGACCCGCTGAAGGCGGCGGCCCTGCGCCTGCTGGCTCGGCGAGAGCATTCAGTCGCCGAGCTGACGCAGAAGCTTGAGCGCCGCGCGTCTCGGGCTGCGTTTCTGGCCCGGCGCGGCGTCGACCCGCAGGGGCTTGCCGACAGCGAGGGGCTTGGCGGCGAAGCGCCAGATCCGCGCCAGGCCATCGAGCGGGCGGTGCAAGAGCTGACCGCGCGCGGTCTGCAGAGCGATGCCCGGGTGGCCGAGAGCGTGCTGGCCGCGCAGGCCCGACGCCATGGCCAACGCCGCCTGGCACAGACGCTGAAGGCCAAGGGCCTGGACGCCGGGCTCGTCGAGAGCAGCCTCGCCAGCGTGCGCGAAAGCGAGTACGAACGCGCGCTGCGGCTGTGGCGACAGCGCTTCGGACATGCGCCGGACGGGTCGGCAACCGCCGCGAGCGCAGACCCATGCGCCGAACGACGCGCCGACCTCCAGCGCGAGGCCGCGCGTCAGGCCCGCTTTCTGCTGTCCCGTGGTTTCGAGTCCGAAGTCGTGCGCCGCGTCCTGCGCAGCGCCGGCGACGAGGCCTTGGCTGCCGCTGCCGAGGCCGAGGACACCGCTCAAGCCGGCTCCGCAGACGCCTGACCCGGGCTTTCGCCCAGGTTTTGCCCGGCCCGGCGGGCTGTCAGCCCCGCGAAACCCGCGTGCTACATTCTTCGGGGTGCGGCGAGAGCCGCCTTTTTTTGTGCGTTTTCGTTCTTTCGGACGCGCCCGGGTGGCCTGCGGCACCGTGCCTGGCACCCTGGGGCTTGGAGTTGCCCATGAAGATCCACGAGTACCAGGCCAAGGAACTGCTGCGCGCCCATGGCGTGCCGGTGCCCCGCGGCTATCCCGCCTTCACCGTGCGCGAGGCCCAGGAGGCGGCGCAGAAGCTCGGTGGCAATTTCTGGGTCGTCAAGGCGCAGATCCACGCCGGCGGCCGCGGCAAGGGTGGCGGCGTCAAGCTGGCCAAGAGCCATGCCGACGTCGAGTTGCTTGCGAGCCAGATCCTGGGCATGCAGCTCAAGACCCACCAGACCGGCCCCGAGGGCCAGAAGGTGCGTCGGCTGCTGATCGAGGAAGGCGCCGACATCAAGAAGGAGTACTACGTTGCCGCGCTGACCGACCGCGCGACGCAAACGGTGGCCATGATGGCCAGCTCCGAAGGTGGCATGGACATCGAGGAGGTCGCCCACGCGACGCCCGAGAAGATCCTGAAGGTCTTCGTCGATCCGCTGGTGGGCCTGACAGACGCCCAGGCCCTGGGCCTGGCCGCCGGTATCGGCGTGCCCGAGGCCAGCCAGCCGCAAGCCGTCGACGTGCTGAAGAAGCTCTACACCTGCTACATGGACAGCGATGCGAGCCTGGCCGAGATCAACCCGCTGATCCTCGAGGGCTCGGGCGGCATCAAGGCCCTGGACGCGAAGTTCAACTTCGACAGCAATGCGCTGTTCCGCCACCCGGACATCGTCGCCTGGCGCGATCTCGATGAAGAGGACCCGGCCGAAGTCGAGGCGAGCAAGTTCGACCTCAGCTACATCAGCCTGGATGGCAACATCGGTTGCCTGGTCAACGGCGCCGGCCTTGCGATGGCCACCATGGACACGATCAAGCTCTTCGGCGGCGAGCCGGCCAACTTCCTGGATGTCGGCGGTGGCGCGACGGCCGAGAAGGTCACCGAGGCGTTCAAGATCATGCTCAAGAACAAGGGCGTGAAGGGCATCCTCGTCAACATCTTCGGCGGCATCATGAAGTGCGACACCATTGCCGAAGGCGTGATCGCTGCGTGCAAGGCGGTCAACCTGTCCGTGCCGCTGGTGGTCCGCATGAAGGGCACCAACGAGGACCTGGGCAAGAAGATGCTGGCCGAGTCGGGTCTGCCGATCATCAGCGCCGACACCATGGCCGAGGCTGCGACGAAGATCGTCGCGGCCGTCAAGTGAAGCGCGAGGGAGTCACCGCATGAGCATCCTGATCAACAAGGACACCCGCGTCATCACGCAGGGCATCACCGGCAAGACCGGCCAGTTCCACACCAAGGGCTGCCAGGCCTACGCCAACGGGCGGGCCTGCTTCGTGGCCGGGGTGAACCCCAAGAAGGCCGGCGAAAGCTTTGAAGGCATCCCGATCATGGCCAGCGTCAAGGACGCCAAGGCCGCGACCGGGGCCACGGTCAGCGTGATCTATGTGCCGCCGGCAGGCGCTGCCGATGCCATCTGGGAGGCCGTCGAGGCCGACCTCGACCTGGTCATCTGCATCACCGAAGGCATTCCGGTCAAGGACATGCTGATCGTGCGCAACAAGATGAAGCTCAAGGAGGCCGCGGGGGGCAAGAAGACGCTGCTTCTCGGCCCCAACTGTCCGGGCCTGATCACCCCCGAGGAGATCAAGATCGGCATCATGCCGGGCCACATCCACCGCAAGGGCCGCATCGGCGTTGTCTCGCGGTCGGGCACGCTCACCTACGAGGCGGTGGCGCAGCTCACCGAGATCGGCCTGGGCCAGAGCAGCGCGGTCGGCATCGGCGGCGACCCGATCAACGGCTTGAAGCACATCGACGTCATGCGGGCGTTCAACGACGACCCGGACACCGACGCGGTGATCATGATCGGCGAGATCGGCGGCCCGGACGAGGCCGAGGCGGCCCGCTGGTGCAAGGCCAACATGAAAAAGCCCATCGTCGGCTTCATTGCCGGCGTGACAGCCCCGGCCGGCAAGCGCATGGGCCATGCCGGAGCGCTGATCAGCGGCGGCGCCGACACCGCCGACGCCAAGCTTGCGATCATGGAAGAGTGCGGTTTCACCGTGACGCGAAATCCGAGCGAGATGGCGCGCCTGCTCAAGGCCATGCTCTGAGCCGACGGCTGCCACTCCAGGCCCGCCCCTCAGGCCACCTTCGGGTGGCCTGATTTCTTTCCGGCTCCTGCCGCTCAAGCACGTGGTCTCCACAACATGGAGCAAGGGTTTGGCCCCGTAAACTGAAGGGTCTTCCCGTTTCGCACTCCTTTCCTGGACGCCATGGACGCCTACCTGCAAGCAGACTTCTGGCTCGCCGTCGGTCAGATCATCATGATCGACATCCTGCTCGGCGGGGACAACGCGGTGGTGATCGCGCTGGCCTGCCGGGGACTCCCGCCGAACCTGCGAGCCAAGGGCATCATGTGGGGCACGGTCGGGGCGATCGTCCTGCGCGTGATCCTGATCTTCTTCGCGCTGACGCTGCTCGCGATTCCCTACCTGAAGATCGTCGGTGGCCTGTTGCTGGTGTGGATTGGCGTCAAGCTGCTGCTCCCGCAGGACGACGACGGCCATGGCGACGTGCAAGCCAGCGACCGGCTCTGGGCTGCGGTCAAGACGGTCATCGTGGCCGACCTGGTCATGAGCCTCGACAACGTGATCGCGATTGCCGGGGCGGCCGAAAGCGCTGGCGGCGACCACAAGATGCCGCTCGTGGTGTTCGGCCTCCTGGTGTCCATCCCGATCATCGTCTGGGGCAGCCAGATCGTGATCAAGCTGATGGACCGCTTCCCGATGATCATCACGCTCGGCGGCATGCTGCTGGGCTGGATTGCGGGCACGATGGCTGTGTCCGACCCGGCAGTGTTGGGGTTCGTCCCCACCTTGCCGGCCCTTCGCCCGGACCTGCCGCCCGAGGTGATCCCCGCGCTGCGTTACGGCGCCGGAATCTCCGGTGCCTTGCTGGTGCTGGCCATCGGCGTTGTCCTGCGCCGCCGGGCGAGCGCCGGACGAACCCCTAAGCCAATGCCGTAAGCCTTGGCGACAATGGGCGCGTGTTGAATCTCGCCGCCCTTCGTCAGCCCCGCAGCTTCGAGGAAACCGCGGCGTTTCCCGATACCGCGCAGTTCCAGGACACCGTGCAGCCCGAAAGCCCGCAGGCGAATGACGATGGCTTTGCCGACACCGTCGCGCCCGACGCTGCGCCTGCGACCCCGGTCACGCCGCTGACCCGACTGCCCTTTGCCGGGCGGTTCGAGCTGATTCAGCTGCTTGGCCAGGGCACGGTCGGCACCGTGCACGCGGCCCGGGACCACCTCTGGATGCGGCTGGTCGCGCTGAAGGTTCTCGCCCTTCCCCCGGGCACTGGCGCGACGACCCTGGCCGATCTGCGACGGCGATTTGTGCGTGAAGCCGAGATTGCGCAGCGACTGCGTCACCCTGACATCGTCGAGATCTACGAGGCCGGTGTCGACGGCGAGCAAGCCTGGCTGGCGATGGAGCTGGTACCCGGTGTCCCGCTGTCGCGCTACACCACCGCATCGCGACTGCTGCCTGAGCCGGTGGTGCTGGCGGTCGTGTCGCGGGTGGCGGCGGCCGTCGCGCATGCCCATGCCGCGGGTGTCGTGCACCGCGATCTGAAGCCCGGCAACGTGATCGTCGAGTGGCCGACCAACACCGTCAAGCTCGCCGATTTCGGCCTGGCCCACCTTGCCGAAGCCAGCAACACCGCGACCGGCCTGTTCCTGGGGTCCCCGGCCTTCATGGCGCCTGAACTGCTGGCCGGCGCAAAGCCCAGTCCGGCCAGTGACCTCTACGCCCTGGGCTTGATGCTCTTTCAGCTGCTGTCCGGCGAAATCCCTCACGAAGAAGACAACCTGGGTGAGCTGATGCGCCGCCGCCACGCAGAACCGGTGCCGGACATCCGCGAAATCCGCCCGTCGCTGCCGCGCGTCCTGGCCGACCTGATGGCCGAAGCCCTCGCTCAGCGACCGTCCGATCGCCGGTCCGGCGTCGCCGGCTGGGGCCAGGCCCTGGCGGCCCTGCAACAGAACTGGCGAGACTGAGGCAGGCTGCTCAGGCTGCGGTTTCCCCTGAAGGCCTGCCGCATGGGCCCGGATGTAGCATGCCCGATCCCGCCCGAACCTCCGTGCCCGTGCCCCATTACACCGAGTTCCATGCCGCCGTCGACCCCGGCCGCGCGCGCAGCAACAACGAAGACTCGGTGGCGACCGACGACGAAGTCGCGCTTGCGATCCTGGCCGATGGCATGGGCGGCTACAACGCCGGTGAGGTCGCGAGCAACATGGCGACCACGTTCATCCGGACTGAACTCGGCCGCTGGCTGCGCGAGGCCTCGGCCCAGGCCAACGACGCCGAGGTCCGTCGGGCCATGGACATCTGCGTCGACAACGCCAACCGCGCGATCTTCAACGCCGCCAACACGACTCCGCAGTACGCCGGCATGGGCACCACGCTCGTGGTGGCGGTGTTCCGCGACGGCCGTCTGCTGCTTGGCCATGTGGGCGATTCCCGCTGCTACCGGTTGCGGGCCGGCAAGCTGGAACAGATCACACGCGACCATTCGCTGCTTCAGGAACAGATCGACGCCGGGCTGATCACGCCCGAGCAGGCGGCCGTGTCGAGCAACAAGAATCTGGTGACGCGAGCCGTCGGCGTCGAGGACGGCGTCCTGCTCGAGACGCACCAGCATGACGTGCTGCCGGGCGATCTGTATCTGATGTGCTCCGATGGCCTGTCGGACATGCTGGCCGATGCCGACATCGAGCGCCTGCTGCTTGCCGGCGCGGAGGCCACTCCTTTGGAGGGGACCGCCAAAGTGCTGATCGATGCCGCAAACGAAGCGGGTGGAAAGGATAATATCTCGGTGATCTTGGTCCGCGCCTCCGGCGGCGCGACAGTGTCAGGGCGGTCCTGGTGGCCGTTCAAGCGCTGATCCTCGGGTTGAGGAGGGGGGTCCGGGACCTAACGGCGCATCAATGCGTCATGCCCGCCGCGGCCGGCGGTGGGCTCGACTGAAAGTCACGAATGGGCAAGCTGGTCGTTTCGCTCGACGGGGTGGTCATCAAGGAAGTCCAGATCACGAAGGACAAGACCACCCTTGGCCGTCGCCCGTACAACGACATCGTGATCGACAACCTCGCCGTCAGCGGCGAGCACGCGGTCTTGCAGATGGTCGGCGGCGATGTCTTCATCGAAGATCTCAACAGCACCAACGGCACCTACATCAACGGCAAGGCGATCAAGAAGCAGCTGTTGACGCACAACGACACGGTCGAGATCGGCAAGTACAAGATCAAGTACCTGGTCGACGAGTCCAGCGACTACGAGAAGACCATGATCATGCGGCCGGGCAGCAGCCCGCCGTCGTATGCACCTGCGTTCTCCGCAGGCAGTGCGAGCGCCTCGGGTCATGCGGCCGGAGCTTCGGCCAGCCTTGGCGGCACGTTGGGGGCCGGTCCGGGGGGCGCGTTCGCCTCGCCCGCCCCGATGGCACCGGCGATGTCGCAGCTGCCCGCAGCCTCGATCAAGGTGCTCAACGGTGCTGCGGCCGGCCGCGAGGTGGCCTTGAGCAAGGTCGTGACCACCGTTGGCAAGCCCGGCGTGCAGGTGGCGTCGATCACCAAGCGGCCGAACGGCTACGCCTTTGCGCACGTCGAAGGGGCCGCCCGGCCGAGCATCAACGGCGTGCCCCTGGTTGGCGATTCGGTCCCGCTGCGCAACGGCGATGTGATCGAGCTCGCCGGCACGCAGATGCAGTTCATCTACCACTGATCCCGAGGCCGGGCCTTGCCCGGCCAGGGGGTCAGCCCGCCCGCGTCAATTCGGCATAGACGACGTTGAAGTCGGGGTCGGTGTCCAACGCCAGCGTCGACCGGCTGGCCTCGGTCACGGTGTCGAACAACCCCTGCATCTGGCCGTGGCTGCGGTAGATCAGGTGCCAGTGCATCATGCTTTCCATATAGCCGATGTCGGCAATGCCGGGCAGGAAGTTGGCGACCAGCAGCCGTCCACCGGGCGCCAGTGCGGCATGCATCAGTTCGATCAACCGACGCGCCACCGGCTCGGTCAGGTAATCGAACAGCCCGGCGGCGTACACGAGGTCATAGCCTTCGAACCTCCGGCGCCCGGTCAGCAGTTCGCGCACCGAGCCCGGGATCGCGGTGACGCCGCGCCCGCCGTACTGGCGTTCGACCAAGGCCACCGACAGCGGGTCCTGGTCGAAGGCCACCCACTCCGCAAGCGCTCCGCCGGCGGCCGCCTCCGAGAGCGCCCACTCGCGCAGGTGACCGGCCGCCAGTGCGAGCACGCGTGCCCCGCGCGGACAGCGCAGAGCCGTGGCGTCCACCGCTTCGGCCAGACGAGCGCGCCGGTGGCGCACCGCGCGCGGCGCCGGAGCCAACAGCGCCAGGCGGTGGATGTCGGCGGCCAATGGCGCCAGCGGGGGCAGGGCCTCTTCGCGCGTGCCATAGATGTAGTCGATCAGCGCCGCATCGCCGGCGTAGCCACGCGGGCGTTCGAAGCTGTGGCGGGTGAACGGGCACTGGTGCAGCACGGCGCGTAGCGGGTGCGTCAGCACTTCGTTGGCGACCACCGATGGCCAGGCGTCGCCGCTTCCGGCGCGCAGCGTTGCCAGGCCTTCGATCGCCGCGCGCATGCCACGTTCGGCGTCGCCCTGGCGCATCCAGTGCAGTGCCGGGTCAAGCAGGTCCTGGGCATCCGGTGCTTGCCGCGGCTCGGGCAAGACGCAGGGGGCTGCCGGCATCGCGGCCGGCGTGCGATGGCGGGCAGCGGCCGGGCCGTCGGCCGGATATGGGGTCAAAAGTGTCATGGCGTTCTCCCTCGAGGCGGCCGGGTGGGTTGAAGGATGGGGACAAAGGGACCGGACCGCAGAAGCCACGTACTTCACCCGTCAGAGCCTGCATTTGCACCCCCAGCACCGGGGGCGTGCCACCACCCGTCGACCCGACGCTTCGCTTCAGCGATGGATGTGCGGTCCACGCGGCTCCATGACGATTCGCACTCATGAAGACTGCCCGCGCTCTCTCCGACCTGCGTGACCTTGGCCGGCTGGGGCTTGCGCCCGAGACCTTCGTCCCGGCATTCCTCGAGGCACTGCACGGGCTTGTGGCGTCGTACCGCAACCTGTTCGATTGGACCGACGCGCAGGGCCGACTGCTGCGCTACTTCATCGAGGGTCCGGTGGACCACCACATCGCGCGGCTGTACTTCGAAGAGTTCCACAACACCCGTGAGGCCGACGCGATGCCGGCCTTCGAGACCCTGCCGGCCACGCCAGCCGGCGTGCGCGGCGCCC